>Ga0316222_1001485_pt1 | contig 28259 bp, 49 predicted proteins | sample TBH18011metaG_FD_206008 | JGI IMG/M metagenome (GOLD analysis project Ga0316222, IMG submission 206008) | Freshwater microbial communities from Trout Bog Lake, Wisconsin, USA - TBH18011 | ecosystem: Environmental > Aquatic > Freshwater > Lake > Hypolimnion/Profundal zone | place: USA: Wisconsin... | reverse complement strand
TACCGAAGATTGATGTAGCAGATAACGTTAACTGCATAACATCTCCGCCCACATCGTTAGCAAGTACAACCGCTAAACGCTGGCTAAAACGGCACGCTCTAGAATCACCTTGGCCTGAACCTTTGGCATTTTGTGGGCATGATGCGCAGTTAGTGTGCTGTTGATCACGGACAGATGCATCTGGTAGTTCACCATCGGCAGACCAACAATCGGGGCCTTTTGTAGAACCTTCTTCGTATGTACCTGCGTAGAATGTACGGCTAATCTTAGGCGCAGCTTGAACAATAACTACATCAAGATGGCGGTCGTCAATTGCCGCAACTTCTTCACTGCCGGACATTAAACGAAATACGCCACCTTTAACGGAAATGCGTTTACCAAAATTGCCACCGCCCGCCAAGCTTTTGGCAAGGGAGGAAAGGTCTACCCTCTTAGCAAATGCAGGTAAGTTAGTGGGGTTAAATGCTGTGAGTTCTTTACTCATTTGTTGCTGCTCCTTCTTTAAATGCGGTTGGCCTAACAATAGCTGCGCCTACCTGTAAAAATTGTAAAAATACTTCTGCTACTTCAGTTACTTCGTATGCGTCTCCTTCGTACAAGTGGCTTACTGCTCTTTCAAGAGCTGTTTTGCGTAGCTCAATTTCTAGCCAAATGTTTCGTGACGCCTGTTCTACTGCTTCTTGTTGCGCTGGGGATAATGTTTCCACTTACTTCTCCTTATTTAGTTGGTTTGCGTACTGATACTGATACTTCGGACATAGAGTTTAACCCCATTGGAACAACCCCAGGATTTTCATCTAAGAACATCGCCATATTCTTTTGAGCAATACGCTTCTCAAACAAGTCTAGGGCATCATGCTCTACAACAAATGTCTTAAATGAATCCCAGTCATCTGTGTAGTAGCGTGTCTTTTGCGACAGGATAATTGTGCCTTCGTCAGTTTTTACAGACTGAAGTCCGAGCGCCACCATCTGATCTTTCATAGCGTTCTTTATTTCTTCCTGTTGCGCTTTTAAGGCTTCGAGCTGTGACTCGTATTGCGTCGTAAGCTCGTTTACTCGTGCGTATATCTTGCGATACACTTTTGCTAGTTTGTCTAGCGGGATATTTTCGTCTGACATACTTCCTCCTTTGTCAATAATTATACATAAATGCAGACAACTGTACAACCTAAATATAGGTTTTAATTTAAACCAACTTCCTCCTTATACAAATTCAGCAGAATATCGTGCCCTTCAACACGCTTCTCTAGTTGAGCAAACATCCGCTTTTCTATATCGCTACCTTGCAAGTGTATCACAGTAACATTTGTACTGGTCTGACCAATACGATCTGCTCTAGCAATACACTGTAGGTAGGTTTCTACAGACATAACGGGGCCGTAAAACACTACTGTATCCGCGGCGGTAAGCGTCACCCCATGAGAAGCTGATTGGGGCTGAACAACTAGTATACGCGGGTTTGGTTCAGTTTGGAACCGTTTAAAAATATCCGTGCGTTTATTTACGGATACGTCACCATGAATAACCTCAGAGCCTATATTGTGCTTAAGTAAATAGGTGTGGATCGTTTCAATGCTGTGCCTAAATGGTGCAAAGACAATAACCTTTCTGTTGGTTTCTTCCAACACTTCTAGCAAAACATTCAAGCGGGGCGCGCAATCAAACTCCACTACTTCATGCGCGTCTGTATAAGCAGCGCCCGCTGATATCTGCAAAAGCTTTGATACGCCTGCCGCGGCATTTACCGCAGTAATGGTTTCCCCTGATGCCTGCATAACCATTCTTTCCTTAAGCAACTTATAGTACTTGACTTGCTGTGGGGTTAGTGGTATTTCACGGGTAACGGTAATCACAGGTGGCAGGTCTGTGCACTCTTCTTTGGTAAACCGAATGGCGGGTTGAAGCGCATCAAATACTGCCTCTGCCGCACCGCTTTTTGGAACCCATTTAAACTGCGTTAGTTTTTTCATAACCTTATCGCGCCATGCAGTAGCAAACTTAGGGACGCCAGAAGGATTAACTAACCGAGCCAAGCCATACGCATCCACGGGAGATTGCGCTGATGGGGTACCAGTCATCATCCACAGTAATGAATCAGGACGGACGATTTTGTTTAACGATTTCCACCGTTTAGTAGAAGAGTTTTTGTATGCGTTTGCTTCATCTACTATGACCAAATCAAACCGCCCGTCCATCGCAACTTCATCGGCAATAAGATTGAGCCCATCATAATTGACTATTACAAACTCATAATCGCCTTGTACCATTTCTATACGTCGACTAGCCTGAGCATGGTGCGCCACAATTGCGGATCTATGGATTATGCTACTTGATATACCACTCATCCAAGCGTCATGCATAATAGACAGCGGACATAGAATTAAACACCGCCGTACTTTCTTTAATCGCATAAGATAGTCAGCCGCCCATAAGGCGCTAAGGGTTTTACCCGTACCCGGATCATTGAACACAAATGCTTTGGGGTGTAGCGTTAAGAAAGATGCTGTTTCTATTTGGTGCGAAAAAGGACGATGGCGACCAGGCCAATCATATCTAGCCGTTATCGGGGATACTACATCTTTAACCCCTAAATTTCTTAATACTCTAGTTTCGTCTAACCCCCAAAATACTGCCATTTCATACACACCGTTTTGTTCACCTACTACTTTACTGCGGGGTATGATGCTGTACTTATCGGGGTCTCTTGTTCTAAATACTAATGCTTTGTTTTCTATAATTTGCATTTAAGAATTTCTCCAATACACATCTCTGGGGTTATCCAACATGGATTTAATAAGTTCATCTGTATTAAAGAACCATTGAATAACTTTCGTGCCATCATGCTGCATGATTGTAAAACTCATGGCATTAGTTCCTTAGGTGGTCGGTCGTCACCCTCGGGGTATGTGTTTGTATAAAGCATTAGCATTCTTAGATTACACATGGCGTGAGCCAAATGGGTTTGCCCTGATTCAGAATCAATATCTTCCCCAGCCTGCCAAGCGGCAATGTGGCGCAAAGCGCACGCTAGTGGGACAGACCAAGGCATCCCTTTCATCCAGTTATGGGCGGCGTACTTTTTAGCGCCGTACATCCATACTCTAGCTTCTTCTTCAAGAGTAACTAAAGGTATCAAACTAAAGTCCGGTTTACCTCCGTTATACCTAGCGCCTGATCCTTTGGCTGTACTACTAACATCGCCTATCCCACCCGCCTCTGGTATTGCGGGTTGTTGTGGAATTCTTAACGGTATCTTAGTTACCGTATCATCTGTATGCCAGTTATAGCCTGTACCTGCTCCTTCGTTTGTGCTCATATATCCTCCTATTTGATTGAGCCGTCTGATTTTCTTGCAAAACTTCTATTGGCGCTGGCACTCTTTGCTCTGAGGTTACTTCGCACCGTCTTACCGCCTTTACTTAACGGCTTGGTGTGGTCTACATCTTTGCCGTCACCTTTATGAACTACGCCTTCTTTTTCCAGCATGCGTCTTGCTTTATTGCGCTGGGCGCGTTTCTTTTTTACTGCTTCTGTGCCGTCGTAGTTTGCATACTCGGCTTTGTAATCACGTTTATATGTCATATATTTTCCTTTCTGACGCAATTTCGGTTGCGCGATTGTTCTGTTTTTAAGATCCATTTACAGTTAGATGGCATGTATCCTTTATCGTTATTGATTCGTTCTATGGAACCGTTTTTAATTGGGCATTTACCCATATCAGCGTAAAAGTTTTCAAACTTTTCCCAGCGTTTGCAAACAGTAATACCACGCCCGCCGTACCTGTGATACCGAGGGTGCTTTTCATAAGAACAGCGTTTTTTCATTGCTGTCCATACGCTAAACTCAAAAGTGTTCGTCAGCCCATGCGTTTTATTTCTTAGGGAAGCCTGCTCTTGCCTATAGCACCCACAACTGACAGAAGTTCCTTTAGTTAGTTGATCAGACCTTTGAACTTTTTTAGTTCCACAATCACATAGGCATGACCATAAAGCAGCTCCGCGAGCTGTGCTACCGACACGCGCTAAAACTGTTAGCCTGCCGTACTTTTTACCTACTATGACTTTAGTGTGTATGCTCATTTATGTTTCCCGTTAAATTCGCATGATATCACAGGACAATGCTGCTTGCAAAGACCAGAAGATGTTGGGTTCCAAACCCCTGTGCTATAACTACTAGCCAACTTCGCAACTCGTTCACGATAGCGCCACCAATGAAAATCTACATCTTCTAACATCATTTTTTGTTTTACTGCCGTACCTTTAACCACAAACAACAACGCTGAATTAACTTGGCGTATATGTGGGAAGTGCGCAAAGACCATTAACGACATTAGAATTAACTGGTCTTTATCGGGGTACTTGTTATTGCCGGTCTTATAGTCGATGACCCAAGCTTTTAAGCCGTCGTCATCAATAATAAGTAAGTCAGCAATACCGCGCGCCCAAACATCATCTGCCTTGAAATCGCAAGGGGTTAAATCTTCTCTCACCCCCATTTCGTACTCCGTAAGTTTGCGTCCTTCTTTCTTAAGTAAGCTATCCAGTACAGGCTTCATGAATGCATGCTCGGGGGGCAACTCTTTACCGTCCCTAATATATAACTCAGCCGACTCATGTACTTGTTTACCGTAGATAGTGTGAACTGTGTCAGTGAAGGGGTAGTTTTTAAGTACTTTAACTTCTTGAAACCGCCGAGCACAACCTTCGTAATCCTTGAGTCCTGAATGACTCCACTTAATTTTATCCATTAGAATTTCGCTGTCCGTATAGCTTGTTCAAGGCGGTCTGCAAACCCACTAACAAATTTCTCGTTGTGGTTAAGTTTGCTCTCGCCCATATCGTAGAGAATGGCGTGGGTGATCTCATGCCATAAGGTATTATGCTGGCGAGTTGCCGCTTGCTTGGCAATGGAAATCGTGTGGTCGGTAAAACAGTAAGCCCCGCGACACTCAGCCCTACCTACAAACACATCGTCATACACAGCAATTTTAATTTTGCGGTTACCTATCTTTATTTCTTTTGGTACTGCGTATTGTTTTTTCACTTCGCTTCTCCGTATCGTTTGGCACAGCCGGTCTCAGCGTCAAGAGGGATTCCTGACATGTATTTAGGTTCTGTGACCATCTGCGCGTATACCCAAGTTTCAGCTTCTTTAGCTTCTGACTCGGGGACTAGTACTACAACTTCATCATGCACAGTTAATACGCACGGATATCTCCTTTGAATCCGTAACATACCATCCGTCATGACACATCGTGCTACTGCTTGCACAATATTTTCTACTATTTTACCACCGTACAGTTTCTTAGGCTTGTTTTTAGCGTCTCCACCATACTGCCACTGGACTCTACCCTTGTTGTCTGCATGTCCTTCAAGGTTAGGGTAGCGGATAGATAAGCCACTCGGTAGTTCAATAGCTTCTTTCTTAAATGTAATACATTTATATTTATATTCCTTACCCCTAGACAAGCATGAAAGGATAGAGTCGTTACACAGTTGCCAAAAGGCCACAACATCCTGCGATGTGGCTCGGTAAATATCAATGATCTTTTTTGCTGCAACGCAATGAATAAGCAACTCGTCCTTAGTGCATGTATGAGGTATCTCATTCATCTTCTCTAGGTTTTTTTCCCAGCTAATAAAGTCTTGCATATCCTGACCAGTAACACCTAGCTGTTTGGCAAAAGCCTTATCGTACATAGTAGGTGGAGCGCCAAGGAAGCCAGTTAATAACTGCGCCGCAAAGCTAGCCCAACCCATACCATAGCCGCAACCTAGAAGCGCCGATTTAGCTGACTGGCGGAGATCGGGATGGGTGTCTTTGGTAAGGGTAGGAATGCCAAACATCTGCGCGCCAAACGCGGCATACGCATCCTGCCCGGAGGAAAAGATCGTGAGAAGAGGCGTAAAGTCCGCAAGGTACGCAAGTACTCGGGGCTCGATTTGGGAGAGATCGCAGACCACCAAGGTATAGCCTTCCGGCGCTTGAATACTTTTGCGTAGAAAAGACCCCCGCTTGAGGTTTTGTAAATTAAGGCCCGAGCCTTTGCTCGCCGACCAACGACCTGTGTGCGCTCCGTAGTAGTTGAGCGGGACAGGAAGTGTACCTCGTTGCGATATATCGATGAACCTCTGCGCTCTCGTTCGTTCAAGCGTCGACTTAACTTTAAGCCTTGCTTCACAAATAAGTGATACGTCTTCGTTGTCTGAATTAAGCAATGCTTGGAAGAGGGCATCCGTTTTAGCGAATGCAAAAGCTTCTTTACCAGTCGTTTTGCTAATTTTCTTTGGGGGGGATACCCCGAGCGCCTCAAGGACTCCAGCAAACTGATCGTTACTAGCCAACGCCGTTTCATCAATGTTAACTTTTTTAAGAATCGCTTCGCGCTTGCTGCGTTCGTCGACAATGGCTTCATTTAGCATCTCCTTATCTAGCTCAAGAACAGGGTCGGTAAACATTCTGAGCGTCATGTCTATTAGTTTTAACTCACTCTTAGGGTATCCGCCTTCAAGTTCAGCATTCAAAATATTAAATATTTCTTCGCATAAAAATACATCATGAAGACAGTATGCCGCCAACTCGTCCTCTACATTTTGCGGTAGCTCTTCCAAACCGTCAGTATCATGAACAGCTTCTCCTTTAGGAGGGAGACCGTAATATGCGGCAAGAATTTTAAGGCTGTTACCCACCTCCACACCGCGGAGTGCTCGAGCCATTGAAAGAGAGTCAAAAATAAACGCTGGTTGTACTTTATATACCCAACTAAGAATTGCCACATCAAACTGAGCGTTGTGCGCAAGTACCGCAGTCCTACTCCAATCAATCGACTCAACCCATTGCGGTAAGTTATCGTGTGTGACCCAATAAAACCCTTCTTGTCCGTACTCTTTCCAGCCAATACCGAATGCTTTAAATCTATCATCGCGTATGTATTCCTCCGTTGTCATTTTAGATAGTGTGTAATCAGACTTTGACCATCTTGTTTCAAAGTCCACGACCAGTATGCGGTCAAAAGGTTTGCTCATCTAGCCGCCCCCAACCACATATATAGTGCTACGCCAATAAGTGAGGCCCCGTATACCAACCACATCAGACGCGCCAGTTTGATTTTTTTGATGTCACCAATCAGCGCTGTCTGTAGGTATTCCATATCGCCGTCAATAGCTGGGCGTAGGTCAGGGTTGTAGTTGCTACCAATTTTAATTTTGCCTGTGTTGTATGGTGTTCTCATGGGCGACCTCCTGTAACCAAGCTTGGAATGTTTCTGAATGTTGCAATGTCGCGTGCGCGGGGATGGTTGGATGGTTTAAAGATGACCGTAGTTCCCACTACGCGAGGTTGTGCCCATTTGATTGGATCAGATTTATCCTGCTCGAGAATCTTTTTATATACTTTTGCGTTTTTAGTTTTTGTAACCATTTGCTTTCCTTAGTTTAATGTTCTACTAGCCATTAGCTGTTCTACGAACTGGCCTGTTGTATCTGCTGCATCTTGTAAAAGATCGGAGACTTCCCACTCTTCAATGTTAAGCCCGTAAACCTTTACCATTTCTGAATCATAGTCATACCCTACAACAACAACACAGGCATTTTTATTTTCATCTAGGCAGTCTTTTAAAATTGCTGTTATTGCCTGTAAGGTATTTTTAGCGTCCATAAGTTTCCTTTACATGCTGTAACCAGCTATCTACTATATGTATATTGTCCTCGTTGACCCAGACAGCAGTGCCACCAGCCTGTCTTATCTGCGCCATCTGCGCTTCCTGTAAAGGCGTAGGTTTGTTATTACCCGCTTTACACTCGATAGCAATAAAGAAACCAAGGTAACAAGCCACAATATCAGGTACACCACTACGCCCAAAGCCTCCAGTAACAGGGTAGAAATAATACGCCCCATAATCTTTAAGAACATTGACGACTTTCTTCTTTACTTTTGACTCGGGTGTGGCGCTCATCGTTGTTCCGCATCTCTCAATTTCTCCATTAGCTTCTTTCCTTTCTCCGTTAATGAGTGGTAGACAATGCGCCCATCTTCCTTATCTTTGTGCTTGCGGATAAAGCTCTTAGCGATTGCCTGTTCTATGTGGTACTGGGCGGTGGAGTATACCATCGCACCTTGCTTAAGCACTAACGCTTGGATGCGGGTGGTGTTGATGGGCTCAGTCATTTCGACCAAGCCCAACACATACTCTTCGCCCCAAGATATATCAGCTTTATCTCTAATATGCTGGGTTGCGAAGATTGTCATTACTTACCTTGCTTACCAAACACAATATCAAGTAAGCCCCATACATGGCGAGCATCATAGATATTGAGCGAGTTAACAAAAGCCTGCGCATCAAAAGTACCTTGAGTAGGGGGGACCGCGGGTTTAGACACGCCCTTAAAGGCAGCCTTAACCACAGGCTTTTTCTTGGCTTCTATCTTTACATTGCGATTCTTCTTGCTGTATAAGCCTTTAATCTTTGTAGTGTAAGTATCAGATACCGCCCAGTATACGAACACCATGCGTCGACCAAAGCCACGATAGTTTTTATTGGGTTCTTGTGAGCGCCCAATTAATTGACGATCGTACAAAGACTTAAGGGAAGTGGCGATACCCCCAACATCGTCATGAGGCACACCAAACTTAACACGGATGTCTTCTAGCGTACACTTAGGGGTTGACTTAATGAATTCATACACTCGTTCACTAAGCCCTTTCTTTTCCGAGGACAACTCAGCGGTTGTCTTCACTTCTTCGGCTGGTAAGTTCCAGCTATTGATGATTTTAGATACTTCAGTTTGTAAGTCTGGCATAACGTTTTCCTTTGTTTGTGTTACTGGTTAATTTTACTACAAATTTTTACTACTTGTTACTGTTGTTTTTTTACTACGATTTTTCAATTAACTTGAAAAGCTTTTCTACCATAGTCTCGGAGTCTAATGCAGTATCTATAAGTGCTAGTAGCTTTGCATTAAAAGCTGGCGTTAGGCTAGCGGCATTATCAATTGCCCCCGTCTGTACCAACTCTACTATCTCATTATGTAACGATCTGACATCCGACCCTAACTCGTTGATTCTTTGCTTGCTCATTTCTCTTGTGCTTTCACATAGCTGTGCATATTAAACCAATGCTGGCGCATTGACTCGGGGTACATTTCAATTAACCAGTCTTGAAACGCATTTGCTGGATTGATATTTAGAAGCAATCCATCTTCATCTCTGCATTGCATCAAAGTAATTAGAAGGTTTTCCAATGACTCTTTACTTATGTTCTTTTTATCTGACTTCATTTCTCTTGTGCCTTTCTTAGTATTGCTCTAGCAAATTTATCAAAATGAACCGAAACAATATTTAAATGCTCATCTAATGTCCAATATTCACCACTAGAAATTATGTCTGCTATTTCCTCATCTGTTAGTGTCTTTGCTTTTAATGCTTCAATCTTTAGTTTTTGTTGGTCAATGATGCTTAATGCAAGTCCTAAATTGTCAGGGTGCGGATGGGTGTAGAGTGGAATACAGCCTGTATCTTCCCAATCAACATCACCACCATAGCCACACTCTAAAGTTTTAGGGTTCATCCACGCTACTGGTTCATTGTTCATTTCTCTTGTGCCTTTCTTAGTATTGCTCTAGCAAAATGCAATTCACAAAAATCCCCATTGTTTCGCAACCTTTTTTCAACATCGAGTATTTCCTTATCTGTTAGGTCTGCTGGATGGGTGTAGAGTGGGATTTCAAATCCTTCTTTTTCTACCCAAGATACTTCTTTGCGCCATTGTTTATTAGTTCGCATCCATGCTACTGGTTCAGTTTGTCTTTCTTGTGCATCTTTAAACCATTGCAATGACTTTCTAGCGTCGGACTCTGCCATAGCCATTCTTTGTGCAATGGCGTGTAGCTCTTTGTTGTCTTTTTTCAACGCCTCTATTTCAGCTTGTTGCTTACGTATAATGGTAGCGGCTAGGTCTAAATATACTTGCTTGGTTCCCCAAGGTAGTTGCTCCTGTTCTTTTAGCAAGTCGTCTATTTCATCAGCTATTTTTAATATGCTCATCACAGATCCCAAGTCTTAGTAACCATAATGCTTTGCTCATCATTAGTGGCTTCAATATCTACATCGATGTGCCCCGCAAAAGGCACAGGCTCCTTTTCTTTTTTACCAAATATTCTATCGAAGTTTTCATCAAACTCCTCCATGCTTACACCTAATGGGCGCGGGGTATCGCCCTTACCCCCATCTCTTACACTCATAGTCCTAACTCCTCATTCATGTTTTCTTCGTATGTAAGCCAAGGCTTCCATGCTCTGCGTATTTCACCAAACGCATAGTGGTTGGGGTTGTCCTTTATTACTAAGCCTCGCTTCTCCTCTAGCGTTTCGGCTAGTGGTATGGTTGTAAACAAAGCATTCTTGTTGGCTTCTTGAACAACATTATTTCTACTGCGCGGGGGTTTTTCTGCTAGTGTCATGAGTTCCTTAGTTTGTTTAGTACTACACCTAACGCCTGCAAGTTAGAGCACAAGGCGTTGATAATCATGTTTACTTCCTGCGCTTGGGGGCTAGTGTCCATAAATCTATACTGCGCACCCGTGGCTCCTTGTATTACTTCTGATTGGGCTTGCGCCCTATCTTCAGATGTGAATGTTGTCATTACTTTCTCCTTTCCAAAATAGGTAGGTTTGCTTCGGTTGGAATGTATATAACTTGGTTCTGCGTATGCTCTAGGTTATTCACAAACAAGTAGCGCAAGTAATCTTCATTGTTCTTCAAGCTATCGCCAATGATTTGATTAGCCTTTGCCACACCCTTTGCTCGTTCTACTTCTGCATTAGCTAACATAGTTGCTGCATCCATCTTGGCTTGGGCTTCTTGTACCATGACTTGCTTACTGAAGTTAGCCTTAGCTAGTTCAGCTTCGCCTTCCATCTTTTGGTGGTACACATTGTACATAGGCATACCATACATACAACTACCGATGAACAAAGGCACCGCTACCACTATGCTTAAACCAACCTTACCAATATGATCTTCTATATCAAACATTACTTTTCTCCTTGAATTGTTTATGTAACTTACTTAACTCGTGCATCTTTCCTGCTATAAAACCCGCTTCCCACAATGTATCTACCATACCGCTATCCATGTACTCGTCATAGTCTTTTGGTATGGGTAGCCAGTCGGTAAACGAATCGTATTCTGCTTCGTTATCATTTCGCAACGCTTCATAATCCACAGCGTAGCTTTGTAACTCCAGACCTAAATCGGAATCGCTAGTTAAAAGATTCTCGGGAAACTCTTCTATCTTGCCGTCGTTCCACATAAATCTTAACTGCACTTTTGTTATTGCTTTACTCATACAACCTCCTTAATTCGATCAGCTTCCTCACATATAAAATCAAACTGCATGTCCAAAACATTAAAGTGCTTACCAGCTTCAGCTTCGGCATCATCGCAGTTATCTGCCTCCACTTCTACATACGCACACCCAGTTACTAATACATTCCATCTGCTCATACAACCTCCTTAACTAAACCAAATACAAATCTGAGCCACAGTAAGTGGGGCTAAAATAAACCAACCCACAGGAAGCAGTCCACCCCACCAACCATCAATATGTTCTAGTGCCCAACCCCACAAGAACACAAACACGCCAAACCACGCTAAAAATAAAAACCCTAAAGCTATCAACATACAACCTCCTTAATTGCTTGAACATATTTATGTACAGTTGAGCCCTCTAGACCACACGCAGTATTTACTTCTAGTGCGTAGCACTTATTCTGCGCCTCATTCCATACGATATCTACTGCGCCGAAGTCTAAGCCAAGAGCCTGTACTGCGGATACCGCAGTAGGTCGTAAATCAATCGGCTCGTCAATGTCCCCTCTGCAAAATACATATCCATTAGCATGATTACGAATATAAGGATGGTGGCTACTAGCAGTTGAACTCCTCCGTTTTTCTTGAATGTCAATAATTTTACTCCTAAATACATGAACACGAAACTCCTTCTTTTTAATTATGTATTTGGTATATAGCGGTGCATCTACTATATCCTCCTGTTGTTTGGCTACAACAATGCCTTGCCCTGAGTGAGCGGTAACACACTACCTTGTGCCCTTGAGTCAACCAATCAACGGCTTGCTGCTTGTCAGTTGTGTAGTCGGGGTGAGGGATATTGCGGAAGGCAAAAGAGTTAAGCGTGCTAAGTTTATTTGCCGCAACCCCCACGCAAACAGAATTATTGATGACCGTAGCTCTTGAACCATAGACCATGCTACTGCCCCAGTTAATAACAATACGGCTTGGCTTACACAAGGCTACACGCTCGGGTGCAATAAATAAAACCCTACGCCCTAGCTCCTGCGTTAACGCATCGCGCAGTAATCTTGCGCTTTTACTGCCCCGCTTATACGGGGCTATTGCTACCCTTGATGTGCTTAACATTAGTCAACCTCCTTTAGAACAAACTCAGTACCATCGTCTTCACGAGTGATGGTTATCCTGCCATCAGCAGTCTTTTTAACAGTAGCTTTACCTTCAGCTATATCACTAATAATCACGCATAAAATAACGCCTCCTCTCATAGCCTTACGGAACATCTGATTAAAGTAAACAAACGCAATGGTCGCACTAACAGACCAGCATAATAAAAACATTTCAGCAATACTAAATTCCATATAATCCTCCAGTTGTTAAGAAATCATTGTTTTAACAGGCTTAGTACGCTCAAGCCAAGGGAACGCCTCACGAGCAGTCGCGAAGTCAGTCAAGATGCGAACATACCAGCCCTCGTCAATCATCTCATCTAACGCCATGTAGCTGATCTCCATAAAGTTGTCGATACCAAACTCTTCGATGAACTCATATGCGGCGGTGCGACTGATGTACTTGATCTCAAACTGTTGCTCGATCTCGAACACTAAGTCCTCCATCACATCATCAATCTCCTCAGGCGATACACCAAACTCAGGGCTACGCAGTGAATCTTGCTCGTAGTCAGCATCCTCATCTTCATACTCAAACGGACTGCCAACAGGCGGTACATACACAGGGCGATCGTATTGGTTTTGCGGTGCAGGCAATTTACTAACTGTTGTGACTTTCTTTACATACTGCTTCTTAGAATAGTCATACTCATAGTCAGTCCACTCATCATCATAATCATCGTAGCCTGAACCATACCCAGCGCCATAACCATTCCAACGACTGGCAGAACTTTTATATGAGCTACCACCTGATTTCCACGACGCTTTATATGGTGCTGCCTCGATTTGTTGTAGAGCCAAGCCTAAGTCATCTTTGAAATCCTTGGGTACATTAGTAGGGCTAGACCACGCATATGTATTAGATAACCAACGACCGCCCCAAAATACACCTGAGCCTTGATTGACAATCTGTACATTACCTAAGCTGTCCATGATTACAAACTTGTTAGATGCGCCGATATGGTCGCCGATGATTTCCGCAAACGCTTCGGTAAACGCAAAATCTAAGTTGTTAGCAAGCATAGGGCGCAGATAGTCGCGAATGTAATGCCATGTATCGGACTTGGTAACATCTGCTTGGTTGCCAGTAGATAGCACGCCATTATGCATGAGCCACATAGAACGACCATGCTCAGATTGATTAAACACCTCATACGGATGGCAGTTCTCTAAGTCGATATTGCCATGCGTTTTCATACGCAAGTGGAACGCGCAATCGTGACCATCGATGTGGTTAAGGTAGAAGTCAACAAACTCTTGGGCATTCTTAGGCAGAATCTTCTCAATAAGCAGTTCGCCGTCTACTACACGCATAACACCTACGCCGTCTGAGTTAGATAAGTAAAAGTCCTCTAACCACTCTTGAGTTAAAGATGGAGCTGAAGCTGGTTGAGTTAATAATAAACACATAATTTAAATCCTTCTCTTTGTTTGATTGATCGTTTGTTGTGTATTACTTGGGACAGAAACCTGTCCCGCTATGTTGCTCATACTTCTGCTGTCTGTTGCTCGGCTTGTTTCTCGATGCGTGGGTTAACCTTGACGATGGCTGCTTTATCTAGGCTGAATCCCTTAGACCGCAAGAATGACCGTAGATGGGCTGTGTCCTTGCGTTGGCTAGGTTGGCTGATGTACTTGAGGAAGTTGTCAGCAGTTAAGTCTTGTTGCCCTGTGTCACGCGTAAAGAACCATGTTGCATATGTAAACTCTAAGCAAGCCATGATTGTTTCGTAGCGCAGTGAGCCCTTGAATAATCGGAACTCGACAGTCTTCTCTGGTTGGAAGTTAACTGACTCATAGCGGTCTTCGTTCAAGCGTTGCATACCATTGCGTCTACCATACTTAAGCCAAGAGTAGTCAGCAGTCTTGTTCTTAACTTGTGAGTAGCGGTTAGCGTCACGCCTTGCGATAGCACGGAACAGTCTTTGATTACGGCTGTCGTGCATAAACAAGATTAACTTAGCGGCATGAAACATAGTCATACCCTTCTTGCAGATATGCACATGAAGACCACAAGTCTTTGTATCGTGTGACCTGACACCAGACCATCTACGCTTGAAGAACTCTAACTGCTTGGCATGAACATCTAGACCAGTATAGCCAGTAACCATCTCGAAGCCGTTGCTAAGTGAACCATCTTCCTCTAGCAAGCAGTAGTTATATGTAGACTGATTACCGCTAATGTCAGACTTGTGTGTACCGATAGAAGTAAGCAACTCCTCAGCCTTGTCATGGCGGCTCTCATCGTCATCTATCTCCATCTCTAACTCTAAGCCCATATAGACAGGCGTAGCACGCTGAGTGAATTTTGTAGGTATCAGACCTAGCTTGCGTCTACTACTGTGGTATCCCCCGATAAGACTGCTGTCGTTATCATCGTCATCATCGTCATCATCTTCTTCATCATAAGGTTCTTCTTCATCGTCTGCCACTACTGTATCGTGATAGTCAGACCAGCGATAGTTATTATCACGACAAGATGAGCACACCCAGCGGTCGCCGTTGTAAACCCAAGAGCCGTCTTCTTCGTCTTCTATGTAGTCACAGTCAGAACAATAATCGTAATTCGGAGCATCGGGAAACTTATCAGTGTCGTTGAGTATGTCGCACCAGTTAGTAGACCCATGCTGATTACGGATCTCAGGTTCATCGTTAAGCATCTCGACTAGCCTTCTGTGGTCTTGATTACGAAAAGCCTCACGAGCCTCAACCCCAAACGAATAGAACTCACGCCGTCTAGTCATAAGAGTTTCGTACGCACTGCGGGCTTCTCTATGGAACCTACTATGCTTCTCATCCTTACCAAGGTTGTTCTTGATAATGTACTTAGCGTGACCTAAAGCCTCTGCGATTGACCATATATGTGGTCGGGTCATGTGGTTGAGCATAATCCCATAGTAGCTACGAGTCATCTCCGTTGTCGCATTCTCACGCTTTAATTCCATAGCACGGATTTGTTCGGATGTATATGTTGGTACTGGCATATCTGTAACTCCTTCGTTTGTGTATGTAAATGTTGCTGTTGTTTGTGGTACTGTGTATATCATTGTTGGAGTGCCGTCTGTACCCCTAGTAAAAGTTAACGGCATAACCTACCCTCCTATTAGTTTTGTTAATAAAAATCTAACGATTTGCCCTCCTATAAATATGGTTGTGAATAATAAAAGAAGCCGACCTGCTAAATCAAATGCTCTCATCACATCTCTCCTTCGTGTAAAAATCGGTACTTCATGATGTCGTTAGTTGTACCATTCAAGCCCCAAAACCACTGATTAGCATGCTGGGCATACCGCTGTGGTCTGCGCTGATCTCTAAGCCACACCTTTACTAACGGATTACCCTCTAAGGCGGGGTGCGGCGGGATAACGGGCGTTGTGATGGGGGTGGTCTCCAAACTTCTGCGGGTGTGTAAAGCGCCCCAGTCTATCCACAGTTTAGGTACCTTGATAACCCGATACGCCACGATCGCCGTATCATTGATGTCCTCGTCATCACCCCAGCTATAATGGCGCGCAAAATAACTCGACCTCTCGCCATTACGCAAGATGACTCTAACCATCGAGTCACGATCAACCCCTTCGGGTAACGCATTAACCCTTACTTGGTCGTCATACTCTAGCGGGTTGTGCCTGATGAAACTGTTAGGTATGGTGAGTGCCGTAGGGCGGGGTTGGGGTCGCGAGCTGTTATATTCCAAACGCAGACGATACAGCTTTTCGACCTCCCGCCAGTCGACATTTATTTCTTCGCCTGTTTCGACAGCTGGTCTGTCTAGTATTTCTCTAATTGTCATGTTAGTTATCCTTCGTTTGTTAGTGCTTGTTTACTTCTCGGACAGAAACCTGTCCCGATGTTGTTGGTCGTATTCTTCTAGTCGCTCCTTTCGTTTCTGTTGTGTCAATCTATACTGCGTTTCTAAAACCGCCAAGTGATCTAGGCGGGCTTGCTCTAATGCCCTTCTTTCGTCTTCCGTGTTCCATTTGGTCTGCCTTGTCTGTTTTATGGGGCAGGTTTCTGTCCGTCTTTTGTATGCGGAGTAAGTGCTTTTGGCTCGGTTCACTTCTTTATCTAGGCTCGCTTTTAGTGCATCGCGTGCTTTACCCCGTTCTTTTTGCCAGCGTTCACGCATATGGCGTGATCTAGTTTTATTGATTGCTTGGCGTTTTTCAGCTATTAGTTGCTCCCCTAAGTAGGGGTTAAGTCGTTTGTTTGTGATCTTGGTGCGTAGTTCCTTTAAGGTTAATTTGTTGCGTGGTTTGCGTTTTGGTTGGCACGATTTGCACAAAGAGCTGATGACCGTAGTTCCTGTTTCTACTCGCCTCTTTATTACATTACTGTATTCCTCTGCCGACATCCTGCGCTTAAACTCATCTCGCCCCTTAGTTTCCCCACATTTCTTACATGTGATGTGGCTGGTTTTTTGTAGTCGTTTCATGTGGTGTTCCTCGTGTTCGGGCAGGTTTCTGTCCCGTTTAGCCAAAAAAGTATACTAGTGTCCACTTCGCAGACCTATGTTGTCCACAGTAGTTGACGCCTCTGAAGCCCTGAGTATATAGGGTTTTTCCCAAAACTGACATAGCTGTCTACGGATTTCCAGCAATTTAAAGACTAAGAAAAAGCTAGACAAAAGAAAATGTCCACTTTATTACCCTTATATATATATATTAGGATATTAGTATTTATATATATATGTGTGCTGGGAATGTGGTAGACGCTTATAAACACAAGGGTTGCGGGCGTCACGCTAGTGTCCACTAGCTAAATAAACTGGACAATTACCAAGTGCCTAAATAATAGGCACTTGTCTAGATAAACGGGACAGAAACCTGTCCCAAACACCCTCTAATTAAAGCCAGATCAATCCACAACGGGCTAATTGGTCTGAGGTGAGGATCACCCAGCCTGCATCTTTTCCGTCTGCCTCAATGTGTTTACGCAAGGCGTTGGTGGCTCGCTTTAGGGACTTGAATGGTTGTAGCTTGCGGGTGTTGCCTATTCTGTGGATACTGCCCACTTCATTGCCCCTCTTGCGGCATACGACCCACACATTACTGCGGTTGCCTAGCGTGCCTGTGGCTAGGATTTGTTTGAAGGCGGTGTTTGGTTTGTAAGCGATAGATTTCATGTTGATGCTCCTTAGTTGGTTGAGTTTGCGTTGATTACTTCTAGGACTTCTTTGACCGACATCATTAGTTCTCTTGCGATAGCCAAAGGCGTCAGCCCATCTTGGTGAAGCCACATTATTTCAATGGCTCGGCTTTTAAATATGCCCATCAGTATTTCCCCTCTTTGTAGGTGTTGCGGTTGAATGTCATAAACACTTCGCCCATGGTTATGGGCTTATGTAGGTCAGGCTTAGCCTTGGTATCGGACAGGATTCTGTCCCGTTGTTGTCTTACTAATTGACGCATTTGTAGCTGTTGTGCTTTAGTTAGGTGCATGATGTTTCCTTGGTTTGACATAAATTTAAACTGCGTGAAAGCCTCGCTGGCACGATTACTTGGTTGATACGGCTTGCTCGACAGCCTTGAGCATTTGGGACTTGGTGAACCCTGTTCCCTTGAGGTAGTTAGCCACTTGGTCAAGCGTAACCTTCTTCTGCTTGAATGATCCTGCCTTTGGCTCGGGTCTGACGATGTGGTTGCGGAATTGCTCTGTGCCAGCCTTGTAAGCGAGCTGGTGTGTACGGCTTCTCTCATCTCTCGTTTGGGACAGAATCCTGTCCGCCTCTTTACTCGTAATACCCAGCTTGCCCATAAGGTACTCGTGTTGCCAGTCATGCAACCACTCCTTCTGCTGTGTACTATCGAGCTTGACATATTGCTCGTGCCACACTTGGCTCTCTGCTTGCGTGAGCCTGTCCTTTGCTCCCATGCCATAAGCGAATTGCTCGTATGTGATTGCCTCACCTTTGTTGGCGTTGAGGTATGAAGTTGCTTTAGCTAATGTAGCCATGATGTGATACTCCTGTAAATAAAAAAGCCAAGCATATCGGCTTGGCAACGAATGAATAGATGTTCTATCCATGTAAACAGTATAGCTTTAGGGGTATGTTTCCCCCTCGTACTGTGGTTTTGTAGACCCCACCCACCCCCCACCCGACCTATTTTGGGGAGTGGTGGCATGGTGACCAGATCATTGTTTCGTAACCGCACAGCTAAAAAATGTCAAATTGTGTAAAACCCTTGCAAAATCAAATACATACAGCACAAAAAAATAACAAATTTCGGACAAGCTATGTCAAATCTTAGACAACAAAACCGGATAAAAATGTGTAACAAACTACACAAATGTAAGAAAAAGTGCGCAAGTGTATAAAAAAGTAACGCCTACAACACAGCAAAACCCAACCTATAGGTACAAAAACAACCCGCGAAATGATACCCATAGGTATCAAGACAAACCCCAAATGACTCATAAAAGAAGCCTTAACCCCCATACGGACTCATTAATGAGTATTGTTGCAGTGCACAATAAAACAAACTAAAATAGACCTATATCAACGGGGGGTACCCCATAACTAAAAGGAAACGATATGTACGACGAATATGTAGCCGCGGTAAAGAAATGGATTGATACAGTTGAGGCTGTTGCGCAAGGTAACCAGTTTTGGCTAGACCACTTTATTTCTTCTTTAAAGCAATACGTAAAACCAAAAGCCAAATAAAAAAAAACCCCCGGGCGTTTTAAGTCCGGGGGCTAAACCATCACAACAAAGGAGATTTACGTACGACCCAAACGAAGGAGGAAAAGCCATACGTGCGCATAGTATAACGCAAAACTAAAAAAGTGTACTATACTACACACATTCGTGACCCCAACCACGCAACCAAAGGGAATACAGTTTTGTTACTAGAACACCTAGTTTCAGCAGATGAAGCCGATTTTACTCCTGACGTTCAGTCAGATGCTGGGGGCTTCGTACCTTTAGAAAAAATCAACGCGCCCCAAACTCTTGGAGCGCAAAAGCAAACGGCGGACTGGTTAAATCAGTTTGCCTCCGAAGAAGAAGACCAAGAAGTCTTATCAAAAGCGCAGGAACAACAAGTGGCCAACGCGTTTGCGGCCCTAACAACTAATTCCCCCGACGCAAAAAACCAACTGCTTAACTTACAAGCCCCAGAAGAAATTGTTAATGCCGTAGCTATGGTGACGGGGTATCAGTGGGAGTTTGTAAAGCAGGCCAACGAGCTACGTTCAATGAGCGTAGCAAAAATAGTAAAAGAAACTGACCACCCTGATGCCCGAATCAGATTAAAAGCTTTGGAGTTGCTTGGGAAGGTAACAGAAGTTGCCCTGTTTACAGATCGCGTTGAAGTAAAAAGCACAGAAGTGTCTGATGAAGATTTGGAAAAGCGCATTCGGGAGAAGTTGGCTAAGTACATGGGCAAGGCTGAGGTGGTAGAAGTCGATGAAATTGAAGTTGTAGAGAAAATTGTTGCGCCAAAACAACACATTGACGACACCGACGAATGAAACTGGACTATTTAACCCCAGAAGAAGCGTTAGCTGCACAGATGGCGCTCAAAGACATGACGACTGTTGAGAAAGCGATGTTCTTAGCAGACTTAGAAGAGCAGGAAAACCGAGCCAGTCTTAAAAAAGCCCAGCAAGATCCGATTGATTTTGCAAAACACGTATATCCGGGGTTTAAAGTAGGGCCCCACCACCGCAAGTTGGCTAAAATTTTTGAAGACGTATTGGCTGGCAAGAAAAAACGGGTGATTATTAACATCGCACCGCGTATGGGTAAGTCTGAGTTCTCGTCTTATCTGTTTCCGGCGTTCTATCTAGGCCAGGACCCCACTAAAAAAATCATTATGGCTACGCATACGGCGGGCTTGTCTGAAGACTTTGGTCGAAGAGTGAGGAATTTAATTGAATCCGAAGAATATAAAGAGGTGTTTCCGAACACGGTTGTCGCGGACGACCAAAAAGCAGCAGGTAAGTGGTCGACGGGAGCTGGTGGTCAGTATTACGCTGTTGGTGTTGGCGGCGCTCTTGCCGGTCGTGGTGCTGATTTGTTCGTTATTGATGACCCCCACTCCGAGCAAGACATTAAAGCGAATAGTAGAGCTACCTTTGATAATGCGTGGAGCTGGTTTCAAACCGGTCCCTTGCAGCGACTAATGCCGGGGGGTGCGATCATTGTTATTATGACGCGCTGGTCTTTGGTAGATTTAACTGGGCGGCTAGTGAACTTCACTATACAAAACCCGGAAGCAGAACCTTGGGAAGTTGTTGAGCTGCCAGCCATCCTGCCTAGCGGAAAAAGTCTTTGGCCTGAGCAGTGGCCACTCGAGCAGTTAGAAGCTAAAAAACTTCAGATGGACCCACGGTACTGGAACGCGCAGTACATGCAGAACCCCACAGGCGATACAAGCGCCGTGATTAAAAGAAGTGACTGGCGCATATGGGAGAAAGAAACCCCACCGGACGTTGAGTTTGTGATCCAGTCATGGGATACGGCGTTTGAAGTTAAGACCACATCGGACTATAGCGCCTGCACAACATGGGGTGTTTGGTACAACGAGGAGGAAGGCAATGCCCCTCAGTTGATTCTATTAGATGCGTTCAAAGACCGGATGACGTTCCCAGAACTAAAAGCTACGGCGTACAAACACTGGAAAGAATGGGACCCTGATGCGTTCATCATCGAGAAAAAAGCGTCTGGTGCTCCGTTGATTCAAGAACTTAGACGCATGGGCATACCTGTGCAAGAAACCAACCCAAGCCGAGGTAATGATAAAATCGCCCGTGTAAATGCAATCAGTGACTTGTTTGCCTCTGGAGCTGTGTGGGCGCCTGACCGTCGTTGGGCTAAAGATGTGATTGAGGAAGTTGCCGCGTTCCCTGTAGGCGAGCATGATGACTATGTGGATACGGTATCTCAAGCCTTGCTACGCTATAGGCAGGGCGGGTTTGTAACATTAAGTTCTGATATGGCGGAAGAATCAGCGCAGTATAGACGGAGAAGGAGCTACTACTGATGTACATGCTAAGCAAACTAGAGATTTTATATAAAGCCGTTGAACGGGCTAAACGTATTGAGGCGTACGGCGACCAGCTGATAATGCTTAAAAATGTTAGAACAGCTAACGATGGTAAGACTCTTAAAGACTGGCAAGATGCGTTTGCGTACGAAGCGCTGCGGGTTTACCCTAAAATGGTTGAGTTTGTTGAAGAAGTCGCTAAGCATAATTTTGCTTTAGAAGACCAAGTGCGCGAACTAAAAATAAAGATCCTTGAACTAGAAGACCAAGCTAAAACAAAATAATGCTAAACAACTACTACTACGTCTCCGAGAAAGTTATTCCACGTTCTATGTGCGAATACATCATTAAAACTACACCTTGGGATCAAGCGCACAATGCCAAAGTTGGGCGCGACCAAGAAAACCGTGTGGAAAATCCCACTCGTAAAACAGATATAGCGTTCCTAACGCCCATGAGCATCATTGGTTGCGTACTTCAAACCCACATAAACGCCGTAAATAAGATAGATTGGCGCTTTGATATTGATGGGGTAGAGGATATTCAGATAGCCAAATACCAGAACGGCGGACATTATAAATGGCATATTGATAGTTTTCCACCCGATAAAGCGAATAAACAGCGTAAACTATCGGCTATAGCATTCTTAAGTAATCCGGATAGTTTTGAAGGCGGTAATTTAGAACTGGCCATAAACCCAAATCTAAATCCTAAGCTGCCACAAGGAAGCATAATTATTTTTCCTTCCGTTTTAGAGCACCGCGTTACCGAAGTTACTAAAGGCAAACGATACACAGCAACATGCTGGGCAACTGGTCCAGCTTTTAAATAGGACATATTATGGCAGTCGACAAAAGTTTATACCGTGCTCCGCAAGGATTACAAGAAGAAGATGGGCAACCCGATTTAGAAATTGAAATCGAAGACCCGGAGGCCGTTCATATTGGCATTGACGGTATGGAAATTGATATTGAGCCAGCCGAAGACCCAGAGTTTGATACTAACTTAGCGGAAGAAATGGATGAAGGCGAGCTAGAGAGTCTAGCTTCCGAATTAGCTGGCGATATTGATAATGACCTGAACTCCCGCAAAGACTGGGAGAAGATGTACAAAGACGGTATTACTTTGCTTGGCCTGAAGTTTGAAGAACGCGTAGAACCTTGGGATGGCGCTTGTGGTGTATTCCACCCAATGATTACAGAAGCAGTTGTACGTTTCCAGTCCGAAACAATTATGGAAACTTTCCCAGCGTCAGGCCCAGTTAAAGCGGCAATTATTGGTAAAGATAGCCAAGAAAAAATTGAAGCTGCTCAGCGCGTAGAAGAAGACATGAACTACCAGCTGACTGAAAAGATGCCTGAGTTCCGTAATGAGCATGAACGCATGCTATGGAACTTACCATCTGCTGGTTCTGCTTTTAAGAAGGTTTATTACGACCCAAGTATTGGCCGTCAGATTTCTATTTTTATTCCTGCTGAAGACATTATTCTTCCATATGGCGCCAGTGAGATTGCATCATGCTACCGTGTAACGCACCGCATGTATAAGACTAAGAATGAGCTGACCAAACTAATGTACGCTGGCTTTTACCGTGATATTGATGTTGGTGAGCCACAGCGTTTCCGTACAGAGATTCAGGAAAAGAAAGACAAAGAAACAGGATTTACTGCAACCCATGACGAGCGCTACGAGTTGTATGAGTGCCACGTCGATTTAGACTTGCCCGGTTATGAAGATGAAGAAGACGGAGAGAAAACTGGAATTGCTCTGCCTTACGTAGTTACATTAATTCGCGGCTCAAACAAGATTCTGGCAATTCGCAGAAACTGGAAAGAAGACGATGACCTTAAACTTAAAAGGCAGCATTTCGTACATTACCAATACATCCCCGGATATGGCGCTTATGGCTTTGGTCTTTTTCACCTTATTGGTGGATTTGCTAAGTCAGCCACTTCTATTTTGCGTCAGTTGGTTGATGCCGGTACTCTTTCCAATTTACCAGGTGGCCTTAAGTCTCGCGGATTAAGAATCAAAGGCGACGATACTCCTATAGCGCCGGGCGAGTTCCGTGACGTTGACGTTGGTTCTGGTTCAATCCGTGACAACATTCTGCCACTTCCTTACAAAGAGCCATCTGCAGTATTAGCTGGTTTGATGGATAAGATTATTGAAGAAGGTCGTCGCTTTGCGTCTACTTCTGATATGCAAGTTGCTGACATGTCAGCCAACGCACCTGTCGGTACAACATTGGCTATTCTGGAAAGAACGCTGAAAGTAATGAGCGCGGTTCAGGCTCGTGTGCATTATGCACTTCGCCAAGAACTAAAACTGCTAGCCGGTATTATCCGCGACTATACTGAAGAAGACTATAACTACGAACCAGAAGAAGGCCCTGTTTCTGCCAAAAAATCTGACTACAGTTTGGTTGATGTAATCCCAGTTTCAGACCCTAATGCAGCTACGTTGTCACAACGGGTAGTCCAATACCAAGCCGTTATTCAGCTTGCGCAATCAGCACCACAAATCTACAATCTTCCACAGCTACATCGGCAAATGCTTGATGTTATTGGTATTAAGAATGCCGACAAACTTGTTCCTTTGGATGATGACCAGAAGCCCCGTGACCCTGTAGCAGAAAATATGGCCGCCCTTAAAGGTAAGCCAATGAAAGCGTTTATGTATCAGGACCACGAAGCGCACATTAAGGTCCACACTTCTGCTATGCAAGACCCGTTAATTATGCAGTTGATTGGGCAGAACCCACAGGCACAAGCCATTCAAGCTGCAATGGAATCACATATTGCAGAACACCTTGGATACGCTTATAGAGCTAAGATCGAAGCTGCCTTGGGCGCTCCGTTACCTGATCCAGAAGACGATATCCCACAAAGCCTTGAAGTTCAGATTTCTCGTTTGGTCGCCCAAGCTGCCCCACAAGTATTGGCCCAAAGCCAAGCTACAGCTGCTCAGCAACAAGCACAGCAAAATGCCCAAGACCCTGTTCTACAAGCACAGTTAATTGATCAGCAAGTTAAACAAGGTGAACTTGAACGCAAGAAAGCAAAAGACGCAGCTGATAATGCATTCCGTGAACAAGAACTGCAACTTAAGGCGCAGCAAATGCATAGTGAAAAAGTGCAGAAAGCTGTTGGCGTTGCTACAGACTTTATTGATAAGCAACAAATGCACCACGATACCTTCCGTACTAATGCTACACAAGGCCTTTTGAAAGTTGCAGATATTGCTCAAAAGGATAAGCACAAACAGATAGATACCGCGGCGGATTTGTTTAAGCACCAGACTAATCTTTTACAGCAACACCAAACCCCTGAAGGAGGCACTGAAGAGTGATCGATCTACTAACGGCTCAGTTCGTAGCCGCAATGCGTGACAAGTTGCGCACAGATATGAACAACTACACTGATGATTTGGCAAATGGTCAGTGTTCTAGCTTTGAGCAGTACAAAGAGCTTTGCGGAGTGATTCGAGGTCTAGCTTTCGCAGAGCGCCACTTACTTGACCTCGCTGACAAACTGAAAGAAGACAACGATGAGTGAAACCATCGCATTACCACCGGAAGGGTTAATCCTGCCACCGGGCGTAGTATCTCCAACTTCACAGGCGGAGCAAGCAGCAATGGACGAAGCAGATATCGCTAATGAGCAAGCAGCAAAACAACTACCTGATCCAAAAGGGTGGAAAATTTTATGCGCTCTGATTGAAGCTAAGGACGAGTTCGAGAACTCACTGATTAAAAAAGCAAAAGAAACTATGAAGATCGAAGAACAGACTTCTCCAGTTTTATTTGTTTTAAAGATTGGCGATCTCGCTTATAAAGACGAAACAAAATTTCCAACAGGTGCTTGGTGTAAAGAGGGTGATTTTGTTATCACTCGGGCGTACTCAGGAACCCGTGTAATGATTTACGGAAAAGAGTTTCGGATTATCAACGACGACCAAGTAGAAGCAGTTGTCGAGGACCCAAGGGGAATCACGCGTGCGTACTAGAACTGAATATCTTAGAGCTTGGAGAGCCGCAAACCCTGAAAAGGTTAAAGCGGCTAAACGAAAGTATTACTCTTCTGAAAAAGGTAAAGCACAAAAACGGAAAGAAGACGCAGCCTATGTAGCAGTTGGTGGTAAGGCAGCATATGAAAAACGTAGAAGTGCTAAACCGCTTTCTGAAGCTAGAAAACAAGCAAAACTTAGATACCAGATAGTTCGCCGTAGTTTTGAAAAGAACTTACCCGAGTTTGACAGGCTAGTTCTTACTGAAGCAGTCGATCTTATGCGTAAGCGCAGCGCTATTACAGGCTTTTCTTGGCATGTAGACCACATTGTTCCTGTGTCAAAAGGCGGTTTAAGCGTAGCTAGCAACTTACAAGTAGTACCCGCCGAATGGAACCGGCGCAAGTCAAACGTACACACCGAGCGTTATTTCGGTGCTTATTAAGGAGTAGTTTATGGCACAAGAATTTAAGTTTCCAGATGAGGTGGATAGCGTAAATCCTCTGGATAATCCTACAGATGAACTGGATATTTCCGTAGAAGGGGAAGAAACAGACATCATTATTGAGGATGATACCCCCGAGAAAGACCGATTTGCCAAGCCGCTTAACCGTGAAGTTGAAGATCCTTCTGAGGAAGAAATCGAAGGCTACACCAAAGGTGTGCAGGGCCGAATCAAAGAACTGACCCATGCTCGCCACGACGAACGTCGTGCAAAAGAAGCAGCGGAACGTCAACGGGAAGAGGCTTTACGTTTAGCACAGCAAGTCCTTGAAGAGAACAAACGCTTGAAGCAGTACGTACAGACAGGCGAAGTTACCTATCAAGATATGATGAAGACAGCAGCAGAGAATAAACTCGATGCTGCGCGCCGTAAATTGAAAGAAGCACAGGAATCCTACGACACTGATGCCATCATTGCAGCTAATGAGGCATTGACTGAGGCTATGTTTGAAAAAGAAGCAGCAAAAAATTTCAAGCCAACCCCTTTACAAAACTACGAAACTCCTGTACAACTACAAACATCGGGACAAGATACACCCCAGACCGACGAAAAGACCTTGCGCTGGCAAGCAAAAAACCAGTGGTTCGGATCTCCGGGGTACGAAGATATGACAGCCTTCGCTCTTGGACTGCACCAAAAGCTAGTCTCGACGGGTGTCGACCCTCGAAGTGATGAATATTTCGACCGCATTGACGGCCGCTTAAAAAGTGTATTCCCGGAAGTATTCCAGGAACCTGAAAGTCGCAAGACTTCGGAACCAGCTAAGAAGCCATCGACGGTTGTTGCTTCTGCTACTCGTACTACGGGGGCCAAGAAGTCAGTCAAGATATCCGCTTCGGCAGCAGCACTTGCCGATAGGTTAGGAATCCCCCGCGATCTTTATGCTCAAGAATACTTAAAACAGGAGGCCAAAAATGGCTAATACACGTAATCCACGCGAGATTGAAACTCGTGAAAAAACAACCCGCAACGTTTACATACCTTCTAGCGCATTACCTGATCCGACACCGGAACCAGGCTATAGTTTTAGATGGATTGCTACAGCAATATTAGGTCAGTCTAACCAAACAAACGTTTCAACACGTTTCCGTGAAGGTTGGGAACCAGTAAAAGCTGCAGACCATCCAGAACTAATGGTGCAAGGCAACGAAAACGGCAACGTAGAAATTGGAGGCTTAATGTTGTGCAAGGTCTCTACCGAATACTTGGAATCTAGAAAACAGTACTTTGATAATCAAGCAAGGGCTCAAATGGATTCTGTGGACAATCATTACATGCGCAACAACGATCCAAGAATGCCTCTGTTTAGCGAGCGTAAAAGTTCAACAAGCCGTGGTGGTTTTGGAAATGGCAGTAAATAATTTCTAATCTAAGGAGCTTTTTATGAGCACAGTATCGGCCCCGTACGGGCTTAAACCGGTCAGTTTGATCGGCGGTCAATCCTTTACTGGCGGAACAATCCGTGAGTATTTGTTGACCACAAACAATAGCGCCGCTATTTTTACCGGCGACTTGGTGCAGTTAGGCGCGTCTGCAGCTGGACAACCTACTGTTGTAACTTCTACACCAACTACTAGCTCTGCTGGTATCGCTGGTGTTTGCGTTGGTGTTCGCTACCAGTTATCTGGCCAGCAACTCGGCTATCCTTTGTATGCTGAGTACTTGCCTGCTAATGCTGTTACAGCTGGCTACACTAACATTTTCATCCGTGTTATCGAAGACCCAGATCAACTCTACCAAGTTCAAAGCTTAGGTTCTGTTGGCTATGGCTCTATTGGTAAGACTGTTGCATTGGCAAACTTTGCAGCTGGTACAGGCGGCGCAACTGGTAATACAACTTCTGGTAACTCTTTAGTTGCATTGTCAGCTACTATCGCTAACACCAATGCATTGGCTGTTAAGATTGTTGACTTGGTTAACTCCAGCTCTACTTTCGGCGGCAATTTCCCATCTAACCCCGGTGACGCATATACCGATTGCATCGTTAAATTAAACTTTGGCGTGCATCAGTACTATCAGTCTGCTGGTACAACTAACTAATAAAGGAGCTAAATAATGGCTATTTCACGCTCGCAGCTCCTAAAAGAGTTGCTCCCAGGACTGAACGCATTGTTCGGATTAGAGTACAAGCGCTACGGCGAAGAACATAAAGAACTTTTTGAAATCGAAAGCTCTGAGCGTTCATTCGAAGAAGAAACCAAACTCTCTGGTTTCTCCGCAGCTCCAGTTAAGAATGAAGGCGGTGCTATTTCTTACGATACAGCACAAGAAGCAT
>Ga0316222_1001474_pt1 | contig 28408 bp, 20 predicted proteins | sample TBH18011metaG_FD_206008 | JGI IMG/M metagenome (GOLD analysis project Ga0316222, IMG submission 206008) | Freshwater microbial communities from Trout Bog Lake, Wisconsin, USA - TBH18011 | ecosystem: Environmental > Aquatic > Freshwater > Lake > Hypolimnion/Profundal zone | place: USA: Wisconsin... | reverse complement strand
GGGGCAGGGAGCCATAAGGCACGCCAAGCGTGTGGAGAACCTGCTGTCCATCCCGCGATTGCACGACCGCCTTGGGGGTGATGACCAGGGTATATTGCCCATCCTGTCGGATGATCGGTGCATGATCGTCAACCGGGCGGCGCACTGGCAGTGACATTGCGCAGAGTGCGGAATGCAAGAAACTCGGGATCGGCTCCTCACACGCCACCGATCTGACCCGGTTGAACAGATCCAACTGCCCAGCATCGCGCGCCAATTCAGCCGCAGCATCTTGGCCTTGGGTAATCAGGGTGGTGTAAACCTGTTGGCCGAGCGGATATCGACGCATCTGAAGCTCCAGAACCGACTCGAGTCAGAGTCGCACTTCCGCCGATAGCACAAATGTGCCCAGCGCCCAATTACTTTCGATAATTAGGCGTCTCGAATTGGATTATCGAAAGTTGGCCGATGATAAGAGTACGGAGATCTCTTCCCTGTCTGCCATGGGCATGAGCCTTATGGGTTTCTTAGGAAGATTAAAACTTAAGGTATAGTACGTTTTGCATCGGCCTATCAGTGGGCTTGCGTACCCTATTCCTCGGTTCGACTCCGGGAGCGCGTACCGAAGACATCGGGAAGGCTAACCCGAATCATCGGTCATATGCAGGTGTACCGTCATCATCGGTGACACTCGTCCTCAGCACTGCCCGCGAAAAGTTGCAGCTCTGCAACTGGCGTATAAGTGGCTGAATTAAATTTATAAATCTTGCATATAGCGGCAACTAGGATTGGTGCAAGAAATGCTCAATCAACGAAGGGAACACATCATTTATTACCTCATTGTTGGCTGGCGAGCGGCCCAAATGGTGCGCGCCGACGACTGCCAATCCTGTGTGTACTAGATCAGCACCTCATTTTTAATCAGATAACATATTGATAAAATTGATATTTAATGTACCGCCTGCGTCAATAAGCAGAGGTGTTCATCGGCACTCAACTCCTCCGGACGCGCGGCAACGCCGAGCTTGATATCAGGGACGAGAGCTGATGGCTTGCAACAGGCTGGGCAGGGTAGGGTTGTGCGAAATTACCCCCGCTATTGCGCTCTCAATCTGATGGCGCTGCGACGGGGTGAGATGGGTGATGCCTTCCGGTAGGGCCAGCGTGACCACCACAGGCAGGCGTGAGGCCGGGTCGAGGCCGGAGACTGCCGCATGAACGCGCTGATGCCAGCCGCCTTGTGCGGGGCTGCCATCAATCCAGGCGGCATAGACAGTTTCACGGTCTGGCTCGGTGGTCTCCACCAAAGTCCACTTGGCGTCTGGCTGATCGATGAAGCTGTGCGCGCTGACATCTTCCGCCGACAATTCCTGCGAGGCGTCGCGGCGCAGGCGCAGAATAGCGCCGGGGCTAGCATTGGCGGAGAGCAGGGCGATCTGCATGTCCAGATGATCAATCGGCCCGATTAGCATCGGACAGGACAACCGCCAAATCAGCGCCGAATCACCGGCTTTCGGGCCGCCTTGGGCGGGAATGCAGCCAACAATCCCTCCCAAGCCGGCAGTCTGGGCAGGGGAGGGGGCTGGCATGGTGGTGCGGATGGCGATCGCTGAAGCCGCCGGGATCAACGCTCCGAGGGCGACAGCCAGGGCGGTTGCCTGCATCACATGGCGCAGCGGCGTTGTCGCGCGTGACGGGGCGGGCTGGGCGCGGTTGGGGTCGTCTTCGCGAAAGGGCAGACCGGCACCGATCAGCATCAAAATCACCAGGCTGAAGAACAGCCAGCCATACAGCACATGATCCACAGCCGCTGCCTCGGCGCTTCCGAGCAGATGACCGAGCACCACAATGCCTAAGCCACGAAAACCGTTGGCCACAATTGGAATAATGATCGAGACCACGATGAATGCCACTCGTTTGCCCGGGCTGCGATAAATCATGCAGGCATACAGCACGCCGAATGCAACCGAGGCGATCAGGAAGCGCAAGCCGGCGCAGGCTTCAGCGACGAAAAAGCTGCCCTCGGGAATGGTGATCGTCATGCCGTCGGAGAAATTCGAAATTCCGAACAGATCAAGGCCAATGCGGATGAAGGCAGCGGTGAAATCCTGCAATGCCGGAGTGACGAAGGCGCCGAACGGCACCAGGAAATACAGATACAGCAATGGCACTGACAGCGCCCAATAGCGCCGCCAGCCGAGCGCTGTCAGGAACAGCAATTGCAGCCCGGTCATCGCAACCAGTTGCTGGCCCTCCATCAACCCCAGGCGAGAGGCTGCGAACCACGTCAGACCCAGAGGCAGTGAAGCAACCGACAGCCAGGGCAGCGGTTGCACCGGGGTGGCGGCGGCATCGAAGCGGCGCTCCCAGGCCAGAAAGGCAGCAATCGGCACCACGAAGAAGCAATGGCCATAGGCAGTGCTGTCGATCCACACCTGCACCGCCGCGCGGCCCTCTTCTTGGAACGCTGCAAGCAGCACAACCGTCCCCAGCAGCAGCACCAGCGAGAGCGGGCCGAACAGATTTAAGATTTCATTCAGCGGGCGGGCGGTTTTGGCCGGGGCGGACATCGGCTTTTCCTTCAAACGTTCACCCCAACCCGCGCACAATGGCGGGGCCGAGCAGATTGGCAATCGGCAGCGGCAATTTCTTCCAGGCGGCAATAAACAGACGGTATTTCGGATTGAGCGGATTGTGGTCCGGAATCTGTGCGCCGTCGGCCAAACAGAAGCGATAGGGCAGGGGCTCCGGCGTGAAGCCCCAATTCTTTTTGAACGAAAACGCCCCGGTGCCAACCTTGCTGCGGCCATAGTCAAACAGGCCGTAGTTGCGCCGGGCCGCGTGGCGCATCACTTCCCAATACATGAAATCATTGGCGTGACACGCCCGCGCCGCCGCCGTGCCACCGCCGTAATAGGGCAGAACCTCGTCACGCCAATAGAAATTCAGCACCGATGCGCGCGGCTCGCCACCCTCCAGCACCGTCAGCACGTCCATCGCACTGCCGAAATGCCGTTTCAGCACGTCGAAATAGCGTTTGGAGAACACCGGGGTGCCGAGATTGCGCACACTCTCGGCATAGATGCGGTGCAAAAGGTCGGTGTCTTGGCTGAGTTCTGAGGTCAGACCGCTATCGATCCCTTTGCGCACGACGGCGCGCTGTTTGCGTGGAATTGCCTTAAGGTTGGCCTCGTCATCGCCGGTGAAATTCTTGCGGAAGGTGACATAGAGGTCGTCACGTGCCTGCCAACCGGGCGGCAATTCTTCTGAGGCCTCGCGGGTGCGCCATTCCATCACCGACAGGCCAAGCTTGCGCATCACCGTCTCAGCCCCTTCGCGCAGGCTCTGCTCCGCCTCGGCATCGCGGACCAGCGGGCCGCCATAGACGCAGAATGGGAGGGAGATCAGCGAGCGTCCAAACAGCGCGCTTTTCTGCAACGCCAGCGGCAGCACGCCGACAATTCCGCCGCCGCGACGGGCGATCAGAAAATGCGGCGTATGGCCGAACGCCTCGCGCAGCACCTCAGCCCAGGCGGCTTGATGGAAGAATGTGCCCTGTGGATGACGGCTGACGAAATCATCCCATTCAGCGGCATCTGACGCGGTGAAGGCGGTGCAAATTGTGCTCATGGGTTGGCCGAGATGGCTCCTGTGATGGCCTCGGCAAACACCTGATCCACCCGCCCCCACGCAAAATCGCGCAACAGGCGTTCCAGCCGTCCGGCGGAGCGTTTCAGGTTGAGGTAATGGCGGAATTTCGACAAAGCCGGTGCGTTGGCCACCCGTGGTTGATCGGCGTCGATCTCCCAGGGGTGAGTGTAGAACATCCCCGGCGCCCCGGTTGTTGCGCCAAAGCGGGCGAAGCCGCGACGATACAGCGCATAGGGCAGCAGCCGGAAATAGCCGCCGCCGGAGACCGGCAGATTTTGGCCGAACAGCTCAACCGTGGTCATCGGCAATTCGCACACCGCCCCCGCGCCCGGCCGATACGGAAAGCGCGGCGCATCATGCGCGCCATACAAGTCGTGCCGCACCGGATAGAGGCTGGAGGAATAGGCGTGCCCGGTCTCGCCCAGAATGTCATAGGCCCAGGGTGTGCGCGGGCCGATGGAGAAGGTGGGCGCGCGATAGCCTTGCACCGCCACCCCGCCAATATCCTCCAGCAAGGCCTTGGCACAAGTGATATCCGCGCGAAACGCCTCTGCGCCGATCTCGTCCACCCGCTGATGGCCATAGCCGTGACTGGCCAGTTCATGCCCGTCGGCGACGATGCGGCGCACCAGATCGGGATGACGCTCCGCCACCCAACCGAGGGTGAACAGCGTGCCCTGAACGCCGGCTTGTTCGAGAATATCAAGAATGCGATGTGTGTTGCCCACCACCCGACGCGGCAGGCTATCCCATTCATTGCGGTCGATCGTGGTGGCAAAGGCCTGGACGTGAAAATAATCTTCCACGTCAATGGTCATCGCGTTGGTGATCACGGCATGAGGCGCGGCCATGCTCATTGGCCGCTGAACAAAGCGGCCAGCCGTTGGAACAACTGCTCACGCTGTGCGATCTTGCCCTCCAACGCGGATAGGCGGGCAGCCAAATGGCCGAGCAGGCGCTGATCGGTGGCTGAGAGGTCGATGCCCCCCATATCGAGAGGCGCGCCGGAATGCGCCTGCGGTGCATAGCTCAGCGTCGCTCCGGTTGCATCACCCTCTGGCTCGCCGCCGCGCAGATCCTCGTCCAGTTCACTTGCTGTTGATTCAATCATCGCCGCCGTGATGATTTCCTGCTCGTCAAGTGCGCCGTGCATCAGTGCGCGCGAGCAAAGCCGATTAATCCGGCGCGGGATGCCGTCAGAATGCTTGAAGATGGCGGCAAATGCGCCGTCTCCCCATTGTGGGCGACCTTCCCAGCCAGCCAGCTTCATGCGGTGATCGATATAGGATTGCGTCTCCTCCTCGGTCAGCGGGCCGAGATGGTAGGAGGCGAGCACGCGCTGGCGCAGCTGATCCAAATCGGGGGAGGCGAGGGTTTTGCGGAATTGTGGCTGGCCGAGCAGAATCGTCTGCAATGCTCCGCCGCCCTTGCTCGTCATGTTGGAGAGCATGCGCAACTCTTCCAACGCGGCCAGAGACAAGTTTTGCACCTCGTCCACCACCAGCAGGCAGCGCCGTCCGCGCGCCTGATGTTCCTGCAATAGCTGATCAAATTTGCGCAGCAAATTGGCGCGGCCGGGTTGCTCGTCCTCTAGGCCGAAACCAGCCATAGCAAGACGGAACAGATCCTCACCCGAGACCTGCGTGGTGGCGATGCGGCCGATCGTGTAGGTGTCGCGGTCCAACTGCGACCACAGCCGCTCGACCAGCGTCGTTTTCCCCGCTCCCACCTCGCCGGTGATGACGATGAAGCCCTCACCCTGCGACAGGCCGTAGATCAGATGGGCAATCGCGCGGCTATGACCCTTGGAGCCAAAGAAATACTTGACGTCCGGTGTCAGTTGAAACGGGACACTGCGCAGGTTGTAGTATTTCTCATACATCAGCATCTCCTGGCGCACGGCGCAGGCGGCTTTCCGGGCAAAACGAGCCCGGATTCACGCCAACCCGCAACCGATTATTTGCGCGCAGTTGTTAAAATTTCTGTACCAGACCAGCCAGAATCTCGTTGGCGTGCTGCATCAGGTTACTGTTATATGCTCGCTGACGAGTGTAGTTGTAGTCCAGCTCGGCTGACAGCGTTTCGGTTAACTGATCTGAAAGCCGCACTGAGGCACCGGTCATCGGCCGTGCGCCACTCAGCCCCGCATTGTTGCCGGAATAGCGCGTGCTGCCGTAGCTGCCGCTGACGCTGGTGGACACGGCTTCGGTCAGCTGATGCTGCCAACCAAGTGAGCCGAGCACGCTCGTCGATGCCAGACCGGGCGTGGTGCTCTGTGCTACGTTCTGGCTCTGGTTGCTGCTGAAAGTGGCCGAAAACGAATCACGATCCAGCGCATAGATTGCACTCACTGAGCTGCGCGTCAGACGATAGAGTTGATTGTCCTGCGAGCCGGAGCCGAGCGAGTAACGCAGCGGTGAGCCGCTGGCACCATTGGTCAGCGTGCCATCCGGCCCCACGGTTGCGGCATCGGTCATGCTTTGCAGGTCCTGGCCGTTGGTCGTCAGTCCGGTGGCGCTCATCGCCTGCAAGCTCAGATGTGCCCCGGCGCGCAGTGAGCCATTGACGGTCAGGCTGTTGCCACCATCCATGTGCCCATAGAGAACCGAAATCTGGCCATCCTCGGTCGGTGCGTATTTCACTCCGCCCTGACCGACCGGCCCGTTGACGTTATAGGCTTTGCTGACAATTGAACTGCCGCTGGTCACGGCGCTGTAATGCAGGCTTTCCACACCTACCATGCCGATCAGCGTGATGGCGTGGTTAAGCGCGTAATTGGCCGTATAGGTGGCCATGTTGCGGTAGCCGTTGCGCTCCGAGCCGGTGCCGATGAACTGCGATGCCGACGCTTCAACCGAATGGTTGAGGAGCTGATAATCCGCACCAGACGTAACCAAAAGGTCTTCTGTCTGCGTGGCAGAGGTGGAATTTTTCAAATTTGTGGCGTTGTTGAAGTATTTATTATCAAAATAGCTACCAGAATACTGATAGCTTGCCTTCACCGTCGCCACGTCGCCGAAATTATGCACGAAATATGGGTTGATCGAGTAGCTATATACCTGCGACATCACCTGCGTCGTCGAAAGATTGCTCGCGTTATAGGTCGAGAGCATTGAATTCGTCGCCTGCGTCGCCAGGGCGGAGGTGTTCAGGAAGACTGAATCGTCGATCAGCTTTGCCGTTGCATGCGCAGCCAGCGATTGCGCCACGCGGGTGGCGTTCGGGTCGTTGTTGAAGATGCGGAAATCCGGCGAGTAATAGGCATTGCCTTGCAAACGGCTGGTATCTGCAGTCACACCAATGGTCGGCGTGATGTGCTCTTCTGGGCTGCCGCGCATCCGCGTGTTGGTGCTGCCGCCGGAGAGATTGGCGTTATCGGTGTAGCCTGCAAAAGCCCCGATGCTCGCATTGAACTGAATTTGCCGACTTTGATCGGCGGTCGGTGCTGGCCCCAAGGCGGGGCTGTCCACCAGATCGCGTAGATTGACCAAACCGTTGCCAAGTGCGGTGTTCTGCGGCACGCCGATCCCTAGCCCGCCATTGAGCGAGGAGGTGGGCATTGAGGCAGATGGCGACGCGGACGACGACACGCCCTGCGCTTGGGCTGCCAGCGGCAGGAAGATCGCTACGCCGCACAGCAAAAGGCTGCGATGCGCCGTCATGTCAGGAATACGAACCATAATAATCGTAGGCCCCGAAAGTGTTGCGCCGAGTTGTGCGAATCTTATTCAGCATGACCGTGATCTTCGGGCAAAGCTTAATAAGATCCAAGGCAGATTCTACCTCACTGCGCTGCGTCCGTTCGGCTTCCACCACCACAATTGCCTCGTTGACCACGGGGGCGAGGGTTGAGGGGTCGGACGTGGACAAGCAAGGCGGGAGGTCAAGGATGAACAGCACGTCTGGGAAGCGGGTGGCGAGATACTCGATCACCTCCGCAACCGGACGACGCTGCAAACCGCCCTCCAGATCACCGGCATCGCGGCCCACAGGCAGGATGGACAAATGATCGATGGCGGTCGGGATGATCAGGCTTTCCGCGGAGACCCGGCCGGTGGAGGCCACATCAAGCAGACCCTTACGGTCAGACAGGCGCAGCAGATGGGTCAGTGAACGCTTCTTGAAGTCCACATCCACCAGCACCGTCGGCCGCATCACGTTATGTGCAATGGCGCCGGCGAGGTTGAGCGAGGTGAAGCTTTTGCCTTCGCCCGGCCTGGCGCTTGTCACCATGATCAACTCGCCGCGCTGCGCGTTGGTATTGCGGCGAACCGAGTTGCGCAGAATGCGGCTGACTGCGATGCGGTATTCTTCGGAAATGCGTGTGCGTGCGGTACCGGAGACCACCATACCAGCGGCCAGCAGCGTGCCGATGTTGACAAAATCTGCAGGCGCTTCCTCCGCACCGCCGACCACAGCAGGCGCTGCGAGCGGTTCGGGGGAGGGGGGTTCAACAGGGGCAGGGGCAGCAGGAGCAGGAGCAGGTGCCGCGCTTTGGCCTGGCAGCGCCACGGGCACAACGACGTGAGCCTGTGCCGGGGTGGGTGTGGATTCCGGCGTGCCGGGAATGTTCGGCATCGACAAGCCCGATGGGCCTGCTTGACCAAGGGCCGCCAGCCGCGCTGCGGCGCGTTCAGCCATATGCTGGGATTTATCTGAATCGCTCATGCCACACCTGCCTGCACGAGGCGATAAACCAGCCCGCCATAAATTGCACACAACAACAGCACAGCTGTCAGCACGCTGCCAGCCGTCACTATCCGACGCCAGACTGGAACGGCCACAGAGATAATCGAAATGCCGCCCACAACGGGCAGGCCCAGCGCCCGCAATTCATCGACGCTTTGGAACGAAGTATCCACCTCATCGAGCATCAGAACCAGCACGATGCCAGCGATCAGACCGGCACCGAGCACCACGCTGAGCAGCAGAATGCGCTTAGGCGCCACAGGGGTGCGCGGACGCTGTGGCGGGTCGACGATCTGCACCTTCACCTTGTTCGCCTCAGTATCGGCGGCGGTGGCGATGCGCATTTGTTCGCGACGCGAGAGCAACTCGTCGTAATTCTTGCGGATGACGTCATAGTCACGGTTGATGTTGGCGTATTCCGCCGCCAATCCAGGTGCGCCGCGGGCGATTTCTTCCAAGCGCGCCCGTTCACGGTCGGCATCACCGACCTGACGCTCGATTGAGGCGATGGCAGCTTGGTTTTCAACCACCCGCACTTTCAACTGCTCATAGAGCGGGTTGGACACACCACGGCCCTGCGCTGTCTGCACAACGCGCTGCTGCGGGGCGCTGTTCTGCGGAGCCGCGGAGACCAGAGAGCCCGAGCGTAATCCCTCAACGATGCGCTTCTGCGAGACGACATCGGGATATTCATCGGTATATTTCAGCCGCAGCTCTGCCAAGCGACGCTCAGCTTCAGCCAATTCGCGATTGCCACCGCCGCCGCCGCCGTTACTGACCGCTCCGCCATTGTCTGATTGTAGCAAGGGCGGGGTAGAGGCCAATTCGCGTTCCAGTGCGGCTTCGCGGTTGCGTGCATCTTCTAAAACGCCGCGCAGCTGACGCACTTGCGCTTGTGCAGTCTCATAGCGCGACACACCGCCGCCATCGCTGGGCAGGAGGTCGATGTATTTCGTACGGAAATCCGCCCGCTTGCGCTCAGCATCACGCAACTGCCGCTCGTAATTATCGATCTGTGACGAGATGAAATTCTGCGCATTTTCCAAGTCGGAGCGGTTATTGCCCACCCGGCTTTCCAGGAACGTCGTCAGAATGTTTTGTACCACATCCAGCGCGAGCTTCGGGCTCTCGTTTCGGTAGGAGATGGTGAACAGATTGCGCGTCTGCGGGATGACATGAATATCCAACGCCAGCTTCTGCACCAACCGCTCTTTATCGGTCGGGCCGGACAGGGACAGCTCCAGATCGGTCTTGGAGATCAGGTTCTCCAAGTTTGGACGGCTGAGCAGCGTGCGTTGCAGCACATCCAACTCGCCACCGCCTGAGGTGTCGAGCGAGACACCCTTGAGCAACGGCGTCAGCACGGCATCGGCATCAACATATAGTCGGGCGCTCGCCTCATACTGATTCGGGATCATCATCACCCCAGACCAGCCCGCAGCACACACTACCCAGGACGCGATGATGGCAATCCATCGCCGGTCCCAGACAGCTTGCAACTTGCGCGTTAGGATTTCGCGTAACCCATCCATGTAATAAGTCCCAGCGTTCCTGATATTGCTTAGAAATACGACTGCGGAATAATCAGTGTATCACCGGGCAGCATTTCAATGTTCTGCGACACATCGCCATCCTTGAGTAGGTCGGACAGGCGCACTTTAATCGAGGTCTGCTGATTGCCTTTGCGGCGCACGATAACCGCACTGTTGCCAGCAGCATATTTGGTCAAACCTTTGGCCGCGATCATCACGTCAAGCACCGTCATATGATCGCTATACGGCATCGCCATCGGCTGTGCGGCCTCGCCGATCACGCGGATCTGGCGCTCAAACGTGCCGTTGAAGCTGTGCACGATCACCGAGACATTCGGGTCTTTGATATATTGCTTCAGACGCTCGGAGATTTCGGCAGAAAGCTGTGTGGGCGTCTTACCTGTCACTTCCAGGTCGGGCACCAGCGGCAGCGACAGACGACCATCCGGACGCACCGGAATATCTGTCACGCTCAAGGTAGGCGATTCATAGACAAACACCTGAAGATGATCGCCCGGCCCGATTTGATATTGACTGGTCTGGTCCGGCGTGGAGGCAGAGGGGGGGATTGTGACAGTCCCAACGCCTGGGGTGGGAGCACAACTTGCGGTGATCGACAGCAACAATGCAGCAGCAAAAGCGCCCAAAACCCGCATGACCATTACCTCACCTGACAACTCACGCACACCGTTACCCGCGAAGACCGTCTTGACGCAACCTATGTTCACGCAATCCGCCTTGTTGCGAATGCGTGGTAGGCGCGGACGGGAATCGAACCCACGACCTCTGCCATGTTAAAGCAGTGCTCTGCCACTGAGCTACGCGCCTGTCGGCTTTTACCCGCGATAAGCCAAAAAATGACATAGCGCTGGGTTGTGTCTGCTACTCCAGAAACACGCGGGAAATCTAGCACTGGCGGGAATCTCTGGCAAAGTCCAACTTTTAAGATGGTTGAGGTGTGATGTTCAGCCTTGCATCATGCGGCGTCTCTTGCGATGAGGCGGTGCTCTGCTGCGCGGTGTTTTTTGGGTGAGCCACGCTGCGCTTGGGGGAATGTTCCTGTATGGCCGAGTTTTTTGTTCTCGGATTTCTGGAATTTGCCACCTGCTTTCTGCTGGCCTTAGCGGTCATTGCCGGGGGCGGGATTTTTAATGACGCCGTTACGATCGACCTCGCTTTGGTGCTCGCCGCTGCCTTGGCGGTGATGTCATTGGCCACGGGTGCCTATCGTGGCGAAAATTTCATGCGTAGCCGAGGCGTGCTGACCAAATTCATCCTCGCGTTGCTGTTCTCCATGGCTTGCGCTCTGGTGCTGGTGGCGCTGCGTGACGATCAGAATGGACCGGGAGATCTGGTCTGTTTGAAGCTGATCTTGTCCGCCTGTTTAGCTTGCCTAGCGCTGAATGCGCTGATTCGCACGGTGTTCGGTTACGCGCTGCGTTCAGGGGTGTTCGTTCGGCGTCTTGTGCTGGCCGGCCCAGCCGATTCCTGTGCGCGGTTGCGTCGGAGCATCACCGCGCGCACCTGCGGCACTTTTGAGGTGATCGCCGAATTCGACCTTGCCGCCGCCGATGCGCTTGACCAGATCGCCCAGGCGCGTAGCCGCGACATTTGGGCCATTGTCGTCGCCCAACCCGCTGAGTTGACCGGCCTTGCCGCCGCTGGAATGCCGCGCATCATTGCTGCCCCGGAATTTTGGGAACGCTATATGCAGCGCATCGATTTGGACACGCTTGAGCAGAACATTTTGCCGGATTCCCGGTCGCATGGCCTGTCAGCCCTGTTACATCGACTCACCGACATCGCGCTCAGCCTGGGTCTGCTGTTCTTCACTCTTCCGCTGATGCTGGCCACGATCATCGCAATCCGCTTCGACAGCCCCGGCCCGATCCTTTACCGACAAGACCGCGTGGGCTTGGGCGGCAAGCCGTTTGTGCTGACCAAATTCCGCTCTATGCGTCCGGATGCCGAAGCGTCGGGGCCGGTGTGGGCGATGCTGGAGGACAAACGTATCACCCGTGTCGGCCAGTTCATCCGGCTGACTCGCATCGATGAATTGCCGCAGCTTTTCAATATCTTGCGCGGTGAAATGAGTTTTATCGGCCCGCGCCCGGAGCGGCCGGTGTTTGTGGCGCAATTGATTGAGCAAATTCCGTTTTATGCCGATCGCAGCGCGGTCAAGCCGGGGCTTACCGGCTGGGCACAGGTGAACTATCCGTATGGCGCTTCGGTGGAAGATGCCAAAATGAAGTTGTCCTACGACTTGTACTACGTAAAACACCAGAGTTTTTGGCTCGATATGGTGATTGTTTTTTCCACCATTCGTGTGATTTTGTTCCAGGAAGGCGCTCGCTAAGCTTCGTTTGTCTTTGTGCGGTGCGTTGCATTTTGCCACCAGCATCGATCTGGGCAACAGCGTCGTGCCGGAGTAGTGTCGGTGTAACAATGCGTTCGCATGGTGCGTATCGCCGTGCGGTTTTCGGCGGGGTGTGACGGTTCTTCATGAAGAAGCTGGTTTTGATCCTGCTGGCACTGATGGTGCTTGGTGCTGCTGGCGGTGCCGCTTGGTGGAAATTTGGACGCAGGGCGGATCATCTCGCGCTCGGACGGCAGATGATGATGTCGGGCGACCCGCGTGGTGCGGCGCTTGAGCTGCGCAATGCCGTGCGAGACAACCCCGATTCAATCGAAGCGCATTATCGGCTCGGTTACACGCTGCTGCAGCTCGGTGATGCCGTGGCCTCGCAAAAAGAGCTTGAGCGCGTGCAGGCAATGGGCGGCGGTGAGCCTGATGTGCCGGTGCTGCTGGCTCAGAGCTATCTTGCCCAAGGCCTGAACAAGGAACTCATTGCCAAGTTCCGCCCGCCGTTGGCGACCCTCGACCTGACCTCGCAGCTGCTGCTGATTCGCGCGCTGGCCCTGAACACGCTGGGCGATCAGGTGGCGGCGATGTCATCGCTGACGACGGCTGAAGCCGCCTCGCCGCGTTCGGCCTCGGTACCAATGACGGCGGCGCGCATTGCTTTGCTGGGCGGCGACTACACGCTGGCGCTCGAGAAGGCCGAGCACGCGCTATTCATCGACCCCAACCGCGTCGATGCCATGTTGATCAAGGCGCAGGTGCTATCTGCGCGCGGCAACCGCTCTGCGGCGCTGGACACGCTCAATAACGTGCTCACGCTTATGCCCCGATATATTTCAGCCCGGCTGGAGCGTGCCAATCTTGAGCTTGACCTTGGCCAAGACAAAGCTGCCCGTGCTGATGTGGACGAGGTACTGAGGGCGCAGCCAAATGCGGTGCCGGCGGTTTATCTGAACGCCGTGCTTCTTACCCGTGCCAAGCAATCGGCACAGGCGGATCTGGAATTCCAAAAAATTTCCGGCCTGATGGAGCGATTCCCGCGTGCCTATTTCTTCTTGGCGCTGGTTAAGCTTGATCTCGGGCAAAACGAATTGGCGATTGACAATGCGCAGCGCTATTATGCGCGCCACCCGGTTGATGCCGACGGCATCAAGCTGCTTGCCCGCATTCAGCTGCTCAGCAAGCGACCGGATCAGGCGATCGTCACGCTGACCAAGGCCATGCGTGCCGGACTCTCGGATTCCGAAGTGCTGAACATGCTCAGCCAAGCCTACGCAGCGGCCGGCCGACCGGATGACGCAGCCCAGATGCTCAGCCGCGCCAAGGCTATTGCCCCGCAATCTCGCCCCATCGTCGGGGCCGATCAAGGGCAGGGAGCCTATAGCGATCCGACGGCTGGCATCAACATGATTGTCGATGTCAACGGCTCAGATGAAGCCAATGTAGTCAACGCGTTGCGCGCTGGCGATGTGGATGCCGCCGGGCGCGCGCTGGATAAATTGCGGGTCGAACAGGGTGCTAGTGAGCAGGTCAATCTGCTCAACGCGGCCGTGTTGACGATGCGGCAGGATTATGCGGCCGCGCGGCGGCAATATGAGGAGATGGTTACCGTCAACCCTACCCTTGTCGCCCCGCGCGTTGGATTGGCACAGCTCGACCAGATTGAAGGCCACCTCGATGACGCCGAACGCCGTCTAGGAGAGATTCTGACGCAGAACGCCGCCGATGAGAGTGCCTTGGGCGTCATGATGCCGATCATGGTCAATTCTGGACGCATGGCGCGCGCCGTTGGCCTGCTCGAAGCGGCGTTTGCCGCAGCCCCCGGCAACGCCAAGATCGGTCTGGCGCTGGCCACGATCTATCTGCAAACCCAGGCGCCTGAAAAAGCGCTCGGCGTGCTCGACCACATGAACCCCAAGCAAGCGGCGGCACCGTTGCCGGAGCAGCTGGCCCGTGCGCATGCTCTGGTGGCGTTGCACCGTGAGCCGGAAGCGGTCGCAGTTTATCGCAGGCTGATCGCTTTGTTGCCGGGCGAGGTATCGCTGGTCGGCGAGTTGGTGGTGTTGCAGGAGACGCAGCACGACTATGATGCCGCCCGCGCGACGCTTGCCGAGGCGCTGAAGACCCAGCCGGGCAATATTGATCTGATGCGCTTCCAGCTCGGTAACGAGCTGATCGCCGGCGGGGCGCCGGCGGCACAGAAGGTGATCGAGACGGCTTCCGCCAACCCAGCCACCCGGCCGCAATCGCAGATCCTACTCGCCGATATGGCCGTCACGGCTGGAAAATTCACTGAGGCTGCCGAACTTTATGGCGCGCAGCTGAAAGATGCGCCGTCGAGCGCGTTGGCGATCAAGACCGCCACAGCTTATCTCCAAGCGGGCAACGCCGCCAAAGCCAGTGCCACCTTGTCGGGCTGGCTGGCACAGAACCCGAAGGATCTGGACGCGCTGCGTCTGCAAGCCAATCTGCAAATGGGGCTCAGCCAAAACGACGCTGCCGTCACCACGTTGGAGTTGCTCTCCGCCCTGCAACCCGACGATGCCGAGACGATGAACAATCTGGCGTGGCTCTACTCGCTTAAGGGCGATCGCCGGGCACAACCTTTGGCACGACGTGCCTTCGTGCTGCGGCCCTCGGCGCAATCGGCCGATACGCTGGGTTGGATTTTGGTGCGTGCCAACGAGACCGAGGGTGGCTTGCCCCTGCTCGCGCAGGCGGCCAGTGCGCTCAAAGATCCAAGCGTTTCCTATCATTACGGCTTTGCTCTCTCCAAGGCCGGCAAGAAGGACGCGGCACTGGCGGTGCTGCAACCGCTGGCCGAGCAAAGCGCTGCCTTCCCTGAGCAGGAGGACGCGCGCCAGTTGGTGAAGGAACTGCGCGGCGGGAAGTAATGCGATGGGCCAGGATGACGCATCATCTCTGCATTTGCTGACCTTCAGCACGTTGTACCCGAACGCGGGCCAGCCCAATCACGGTGTGTTCGTCGAGAACCGGCTGCGGCATTTGCTCGCCTCCGGCAAGGCGCGCAGCGTGGTGCTGGCGCCGGTGCCCTATTATCCTCAGGGCCGACTTGCCCGTGCCATCGGCCGTCGTTTCGGCTGGGCGCAATTTGCCGCGAGCCCGACGCGGGAGGAGCGGCACGGTATCACTGTGCTGCATCCGCGTTATTTGGTGATCCCGAAATTCGGCATGAACCACGCGCCCGACCTGCTCTATCGTGCCGCAGCTCCGGTTTTGGCGAGGCTGCTGCGTGAGGGGGGACGGGTGGATGTAATCGACGCGCATTATGTCTATCCCGACGGTGTGGCCGCGGTGATGCTCGGCCGCCGCTTCGGCCTGCCCGTGACGATCACCGCGCGTGGCTCGGATGTGACGCAATTGCCGGATTATCCGGTGCCGCGCCATCGTATCATCGATGCGATCAGCCGGGCTGATGCCCTGATCTCGGTCAGCGCTGCGCTGGGTGAGCGGTTAGTGGAGCTTGGGGCGAACCCGTCCAAGGTGCACGTGCTGCGCAATGGTATTGATCTGGTGCAGTTCCGCCCGATTGATGGCAGCGCTGTGCGTGCGGAGATCGGGATTACGGCCGAGACGAAGCTACTCGTCTCCGTTGGCCATCTGATCGAACGCAAGCGCAACGGCTTAACGATAGCCGCCCTGCCGTCACTGCCGGGCGTGCATCTGGCGCTGGTGGGGGATGGGCCGGAGCGGCAGCATTTGCAGGCACAGGCCCAGCGTTTGGGCGTGACCGAACGGGTGCATTTCCTTGGCACGCGGCCTCATGGAGCGCTAGCCGCTTATTACGCGGCTGGTGACGCGATGGTGCTCGCTTCAAGTCGTGAGGGCTGGGCGAATGTGCTGCTCGAAGCGATGGCCTGCGGCACGCCAGTGATCGCATCTAACATCCCTGGCAATCCGGAAGTGGTGCAGTCCGCCGAAGCTGGGTTGATTGTTCGTGAGAATTCCGGCATCGGCATTGCCGAGGCGGCCAGATGTTTGTTCGCCAACCCGCCGGACCGCGCCGCGACCCGAGCCTATGCCGAACGCTTCGGCTGGGACGAGACGACTGAGGGCCAATTGCAGGTATTCCGCAGCGTGTTGGCACAACGGAGCCCGGCGGCATGAGTGACTCATTCGACCGCCTGCGCAGCCTGCCCGCTCTGGCTTGGGATTTCGACGAGACCCTCGTCGGCCATAGCGCTTCGTCTGCTATGCATCGCTTCATCGCTGAGACCCCGCATATTACCCACAGCATCGTCACCTTTCGCGCTTTGGGCAGCGAGCGACAGATCTGGGAGGATCTGGCGTTGGAGACCGATTTGTTGGCTGTCGAGCATTTCCGCCACGTCATCAACATCGATGACGGCCTGGCCGCCCTGGTGCAGCGCCTGCGTCGCCATCGGCACGCACGCTTGTTCGCCGGTCCCGAAAGCCCGGCTGAGCGCGCTTATCGGCATTGGAAGGGCATGGTGTGCGCCCGCATCGGTGCGATTGCCCTGATTGACGACCGTACCGAGGACGTAGCCCCTGGCTGCGACGCCTTCGGCATCATGCATCTGCACCCGGATCAGTTGCGGTGATCGCCATGTCGCAGCGTCAGCTGTTCCCCGACGCTCGCCCGCTCGACCCCGCAGCGGTGCCGCCGCTGGTGGGCACGCTGGTCATTGATGCGGAGGAGGATTTCGACTGGAATCGTCCGCTGCGTGATACAGCGCGCTCGACGGAGCATCTGCACGATCTGACAGAACTCGCCGCCCTTTTCGCCCGCCATCGTGCGGTGCCGACCTATTTGGTGACGTTGCCGGTGCTGCAGGATGAGGCGGCGGTGGCCAGCCTGCGCGCGCTGTGGGAGCGCGGTCAGTGCGTGCTCGGCCTACAACTGCATCCGTGGGTGACGCCGCCTTTTGAGGAGGAGTCCTCACCGCGCAATTCCTACCTCACCAATCTGGAGGCCAATCAGGAGGAGCAGAAGCTGCTGACCCTGAAATCTCTGTTCGAACGCCGTTTCGGCGTGGCTCCGACGATATTCCGCGCCGGGCGCTACGGTCTAAGCCGTAACACTCCGCATCTGCTAGAGAAGCACGGTTTCTTCATCGACACCTCGATTGCCCCCCGCACCAATTTCGCCCGCCAGGGAGGGCCGGATTACCGGCGTGACGATGCCGGGCTATTCTGGTTCGGAACGCAACGACGGCTGCTGGAAGTGCCGCTCTGTCGTGATGTGGTGGGCTGGGGCAGCCGGTTTGCCAGTGGGCGCATCGGGATGAGCGAGCGTCTTGGCCCGCTTGGTCTGGTGACGGGCGCGCTGTTCGCCCGCACACGCTGTGCCGAACGCATTACGCTCTCGCCGGAGGGAAATGATGTGGCGGCAATGCAGCGTCTGCTGCACGGATTGCTGGCGCGTGGGCATGGCGTGTTTTCGTTGAGCTTCCATTCCTCCTCTCTCTCCCCCGGTCGCAACCCCTATGTCCGCGACGAAGCCGACCAGCGAAGCTTTATCGAAAGACTGGATGCGGCGCTGGCTCAAATGGGCGATATGCTGCCCGGCGGCTTCATCTCGCTTGACCGCGTGCCTTTTCTGTTGGACCCCACAGTGCCGCCGCCGCGATCATTGGTCGGCCCGCCCAACGTCGTGGCTTCGTCAGTCTGATGTGCTTGTTGCAAATTTTTCAGGAATTCCGGTGTGATTGAGGGCGAGAAGCCAACCAGCAAGGCTGAGATCGGCGGAGTGCTGCAAGCCTCCTCGCTGTATCTGGTTGGCAACATTGCCAGCCGGGCCGTGGGTTTTCTGGCGATCCCGTTTTATTCGCATTACCTCAGTGCCCGACAATATGGCTCGCTGGAGTTGATCGAACTCAGCACTCAGGCCATCGGCATCACCTTCGGACTGCAAAGCGTGGGTGCGGTACTGGCCCGGTTGTTTCACGACCAGAGCACAGTCGATGGCGAGAACGCTATTGCTTCGACCAGTGTGTTGTCGGCCAGCCTGCTCAACACTGTCATCTGCGGGCTGTGCCTGCTGATCGCGGGCCCGTTGGGGGAGGCGCTGTTCCACAACAACAATGGAACCGGACTGTTACAACTCGCATTTGTGGGGATGTGGTTTTCCAACCTTGCCGAAGTCATCTTGACATATGAGCGTATCCGACAGCGGGCGAAATTCTTTTTCTATTATTCTATGGTCCAGCTGGTGCTGACCCTCGCCTGCAACATCTATTTCATCGGCTTTGCCGGTGAGGGTGTATACGGCTTTGTCTATAGCAAGCTGATTGTCACCGGCCTTGGGACTCTGTTTTTGGCAACGCGGATCACCCGCGAGGTCGGGATGCGCTTCCGGCAGGAATTCGTGCCGCAATTCGTCCGCTTCGGCGGTCCGCTGGTGCTGGCCAGCCTGTCGGCCTTTGCAATCCATTTTTCCGACCGCTTTTTCCTCACCGATGCGGTGTCACTGAGCGATCTGGGCCGCTACGCGCTGGCCTATCGCTTTGCCTTCCTGGTCTCGATCCTGGTGGGCGATTCCTTCGGCAAGAGCTGGAATGTGACACTCTATCGCTTCTCCGGGCGCGAGGAGTGGAAAGAGCAATTTGCCCGTGTGGCGCATTATCTGATGTTCGCGCTGTTCTTCGTCGCTCTCGGAATCTGCCTCAATGCGCTGCTATTGCTGCGTTTCATGGTGCCGCCGGAATATTTTCCGCCGAATTTCGTGCTGCCAGCGTTGGTGTTTGCCTATGTACTGCGCGAATGCGGTGATTTCTTCCGCAACCTGCTGCTGATCGACAAGCGCTCGGGCGTGGTCGGGCACGTGGGCGTCGTCAGCGCAGGGGTGAATTTCCTGCTCAATTTTCTGCTGATCGTCCCGTTCGGCCTTTATGGTGCGACGGCCTCCACGCTTGCGACCTGGGCAGTCTATATGGTCGTCTTTTGGGTTCTGGCATGGCGCGCACATCGTGTGCCGGTCAGGCTGGGTGTGTTTTTGCCGATGCTCATCATGGCGCTGGGCATTTTCTTGCTCGGGCGTTGGACGAATGCTCTGCTCGGCGTGTTCGGCTTCGTCGCAAGTGCGGGTTGGTTGGCGCTGTACTTCCTGCTGGTGTCCTATGGCGTGCTGTCCGGTTCTGAGCGGGAGGATATGTTCGCCTTCCTGCGCGAGAAGGGTGGTGAGGCGTTGGTGCGTGTGGGGCTGGCCAAACCGCATCCCGTGCGCATGCCGGGCGTGCGACCGCCGGTGCTGTTGCTGGCCTATTACTTTCCGCCGGAGAACGCCATCGGTGCCGCCCGGCCGGCGCGGTTCGCCAAATATCTGGTGCGACTGGGTCATCATGTCTCGGTCATCTCGCGGTGGAGCAGCAACATCGAAAGTGACAATGCGCTGCATCCAACTGAGCGCGTGCCACCGCTGGCCGATCGGTCTCAAAACCGATGGGACGCCAGCCGGATTTTGGGCACTTTTAACCGGTTGCTGATGCCATTTGATGATCGGCTGTCCTGGCTGCCGCATGCACTACACGCGGCACGGGCGCAGGTGGCGGGGCATCCAGATGTGGTGATTATCTCCAGCCATCCGCCGATAGCGACCCATTTGACGGCCCTGGTGCTGAAACTGCGCTATGGCAATCGCTGGATCGCCGATTTTCGCGACCCTTTGCTCGGCAACGTCGCCCGCCCCGGCTTGCGCTCGCGGATATTCGACAGCTGCATGGAATGGACGGTCTTCACCTTCGCCGATGTGGTCGTCGCCAACACCGAGGCTGTGCAGCAGATGTGGGCGCGTCGCCACGCCGGGCAGAAGCACAAAATTCGGCTCATCTGGAATGGCTTTGACCCGGAGGACGGACTGACTTCTCGCCCGGAGGTGCCGCATGTGCGCCGAAGTCTGGTGCATGTCGGTGTGATCTATGCCGACCGCACGCCCACCCCGCTGGTCGCCTCACTGGACCGGCTGCTCGCCTCGGGCCGCCTGACGGCTGAACAGGTGGGCGTGTATCTGCTCGGCCCTGTCGAGAATGACGGCGTGGATATGGCCCTGCCGGAATATCGCCAATTGATCGATGCGGGTTGCCTTGCGGTTGATGATCGGATGGCTCCGCATGAGGAGGCGATGCGGGCCATGTTGCAGGCCGATATTCTGCTGCTGCTCGACCTCGCCGGGCCCGGCAAGGTGAGCACGCAATTGCCGGCCAAGGTGTTCGATTATGTCCGCGCCCGCCGCCCGATCCTAGCCTTTACGCCGCATCACTCGGTCATCCGCCCGATGCTGGTGCATTTCGGCGTTCCACATCTATGCCTGTCGGGAGACGATGGGCCGGAGATCATGGACGCCGCCATTGCCGAGTTTGTGCTGCGCGATCACGGTCCGGTGGAGCCGAGCCCCGCCTTTTGGCGCGAGTTCGACGCCCGTCAACAAACCGAGTTCCTTGCCCAGTTGATTTGTGAAACCAAATCCGAGCCGGTGGCGCATCTCTCCCAGGGGAAACCGGGGGCAGTGGAGGCGTGAAGTTAAGCCTGCGCTTGGCGGGTGGCTTGCAGTGAAGCAACGCCCCAACTGCCCTCTGGCTTTGATTTATATGACATTTCAACGGTATCAGCGACGTGATTTATAAATAAATCATTGTGCACGCAGATGTTCGCCTTGAAGAAGATGTCTGAATTTTTGGTGTCATGACCAAGGCAAGACATCACGCCTTCGGTCAACACGCCCGGCCCGGTGGCGTTCCAAATATTGGCGGGTATGCCCGCTGCATGCGCCTCGCGGATCTTCGCTACTGCACGTGCCAATGCATGCGCAATGGCGGGGTGACGGGGGATGACCGCGATAAAATTGTTACTGAAATACGGCTCGCCTGTCCCGGTTGAGAGGAAAATTCCGTCCCTGTCCGCATTGCGGCGCAGCAGGTCCGGGAGCCCCCCCATGTGCACGTCGTCGGCGTCGATATAAATGCCACCCTCCTGATAGAGGACGCAAAGGCGGAAAAAATCCGCCTCCATTGCCGGGTGATAGCAAGCATCGAACAATGCCGCATGATCGGCTCCGAAATGGGTCTGGATGTACTCCCGCGCTGATGGTGTGTCGTATCGCGTATGGTCGGCGCCGAATACATCGCGCCACTCGGCCATGGCACGTGCCACGTCCTCGGGCAAATGCGGAGTATTCCAAAATTGGTGACAGCGCAGCGGGATACGGGTGGTCAATCCATCTAGAGAGTTGATATCAGGCTCAGGGCGAGGTTCGTAGAACGGGCAGGCACCGACGTGAAAAATTGCCCGCAGAAGGTTACGCGCGCGTTGGTAAGGGTCGATGGGCGCTGTTGCCGCGCGCTCGACCAAATCCAGCAACGCCGTGATTTGGCCATTTTGGTAATAAGCATCGGAGACCGCGATAAATCCCAGTGTGCTTTCCAGCGCTAATCCGGTCAGGGCTGAGTGCTGCAGCGGGATCGGCATTTCGAAATCGTTCAGCTTCAGTAAGAGCTGCCGGATGATGTCGCTGTTGCCGTCAGGCTGCGGCAGAAAATTGGCGCAAATTGCCTCCGCGCGGGCGTGTTGCTGCGTGGCCAGTAGATATTCAGTCGCACCCAGCGGATCGTCGATGGCATTGGCAAGATTATCAGCCTCTGCCCGCGCGACCAGCATGGCGGCAGCCCGCGGCTTGCCAAATGCGATCAGACTGGTGGCCAGCGCCCGCGTGTCATTCGGTGACAAGGTGGCTCGGCGCGCAGCCGCCAACAGGGTGAAGACGCGCGCACGTCGTTCATTCAGCGCCTGACGGAGCCTGAGACGATCCTGTGGTCCGATCAGTAGATCGGGAAGATGCTCCAACCGAGTGAGGGTTCGAGCCAAATCCTGCAAGCGCCCCAGCCGCCACTCCACCTCAGCGCGACGCAGCAACACGACGACATCGCCGGGATTTTGCGTCAGCAACGTGTTGAGATAGCCAAGCTGCGCCCGGTATTTGCCGGTCACGCGCGTGGCCAACTCGCCATAGATTGTCACCCGCATATCATCAGGTCGCATCGCTTGCGCCTGTGCGGCAATCTCGGCGGCGCGATGCAGTCTAAGCGTCTGCATGCACAGGCACAGCAGGAAGAATTTTACCTGATAGCCTGCGGGAAACGCCGCGTTGACCTGCTCCAGCTGTGCCAACGCGACCGCATGCGCGCCGTTGGCCGCCAGATCAAGGGCGGAGAGAATTGCGTCGTAATATCCCTCCACCTCCCGCTCGATCTGCCCGTCTGCCGTCTGCAAGTCTTCTGGATAGAGGTGCTGTGGGGACAGTCGTCGGCCTTCGAAATAGCCGTGCTCGATGTAATGCAGTTGTGCCGAAAACCCTGGATCGCGCTGTGCGGCTGCGAATATATCACCGTGGCGATCACGGTAGGTCGTTGCGTCAAAGCTATAGTAGCGCAAGGCCAAGCGCATAAAGGCGTACAGCGACTCTTTGGGGAGGACAAACACCTCTTTCCCATTGTTGACTTGATCCTCCAGCCCCAGCGCGGCAAACGGAGGCAGCGGCGTCAGGTTAGGCAAATATTTTGGCCGCACGTTTGGCTCTTCGCTCCGCCTACAAAATCAATTGACCGTCATGGCACACCAAAACAGTTGCCATCTTATTGCAAGAATAAGCGGTTTTGCCCTGAGGGCAAACCGCCTAGCTCCCCGCCAGTGCCGCCACCCGTTCGGCATTGCGCGCCCAGGTGAGACCTGCCGATTCAATCCGCGCTTGGGCAGCCGCGCCCAACTTTGAGCGCAGTTCGGCATCCACCAAGAGGCGCTGCATACAGTCCGCCATCGCCGTCGGGTCTGCGGGGTCGAACAGCAGCGCATCCTCGCCATCGGTAAGGATTTCGCGGATGTTTTCGCTGTTAGGTGCCACGATGGCACAGCCCATGACCATGTATTCAAAAAGCTTCAACGGTGAGGAATACGGCGTGATGCCGGGCAGGACGGCAATGTCCATCGCGGCCAGATGCCGGGGAATATCTGCGCGACCGATCAAGCCGGCGAGGCTGATTCGCTCTGTCACCCCGCGCGCCATCGCCTGTGCCTCCAACGCCGCCCGCGCCGGGCCGTCTCCGACGACGAGCAAATGCAGATCATGCGCAGCTTGATGATCGGCTACGAAATCCACCAGCCGATCCAGCGCATTCCACGCCCGGATGAAGCCGACAAAGCCGATCACCACGCCGCCTGGCAGGCCAAGTGCTGCCTTCGCTGTGGGGCGGGGTAGAGTGCCTGCAAAACTGGCTTTATCGATGCCGTTATGGATCACCCGAATCCGCGCTTCTGGCACGCCATAGCTCATCACGGTTTTGGCCAACACGCCGGTGACGGGCAGGGCGACATCGGCACTGCGCCAAATTAGCCCCTGCGCCCAGCGACCGAGCGCATGCAGTTTCAGGCCGTCATTGCGGGCGCGTTCCTCGCACAGTGGGGCGTTGATTTCCAACAGCCACCGCACTCCGCTCAGACGGTGCACCCACATGCCCGCCAGCAGGAACAGGCTGAACCGCTCATAGATCACATCGGGCTGAAACTCCGCCACCGCACGGCGCAGGCGCAGAAAGGCTGTGAGATTGTAGGCCAACTCCAACAGTTCATACATCGCCCCCGGAATCGCCCGCTTGATGGCATCAATGGCGGGGTTGGAGGCACCAAACCCTGTCTGATCCCAACCTGCCGGAGCTGCCACGCGCACTTCATGGCCTTGTGTGCGCAGAGCGTGGATCAACTCCTCAATGTGCACGGCCTGACCGTCACGTGAGGCGACACGGTGATGGAAGAGGATTTTCATGCCAGCCTCTCCCGCAGTGCTCGCCATTCCTTGAACCATTCCACAAATTTCGGCATGCCGACCGACAGCGGCGTGGTCGGCGCATAGCCGGTCAGGCTACCAATGGCATCGACATCGGCCCAGGTATCGGGCACGTCGGCGGCGGGGCGGGGTGTGTAGTGGATCAGGGCGCGCTGTCCCAAACCCTCTTCCAGCAGCGCGATCAGCGTCGTCACCTGCTCAGAGCGGTTATTGCCGATGTTCAGCACGCGCACCGGTGGCCCAGGCTCAGCGCCTGAGGGCGGGGTATCCAGCACGCCCACCACACCGGCGACGATATCATCGATATAGGTGAAATCCCGCCGCACCAGCCCGTCATCATACACAGTGATCGGACGGCCCGCGGTGATCGCCTCAGCGAAGGAGAAATAGGCCATATCTGGTCGTCCCCATGCGCCATAGACGGTGAAGAAGCGCAAACCCGTCTGCTTGAGGCCGTAGAGATGGCCGTAGGAATAACCCATCAACTCATCTGCCCGCTTGGTGGCGGCGTAGAGTGAGAGCGGGGCGTCCACTCGGTCGGTTTCAGCGAACGGCAAATGCTGGTTGCCGCCATAGACCGAGGAGGAACTGGCGTAGACCAGATGCTCCAGCCTCGGCAGATGCCGGGCGAATTCCAGTACGGCGAGATGGCCGAGCACATTGGAGCTCACATAGGCGTAAGGGTCTTTCATCGAATAACGCACCCCCGCCTGCGCCGCCAAATGGACGATATGGGCCACATCCGCATGCGCCGCCGCCAGGGCCGCCATCTCGTCGCGATTGGCCAGATCGGTGCGGATAAAACGGAAGCCGGGCTGGCCTTCCAGCTGCGCCAGCCGGGCCTGTTTGAGGCGAACGTCATAATAGCTGTTGAGATTGTCGATGCCGACCACTTCGTCACCGCGCGCCAACAGGGCGCGGGCGACGTGCAGGCCAATGAAACCGGCAGCACCGGTGAGCAGAATTTTCATTGTCGTCAACTCAGCTCAATGCACCGAGCCGTCGCCATTAAGCGGCTTGATGCCGGGGCCGATCTTATTGCCAACCAACTCGGCTTCCGTCGCGGTCATATTCACCACAAAGGCCGTGGGGTAATCTCCGTCGCGGCGGAAGGTGTTGCCCTCAATGTGGATCGCCGGGGTGCGCTGGGTGACACCCTCAGCCCCGATGACGATGGCCCCGGTGTGGTTCTCCGACAGCGGACCCTTCTCAATCGTGCAGCCCCGCACCAGCACGTCGCCGCCATTGGAGATGTCGATGGCATAGCTTGACGTGCCGTTCGCGCCATCCTGCAGATCGGAATCGATCACCTCGGTCTGCGCCGCGCGGGATTTGACGTGATGCGCCTGCTTGGTCTCGAAGAACCGACTATGGATCACCACCAGCTTTTGAATATGGCCGGCGTAAATTCCGTGCGCGCAAGACGGGTTACAGGCGCCATTGCGCAGGAATTCGCTGTCTTGCACCGTGATGGTAGAGGCAGGATTGTCGCTGCTCAGAATGCCGTCCTGGTTGTTGACGAAGCGGACGTGATCGACGAGCAAATTCGTACCCTCTGCCCGAATGCCCGCCCCATTTCCGTCTGGTACGCGCGCGCGGGTGAGGGTGAGGTTGCGCACGGTGATGTTTGCACCCTGAGTGATCAGCAGCGCTTTGCCTTGGCATACCTTGTCGGTGAGCGAGGTGTCCTCTGGCTTGCCGGTGCCTTCAATGATGATGCTGGCATGCCGAATCGCCCCGCAATCGAAATGCTCGCCCGCGCTCAGCCGCAGTGTGTCACCCGCATTGGAGGCAGCTTCCGCAGCGCTCAGGGTTTCGTAGGTCTTGCCCGGCCCTACCTCCAGCACAGCGGCGCTGGCAGCATGGGCGAAGATCAGCGTCATCAGGGCACATAGCAGACGGGACATCGCATTTCTCCAACCGGCCAAGAGGGCACCCAAGGGGGGGGCGCAACCATGCCGCGCACCTGCTATAGCCGAGGTGCAATCACTTGGCACGCCCGCATGGGGGTGGGTTTGGAGGCGGAGACGCATGTGTGGATTGACGGGATTGTTCCGGCCCCATTTGGCTCCGATTGATGCCGACGCCTTGCGAGCGATGAATGACGCCATCGCCTATCGCGGCCCGGATGGTGACGGCTTCCACATTGAACCCGGCATCGGCTTCGGCCATCGCAGGCTCGCCATCATCGACGTGGGGGGGGGGCATCAGCCGATGTGGAACGAGGATGGCTCGGTCTGCATCGTCTTCAATGGCGAAATCTATAATTACGCTGCGCTTTGGGCGGAGTTGCAGGCCCAAGGCCACGTGTTCCGCACCGACCATTCGGACACAGAGACTGTCATTCATGCCTGGGAGCAATGGGGGTCGGGCTGTCTGGAGCGGCTGAACGGCTTCTTTGCGCTGGCGATCTGGGACCGCAATCGCGGTCAGCTGTTCCTAGCGCGTGACCGGTTGGGTAAGAAGCCGATGCATTATGCTTGGCTACCGACGGGCGGCCTTGCTTTTGCCTCGGAGCTTGCCGCTTTTAAACCGCTATCGGGCGTGGATCGCAGCCTGCGCGTGGATGCCATCGATGATTTCTTCGCCCTCGGCTATGTGCCCGATCCGGCGACGATCTTTCGCGGCATCCAAAAGCTGCCAGCCGGGCATTTTATGCTTGTGCAAAAAGACGGCAGCTCCGACGGCCCGCAACGTTGGTGGCGGCCGGACACCACGCCATTGCGCATTTCCGAGCCAGAAGCGGTGGCTGATCTTCAAGCCCGCTTGGTCGATTGCACAAATTTACGGCTGATCTCGGACGTGCCGCTGGGTGCGTTCCTCTCCGGCGGAGTGGACAGTTCCGGTATCGTCGCCACGGCGGCGGGCCTGGTGCGGGGACCGCTCTCCACCTTCACCATTGGCTTTGATGGGGCGGAGGATGAGACGCCCTATGCGCGGATGATCTCTACCCGCTACGGCACCGACCAGCACGAGGAGCGCGCGGCGGCAATTGACTATATCGACGCGGCCCGCGAGCAGGCGCGGATTTTTGGCGAACCGTTCGGCGATCAGTCCTCTGTTCCCACTCATCGTGTCTGCGCCTTGGCGCGTCGACATGTGACGGTGGCGTTGTCCGGCGATGGCGGCGATGAGGTATTTGCCGGCTATCGTCGCTATCGCTGGCACAAGATGACCGATGCCGTGCGCGCCTATATCCCCGGCCCGCTGCGCCGCACGGTGTTGGCCGAATTGGCGCGGATTTATCCCAAACTCGACCGTGCGCCACGCTTTCTGCGGGCGAAGAACACGTTGACCGAACTCAGCCTCGATTCCGCGCGGGGCTTTGCCATGATGGTCACCAAAACTCACGCCGAGCGCCGCCGTGCATTGTTCTCTCCGCAATTGCGTGCGGCGTTGGACGGGCACGATCCGCAGCAGCGTATTGTTGATGCGATGGAGGAAAGCGGCAGCGAAGACGGGCTGGTGCAGGCGCAATATGCCGACATCCAGACGTGGCTGCCGGGCGACATCCTCACCAAAGTGGACCGCACCAGCATGGCCAATTCGCTGGAAGCCCGCGCGCCGCTGCTGGATTACCGCCTCGTCTCCTGGGGGCTTGGTCTGCCTGCTGGGCTGAAGTTGGCGGGGCAGGAGGGCAAGCATGTGCTCAAAAAGGCGCTGGAACCGCTGGTGCCGCGCGAGATCCTCTATCGCCCGAAGCAGGGCTTTGCGACGTCTTTGGCCGGTCGGTTTCGCCACGGTATGGACCGCCTGCGCTCACGTCTGCTCGGGCCGGTGATGCTCGACAGTGGGCTGTTCGACGCGGTGGCATTGCGGCGGATGTTGGACGAACACGAAGATGGCCGCTTCGATCATGCGGCGACGTTGTGGTTGTTGCTGGTGTTTGAGGGGTTTTTGGCCGGATGATGAACCGCAAGCCCCGGATCCTGAGCGTTTTTCCCGGCTTCGTGATCGGCGGCGCGCAGGCGCGATTTGCTGCAATCGCCAACCATTTCGGTGCGGATTGGCAACACATCATCGTCTCACTCAACGGGGCGCTCGATTGCCGGGAACGCCTCGCTCGCAGCCTCGATGTCAGCTTCGTCGATCCCGGTCTCATCAGGGGTGACACGCGCGGCAATTTCGGTCGCATTCGACGCTTCCTGCGCGAGATGGCCCCCGATGTGCTGATCACTCATAATTGGGGCTCAATGGAGTGGGCGATCGCCAATGCGCTCTTCCCACTCGTCCGCCATATTCACATCGAAGACGGCTTCGGACCGGAGGAACGCAGTCGTCAATTGCCGCGCCGGGCTTGGACACGGCGGCTGGTGCTGCGCCGCAGTCATGTTGTGCTGCCCTCACAGACGCTGCTGGCTATCGCCCGCGACATCTGGAAAT
>Ga0316222_1001472_pt1 | contig 28442 bp, 24 predicted proteins | sample TBH18011metaG_FD_206008 | JGI IMG/M metagenome (GOLD analysis project Ga0316222, IMG submission 206008) | Freshwater microbial communities from Trout Bog Lake, Wisconsin, USA - TBH18011 | ecosystem: Environmental > Aquatic > Freshwater > Lake > Hypolimnion/Profundal zone | place: USA: Wisconsin... | reverse complement strand
CATTGATCACCACCATCTCGTGGATCTGGCTGCACAGTTCCTGGGGCATTTCGGCAAGCACCAGTGACAGCTTGGTTCCCTTGGCCTCGCAGGTCTCGACGATGGCTGTCCAGTCGATGACCGATAGGGAATGCAGCACGAATTCATTGATGGTCTCGGCCACCACCACCCAACCCACGTCCAGACGGTCGACCAAGGGGGGCAGGTGGTGTCCAAGACCCAGTCCGAACACGAAGAGGAACCCGGCGCGGCCGACCGGCGGGCCGGACTCCACCTGTGCCTGATGCTTGCGGGCGCTGGCGATGATGCTGTGGAACAGCCGCTCGGACACCGGGCTGTCGCCCGAGATGGCGTTGCTGAGCTGGTAACCCACCTGCCGGGGGGTGGCGATGAAGGCCTCGGCCTGCTCCAGGGCCAGGGTATGGCCATCCGTCTTGTAAAGGCGCCCGCAGCCGAGATCGATATCGACCGCAATGCCCCCCTCCTCGATGATCAAGGTCTGCGGCTGGGTGATGGCCGAAATACGGGCGTAAATGTCGGGGAAATGCGTCTGGAACGTCTCAAGGTTCCGTTGGCGCAAGGTTCCGCGTACCGGCGTTTGCTCTCCCATCACGTTTGCGACGGCGGCAATGCGGCAATCACGGCATCTTCGATCATCCGGGAAAAGCCTTTGAATGAGAAGGCGGGAACGCCGGCGAGGCATTGGGGCATCCGCTGTCGCAGCGATACCAGCGCCGGGATGTCACCAGCCAAGGCGATGGCCGCCGCCGCGTAGTGGTCCATATCGGTGCCAACCAGGGCCTCGCCCAGGCCTGCCGCGGTCAGGAAGGCGCCCATATCGGCACCGGCGACGCATGAACTCGTCACCACCACCGGCACGCCGTTGCGCAGGAACTCGGCGTGGGCCAGGATATTGCCCGCCGGGAACGGCAGCAGGGCGATATCGACGCTGGCGGCGAATTCGGCCCGCCCGACATTGCGGATGACCTCGATGCGGTGGGCGACGCCGGCATTGCCGAACAGCGATACCAACGCGTCCACATTGGTGGAATCGGCGAACATGCCGCTGTCACGCAGCAGCAGCATGGATTTCGGCACCGCCTGCAAAATGCGGCCCCAGACCATGGCAAGCTGCGGATTCAGTTCGGGACGGATCAGTTCGGCGCCGAAGCTGATGATGCCGGCGCTCTCGACCGGGGCGGCGGTGGTTACCGGCGCCTTGCCGACGGCGTCGCCCAGGCAATAACGGCCAGCCGGCAGCCGGAACTCGCCCGCCGTGGCCTCGCCCTCACCGGGGTGCGCCGACAGATAATTACCGGGAACCCGGCCGGCGACTTCCTGGTTCAGCCAGGCCACCTGCAATGGCGCGGTGTTGCGCTGGAACAGGCCGCGCATGGTGGGGGCAAAGATACCATTGGCGTCGATCACCGCATGGACACCCTCGCCGCGAATCAGCGCTCCCATGGTGGTCACGTCGAGATTGGATACGTCGCGCCACAGGTCGAACCGGCCGCGCGCCCACAGATTGGCGGGGCTGTCGATCTCACCCCGGCCGAAACCGATCACCGTGACCCGCGAGCGGTCATGGGCCTGGACGATGGCGCCGAGCATGGATTTCAACTCGTCGCTGTCGAGAGCGGTGCAGAGATAGCAGATGCGGAGCGGTGAGGCACCGGTGAATTTCGGAGCCGGGCGCACCGTCTTCGGGATGGATTTGGCCAGTTCGGCGTTCCATGTCTGGATGATGCCCGACGCTTCCGCCTCGGCCTTGCTGAAAAAACGGAGATCGGCGACGGCGGCGCCTAAAATCGGCAGGGCGGTTGGAGTCCGCGCGATCGCTTCATGATGACAGGCCAGCCCTTCATGGAACTGTCCCGACTGGATCAGGCAATTGCCCTGCCGGCTCAGCAGGGTTGCCGAAGGGCCGGACAGGGTGGCGATTGTCCGCAACAATCCGATGGTCTGCTCGGTTTTGCCCATCTGGATCATGATCTGGGCATAGGTATCCAGCGCTTCCACGTCGGTGGAAAACAGGCCGAGATGCTGTTCGACCAGGAACTGGGCACGCTCCAGCGTCCCGGTCATCATGGCCATGAGGGCGTTGCCCAGCAGGGGCTTGGGCCGCATCCGGGCAAAGGCGTCGGCGAAAGCGGGAAAGTCCGGACCGAACAGATGCAGGATGGTCCGGTCCCGCCCCTCGGTCGTTGATAATTTGGCGAAGTAGAGGGCCTCGCTGACGCCGCCGGCCAGACAGTAAAGGACGGCAAGAATCTCGGGAATGTCCTCGGGATGCCTCGGAAGATTAACCGCCGATGTCAGGAGGTTAATGGCATAGGCCAGCGCCCCGGCCCGGTAATAGATCGCCGCCAGGGCGCAGATGGCCTCGGAGTTGGAGTCCTGATCCTGGAGGGTCGTTTCTGCCAGCGCCAGCGCCTCCTGATCCAGGCCCTGTTCCAGAAGATCGCCGATTCTCGCGAGAAAGCCGGCCGCAACACTTTGGTTGGAGTGACTCAACGCCATAATCCCCTCAATGTCAGAGTTTCAGCCCGGGTCGGGGTCAGATGACTTCGTTGGCGGAGGTGACGGCGGTGGGCGCCTGCTGGCCTGTGGCCGAAGTCGGAATGACGGTGAACAGGCCGCTGGCCAGATTCCGGTTCATGGAAATCAGGGCCGAGGCCAGATCCCGGTTGCGGGTGGCAATTATTTCCACCGACCGTTTGTCGACGAAATTGGTCAAGGACACCATGTTCTGGCGGATCGCCTGGGGAATATCGCATTCCGGTGCCAACAGATCGGCCTGAAAGATGGTCCACAGCCGCCAGTTCAAACGAACCGCGGCCAGAAAATCCTCTAAATCCACGTCTTCGGACTGGCCTTCCGACATGCGCCGGGCCGTTTCCGTCAGGGCCCAAGCCTCCGTCTCGCGCGGATTTCCTCCCGCCGGAAGTGACGCATATTTCCCCTGTTCGGCATTGGGATAAGCCATCAGTTCAAACCTCCAACAAAATCATCACCCGGCGGTCAATTCTCGCCGTTGATTGGTTAATGTTGCGTTGATGCCGAGGCAGATTCTACCGTCCCCTGGGGGTATTGATCGTCGTGGCGGCGCCACCGCACAAGAAAAAAGCGGAAGGTCCAACGGACCTTCCGCTTCATCAAAAACCATTCAGCCAGACGGCGGATTAACGGAAGAGCGACAGGACGCCCTGTTCCGACCGGTTGGTGAAGGACAGGGCCTGAATGCCCAACTGCTGACGAGTCTGCAGCGTCACCAGATTGGCACCTTCCGCGTTGAGATCGGCAAGGACAAGCTCGTTGCCGCCGGTCGTCAGCGTGTTGATGTAGGAGGTGGTGAAGTCCGAGCGGGTCTGCAGCAAGGCCACCGATGCACCGAGGGTCGCCGTATTGCTCTCGACATTGGCGATGCCGGAGTCGAATGCGGCGGCATAGCCCGCAAAAATCGACACATTGACCGAAACATTCGAGAACGCATAGATGCTGGCGGCGGAAACACCACCCAGCCCGGAGACGATGCCGGAAATGCCGGCGAGATTGCTGGCGCCATTGGCGGTAAACTGCGTGATGATCTCGCCGGAGGAAATCCGCGAGTCGACGCCGTTGATCACGAGAACCGCCGCAGTCTTTTCAGAGAACTGCACGGTAAGGGTGGAGGCCGTCGCATTGACCAGATTCAGGCCCTGATACGACGAATCGTTCGCCAGGGCGTTCAACTGCTGGCCGAGGGTATTCAACTGTGTGCCGAGTGCGGCACGGTTACTGTCGCTGGCCGATTCGGCGGACAGCACGATACCCTTCATCTGGGTCAGGATACTCTGGATCGATGACAGGCCGCCGATGGCGGCGTTGAGGGAGCTGATACCCTGAGAGATACCGTCCTTGAACGTGGTGAGGTTCGTGGCGCGATCCGTCAGGCCCTTGCTTTGGAAGTAGGCAACGGCGTTGTCGGCGGCCGTCGAAACCTTCAGGCCGGTCGACAGGCGGGTATTGGTACGATCAACCAAGCTGTTGGTCGCCTGCAGCGAGAGCAGGTTGCTGCGCATTGCAGAGGAGAGAGTTACGTCAGACATGGCGGTATCCTTTCTGGATTAAGCCGTTTGACACTTGCAAGCCTTCGAGGCTGCGCTACTTCGAGCGGACCAAAGGCCTGCCGATGGAGTATGGAGTTCACCCCATACTGCAAGGCTAGGCGAATTTCAGAAGGAACGCAAGCGATATTGACGGACGGGCTTTCGCGAGTAATGAATTGCGGGCTTCGGCGGTCGATCCTGCCGCGTTTTTCCCCGTAGCCAGCGAATGGACACCATGCAAACTCGTCGCTCTTTTCTTCTCGCCGCTCCCATCCTCGTCGTCGTTCTTGCCATTCTCGCTCCGGCGGCGTCGGCGGCGGAGGCCGCCAAGCGCTTGGGAAAGTTCGGAGAATGGGAAAGTTTCACCTATGCCGAGGGTAAGACCAAGACCTGCTATGTCGCCGCCAGCGCCGGCAAGGTTCTGGGCGGGGAAAAGGGGAAAACCACTACCTATCTGATCGTTACCCATCGCTCCGGCGGCAAGAGCATCGACGAGGTCAGCGTCAACGGGGCCTATGGTTTCAAGACCGGTTCCGACCTGGAATTGCGGATCGGCACCAAGCCCTACACCCTGTTCACCAAGGGCGAGCGGGCCTGGGCCAGGGATACCGTCGCCGACAAGGCCATCGTCGCCGCCTTGTCCAAAGGCAAGGATGCCAGCATGCACGCTATTCCCGCCAAGGGAAGCGAGATCACCGCCACGTTCTCGCTGTCGGGATTCGCCGCCGCCATGACCAGTGCCGATAATGCCTGCGGGGTGAAGCGCTAGAACCGCTAGATGCATGATGCGATCAGGTCGCATCATGCTCTCGCCATTTTGGATGTCCCTCGCCGGGCGCAAACCTCCGGTTTGCTTGGCCTCGGTCTCTGTCGCGGGATGAGTCGACTTGAAAGCATCCCGCTCTAGAATCGATACCCCATGCCGGCGCCCAGCATGAAGCCGGGCGACGATCCGCTGCTGCTTTCGGCCCAGCTCGGCCGGCTGGCCCCGGCGGTGCCGCCGACGCTCAGCGTCGGCGTGATCTGATGCATCAGGCTGAGCGACAGATTGAGGTCGCCGGAAGAGCCGTAGGGGTCCGTATAGGCCATACCGGGCTGCTGCGGGTTGAGGCTGAACTCCTGCGGCCGGGTTCTGGCGGCACCCAGCCGCAACGCGGCGATATTGCCGGTCCCGAGCAGAATGCCGCTATAGGCGGCGGAAATATCGGCCTTGGCGGCGGAGCCGTCGCTGCGCAGGGATGAACTCAGCCGCATATCGCCCATACCGTAGGCGACATAGCCACCCACCGCCAGGGCGCCGCGCTCCGAGGCGAAGGGCAGCCCGAGAGTGGAGATGGGGGGCGTGGTATCGACCACGGTTCCCAGGCTGAAGCCGCCATGGGTCAGCATCGGACTCTGTGTCTCGCCCACGCCCAGGCGTGGAGAATCGCCGTCGCCGCCCGCCGCGCCGCCGACCACCAGATGATTGCCCAAATCGACAGCCCGTGCCGGGGCCGCCAACAGCGGCAGCAGCAAGAGCGAAACCAGAAGGGGACGAACGACTGTCATGGCCGACCAGGGGGACGAAGGTTTATCCCCTAGATATAGGCGTATCTGACGGTTTCGTGAAGGGATCTCCCCTCTGGTTGATTCATTTTCGACACAGTGTTGCTGCGGCGCATCACTGTGTCCGGGATTACTCCGTCAGATCCGGCCGGTCGCGGAACTGATCGAGGGCTTCCGGATTGGCCAGCGCCTCCATGTTCTTGACGGCGCGGCCGTGAACCACCTCGCGGACCGCCAGTTCGACGATCTTGCCCGATTTGGTCCGGGGAATGTCGGCGACCTGGACGATCTTGGCCGGCATATGGCGCGGCGTGGTATTGTCGCGGATGCGCGTCCTGATGCGGGCCTCCAGCGCGGGGGTCAACTCCACTCCGGGCCGCAACCGCACGAACAGAACGACGCGCACATCGGCGTTCCAGTCCTGGCCGATCACCAGGCTTTCCATCACTTCGTCGATCTGCTCGACCTGACGGTAGATTTCGGCGGTGCCGATGCGCACCCCGCCGGGATTGAGGGTGGCGTCGGAGCGGCCATAGACCACGATGCCGCCGGTCGCCGTCAGTTCCACCCAGTCGCCATGGCACCACACCCCGGGAAATTTGGCGAAATAGGCGGCATGGTATTTGGCGCCGTTGTCGTCGTGCCAGAAGCCCACCGGCATGGCGGGGAAGGCCTGGGTGCAGACCAGTTCGCCCTTGGCGCCTTCCACGGGAGCGCCGTTCTCGTCATAGACCTCCACCTTCATGCCCAGGCCGCGCGCCTGGATCTCGCCGCGATAGACCGGTCCGATGGGATTGCCCAGCATGAAGCAGGACAGGATGTCGGTGCCGCCCGAGATGGACGCCAATTGGGTGTCGGCCTTGATCTTGGCGTAGACGTAGTCGAAGGCTTCGGGCGCCAGCACCGAGCCGGTGGAACAGATGGTGCGGATGCTGCCGAGGTCGTGGGTCTTGATCGGCTCCAGCCCCATCTTGGCGATGGCGTCGATCCATTTGGCCGAGGTGCCGAACAGGGTCATGGCCTCCGCATCGGCGAAGTCGAACAGGATATTGCCGCCGAGATGGCTGGGATTGCCGTCATACAGCAACAAGGTGGCTCCCGCCGCCAGTCCGGCCACCAGCCAGTTCCACATCATCCAGCCGCAGGTGGTGAAGTAGAACACCCGGTCGCCCTGCTTCACGTCGCAATGCAGGCGGTGCTCCTTGATCTGCTGGATCAAGGCCCCGCCGGCCGAGTGGATGATGCATTTGGGCGCGCCGGTGGTGCCCGAGGAATACATGATGGCGAGGGGATGATCGAAGGCCAGCCGGGTGAACGCGACCGGCCGGGCCGCGAAGGGGGCCATGAAATCGGCCAGATGGACCGCCCCGGGCACCGCCGCGATATCGGCTCGTTCCGTCGTATAGGGAACGATCACCACCGTTTGCACCGAGGCGATGCCGGGAACGATGGCGGCCAGCTTTTCCAGCGAGTCGTGGGCCTTGCCGGAATAGAAATAGCCATCGGCGGAAATCAGCACCTTGGGCGCGATCTGGCCGAAACGATCCAGGACGCCCTGCACTCCGAAATCGGGCGAGGCCGACGACCAGATCGCCCCCAGCGAGGTGGCCGCCAGCATGAAGGCCACCGCTTCCGGCATATTGGGCAGATAGCCGGCCACCCGGTCGCCCACTCCCACCCCCGCCGCTGCCAGCGCCTGCTGCAAGCGCGACACCGTGGCATCAAGCTCGACGAAGGACAGCCGCCGCTTCATCCGGTCCTCGCCCCAGAACACGATGGCGTCGCCGGCATCATGGCGCCGCAGCAGGTTCTCGGCGAAATTCAGCCGGGCCTGGGGAAACCATTTGGCGCCGGGCATCTTGCGGATATCGTCCACCACCGGGGTTCCAGGGCCGTCGCCGATGATGCCGCAGAACTCCCAGACCAGACTCCAGAATTCAGCTGCTGCCACCACCGACCAGCGCCGCAGCGACTCGTAATCGTCCACCGCCGCGCCGAAGCGCTGATTGGCGGCGCGAATGAACGCCGTCAGTTGGGATTTCTCCACCCGCTCCTCGGACGGCTGCCACAGCGGAACCGACCGGTGTTCCGTGTGATTCCCCTGACGGGTCGAGGTTTCATCAGTCATGGCGCGCGACTCCTCCCACTATCTCATCCGAGGTTCTTGCAAAACCCCTGAAAACTCATTCGCTACGGCCCTCGTTTCGAGACTCTTCACTCCGGAATGTATGAGGACATCTCGTAAAATCAATAGAGTATCCTGATCCTGAGGAGGTCGCGGAGCGACCATCTCGAAGGATGAGGCGGGCCAAAATCGGGTTTTGCAAGAGGCTCATTCCTCGCCCATTATGGCCGATTATCCATAGCGGGCGATATCCACGAACAGCGGACCGAACAGCTTATCGGGCGCCACGTTCCAGCGCTTGCTGAAGACCCGCAAACGGTCGCCGAAAAAGGTCTCCCGCCGGACGCTGGCGAACAGCGCGCCGAAGATATGGGCCATGTGGCTTTCGGTGAAGGCGAAACGCGCCCGGTCCTCGGGCTTCAGCGGGGTGAAGGCGGTCGATCCGGTGGAGATCGCCGATGGGTTGGCGTTCAGGACGACCAGGAACCAGTCGCGGCGGGCGTCGTTCCGCCGGAAGCTGTTGGCGATGGCCACCAGGACGCTTTCCAGGAGGAGCACCGCCTCGGGATCGGCATGGAACGCCTCCCAATCGACGACGCCGTCGGCCCCGCGATGGGCCTCCGCCAGCGCCTCGGCCGCGAGACGCATTTCCTCGTGCTCCTCTTCGCCGACCATCATGCGGATGGCTAGGAACAATTGACCCAGCCGGTTGCGCTCGATGCCCTCGGGGCGGTCCACCAACCCGGCGAAGGGTTCGGTGATCAGGCGGTTCAGGTGGTGACGCCGCATGCCCTCAATGCTGGCGCGGTGAAAGGCGATGCCGCATTGCTGCTGCGCCTCGGCGTAAATGGCGGGCAGGGGGCCGTCGGCCCGCTGGATGGCTTCGACGATCCGGGAGAGATCCTTGACCCCGAACCTGCCGTCGACGGCGATTTCGCCGACCAGCCCCATCAGGACCTGAAGCACGGTTTCGGCGATCTGCTTGCACCGCTTGCCCTGGACGTTTTCGGGGACAATGTCGGCGTGCTGCCGTTGCGCATCGATGTCGTCCATCATGAGAGTCGGTGCCTCCAAACGATATGTCCCGGATGGGCGGCCCATCCCGGGCCACGCATCCTCACAGCGGACCGGAGCAGAGTATTCCCGCCGGCGGCCGGCGAAAAGCGGGATCGCCTGTTTTCCGTTCCCCATGATTAGGCTATATATACTTTAGAGCGAGGGGGCGGAATATGGCGATTGATCGGCAGCTGACCGGGGTGGAGCGGAGATTCCCCGCCGACGAGGTCATCGTGTCCAAGACCGATCTCACCGGCAGGATCGTCTATGCCAACGATGTCTTCATCGACATCAGCGGCTATGGCGAGGACGAGTTGCTGGGGGCTCCGCACAGCATCCTGCGCCATCCCGACATGCCCCGGGCGGTGTTCAAGCTGTTGTGGGATCGCATCGAGGCCGGCCGCGAGATCTTCGCCCTGGTGGTCAATCGCTGCAAGAACGGCGACCATTACTGGGTCCTGGCCCATGTCACCCCCAATGCCGACGGCGAGGATGCCATCGTCGGCTACCATTCCAGCCGCCGGGTGCCGTCGGCGGCGGCGGTGGCGGCGGTGAAGCCGCTCTATGCCCAACTGTGCGCCATCGAGCGGCGCAACCCCGACGGCAAGGCCGGCCTGGCCGAGTCCCATGCCGCCCTGTTGGAGGCGGTGCGGAACGCCGGTTTCGACAGTTACGACCGCTTCATCTTCAGCCTGGGCCTTTGAGGGGAACGCCATGACGGAATCCATCACGGTCCAGGCCCGGCGTGCCGGCAGATGGGCCCAGGCCATCGTCGGGCTGATCGCCCTGGTGGGGCTGGCGGCGGTCATGGCCGGGTTGGGGTCGCTGTCCACATTGCACGATTCGCTCGACCGGTTTCAGCGGCGCAGCCATCCGCTGGCGCTGAAGGTGCGGGAAATGCAGTTCGACGTGGTGCAGGTCCAGCAGTTCCTGTCCGATGTTTCGGCCACCCGTGGCCAGAACAAGCTCGATACCGGGTTCCAGAGGGCGGCCGACCACGCCGGGCACTTCGCCGCCGTCTGGCCGGAGGCCCGCACCCTGGCGGAGGGATTCGGCGACCCGGCCATGCTTGCCGCCTTCGACGAGGTCAAACCCGCCTTCGACCGGTATTACACCCTGGGACGGCGCATGGCCGACGCCTATGTGGCCGAAGGGCCGCCGGCCGGCAACGCCCTGATGCCTCAGTTTGACCAGGACGCCGAGATCCTGACCCAGCATCTCGACCGGGTGGTGGAGATCACCAACGCCATCATCAACGCCGAGGCCGAAGCCGCCCGCGCCACCTATGTCCAGGAGCGGGTCAAGGTGATGGCTACCGGCATCGCCCTGCTGGTCTTCACCGGTCTGGCCATGGTGCTGGCCCGTTCCGGGGCGCGGCGGATTCGGGCGGCGGCGGAACTGCTCTGCCGGGCCAACGCCATGGTGGCCGAGGCCGCCCGCGGCAATCTCGGCGCCCGCATCACCCGCATCGGCCGCGGTGACGAGTTGAGCGTCCTGCTCAATTCGGTCAACCGCGTCCTCGACCTCAGCGAGGTCTTCGCCAAGGAGACCGGCGCGGTGATGCGCCACCTCGCCCGCAAGGAATATTTTCGCACCATCCCGGAAGGCGGCATGCGCGGCGAGTTTCTCAAGAACACCCGCATGGTCAACCGCATGGTCGCCGAAATGGACGGTCACGCCAAGGAGGCCGCCATCGTCAACGAGGTCTCGGAGATCGTCGGCCATGCGGCGCGGGGCGCGTTGGACCGCCGCATCGATCTGTCCGGCAAGGATGGCTTCATGCTGAGTCTGTGCCGCAGCCTCAACGACCTGACCGGCATGACCGAGCTTGCCATGAAGGATGTCGCCCAGGCCATGGCGGCGGTGGCCCACGGCAATCTGCGCCACCGGATCACCGCCGATTACCAGGGGGTGTTCGGCCAGATCAAGGACGACGTCAACGCCACCGCCGTGCGGCTGGCCGAAATGGTCCGCGAGATCAGCGAGGGCGCCGCCCAGATCGGTGGCGCCGCCGCCGAAGTGGCCACCGGCAGCGCCGACCTGTCGGAACGGTCGGAACAGCAGGCCGCCAGTCTGGTGGAGACCGTCGCCTCCATGGAGGAACTGGCGGCCGCGGTCCGCAGCAACGCCGACAACGCCCGCCAGGCCAGCCATCTCGCCACCGATGCCTGGCAGGTGGCAGTGGATGGCGGCAGGGTGGTGGCCGGGGCCATCGCCGCCATGGGCGGCATCCAGGCCTCGTCGCAGAAGATCAACGATATCGTCGGCATGATCGACGAGATCGCCTTCCAGACCAATCTGCTGGCTCTGAACGCGGCGGTGGAGGCGGCCCGGGCCGGCGAGGCCGGCAAGGGCTTCGCCGTGGTGGCGCAGGAAGTGCGCAATCTGGCCCAGCGCTCGGCCCAGGCGTCGCGGGAGATCAAGGGGCTGATTCACGCCAGTTCCACCGAGGTCCAATCCGGTGCCGAGCTGGTGGGATCCACCGGCGGCGCCTTGGAGAAAATCGTCGCCTCGGTGCGGCGGGTCACCGACATCATCGGCGAGATCGCCGCTTCCAGCGGCCAGCAGGCCGCAGGCATCGACCAGATCAACATCGCGGTCAACCATATGGACGAGATGACCCAGCAGAATGCCGCCCTGGTCCAGGAAAGCGCCGCCGCCGCTGCGACCATGGAGGACCGCTCGCAGCAATTGGCCGAGATGATGAACCGTTTCGTCCTCTGACGGACCGTTCCGAATCGCCCTCCTCGTTACGGACGCAATACCCGTTCCAGTCTTGCCGCTCCCGCCGCATCGGGGGGAAGGCCGAAGCGCAGCAGGGTAGGCCGTCCGGCAAAGGCGCGAACCAGGATGCCAGCCTGGCCCAGGCGGTGATACAGCTCCGCTGCGGCGGGGTGGCGCCCCAGCTGGAATAGGCTGGTGCCGCCGGCGATCTCCAGGCCGCCGCCCACCAGCATCGCCGCCAGGGCGGCCGAGGCCGCGGTCAGGCGGGCGGAGGTCGCCGCCGCCCATTCCGTGTCGGCCAGCGCCCGGGCGCCGATCACCAGCGCCGGTCCCGATACCGCCCACGGCCCCATCATCGCCGCCAGCCGTTCCGCCGGATCGGGCTGGGCCACCGCGAAGCCCAGCCGCACTCCCGCCAGGCCATGGAACTTGCCGAATGAGCGCAGCACCACCAGACCGCGAGCGGGCCGCGCCGCCAGCGACAACTGGGGCGTGGTGTCGGCGAAGGCCTCGTCCACCACCACCAACCCGCCCCGCGCCGCCATGGCTGCGGCGGCGGCCAGCACTTGGTCTGGGTCGGTGACCCGGCCGTCGGGATTATTGGGATTGACCACCACCACAGCCCCGACCTTGCCATTCCCGGCCGCGCCGATCTCGGCCAGGGCGCCGACCTCGACCACCCGGTGGCCGGCGGCGGTCCAGGCCCGGGCGTGTTCGCCATAGGTCGGCCCGACCACCGCCACGGTGCGGGGCGTCAACAGCCGGGGGACCGCCTGGATCAGCGGCTGGCTGCCCGGTGCCGCCACGATGCGGGCGGTTTCGGGAACCCGCCATCGCCCGGCCGCCGCCGCCAGCAGCGCCCGCTCCGCATCGGCTCCCGGCAGGCGATGCCAGGCGGCGGCGGCAATCTCGGGCAGGGGATAGGGCCAGGGATTGAGGCCGGTGGAGAGGTCCAGCCAGCCGGAAGCCGGCCGTCCCCAGCGCGCCTCGGCCGCTGTCAGATCGCCGCCGTGAATGGGCAGATGGGAGAGGGTCACCGCCATCCCGCCAGGACCGCCTCGGCGTCCTGCTCGGAGAACGGACGGCGGCACCGCACCCGCGCGCCTTCCATCATGATCGGCAACAGCACGTCGACGATGCCGTCCTCGCCCACCTGGACGAAGTCGCGGGCGCGGTGATGGGGGTGGTTCGGCACTTCGTGGGGTTCCAGCACCGGCTCGAAGGTGCAGTTGACCGGCTCCAGCAGGGCCGTCCACTCCGCCAGGGTGCGGCTGGCGAACAGCGCCTCCATCTCGGCGATCAGCTCGGTCTGAGGCAGCGCCTCGTCGTGACGGTGAATCCATTCGTCATGGCCGACTGCCTCGCAGAACCCCCGCCAGAACTTCTCTTCCAGGGCGGCGATGGCGGCGAAGCGGCCGTCCCTGGTGCGGTAGATGCGGTAATGGGCGGCGCCGCCGTTGAGCATGTTGGCCTCGCGCCCTGGCCCGCCCCAGCGCTGGCCGATGGTCAGCACCCCGGCCATCCACGACAGGGCGGCTTCGGTCAGGCTGACATCGATGCTGGCGCCCTTGCCGGTGGTGGAGCGCCGCAGCAGTGCCGCCAGGATGGAATTGACCGCCAGCATGGCGCCGGCGTGGTCGGCCAGCGGCGGATAGGTCATGATCGGCCGCTCGGCCGGCCCGTTGACGGCCAGCATGCCGCTGGCGGCGAGATAGGTCACGTCATGGCCGGCGCGGTCGGCGAAGGGGCCGGTGCCGCCATAGCCGGAGAGCCGGCAGGTGATCAGGCGCGGATTGAGCTCGGCCAGCCGCGCCGCATCGAAGCCCAGCCGCTCCAGTACGCCGGGGCGAAAGCCGTCCACCATCACATCGGCATGGCCGATCATGGCAGCGAACAGCCGCTTGCCCGCCTCGGACTTGAGATCCAGGCTCACCACCGTCTTGTTGCGGTTGACCAGCTTGTAGAACGGCGTGGTGCCGTCGGCATCCACCGGCCCCATCACCCGCATGGGATCGCCGGCCGGCCCCTCGATCTTGACGACTTCGGCGCCAAGATCGCTCAGCCACAGGGTGGCGAGCGGACCGGGGATATACATGGACAGGTCGAGGACGCGAAGGCCGGCGAGGCAATTCGACAGCATGGAAGGCTCCTTGAAAGACTCCGTCCAGAGAAGCAGCCCCGGCGGGGATGGTCAATCCCTCCCTGATGGGGAAGCTCCACGCTCACGCCATGAGCTGATACCGACGAGCCACTAACGTGACTCGTCTTGTTGTCCCTCAGACGCCGGGCGCTGGCGCTTGGCTTTCGCGCCACGTGGCGCGGCGGCCCTTGGCCTTGCCGTCTCGCCATAGAACTGAAAAAGATCAGTTCGATGGCGAGACGGTCTGACGTCCGACCCCGTCGAGGAAGATTCGCACCGCGGCCCTGACATGGGCCGCGATCTCCGGTTCGCCGCAGATGGGGGCCAGGCCCAGGGTCTGACGGACATAAAGGTCGCCGAGAATGGCTCCCAGGAAGACTTGCGCCAGAACCGCCGGCGCGGCGCCGCCGGTTGCCGCGGCGGTCTCGAACCGTTGGGTCAGGCGCTGCTGGATGACGCGGGGGCCGCTGTCGAAGAAGAATTGGGCGATGTCCGGAATCCGGTTGCCCTCGGCGACGACGATCCGGTAAACCGCCACCGCGTTGGGCGCCAGGGCGGCGCCGACGAATCGGACCCCCAGTTCGACCAGGCTGTCTTCGGCGAAAGGCGGGGTGTCGGCGGGTGATCCCATGGCCTGCCAGAGTCGGGAACAGGTATCCTCGACCATGGCCCGCAGCAGTCCTTCCTTGTTGCCGAACAGATCGTAGAGCGTGCTGCGCGACCCCTTGGAGCGATCGAGGATATCGCTGAGGCTGGTGCGCTCGAAGCCCTTTTCCAGAAACAGTTCGGTGGCGGCGTCGAGCATGGCCTGGCGGCGCGCCAGCCCCCGAGCCTGTGGCCGGCAGCCGTCCTCCTTGCTTTCTCCGTCCCTTGGGCTTTCTCCGTCCCTGGGGCTTTCTCCGCTCATGGGCACCCATCCTCGGTCTTGAAAAGGCATATTGTAAAAACTAAACTGTACGGTATAGTACACGCACCTCAGCCCGTCGTCCATGGTTCGTGGACCGGCGCCCTAAAGCCAGGGATAGCAAGATGTCGATCCGACCCAAAACCTTTTTGTTGCCTATCTCCGCCGCCCTCGTCCTCGCCATGGCGGCCTGCGACGGCAAGCAGCAGCAGGCGGCGCCGCAACGCCCCCCGGTCGAGGTGTCGGTGGTCACGGTGGAACCTCAGCGGGTGGCGTTGTTCACCGATCTGCCGGGGCGGACATCGGCCTTCCGGGTCGCCGAGGTCCGGCCGCAGGTCAACGGCATCGTCCTCAAGCGCCTGTTCCAGGAAGGCAGCGACGTTACCGCCGGGCAGCAGCTCTACCAGATCGATCCGGCCACCTACCGGGCGGCCATGGCCAGCGCCCAGGCCGATCTCGCCAAGGCCAGGGCCAATCTCAAATCCATCGAGGCCAAGGCGGCCCGCTATGCCGATCTGGTCCAGATCAACGCGGTCTCGCGCCAGGATTACGACGACATCGTCGCCAGTCTGGATCAGGCCAAGGCCCAGATCCTGGTGGCCCAGGCCGGAGTCGAAACGACGCGGATCAATGTGGAATACACCAAGGTCTACGCTCCCATCAGCGGCCGGATCGGCAAGTCCAACGTGACGGAAGGCGCCCTGGTCACCGCCAATCAGGCGGCGGCCCTGGCCACGGTGACCCAGTTGGATCCCATCTATGTGGATGTCAGCCAATCCAGCTCGGACTTGATGCGGCTGCGTCGGGCGGTGGCATCGGGCCGGATGCAGCAGGGCAAGGCGGATCAGGCGCCGGTGACCCTGACCCTGGACGGGGCCAGCCAACCCTACGAGATCGCCGGCCAACTGCAATTCTCCGACGTCACCGTCGATCCGACCACCGGATCGGTGCAATTGCGGGCGGTGTTTCCCAATCCCCGCCATGACCTCTATCCCGGCCTGTTCGTGCGGGCCCGGGTCGAGCAGGGGGTGAGGGAGCAGGCGATCCTGGTGCCGCAGCAATCCCTGGTCCGCACCCCCGATGGAGCGGCCATGGTCTGGGTGGTGGGGGCCGACGGCAAGGTCAATCCCCGCCCGGTGGAGGTCGGCCAGGTGTCCGGCGACAAATGGATCGTTGATGGCGGTCTGCAGCCGGGCGAGACGGTGGTGACCGAGGGCCTGCAGAAGATCGGTCCCGGCGCCGAGGTTCACGTCGCCGCCCCCGCCGCTGCCAAGCCCTGATCGGAGACCGCCATGCCGCGCTTTTTCATCGACCGGCCGGTCTTCGCCTGGGTCATCGCCATCGTCATCATGCTGGGCGGGGGATTGTCGATCCTGCGCCTGCCCATTGAGCAGTATCCGCGCATCGCGCCGCCCTCGGTGCAGATCAGCACCGTCTATCCCGGCGCCTCCGCCCAAACCCTGGAAAACTCGGTCACCCAGGTGATCGAGCAGAAGATGAACGGCCTCGACCACCTGCGCTATATGGCGTCGACCAGCGATTCCATCGGCAATGTCGCCATCACCCTGACCTTCGATCCCGAGGCCAATCCCGACATCGCCCAGGTGCAGGTGCAGAACAAACTGCAACTGGCCATGCCGCTGTTGCCGCTGGAAGTCCAGCAGCAGGGGGTCAAGGTCGCCAAGGCCACCAAGAACTTCCTGCTGGTGGTCGGTCTGGTCTCCAAGGATGGCAGCAAAAGCGGCCCGGACATGGCGGATTATCTGGTCTCGCGCATTCAGGACGACATCAGCCGTGTGCCCGGCGTCGGCGAGGTCCTGGTGTTCGGCTCGCAGCATGCCATGCGCATCTGGCTCAATCCCGACAAGCTGGTCAGCTACAAGCTGTCGGTGACCGATATCACCACTGCCATCAAAGCCCAGAACGCCGAGGTCTCCGCCGGCCAGATCGGCGGCCTGCCGTCGGTTCCCGGCCAGCAGTTGAACGCCACCATCATCGCCCAGAGCCGCCTGGAATCGCCGGAGCAGTTCGGCAACATCCTGGTGCGGGTCAACAATGACGGCTCGCAGGTGCGCCTCAAGGACGTGGCGCGCGTCGAGGTCGGAGCGGAAAACTACGAAACACTCGCCCGCTACAACGGCAAGCCGGCCGCCGCCATCGCCATCAAGCTCGCCACCGGCGCCAACGCGCTGGACACCGCCGAGGCGGTGCGGGTCCGGTTCGACCAGTTGAAGAAATTCTTCCCGGAAGGGGTCGAGGCGGTGTTCCCCTACGACACCACCCCCTTCGTGCGGATCTCCATCGAGGAGGTGGTCAAGACCCTGGTGGAGGCTACCGTCCTGGTCTTCCTGGTGATGTATCTGTTCCTGCAGAACTTCCGCGCCACCCTGATTCCCACCATCGCGGTGCCGGTGGTGCTGCTGGGAACCTTCGGCATCCTGGCCGCCTTCGGCTTCACCATCAACACCCTGACCATGTTCGCCATGGTGCTGGCCATCGGCCTCTTGGTGGACGACGCCATCGTGGTGGTGGAAAACGTCGAGCGCGTCATGAGCGACGAAGGACTGCCCCCGCGCGAGGCCACCCGCAAATCCATGGACCAGATCACCGGCGCCCTGATCGGCATCGCCCTGGTGCTGTCGGCGGTGTTCGTGCCCATGGCATTCTTCGGCGGTTCGACCGGAGCGATCTACCGCCAGTTTTCCCTGACCCTGGTCTCGGCCATGGGGCTGTCGGTGCTGGTGGCCCTGATCCTGACCCCGGCGCTGTGCGCCACCATGCTGAAGCCAGTGGAACGCGGCCATGCCTGGGAGACCAGGGGCTTCTTCGGCTGGTTCAACCGCAGCTTCGACCGTAGCCGCTCGGCCTATGGCCGAGGAGTGCGAGGGGTTCTTGGCCGGTCCGGGCGCACGCTGGTTGCGTATGGCATCCTCCTGGCGGCGCTGGTGCTGCTGTTCTCGCGCCTGCCGACCTCGTTTCTGCCCGACGAGGACCAGGGCATCATGTTCGTGCAGGTGGCAACCCCCGCCGGGGCCACCCAGGAGCGGACGATCGAGGCGCTGGTCAAGGCCGAGGACTTCTTCCTCAACACGGAAAAAGACAACGTCGCCAGCATGTTCACCGTGGCCGGATTCAACTTTTCCGGCCGAGGTCAAAACTCGGGGCTGGCCTTCATCAAGCTGAAGGACTGGTCCGAGCGCACCCGCCCCGAGCAGAAGGCCGGCGCCATCGCCCGGCGGGCCATGGGCGCCCTGTCCATGGTCAAGACCGCCCTGGTGTTCGCCTTCACCCCGCCCGCCGTGGCGGAACTGGGCAACGCCACCGGCTTCGACTTGCAATTGGTGGACCAGGGCGGGCTGGGCCATGCGGCGCTGATGCAGGCGCGCAACCAGTTGCTGGGTATGGCCGCCCAAAACCCTGCTTTGGTGGCGGTGCGGCCCAACGGCCTGGAGGATACGCCGCAGTTTCGCGTCGCGGTGGACCGGGAAAAAGCGAGCGCGCTGGGCCTGTCGCTGGGCGACATCAACACCACCGTGTCGGCGGCCTGGGGCTCGGCCTATGTCAACGACTTCATGGATCAGGACCGGGTAAAGAAGGTCTTCGTTCAGGCGGACGCTCCCTTCCGCATGCTGCCCGAGGATCTTGACCGCTGGGAGGTGCGCAATGCCGCCGGCCTGATGGTGCCGTTCTCCACCTTCACCAGCGCCCGCTGGGCCTATGGCTCGCCGCAACTGGAACGCTACAACGGCGTGCCGTCGCGCGAGATCATGGGCGCCCCCGCCCCCGGCCGCAGTTCGGGCGAGGCCATGGCCATCATGGAGGATCTCGCCAAGAAGCTGCCGCCGGGGATCGGCTACCAATGGGCCGGCCTGTCCTACGAGGAGCGGCTGGCCGGGTCGCAGGCGCCGGCGCTTTACGCCATCTCCATCATCGTGGTGTTCCTCTGCCTTGCCGCCCTGTACGAGAGCTGGTCGATCCCGTTCGCGGTCATGCTGGTGGTGCCCCTGGGGGTGATCGGAGCAGTGGCGGCGGTGTCCCTGCGCGGTCTGCCCAACGACGTCTACTTCCAGGTCGGCATGCTGACCACCATCGGCTTGTCGGCCAAGAACGCCATCCTGATCGTGGAATTCGCCAAGGACCTCCACGAACAGGGACGCTCCCTGGTGGACGCCACCCTGGAGGCGGCGCAGCAGCGCCTGCGGCCGATCCTGATGACCTCGTTGGCCTTTGTGCTGGGGGTTTTGCCCCTGGCCATCGCCAATGGCGCCGGATCGGGGGCGCAGAACGCCATCGGGATCGGGGTGATGGGCGGTATGATCAGCGCCACCGTGCTGGCGATCTTCTTCGTGCCGGTGTTCTTCGTCGTGGTCCTGGGGTGGTTCGGCAAGGCCCGCCCGTCGTGACACGCCCTAATAATCGAGAGTCCATGATGACCAGAAAGATCCTCTCCACCTGTGTCGCGGTCGCCCTCCTGTCGGGATGTTCGCTGGTTCCCGACTATGTCCGTCCGCCATCCCCGGTGCCGGAGGCGTGGCCGCAAGGTCCCACCTACAAGGCGGTGAGTCCGGCCGAGCCTGGCAAGCCCCAAGGGGGCGAGGTGGCATGGAGGGACTTCTTCACCGATGCCAATCTCCGCCAGTTGATCCAGCAGGCGCTGGACAATAACCGCGACCTGCGGGTGGCGGCGCTGAACATCACGGTGGCACAGGCCAGCTATCGGGTGAGTTCGGCCAGCCTGCTGCCCACCGTCAATGCCGGCATGTCCGAGACCGAACAGCACACCCCCAAGGCCCTTACCAGCACGGTTCCCCAGAAGGCGGCGACCACCCGGCTCTACAGCGCCAATCTGGGGACGACCGCGTTCGAGCTGGACCTGTTCGGGCGGCTGCGCAGCCTGGAAGAGCAGGCGCTGGAGAAATATTTCGCCACCGAGGAGGCGCGGACCTCCACCCAGATCGCCCTGGTGGCCGAGGTGGCCAACACCTATCTGACCTTGCTGGGAGACCGCAAGCTGCTGGCCCTGACCGAGGAAACCCAGCAGACCCGCGAGAAGTCCCTCGATCTGATCCAGCGCAGCTTCGAGCGCGGTATCGGCTCCCAACTGGATGTGGCGCAGGCCCGCTCCTCGGTGGAGACGGCACGGGCCAACCGGGCGCGCTATCTCCGCCAGGTCGATCTGGACAAGAACGCCCTCGCTTTGCTGGTCGGCTCGCCCCTTGACGAGGCCAAGCTCTCCACCGACGGCGCCCTGGACGCGGTCCGCTTCGTCGAGGACCTGCCGGTGGGATTGCCCTCCGAGGTGCTGTTGCGCCGCCCTGACATCGTCCAGGCGGAACATCAGCTGAAGGCGGCCAACGCCAATATCGGCGCCGCCCGCGCGGCGTTCTTCCCTGTCCTGTCGCTGACCGGTTCGGCGGGCTATTCCAACCTGACCCTCGACACCTTGTTTCAAACCGCCTCGGGCGCCTGGGCCTTCGCGCCGCAGATCACCATGCCCATCTTCGACGCCGGGCGGAATTTCGCCAATCTGGACAGCGCCAAGGCCAGCCGGGATATGGCGGTCGCCCAATATGAAAAGGCCATCCAGAGCGCCTTCCGCGAGGTCGCCGACGCCCTGGCCGCCAAGGGAACCCTGTCGGACCAGTTGGAGGCCCAGACCGCCCTGGTGGCGGCCACCCGCGACAGCTACCGGCTGTCCCAGGCCCGCTATGACCGGGGCATCGACAGCTACCTCACCGTGCTCGATTCCCAGCGTTCGCTCTACAGCGCCGAGCAGGACCAGATCGCCGTGCAGGTCGCCCGGTTGTCCAATCTGGTGAATCTGTACAAGGTGCTGGGGGGCGGGGTCTGATACCGACGAGCCACTGACGTGACTCGTCTCATTGTCCCTCAATCGCCGGGCGGCGGACCTCCGTCCGCCTTGGCTCCCGCGCCACGAGGCGCGCGGTCGCAGTCGCGACCGATACCAATTCCAGGGTCGAAATTTCCTGGAATTGGTCTGACGGTCAGCCCGTGAAGAAGCCGGCGCCCTCCAGCAGGGCGGTGGTTTCGAATAGCGGCAGGCCGACGATGTTGGAATAGGAGCCCGAGACGGCGCGCACGAAGCGGGCGGCCAGCCCCTGGATGGCATAGCCGCCGGCCTTGCCGTCCCATTCGCCGCTGTCCAGATAGGCGGCGATCTCGGCCGAGGTCAGGCGTTTGAAGGTGACGATGGTCGAGACCAGCCGCCGGCGCAGCTTGCCGTCGGGGGCGATCAGGCAGACCCCGCCATGGACCCGATGGCGGCGGCCCGACAGCAGGGTCAGGCATTGGCGGGCGGTGGCGGCATCCTCGGCCTTGGGCAGGATGCGGCGCCCGCAGGCTACCACCGTATCGGCGGCGAGGATGAAGCAGCCCGGATGGCGGGGGGCGACGATGCTGGCCTTGGCTTCGGCCAGACGGCGGGCATGGGGGATGGGAAGTTCGCCCTTGACCGGCGATTCGTCCATATGGGCGGGGTCGACGATCCCGGGGACGACGGCGATCTGGCGCAGCAGGTCGAGACGCCGGGGCGAAGCCGACGCCAGAACCAGCGCCGGACTCTCGACGGAGGCGGTCATGACCTTTTACTTATAGCGGAAGGTAATGCGGCCCTTGGTCAGGTCGTAGGGCGTCATTTCCACGTTGACCCGATCACCGGCCAGCACGCGAATGCGGTTCTTGCGCATCTTGCCGGAGGTGTGGGCAAGGATTTCGTGTTCGTTGTCGAGCTTAACCCTGAACATGGCATTGGGCAGTAATTCCGTCACCGTGCCTGAAAACTCGATCACATCCTCTTTCGCCATTGGTCCTCCATTCGGGGCTTCTTCCGCGAGGAAAGATAAGTGAGCGCTGGGCGGTGTTTGGTCAAGCGTTTTCGCGCTGCAACAACGGGATTCACCTTCCGGTGGCCGACATTCTTCGCCTCGGGGGAGGCCGGCCGTGGCCATGGCTCGGCGAAGCTATTCCCGCGCCATCCCCGGCAGCGGGAAGCGCTTGAGGATATGGCGCTCCAACTCGTCGCGCACCTTGCGATAGGCGTCCAGCATGACCTCGCGATTGCCTTCGATCAGGGTGGGGTCGAAGGTCGGCCAGTATTCCACCTCGCAGGCGTTGTGGCGGGTCAGGTCCACCGCCTTGTGCTGGGCTTCCGGCGACAGCGAGACCACCACGTCGAAGCTGTTGTCCTCCAGTTCCTCGAAGGTGCGGGGGCGGTGCTTGGACACATCGATCCCGATCTCGTCCATCACCTGGACCACGAAGGGGTCCGGCTCGCCCCGGCGGACCCCCACCGAATAGACATAGATGCGCTTGCCGTGAAAGCGCTTCATCAGCCCTTCCGCCATGGGGGAGCGCACCGCGTTCATGGTGCAGCAGAACAGGACGGCGGACGGCAGGTCCATCGATTCGGATTATCCCCTGATATGGAGGACGCAGATAAGGGTGAACAGCCGCCGCGCGGTGTCGAAATCGATGTCGATCTTGCCGTGCAGCCGCTCGCGCAGCAACTCCGAGCCTTCGTTATGGAGGCCGCGGCGCCCCATGTCGATGGCCTCGATCTGGGCGGGAGTCGATTTTTTGATGGCGGTGAAATAACTCTCGCAAACCAGGAAGTAGTCCTTCACCACCGACTGGAAGCTCCGGAGCGGCAGCGGCACCTGGACCAGCGGCTCGCCGTCCTGGGCGCGGACATCGAAGATCAGCCGATTGTCTTCCAGACGGATATGCAGGGTGTAGGGGCCGGTGAATTCGCCGTTGAGGGCGAAGTAGTTTTCTTCCAGCAGGTCGTAGATGGCGACCGCCCGTTCGTGTTCGACCTCGGCGGCCCGGCGCACCACCGTCTTTTCATCAAGCTGAACATGAACCAGCTTTTGCCGATGCGGCATTCAGCGCTCACAATTCAATCAGGGTGGGTTGAGCCGGATGGAGATGGACAATCCGTGCGCTCCCAACCCTTCCGCCTCGGCCAGGGTCACCGCCGCCGGCCCGATGACCCGCAGACTGTCGGCGTCGCAGCCCAGCAGGGTGGTGCGCTTCATGAAGTCCAGCACCCCCAGCCCCGACGAAAAGCGGGCCGAGCGGGCGGTGGGCAGCACATGATTGGGGCCGCCGACATAATCGCCGATGGCCTCCGGGGTGTAGCGGCCGAGGAAGATGGCGCCGGCATTGCGGACCTTGGCGGCCACGGCTTCGGGGTCGGCCACCGCCAGTTCCAGGTGTTCGGGGGCGATGCGGTCGATCAGCGGCACCGCGTCCGCCAGGTCGGGAACCACGATGACGGCGCCGAAGCGGTCCCAGCTTTCGCGGGCGATGGCGGCGCGGGGGAGGGTCTTGAGGTGGGATTCGACCGCCTGGGCCACCCGCTGGCCGAAATCGCGGTCATCGGTGATCAGGATGCTCTGGGCGGCGGTATCGTGCTCGGCCTGGCTGAGCAGGTCGGCGGCGATCCAGCCGGGATCGTTGCCGCCATCGGCCACCACCAGGATTTCCGATGGGCCGGCGATCATGTCGATGCCGACCGTGCCGAAGACGCGGCGCTTGGCGGCGGCCACATAGGCATTGCCGGGGCCGACGATCTTGTCCACCGGCCGGATTGTCTGGGTGCCGTAGGCCAGCGCGCCGATCGCCTGGGCGCCGCCGATCCGGTAGATCTCGTCGATGCCGACGACCCTGGCGGCCGCCAGCACCAGCGGATTGAGTTTGCCGCCGGGGCAGGGCACCACCATCACCAGCCGCTCCACCCCCGCCGCCTTGGCGGGAATGGCGTTCATCAGCACCGATGAGGGATAGGCGGCGGTGCCGCCGGGAACGTAGAGGCCGGCGGCCTCCACCGGGGTCCAGCGCAGGCCCAGCCGGACGCCGGCCTCGTCCACATAGTGGTGGTTTTCGGGGATCTGGCGGATATGGAAGGCGTGGATGCGCTCGGCCGCCAGATGCAGCGCCGCCATCAGCTTGGGATCGCAGGCGCAAGCGGCCTCGTCGACCTCCTGGGCGGTGATGCGCAAGGTTTCCGGGTTCAACTCCAGCCGGTCGAACCGGGCGGTATAGCTGATCAGCGCCGCATCGCCCTGGCGGCGGACATCGGCCAGGATGGCGGCGACCTGGGTATCGACGCTCTCGTCGCTCTCGCGCTTCATGGACAGCAGGGCGGCGAAATCCGCCTCGAATCCGGCATCGGCGGACAGCAGCTCCTTCATGCCCGGCATGCCTTGCGAAAGCTCTCGATCCAGCCGGTCATTTCGTCGGAGCGGGTCTTGAGGGCGGCGCGGTTGACGATCAGGCGGGAGGTCACCTCGGCGATCACCTCGACCTCCTTCAAGCCGTTGGCCACCAGGGTCGCCCCCGACGAGACCAGATCGACGATGCGCGAGCACAGGCCCAGCGACGGCGCCAGTTCCATGGCGCCGTTCAGCTTGACGCATTCGGCCTGGACGCCGCGGGCGGCGAAGTGGCGCCGCGTCACCTCGGGATATTTGGTGGCGATGCGCACATGGCTCCAGCGCCGGGGATCGTCGCCGGCCGCCACGTCGTCGGGCTCGGCCACCGACAGGCGGCACTTGCCGATGCCGAGATCGAGCGGAGCGTAGATTTCCGGGTAGTCGAATTCCATCAGCACGTCATTTCCCGCGATGCCAAGATGGGCGGCGCCGAAGGCCACGAAGGTGGCGACGTCGAACGAGCGCACCCGGATGATATCCATATGGGGATGATTGGTGGTAAAGCGCAACAGCCGGCTCTTGGGGTCGTCGAAGGCGGCCTCGGGCTCGATGCCGGCGGCGCGCACCAAGGGCATGGCCTCGTCGAGAATTCGGCCCTTGGGCAGGGCAATCACTAGTTTGTCTTCTGGTCGCACGGCATTAAAACTCATTCCTGCGGGGCTGAGATATCTACAGGGTTTCGCGCGCGCACACCAGTCCATACGGAGGATCCGTTACCATATAGCTGTCGGAGGGTCGCACCGGGATATGCTATTATAGATGTCGGAGGGCCACGCCGGGACATGCCATTCTCGCCCTCCATGAACCGGTGATGTCTTGGAGGTCGTCATGGCGAAATTCTGGTGGAAATGGCGGGGCCTCGCCCCGTGGTCCGGTTCACATGTGCGGATGCTCCTGGTGTCGCTGCCGGTAATCCTCGTCGGCTGCGCCATGCCGCCGCCGGATCAGCCGGCTTATTTCTCCCGCATGGGGCGCTTCATGGGGCTGGTGGCCAATTGCGGCTGCTCGGATATTTCGGTGGACCGCATGCGGTCCGACTACGCCAAGGCATTGGGCGGGCGCTATTCCGACGCCGATGTCAAGGCCATGAAGGGCTATGTGGATCTGGCCACCACCGAGCGATGGGATAACATGCCCACGGTTTGCGCCGATATCTGTTCCCAACGCTGCATGGTCCAGGCGGTGGTCGAGCCGCTGGGTGGGCGCGGAACCGGCGCGGCGGCATGCCTGGTCAGTGAGCGCGACCTGCATTTGACCGATGGCATGAAGCTGGAAGTCCCGGGCGGCGGCAACGTCAATTAGGGCATGCCGGGCGGCGATTTTCCACGATAGCGAAAAATAGGGTGAAGACCCGAGGGCGAGTCGGCGTTAAACTCCACCATGACTGGCGGACAGGTGAGGACTCAAGGACGTGTCCGCCCGGTGATCGACGGAGGGGGCATGGTCTCGCGGTGGGTTTGGATCTTGGCGGTTCCGTTCGCCGCCTGGGCCGGGGCGTCGGCCCAGGCGGCCTGCGCGGCCAGGCCGACCGATCCCTCCGAACTCAGCCTGTGCTCCGCCGCCGCCAATGGCGGGGATGCCGCCGCCGCGCTGGTGCTGGGCGATGCCTTGGCCGATGCCGGTGGCCGGCTCTACGATCCCGCCGCCGCCCTGGTCTGGTGGGAACAGGCCGCCGACGGGGGCAATGCCGCAGCATTGCGCCGGTTGTTCGATGCCCATTGGTACGGTCGCGGAATTCCCAAGGACAGTGTCAAGGCCCAGGCCTATCTCGACCGGGCGGTGGCCCGTGGCTTGCCGTGGTCCCGGCTGGTGCGCGCCCTGCTGCTGGAGGGCGAGGATGGTGCCGCCGCCGCCGGGCTTTACAACGCCCTGGCGGCGGAAGGCAATTGTCTGGCGCAGCTTCGCCTCGCCCATGGCCACGATCAGGGCGGCTGGGTGGAGAAGAACCGTTCCCAGGCGCTGTTCTGGGCGCTGGTGGCTTCCGCCCATGGCGGCGGCGTCGCCAAGGATGGCGGTCATCCGCTGTTCGAGAGCCGCTTTCATTATGGCGATTGCACCACCGAGGCCTATTTCCTGAGGGGTGAGCTATCCCGCTCCCTGTCCGGCGAGTTGCGGACCAAGGTTGAGGCGTCGGCGGCGGCGTGGCAGCCGGGGCGGATGCCCGATCGCCAGGGGCCGGTGGAGGTTGTTGCCGCTTTGGGGGTGCCGCCGGTCGGCGACGATGCCGAGGCGGCCGGCAAGCTGCCGCCGTGGCGGCAATTGCCGGCATCCCTCTACCGTTCGGCCGGGCGGACCAAGGTGGGGCCGGAAGAGGTGTTCGCGACGGTCGGGCGCTCGGTCTTCGTGGTGGTGGCCGCTCGCAGCGAGGAGGAGTTGAAGGCCAAGCAGGTCCGCTTCGGATCGGCGGTGGCCATGGACGAACGGACCCTGATCACCAATTGCCATGTGATCGACGAGATGGCGGTGATCTGGCTGCGCCAGGGCAGCCAGATGCTGCGCGCCGTTCCATCGGGCGGCGACGATAAGACCGACCGCTGCCAGATGACGGTGTCGCCCGGCCGTCTGTCGGCGGTTCCCGGCGTGCGGCCATGGGCGGATCTCAAGGTCGGTGAGACGGTCTATTCCATCGGCGCCCCCAAAGGGCTGGAAGCCACCCTGGGGCAGGGGCTGGTGTCGGGGCTGCGGGTGATCAAGGGGGTGCATTACGTCCAGACCTCGGCCCCCATCTCGCCGGGATCGTCGGGGGGCGGGCTGTTCGACGCCGCCGGCAATCTGGTGGGCATCACCACCTTCCATCTGCGCGATGCCGAAGGACTCAACTTCGCCATCGCGGCGGATGATTATTTCCACTGAGAGTTTGTGCAAGGATGCCCGTCTGGCGCCACCTTGATGGAAGAACACCAATCTTTTCAAAGGGTGTTCTTTCGCAAGTTCGATTGATTGATAAACTCTGAGCGGCGGGATTACCGAATCAAGCGTCCTTGTCCGAATCCGCCCAGCGGATTGTCGGGCGCAAGGTCAGGCTGTCGGTTTTGTCGGCCGTGACTGGTGCCGGCGGGATCGAAGCCGGGAAGAACGGGCTGTCCGGCTGAACGGCGGTGGCGAAGGCGCTGGCGGCATAGGCGTTGATGGCGGCGGTGCTGGTGGCGGTCGGGACCGCGGCGGCGGCGACCGCCGCCACCGCCTTGGCAGTCGGGGTTTCCGTGGCGGCCACCGCCACGGCAGCGTCCAGTCCGGGGGCGTCCGGTTGTTCGGGGCGGGGTTGTGGGCGCAACGCCGCGAGATCGGGCCGTCCGGTCAGGGGCGGCTGGCCGGCGGCATCGGCGCCGCCCATGACGCTCTTGAAATGCGCCTGGACCGATTTGTAGAGGCCGGCGACGGTACGCGCCCTGCGGCTGCCGGGTTCGTGGAACACGTCGGGATTGGCTCGCGCCGCTTCCGGCAGCAGCCGCTGGGCCGAATGCCTGGGATTGTTCTCCATGCCCTCGATGACCCGTGCCGCCCCGCCGGCTCCCAGGAAATGGGCGAGATAGAGGTCGGAAGCGGTGGCCGACCGGCCCAGCCGGTGTTCCAGGAGCTGGGCATTGTCCTTGGCGTATTCGGCGGCCATCAGGGACGAGAGCTTGGGGTCCTTGCGCAGGTCGAGGATGGCCTTGCGGGCGGTCTTGTCCTTGATCTCCAGCTTGCCGTCGCTGCCCTTGGTGATGGCGGCGGCTTCCGTCTCCAGGCCGTGTTCGGCGCCGTGGCGCTTGATCATGTCGGTCCAGGTGGAGGCGGTGAACTGGAACAAGCCGGCGGCGCTGGATTTGGCATTGCTGGCATGGGGGTCCAGCCCGCTTTCCTCGGTCGCCTGGGCCAGCAGATAATCGAACGATACCCCGGTGCGGGTGGCGGCCTCGCGAATTCCCGATACCACCTTGCCCGGCTTCGAGGGGTCGGTTGGTTCGGGCGGGGTGGCATCTGCGACGGGGGTCTGCATGGGGCGCCTCGATTTTCTTGGATCGGACTATAGCAGATAAAAGTTACCAAGAACCGACTCGGCGATCTAGGGCGTGTCGTCAGTTAGCGCATGGCACGCCCTGAAATCCGATCCCGTCCGGCCGCACCGCGAAAACCCCTTGAGCCGCCTCGACTCTTTCTCTTGCCCCACACTCTTTCTCTTGACGGGGGGCTGGTGGATAAATAGGATGCCGCCTTCCTCGGGGGACCGGTTTCAGGCGCCTGCTTGATTCCTGTTGCCCCGTGACGAGTGAACAATAATTTCAACGCCGAACGGGTCGGCGACCGGAACCCGAAGAAAGCCCCGGTGGAGTGGCTACCGGCGGGTTTTTTTCTTGGTTGCGCCGAACCGTGTGAAGGGAAAGTGACTGAATGCCCACGATCAATCAATTGATCCGTAAGCCGCGCCAGCCTGTGGCGGCGCGCAACAAGGTGCCGGCCATGGAGGCCTGCCCGCAAAAGCGTGGTGTTTGCACCCGCGTTTACACGACGACCCCGAAGAAGCCGAACTCCGCGCTTCGCAAGGTGGCTCGCGTGCGTCTGACCAACGGCTTTGAAGTCACCAGCTACATTCCCGGTGAAGGCCATAACCTTCAGGAACACTCGGTGGTGATGATCCGCGGCG
>Ga0316222_1001466_pt1 | contig 28555 bp, 17 predicted proteins | sample TBH18011metaG_FD_206008 | JGI IMG/M metagenome (GOLD analysis project Ga0316222, IMG submission 206008) | Freshwater microbial communities from Trout Bog Lake, Wisconsin, USA - TBH18011 | ecosystem: Environmental > Aquatic > Freshwater > Lake > Hypolimnion/Profundal zone | place: USA: Wisconsin... | reverse complement strand
CATAACTTGATTTTTTAAATTTATTAATTTCTGACTTTAAATTAAGTTCAATTTAAATTCACAATTTATGTGCCAATTCCCAATAACACGGTGAATATACGCATTTTTACCCTTAAAAGTTTAATCCGATTAACAATCTTTAACTTCGATTTGGTTTTGTTATCCTGTTGGCCAATGATACTTATTCCAGGAAGGGGTGTCATTAAAAAACAGCAGGACAAAATGACATTTTTTCAGAACCTCTTTAATATTCTACCTATTTCGCCGATCCAAAGTACGATTGAAGTACTTCCCAGGATGATCGCCCAATCTTTAAAAGGGAGGTGGACGGTACGGAAGACCTCGCCACCAAATTGCACAATTAAAATTTGTCCGGCCAAAATAATCGATGCAACGAGAATGAAACCTATACTTTGATGCATGCCAGAGAATGCGGACCTTCCAGTTGCAAAGGCTTTGGCATTAAACAGGTTCCAGAATTGCAGCATCACGAAAACGGTAAAAAACCGGGATAAATTAACTGGATTAATCACACCGTTTTCATCTTTGAAATAAACCAACAGTCCCAGGAGTAACAATACAAATATCAAACCGACGGACAATATTGTAGACCACATAGCGTGCGTTATAATAAAATCAGATGATTTTCTGGGCTTATGTTCCATGATTTTCTCATTTGGAGGCAGAGAGGATAGTGCTCCGGCAGCAAAGGTATCCATGATCAGATTAACCCAAAGCATCTGGGTAACTGTTAAGGGTAACTCATGTCCAAAGATAGAGCCTAGCAAAACAATGACCAATGCTGCCAGGTTGATCGTTAACTGAAATAAAATAAAGCGCTGGATATTCAGGTATAAGGACCTTCCCCACATAACAGCCGTAGCTATGGTGTTGAACGAATCGTCAAGCAGCGTGATATCACTGGCCTCTTTGGCCACGGCAGTTCCTGACCCCATAGATAACCCGACGTGGGCATAATTCAGAGCAGGAGCATCATTGGTGCCGTCTCCGGTCACCGCGACAACTTCTCCAAGCTGCTGAAGTAACCGAACAAGTCGTTGTTTATCGGAAGGTCTGGCTCTACACATTATTTTAAGGTGTTTTATCCGTATTTTTGCCTGATCATCGGTTAATTCTTCAAATTCGGGTCCAGTAATGATGTTATGCCATTGATCACTGTCATTCCATATTCCAATCTGACGTCCAATCTCTTTGGCAGTTCCGGGTGTATCTCCGGTTATAATTTTCACATCAATTCCGGCACTCAGACATTTTTGAACTGCATTTGGCACCTCCTCACGCACAGGATCCGAGATAGCGACAACCCCCAGATAGGTGAGATTTGTATGAACCAAATCGCCACCCCTAATCCGGGAATTCTCATCTTCCATAATTTCATAGGCAAATCCTAAGGTTCTCATGCCCTGATTCTGATATTGATGTAAGAGTGCTTCAATCTGTTTTGTAGCAGCAGCAACAGACTTCCGTTCGCCTCCAAACCTAACATCTTTACACCTTGAAAGAACGATTTCGGGTGCGCCTTTCACATAAAGGACTTTTTTGTTTAAAAGAGGAGAATCTACCAGGGAGGCCATAAATTTCCGTTCGGTAGAAAAGGTTAATTGTTCGATAAATGATGTTTCCTCCCTGATCTCCAGGTAATTAATTCCCTGATCGTTTAACCAGAGTAATAATGCCGCCTCTGTCGGATTCCCTAATGTCCTGATCATTTTAGGATCTGAAAAATCAAGGAAGGCTGTTGAGTTTACTGCTATTCCTTCTTTGATTAATATACTTAATTCATCATTGGATAGACGCTTGTTTAATCCGAAAAAATTAGTTTTGGCAACCTGCATCTGGTTCTGAGTTAAGGTACCTGTTTTATCGGTGCATATAACAGTAGTGGCGCCAATTGTTTCACAAGCATGCATCCTTCGGACGAGGTTATTGGCTTTCAGCATTTTACGCATACTTAAAGCAAGACTTAATGTTACGCTCATAGGCAAACCTTCGGGAACAGCAACGACAATTAGGGTAACCGCAACCATAAAGTACTGAATAGTCTTTCCTGCTATTTTTATACTGACCCAGGATAATGGGTTTAAAGGATCGATTCCAAACAGGTAACCAATTAAAATAAGAAGTATAAATGTGAGTAATCCGAGACCAAACCACTTTAACCAATTCCACGCTTTGATAATTCCAGGAGGCTCTTTTTTAATCCCGGCCAGTTCAAATCCATCATAAATAATCGGCAACCAGACTTTAATCAGAGCAACTAAAACTGATAGCATAACAATACCTACCGATCCCAGTTGAATGAAATTTAATGTTTCAGAGGGTTCCAATAAAAAGAGACCTTTTACAAACAAGGCTATAAATGTAAGCGTAGCAAGTCCAAACCCCATTACCCCGATGAATTTGGCAAGCTTTTCAAGTTGTTTATTAAGAGGGGTAATTTCTCCGGACATTTCTGTGGATTTCCTGGCTACCTGACCATATTCGGTTGCATCGCCAACATGTGTAACTCTGATAACGGCATGACCATCCATTATTTTTGTACCTCGCATGGCCCAGTTTGACGGGTATGTTGATTCCTGATCAAACTCTTTTGGATTTGTAGTTTTATCAATCAGGGGTTCTCCGGTGAGGCACGATTCATCAATCTGCAGTGATACAGACTCGAGTAACTCTCCATCGGCTGGGACCTCTTCCCCTGTACTCAGCAGGCAGATATCTCCGACAACGATATCTTTTTTAAAAATTTCGCTGATATTTCCATTCCGAATTATCTTGACCAGAGTATCATCATTAACCTGATTCAGTATATCAAATTTCTTATTTGCATCCACTTCAAACCAAAAGGATACCCCTGTGGCCAGAATGATCGCACAAAAAATACCTGTTGTTTCAGCGTATTCGTTATGTAAAAAGGCAATTCCCAGGGAGAGAAATGCTGCAATAAGCAGAATTCTAATGATGGGATCCTCAAATTTTGCCAGAAATAGCTTCCATAATGGATCGCGTTTGGGTGGTGTTAGCAGATTGTTTCCATATTTTTCACGGCTTTCAATAACTTTTTCGTGGGTAAGACCAAAGTAATGATTTCTGCGTTCCATTTAATTCTACTTTATTTAACCGTGCTTAAAGATATCGAAAAATTTGGTGTTTTGGAGAATTGATAAGTTGTAAACGCTTTTGATTTTGCCAAAAAGCATTACTCTTCTGAAAGGTTGTCTTCTCCCAGTTCAGGTAATATCAGTTTAGTGTCGACTGATTCCAAAACTTCAACGTCCTTTAACTTCCTTTGAATAGCACGGGTTCTTTTGCCCAATACATCATCCAGTTGATTGAGTCCTGTCTGAATGTTCCCCTGAGCTTTCTCAACCAAACCGCCAAACAGTTCGAATTCTTTTTTGACTGCTCCCAGGATTTTCCAAACCTCCCCGCTATGCTGTTGGATTGCGAGGGTTTTAAATCCCATTTGTAAACTATTGAGAATGGCTGCCAGGGTTGTTGGGCCGGTAACTACTATTTTATAGTTTCGTTGCAGTTCATCGAACAATGAAGCTCTGCGCACGACTTCTGCATAAATTCCTTCGAACGGAAGGAACATAATTCCAAAATCGGTAGTATTTGGTGGATCGATATATTTGTCATGGATATCCTTTGCCATCTTTTTAATCGTTGTCTCAAGTACCTTCTGAGCTACTTCTATTTTCTGAAGATCTCCTGTTTCGTGAGCGTCCTGCAGTTGTTCGTAAATGTCCTTAGGGAATTTGGCATCCACAGGTAACCATACGACAGTGTTTTGATCGTCACGTCCCGGGAGCTTAATGGCGAATTCAACCAAATCTGCACTCCCAGACTTGGTTTTGACATTTGCCTCATACTGACCCGGTGCCAATATCTGTTCCAATAACATTGCTAGTTGAACTTCACCGATACTTCCGCGCATCTTCACGTTACTGAGTACCCTTTTCAGTCCACCAACATCCTGAGCAAGGGTTTGCATTTCGCCCAATCCTTTCTGAACATTTTCGAGTTGCCTGACAACCAGTTCGAAAGATTGTCCAAGCCTTTCATTCAACGTCTTCTGAAGTTTTTCATCCACAGTCAACCGGATCTCTTCAAGTCGTTTTTCAGTGCTTTCCACCATCTTTTTTTGCTCTTCTCCAAGAAGTGCAAATTTTTCGCGCTGAAGTTGGTTAAATGACGCAACGTTCTTATCGAAAGTCTCCTGGAATCCCTTAAATGAATTAATTAATGTATCGCGCTGTATGGTACTGTCGTTCCGGGATTGGGAGGTAATCTCCTTTATCGTATCGGCAAGTTCTTTTCTGAATTCTTTCAGAGTACCGTTTAGTTCAGTTCTGTTTTCTTTGGCAATTGAGGAGTTTTCTTCCCGGTTAATCCTAAAATCTTCCCGAAATCCAGATTCAATTTTAATCAGACTTTTTTCCAAATTATTTAACCGATCAGTTAGTGGGGTCTCTTTTTTGCTTTTCTGCACAAAAAGGAGTACAACAACTATCGAATTGATCAGAATCAGTATAATTAGTAATGAAATTTCTGTCATTTTTAGTCTTTTTAATGGGAAGGGTTTCCATAAGGCTAAAGGTAAACATTTAAGTTCTTAATCGTTCCATCCGAAAGTTTACTTTTTTCGTCTCAATTTTCTGGTGAACAGGAGCCTGAAGAAATTATAAAAGAAGGGGATAAGCGTTACAATAATTAAGCCCAGAAAAATAAGGAGGTAATTATTTTTAACCCAGGTATTTCTTCCGATAAAATAGCCTGAAAGTGTGAATAAGGGTACCCAAAGCACTGAGCCAATTATGGTATAATAGAAGAATTGAGCATACTTAAATCCGGTAAGTCCTGCAAAAAACGGGATGTAGGTTCTGATTACGGGGAAGAATCGCCCTACAACAATTGATTTTGCCCCATATTTCATGTAGAAATGGCGTGTTTGAATAATATATTTCATCAGGTATTTCTGCACAAACCGGTTCCTGCTCCTTTCCAGGTTATGCCCAAAGAAGGATCCAATAGAATAATTAGTAAGATTTCCCAAAATAGCGGCGAGAATGAGTACTGGTACCAGCCAAACGATATTAAGGGATGTAGATGCGGAGACCACTCCGGCAGAAAACAATAATCCGTCACCAGGAAGGAAAGGAAAAATAACCGCCCCTGTTTCACTGAAAATAATCAGGAATAGGATCATATATGCTTCAGTCACATTGGCTGCGACTATCCGCATTAAAACATCGTCAGTATGTAATATCAGATCATATAATTCGTGCATTCAAGCGATATTTATCGATGGGTAATATAGGAAAGTTATGAACGATAAAGTTACACGATTTCAGAGAGTATTCAGAATTATCAATGACATGGGTTGTTTTCTGAATTTCTGGGTTTTGACTCTTCAAGCAACTTATCTGCCATAGCGTCGCCCAATTCGATACACATCCGGAATTTATCCGCTTTTAGTGCACCTTTCTCTTCAATAGGCTCATAAACCATTTCCCATTTAATCATATCAGCAAATTTTTTGAGATTGTTGACCCCGCCTCCGTTCCAGAGAAAATTTCCGAAAATTCCAAGATAGTGCTCTTTTGGAGCCATATGTTCTATAGTCGCAAGAAGTGTTTCGACATTTGGAAATAAGGCATTATTATAGGCGCAACTGCCTACAATAAACCCTTTATATTTAAAAATATCATTAATAATATACGATGAATGTGTCTTGGAGGAGTCATACACCCTGATATTTTTAATACCCCGCTCACTTAACTGACGGGCAATTACTTCTGCCATCTTTTGAGTGTTCCCATACATCGATCCATAAACAATCACGACTCCAAGTTCCATTTCATAATTGCTCCACTTGTTGTACCGGCTAAGTACCCAGTTCAAATCGGTTCGCCATACAGGACCATGAGTAGATGCAATCATCTTAATATCCAAACCTGCAAGCTTTTTCATGGCACGCTGGGTATGAGCGCAATATTTTCCGACGATATTTGTAAAATACCGCATTACGTCAACTTCGTAAAAATCGAGGTTGATTTCATCGTCAAAAACTCCGCCATCGAGTGTTCCATAACTGCCAAAGGCATCGCCCGAAAAGAGTATTTTATTGTTTTCATCGTAGGTAATCATGGTTTCAGGCCAATGTACCATTGGAATAGTTTGGAACTGGAGGGTTGTTTTTCCTAGCGAAAGAGTATCGTTATCATGGACGAGCAGCACTTTACCCGGATCGATACTGAAACTCTCTACAATTCCGAAAGTTTTTTTATTTCCAACCAGCGTTATTTCGGGATACCTGCTCCGGATTGCTTTTAAAGCTCCGGAATGATCGGGTTCCATATGGTTAATGATCAAATAATCTATCTGACGGTCCCCTATAATGTTCTGAATTTTATCAAGATAATCTTCTATAAACTGCCTTTCTGCAGTATCCACAATTGCAATCTTCTCATCATCAATTAAATATGAGTTGTATGAAATCCCATTTGGGATGGGCCAGATATTCTCGAAAAGAGCAGTTCTGCGGTCATTGAATCCAAGATAATAGATATTTTCGGCAAGCTTAATGTGATGCATTTTATTCTTATAAAATCAATGTTTATATATATTTTCAGCTCACAAAAGTACAAATATTTGAAATACGACTGGTGTTAAACATTCTAATCGGCGGCTGATTCTTACTGTTGGTCAAATTTTGTACTTTCGTCACTCAATCTCAGTTCAAAATTTGAGATATTAAGTCACCTAGTTTTCATAGTTTATGAAATTGAGTTTTAACCTTAAATGGAATATGATTTCTAAATCCTGGAAATGGATTTTGGCAGGTATATTATCGGTCCTGATTATCTTAGGATTTTGGGGATACCAGCGCTATCTATCTATTTTTCAGACTAATGTTAAAAAGTCGGGATTGTTATATATTCATACAGGTTCTGGTTTTCAACAGGTGCTCGATTCTTTGAAAAATGGGCACTACCTGAAAGATATGAACACTTTTAAATGGGTTGCTGATCGTAAGAATTACATCAAACGGATTCAGCCCGGTGCCTATTTTGTGAAAAGTGGCTGGAACAATAACCAATTGATTGACCTTTTACGTTCAGGTAAGCAAACACCGGTAAAAGTTACTTTCAATAATATCCGTTTTAGGGAAGACCTTGCTGCCAAATTGTCCCATTACCTGGAATCAGATTCTGCTGCTTTTTTTAATATTTTGAACGATAATAAGATAGCTGCTGAATTTGGGTTTTCTTGCGAATCATTTCCGATGATGTTTATTCCGAATTCGTATGAGATCTATTGGAATACCTCTCCCAAAGAATTTATGGCAAGAATGAAATTTGAATTTGACCGTTTTTGGAATGCTGCACGTAAAAACAAGGCCTCAGAATTAGGTCTTTCTCAACTACAGATTGTCACTATTGCATCAATTGTTCAGGAGGAATCAAACAAGAATGATGAGAAGCCGAGAATCGCGGGGGTATACATAAACCGGATAAAAAGAGGGTGGCTTCTCCAGGCAGACCCTACCATTAAGTATGCATTAGGCAACTTCCAGCTAAAAAGAATCCTTACGAAATATTTATCGGTTGATTCGCCCTATAATACCTATAAATATACAGGTTTGCCTCCCGGACCAATTAATTTTCCTGATATTGCCAGTGTGGATGCCGTCTTAAATGCGGAACATCATAATTATATGTATTTCTGTGCAAAGGAAGATTTCTCAGGGTACCATAATTTTGCACAATCCCTGGCAGAACATAACCGCAATGCTGCCAAATACCAGGCGGCGCTGAACCGAAGTAAGATTTGGAAGTAATTGAGAGTTGGAGAGACTGAGAGATGGAGTGTTTATATTCTGATAACTCTTTTACCTAATTTACTAAATGCCTAATCGTCTAATTTAAATGTCGCCTAATCGCCTAACCGCCTGATTTTATCATTAAACTACCTGAACCTCACGTTCAAGATGAATATTGAACCTGGTAAATACATCCTCTGCTACCATTTCCGAAAGTCGCAAAATCTCCATTCCTGTCGCATCCCCTTGGTTGATGATTACGAGCGACTGTTTGTCGTGAATGGCTGCTTCACCTGCTGATTTGCCTTTCCATCCCGCTTTTTCAATAAGCCACCCTGCAGCAACTTTTACCATACCTGATCCGATGGGATATAGAGGAACTTCAGGATATAAATTTCGCATCTTTTTACCCATTTCTTCAGTAACCAGGGGATTTTTGAAGAAACTTCCTGCATTGCCTACCTTTGCCGGATCCGGAAGTTTTGATTCGCGTATGGCGATTATTGCACGCCGAATATTTTTAAGATTTAATTCTCCGAAATGGGCAATCTTATCTTGTAGACCCTCATACTGGATTTTAAAATCAGGATGTTTGGAGAGGCGGAAAACGACAGAAGTCACCATGAAAGTTTCTTTAAGCTTTTCTTTAAATAAGCTGGTACGATATCCAAATTCACAAGCTTCACGGTTATAATATTTATTTTCAAGAGTAGCCAGGTCAACTCCTTTAACTTCGGAAATAACCGATGCGGCATCGATTCCGTAAGCTCCTATATTTTGGACTGGAACAGCTCCAATATTTCCAGGAATTAAAGAGAGGTTTTCTATCCCACTCCATCCCTTTTCGACAGACCAGGCTACAAAATAGTCCCACTTAATGCCTGCACCCACTTCAATCTCGACAAAATATTTGTTTTCAAAGATTACTTCGATGCCCCCAATTTCGGGATGAATAACAAGTCCTTCATAATCATGAATAAAGAGAAGGTTACTTCCTGCACCAAGGAAAAGCCGATTTTCTAAAAAAATCTCAGTATGCTTATTGAAAAATTGGATCAGATCAATTGAAGAATCGATTGATAAATAATGCTTTGCAATGGCATTTATTCCGAAGGTATTGCTCTCTTTCAGTGAAAAATTGTTAAATAACCGGTACATATCCTTGTGCTTTTTTACCTTATGCTCTTCAACCTTAATCTTCTGATTGCAATTGATCTAAAGAAGGATCCGGCAATTCATCAAGTAATGATTCGAAATCAATCATTGGTGAATCATTAGGCATTTCTCTGATAGTGCCTTCCTCACAGACGATGGTTCGGGCCGGAAATTTCTGAATGATTGGGTAATCGTGTGTCGCCATCACGATCGTTTTTCCTTCCCGGTAAATTTCCATAAAAACATTTAACAAGGCCTCAGAGGTTTCTGGATCAAGATTTCCTGTTGGTTCGTCTGCCAAAATAATTTCCGGATTATTCAGTAAGGCCCTTGCAATAACGATTCGTTGCTGCTCTCCGCCTGAAAGTTGATGGGGCATCCTGGAGCCAGAATGTCCCATTTCAACAATGGATAGTACTTCGTGAATCCGTTCTTTAATGGATTTATCATTCCGCCAACCGGTTGCCTTTAAAACAAATTCAAAATTCTTATCCACAGACCGGTCAGTCAGGAGCTGAAAATCCTGAAATATAATTCCAAGCCTTCGACGCAGGTATGGAACCTCTTTGGACCGGATTTTGTCAAGATGGTACCCGCAAACAGAGCCTTTCCCGGAGATAAGCGGCAATTCATTATAAAAAGTTTTCAACAGGCTCGATTTTCCGCTTCCTACTTTCCCGATAATATAAAGGAATTCACCTTTGTTTATAGCTAGATTGATATTCTTTAGAACCAACGTTTCACGTTGATAAATGTCCGCATTTTTTAATTCAATGATTGGCTCCACGATTCGAATAGTTTATTTAAAGTCTATATTTGTAAAAAGCATCTGATTGCAAAACTAATGATATTCATCGGTTTTTTTATTAAAACAAAAAGAGCTTATATCGTGAGTTAGTCGGAAAATTTGCTTATTTGCATATTCAAATATTAGAATATTGAAATGAAATTGCCATGGTTGAAAAAATTCAAAACCAGAGATGAAGATATCACCTTGGCTATTCCATGCGACATTAAAAAACAAATTACTTACGCATGAAAATTAAAATCCAGTTATTAAAGGTATTCCTGATTTTCTTCCTTTACACTGATCCAATGTTTGCCCAACCGGTTGTTGGACAGGGGAATAGTAAAGAGATTTTCAGAACGGCAATGGAGTTATTTAATGCCGAAAATTATGGCGCAGCACTCCCACAGTTTCAAAAGCTTATGGGAATTGCTGAACCCGTATCTGTTTTGGCACAGGAGGCTGATTATCATATACGTGTTTGTTACCTTGAAATGGGAAATTCAAACGGAAGAGCAATGCTTGAATCGTTTATTTCCAGCAATCCGGAGTCTCCAAGAATTAACAACGCCTGGTTTAGGTTAGGGAATGCTGATTATATGCAAAAGCATTATAAGCAAGCACTTACGGCTTTTAAGAAAATTGACAGGTATGAGTTGTCTGGCGATGAAATGGATGAATATTGTTATAAATCTGGCTTTTGTAATCTTGAAGCAGGCCACAATGATATTTCGAAGGTTTTCTTTGCAGAATTAAAAGAAAAGCCAGGTGTTTTTGCCGATGATTCCAAATATTACTGGGCCCATATTAACTATCTTGAGGGCAAATATGATCAGGCACTTCATGAGTTTGCCAGAATTGAAAAATCAGCTAAATATGCTTCAGTGATTCCATTTTACAAAGTTCAGATCTATTTTGCCCGGGAAAAATATGAGGAGGCAATAGCAACAGGAGCTCCCATAATGAATAATGCTTCCAATGACCGGCAGATTGAATTGGCAAAAGTTTTGGGTGTATCCTATTATCAATTAATGGATTATAAGGAAGCCTTACCTTATATTGAAATTTTTATCAAGAGTAAGGAGATAACTGCTGTTCAATACTATGTAGCCGGCTATTGCTACGGGAAAGCAGGGCAGAACGATAAAGCCATTCAAAATCTTGAGAAGTCGGTTAAAGGGAATGATGCTTTAGCACAAAACGGATATTTTGAGCTGGCGGACCTGTATATTAAAATTGGGGATAAGCAACGGGCTATGATGGCCTTTCAAAATGCTTCCAATCTTGATTTTGATCCTAAAATTAAGGAGGATGCCCTTTTCCAATATGCGAAAATAACCTATGAACTAAATTATTCTCCATTTAATGAGGCGATTAAAGCATTTGACCGGTATATTATCGAGTATCCGAATTCAGAGAAAAATGGGTCGGCCTACGAATATCTGAGCAAAGTATTCATGACTACCCGGAATTACAAGGATGCCCTTGTTTCGCTCGATAAAATTAAAGTTAAAAGTCCATCAATTAAAAACGCTTACCAAAGAGTTTCACTAAACCGGGGTATCGAATTTTATCGGGATTTAAAATTCCAGGATGCTATTCAGCTATTTAGTAAGTCATTAACTTATGGAGATCAAGTTAATTCTTTACATGCCTTAGCCTATTACTGGCGCGGAGAAGCCTATTCCCGACTCGGGAAAAGTGATGAAGCAGTTGCCGATTACAAAAAATTTCAAAGTCTTCCCGGGGCAACTAAGTTGAAGGAGTATTCAACATCAAATTATAATATCGGGTATACCTTGTTTAACAAGAATGAATATGAGCTTGCAACTCCATGGTTTTTGAAGTGCACTGAGAGTAAGAATAATAAAAATATGGCCATTTATACCGATGCCTACAACCGTTTGGGAGATTGTTGTTTTGTATCAAGCAAGTTTGGAGAAGCAATTAATTACTATCAGAAAGCCTATGAAAGCGGTGCTGCTGATGCAGATTATGCCTTGTTCCAAATAGCATTCTGCCATGGATTGGTAAATGATAATATTCAAAAAATCAGTGAATTGAATCAGCTTATGGTTGATTTTCCACAATCGAATTTTATTGCTGAAGCCTTATTCGAAACTGGTAAATCATGGGAACGGCTACAGGATAATAATAAAGCAGTGGATAATTACAAACTGCTGATTTCAAAATTTCCTGCAAGTCCAATTAAACCAAAGGCCTTGGTTCAATTGGGGTTATTGGCATATAATAGTAATGATCCAAATTCCTCAACTGAATATTATAAGCAAGTTACCGAAAATTACCCGAATAGTCCGGAGGCCAAAGGGGCGCTTGCCGGTATCCGCAATAATTATGTAGAGAATAATAAAGTTGATGAGTATATTACCTATGCAAAAAAACTGGGACATTCAGCTTCTCCGTCACAAAATGAACAGGATTCACTGACCTATTACGCTGTTGAAAAACTTTACATGGCCAAAGACCCCCGTGCTGCTGAAGAACTTGGTAAGTACCTTGCTAATTTTCCAACCGGAAATTTTACGCTCAATGTCCATTTTTATAAGGCAGAAACAGAAATTATGGATAACAAACCGGAAGAGGCGTTGTTAAGCTATGATTTTATTCTGGCGCAGCCAAACAATATTTTCACAGAAAATGCCCTGATCCGGGGATCTGAAATAGCCTATAAAGCCGGCGATTTTAAGAAGGCACTTGGATACTACGAACGTCTGGAAACTGTTTCAGGCAATAATGACAATACTTTGCTCTCCCTGGCGGGCAGGATGCGTTGTAACTATGAACTGAAGGAGTTTGATGAAGTAGCAAAACTGGGATGGAAGATTAGAAGTATGAATAAGGTGCCACCAGAACTTGATCGGGAAGCGTGCTATAAATCTGCAAAGGCCTATACTGAATTAAATGATCCAGCTAAAGCAATTCCTCTTTGGAGGAAACTTTCAGCAGATTCCAAGTCGTTGGAGGGGTCAGAAGCCAAATACATGGTGTGCGAATATTATTTCACCGAAAATAAATTAAAAGAAGCTGAAAATGAGGTGAATGATTTTATTGAGAAAAATTCACCCCACCAATACTGGCTAGGGAAAAGCTTCATCTTACTGGCCCATGTTTATGAAAAGCAAAACGATCTGTTTCAGGCAACCAACACACTAAAAAGTATCATAGAGAATTATGAACTAAAAGATGACGGTATCGTTGAAGAAGCTACCCAATACCTCCGAAGCCTTGATGCTAAGGATAATTCAGGATCAGATAAGCCTGAGACCAAAACCCAGCAATCAGGCACAGGATCGAAAAAGAAATAAACCAGAAAGAATTATGAGACAATTATTTAATACATTATCCGCTTTTCTTTTGATTCTAGCCATCTCGACTGAAATAGCTATCGCTCAAAAAGATTCAACGGTTCTTAATCAATCGGTTGAAGTGATGAAAGCTTATCACCCCAGCATCTCCAATGCAAAAAAAATAAGCCTGATGCCGGTTATAGATGATACCACCCGTTATTCACCTGAATTTATTTATTCTATTGACAGTAAGCCTATTCGTTCAGGTTTTACTGCATCTCCCATAAAGCCTGCAGACGTGAATAAGGAGTCTTACAAAGATTTAGGTTTGGGTTACTTAAAACTTGGAGCGGGTACTTCAACTACAGCCTACGGCGAATTTTTCTTAAACCTGCCACAATCAAAAAATGCAACATTTGGCCTTCACCTGAGACATCTCTCATCGGATGGTACCATAAAATTGGCAGCAGGTGATAAGGTAAATGCTCCGTTTAGCCAGAATAATGCGGCTATATCCAGCTCATTGGACATAGGGAATACTGTTCTGACTACGGATCTCTCCTACGATCGGGATGCTGTTAATTATTATGGTTATCCGGCAGCAATACCTGCCAAAATTGATACCATTTCGTCTATCCGGTATGGGTTAAAACAAGTGTATGAAAAAGGCGATCTAAGGGTTGCCTTAAAAAGTATCGAAAAAAATCAGGGTAATCTGGTATTTAACAGTGGCATCAGGCTGGGCTTCTTTGATTCAAAAACCGGACAAAAGGAAGCCAGCGGAGGTTTTTTCGGAAAATTTGATTACAATTTCGGACAAGTACATGGCATTCTTGATCTCGCATACGATCATTATTCAACAGATAGCATCACCCTGGAAAAGACACAACTCCCGGGAACAAAAAATGAGGATTGGATCAGGATTGCTCCGTCTGTGAGGTTGAATGGCGACAACTGGTCATTACGCGGAGGGATTAATTTTGTTTCTTCTGCAGAGAAATCCGAGGGAAGCACCACAAAGTTGTATCCCGATTTTGACTTTAACTTTAGGCCTGTAGAGGGGATTCTTACCTTGTATGCAGGGCTTAAGGGAGATCTCAGGAATAACTGTTACGGCGATATCGCGCTCGAAAATTATTGGTCAGATCCCCGACATAATATCCATTCCACCGATTACAACTATGTCGTCACCGGCGGTCTGAAGGGCAAGATTTCGCGCGAATTATCCTATAACCTTGGAGTAACCTTCAGTCAGGTAAAGAATATGTATTTTTACACACAGAAAAGCTATTTCACTTCTTCGTCTAATCCATTGATTTATATTAGTGATCCATTGAATTATTCGAATGAATTTGGCGTTGTTTATAATAATGCCAAAATCACCGATTTTTCAGCTGAGTTTTCATATGTTTCCGGTAAAGATCTTTCAGTGGTTTTAAAGGGTAATTATTACAATTATAAACTTGATGTTTTGACTTTTGCTCCGCAGAAACCCAATTTTGATCTTTCCGCTTTTGCCAGTGTGCGAATACTCGATAAACTGACGGGGTTTGCTGATTTGGATGTAATAGGAAACCGTAAAGCGCAGGTGTTCAATATTAATCCTTTTGCCTCGCCGGTTTCCAGAGATCAGGTGATGCAGATTGATCCATCCATCCAGTTGAATCTTGGTGCAACCTATGAGCTAACCCATAATTTTAAGCTGTTTGGGCGTGTGGATAACCTGCTTAACAGGCCAAATGAACAATGGCTGGGTTATGCCTCCCAGGGATTAAGACTGATGGGTGGAGCCACTATTTCTTTCTGATCCTTCCTTCCTGATATTTGAAATATCTTTTCATATTATCTTATCGTATATTATTGAATTACAGCAATATAAGATAAGATATTTATTTGTGTTTTCAAAATATTTTGAATTGTTTTTTTTCATCTTTTTCAGCATTTTTTATTACATTTGCAAACCTCTGAAATTGGCAGCTATTCCCCTTGGGAGTGTGTTGTTTTAGGAAAAATCCGAATTTGTGAGGTCACGGTAATTCCCGGTTTTAAGAAACCGGCATGAGCTGTTTTTATTATTTTAATATAATTATTATAAGAATGAGCGATTTAGAAAATAAACCAGTCAGTGAAGTTGCCAGTTATGGTGCGGACAGTATTCAGGTACTGGAAGGACTCGAAGCGGTTCGGAAACGTCCTGCAATGTATATCGGGGATATTAACATTAAAGGATTGCATCATCTTGTATATGAAGTGATTGATAACTCCATTGATGAAGCGCTGGCTGGTCATTGTCAAAATATTGAAGTAGAGATAAACGTTGACGGATCGGTAACGGTGGAAGATGATGGCCGTGGAATTCCGACAGAACTTCATACCGGAGAGAATAAATCTGCACTGGAAGTTGTTTTAACCGTATTGCATGCCGGAGGAAAATTTAATAAGGAGAGCTACAAAGTTTCAGGTGGTTTGCACGGTGTCGGGGTTTCGTGTGTTAATGCATTGGCCTCCTATCTGCGTGCGGAGATTCACCGCGACGGGAAAATATGGGAACAGGAATATGAAAGAGGTTTTCCAAAGGGTGATGTTAAAATCATTGGGGAATCTGACAAAACAGGAACCATCATCACATTTATACCTGATGATACCATTTTTACAACTACAGAATTTAAATACGATATCCTCTCTGCAAGACTTCGGGAGCTTGCCTTTTTAAATAGTGGAATCCGCCTTTCAATTACCGATAATCGCGTTGTTGAAGAGAATGGTCAATTTAAAAGTGAACTGTTTTGTTCGGACAGAGGATTAGCTGAATTTGTTGATTATCTGGATGGTACACGCGAGAGACTGATTGAGGAAACAATACATATCTCAACAGAAAAGAATGATGTTCCGGTTGAGATTGCCATGTGTTACAACAACTCCTTTACTGAAAATATCCACTCTTACGTCAATAACATCAATACGATTGAGGGTGGTACTCACATGACCGGTTTTCGCAGGGGATTGACCCGGACCTTAAAAACGTATGCCGACACCAGTGGCATGTTATCGAAGCTGAAATTTGAAATCAGCGGTGACGACTTTCGTGAAGGTCTTACTGCCGTATTATCGGTAAAGGTTCAGGAGCCACAGTTTGAAGGTCAGACTAAAACCAAACTCGGCAATTCGGAAGTCAGTGCCTCTGTTGATCAGGCTGTGAGTGAAATGCTTGCCAATTATCTGGAAGAACATCCACGTGAGGCAAAAATTATTGTGAACAAAGTGATCCTGGCCGCTACGGCACGTCATGCAGCCCGTAAAGCCCGCGAATTGGTTCAACGGAAAAGTGTCCTCACAGGTGGGGGATTGCCCGGAAAATTGGCTGACTGCTCGGAAAAAGATCCTGCATTATGCGAAGTGTTCTTTGTCGAGGGGGATTCGGCCGGGGGCACCGCCAAACAGGGCCGCGACCGTAAGTTTCAGGCCATACTTCCGCTCAGAGGTAAAATTCTGAATGTTGAAAAAGCTATGACTCACCGGGTATTTGACAGCGAAGAGATTCGGAATATCTATACCGCTTTGGGTGTTTCCATCGGAACTGATGAAGATCAGAAAGCGCTCAATTTTTCAAAGCTCAGGTATCACAAAATTGTGATTATGACCGATGCGGACGTCGACGGTTCCCATATCGCAACTTTGATCATGACTTTCTTTTTCAGGTACATGTATGATTTGATTATAAATGGATACCTCTATATTGCAACACCTCCTCTTTATCTTGTGAAAAAGGGGAAACAGGAGCAATATTGCTGGACTGAACAGCAACGGTTACGGTTAATTGAAGAGTGGGCAGGGGGAAACGAAAAGTCACTCCATGTTCAACGGTATAAAGGTCTTGGAGAGATGAATGCCGAACAGCTTTGGGATACCACGATGAATCCTGAAACCCGCACTTTACGCCAGGTGCAAATTGAGAACCCGGCGGAGACAGACCATGTCTTCTCGATGCTTATGGGTGATGATGTTCCGCCTCGCAGAAAGTTTATTGAAGACAATGCAACCTATGCGAATATTGATATTTAAATATTAGTTCGTGAGCGGGTGACGGTTAAAGTCCTTGACAGTCACCCACTCACTTGACCAGAGTCTAACAGCCACTGGTCTAACGGCCGACAGTCTAACGGCCTACAGTCTAACGGCCTACAGTCTAATAGCCTACAGTCTAATAGCCTACAGTCTAACAGCCTACAGTCTAACAGCCTATTGAGCTACCTATGAATATCTGCGTTTTCTGTTCATCCAGCAATGCCATTCCTGAACCTTATTTTCAGGAAGCACAGGAGCTAGGGAAACTTATCGGAGAAAATCATCACTCCGTTGTCTATGGAGGAGCAACGGTCGGGCTAATGCATACCGTTGCTGAGTCTGCCAGGCAGGCAGGTGCCATTTCAATTGGAATTATACCCGAATCAATTCACTGCATGAGACTTTCTTCGCCCCGGGATCATGAGCAGATCATTACTCCAAATATGCGCGACCGGAAATATTTGATGCGCAAACGCTCTGATGCTTTTATTGCACTTCCCGGAGGATTTGGTACACTCGAAGAAATTCTTGAAGTAATTACCCTTAAACAGCTGCAATACCACCAAAAGCCGATTGTGTTCATCAATACGAATGGATTTTTCAATGCGCTGATTGAACAATTTGAAAGAGCCTACCGGGAATCGTTTTCAAAGGAAGAATATAAATCGACCTATTTTATCGCTGCAAACTCGGCAGAGGCGATTGACTATATTCAAAATTACCAATACACTGAGCTGACTACCAAATGGTTTGATGTGCCTGGCCCTTCAAGGCTCTGATTCTCCTGATAACTGCTTATTTCATATTAATTATCTTCAATAAGTACTTTGAGGATGTCCTTCGAATTGATATATTTGGAATTGATTTAGAGTGTATTATTCCATTTTTGTGCTCATTTCTAACCTGTATATCTTATGAACCGATCCCTCACCTTATGTCTGTTACTTTGTTATTGCACAGTGCTAATCTCATGTCATACTCCTGCCAGGAAAACTGTTACACGTATTCTGCCATTTTCTGAATACATCTCCTCCTATACTTCCGGATTGATTGGAATTAATGAAGATATTCGGATAAACCTGAATTCTACCCCAAACCAGGCTAGCAGGGATCAGATCCCGTCGGATTTGATACAGCTTGATCGGGGGGTTTCGGGTAAAACGGTACTTTCCGAAGGTCATATCCTTAGTTTTCATCCTGATAAGCCACTTCAATCCGGACAAGTCTATCAGGTAACCTTTAAACTTGGAAAGATTGCGACAGTACCTGAAATACTTCAGCAATTTGAATTTCAAATAAAGACCATGGAGGCTGATTTTTCAGTTAGTATCGATGGAATCAGGAGTTTCATGGTAAATGGATCCATGAAAACTGAGATTTCAGGATCAGTCACAACCAGCGATGTTTTTGATGAGGAAAAGGTAGAACGCCTGATCACCGGAAATCAAAATGGGAGCATGCTTCCGGTTAGGTGGAAATATAAGGCAAACCGGATTGATCATCAGTTTACAATCGAGCAGGTGAAGCGATCAGAAAATCCCGATAAGGTTTTGATTAGCTGGAATGGGAAATCGGTTAAAGCCGAGCGTGAAGGGAAACAGGAAATCGCAATACCCGCATCCGGTGATTTTAGCCTGTTGGAAAGTAAATCTTTTGCAGGATCCGCTCCCTATATTGAACTGAATTTTTCTGACCCTTTGGATCCTAATCAGGAAACAGAAGGATTATTCAGTATGCAGGGTATTGAATTTGAAGTCTCTGTTGAGGACAATAAAGTGAGACTCATCCCCCGGCAGGAGGTTACAGGGAAACGTGATCTGGAAATCTTTAGTGGGTTGAAGAATTATGCAGGGAACAGGTTAGGGGCCAATAAAGTGGTTACATTGTCACTGCAATCTGAGAACCCGGCAATCCGGTTTATCGGTAAGGGGAATATCATACCATCTACTGATGGATTGGTTATCCCTTTTGAATCGGTGAACCTCAATGCTGTGGATATAAAAATCATTAAGATCTTTTCAAACAATTATCATCAGTTCTTCCAATCAAACAATCTTGATGAGAATAATTCACTCAGGAATGTCGGACGGCCAGTATACAGGGGAGTGCTTCCGCTGACAGGCATCCATGCCGGGGTTTTAAACAAATGGAGTTCTTACAGTTTTAAGATCAATGATCTGATCAAAGTTGAGGCCGGGGCTATTTATCAGATAGAGCTTTCCATGCGACCCGAGTATTCACTTTACCCCTGTAGTGATAATGCTAAGATTAAGAATATTAAGCGAAAAGATAAAGTTAAGGATGATGAGCAATGGCTTTCCGGTTCCTATACGGATGAAGAAGAATACCAGAACGAATATGAAGGAGAAGGGTATGATTGGCAAAGCAGGAATAATCCATGCACCCTCTCTTATTTTATCCAGAACAGAAATGTTTCGAAAAATGTAATCGCTTCGAACATTGGTTTGATTGCCAAACGTGGGATAGATAACCAGTTATTAGTGGTTTCAACGAATCTTTTATCCGCTCAACCCCAATCCGGAACCGAAATTACTGTTTTCGATTACCAGTCACAGGTTATTGCAACCGGAAAAACGAATGAGGAGGGTATGAGTCAGTTGACATTGAGCAGGACTCCATTCCTGATTGTAGCAAAGAGTGGAAGTGATATTGGTTATCTGAAGATTAGCGATGAGGTCTCTTTGCAACTCAGTCGTTTTGATGTTGGAGGCAGCGAGTTACAGAAAGGTTTAAAGGGGTTCCTGTACGGTGATCGGGGAGTTTGGCGTCCTGGCGATTCCTTGTTTGTTTCCTTAATTATTGAAGACAAACTCAATAAGTTAGCTCCCAATCATCCGGTTGTTTTCGAGTTATATACTCCTACAGAGCAACTCGATCAAAAAATAGTATTGCCGCTTAACGGGAATATTACCACCTTAAAAACAGTTACAAAAACTGAAGCCCCAACCGGTAACTGGCGTTTGGTTGCCAGAGTTGGAGAAGCTGAATTTACAAAACGAATCAGGATTGAAACGGTAAAACCCAACCGGCTTAAATTACAGCTCAATACACCTGCAGAACCTTTGCTGTCCGGTAACAGAAATCAGGTTGCAACACTTAATGCCAAATGGCTTCATGGGGCTCCGGCAAATTCAATGAAAGCCAAGATTGATGTTTTGCTCAAAAAAGTCACCACAACTTTTCCTAAATACACGAATTATATCTTTGACAGTCAGATAGTTAAGTTTGAATCTGCAGAACAGACAATTTTTGATGGTAAACTGAATGAAAACGGAGACGTCAGCTTCCCGCTTAATTTTGGAGCAATGAGTAATGCCCCAGGGAAACTTGAAGCTATTTTTACAACGCGTGTATTTGAACCGGGTGGCGATTTTAGTATTTCTCAATTCAATAAACAGGTTTCCCCTTTTCCTAAATATGTTGGAATCAGATTCCCGGATGAAGATCCCCACCGTTCAATGCTCACCTCCGGAAATGAGAACGAAATGGACCTGGTGGTGCTCGATCCTTCGGGGAACCCAACCGAATCACCGGTCGATATCTCTGTTTATAAGATTAATTGGCGCTGGTGGTGGGATGCCTCTGAAGATTATCTGGCCAATTTTGTGACCAAGGAGCATTATAAATCGGTACTGACCCGAAAATTAACAACCATATCCGGGAAAGCCGTATTAAAATTTACCATAGCAAATGAAAATTGGGGTCGATATCTTTTTATTGCAAAGCTTCCGGATGGTCATAGCGTTTCGAAAATTGTTTATCTCGACTGGCCATACGGGAGTTCTGCCGGTCAGCAGGGTGGAGCAACCATGCTGAGTTTTTCTGCCGACAAGGAGAAATATAAAGTGGGAGAGGAGATCTCAGTAAGCTTTCCAAGCTCACAGGACGGGAAAGCTTTTGTTACCATTGAGAATGGATCGACAATCCTGGACAAATTCTGGACAGATACCAAATCGGGTCAAACCCGGGTAAGTTTCAGGGCGAAACCCCAAATGGCTCCCAATATCTATTTATCCATTATTTATCTCTCACCACATGGACAAACTGTCAATGATCGTCCGATTCGTCTTTACGGAGTGATTCCCATAAGCGTGGAAAATCCCGAGACACACCTTTTGCCAGTGGTGAAACTGCCTGATGAACTTCGGTCACAGCAACCTTTTACCGTTGAGGTGAGCGAGAAAAACGGTTTGGCGATGAATTATACGCTGGCTATCGTTGACGAAGGGCTGCTCGATATTACCGGATATAAAACGCCTGATCCATGGAATACTTTTTTTGCCAGAGAAGCACTAGGGGTAAAAACCTGGGATTTATTTGATTTTGTCCTGGGAGCATTTGGAGGTAAATTGGAAAAGCTGTTTGCAATAGGTGGAAGTGATCAATTACCCGATCCTTCCAAACAGAAAGCACAGCGGTTTAAACCAGTTGTCCGGTTTATAGGGCCTTTCTCACTCGAAAGAAATGGAAGACAACGACATACGATAGTCTTACCTCAATATACCGGATCGGTTCGGCTGATGGTAGTCAGTGCCTCGGACAATGCATATGGTTCTGCTGAGAAGACTGTACCGGTTCACGATCCGTTGATGATCGTGGCAACGGTACCCCGTGTGATTGGAATAAATGAAATCTTTGAATTGCCTGTTTCCGTATTTGTACAGGGGAATACCCTAAAGGATGTTGGGGTTTCTGTAAATACCAATTCCCTGCTTTCAGTTATTGAAAACAACAAACTGGATATCAAATTTGCCGGTCCGGATGAAAAGGATGTGAAATTTAGTCTTAAAACAGGAAATAAAACAGGGAAAGGGATCATTGAAATTACGGCTCATTCTTCCAAAGAGAAAGCAGTTTACAGAGTCGAAGTCGAAGTCCGAAATCCAAATCCGACAATAGTGACCAGTGAAACATATCTTGTTAAAGGAGCTCAGAATAAAGAATTTGTACTGCTTTCTCCCGGATCAGGCGGAACCGGTTCTACCTCGGTCGAAGTTTCATCAGTACCTCCTATGAATCTTGGAAAACGACTAGATTACCTGATTAATTATCCGCATGGGTGTGTTGAGCAAACCGTTTCAGCTGCATTTGCGCAACTGCTAATCAATCAGTTTACGGCTCTTGATCTGAAGCAAAAAGATGAGGTTGAATCAAATATAAAGGCAGGAATCGATAATCTTCGGAAATTTCAGTTGGCTGACGGAGGTTTTTCTTATTGGCCGGGGAATAATTACCCGTCACTCTGGGGAACTTCATGGGCCGGCAATTTTATGGTCGAAGCTGAAAATTTCGGTTTTGTTGTCCCTCCAGATGTCAAAAAAAGGTGGCTGAATTTCCAGCGAAATGCCGCAAATTACTGGCACAGGGAGGTTAGTGACCGTGGATTGATTCTCGATCAGGCTTACCGGCTTTATACTCTGGCATTGGCAAATGCTCCGGCTATCGGTGCGATGAACCGACTAAGGGAAACCCCTGATTTGCCACTGGAAGCCCGTTGGGAACTGGCAGCTGCCTATGTGATGATTTCCAGACCCGAAGTTGCAGATCAACTCGTGGATATGACCAAACTGGAACCTTCAGTATATCAGAACGAAGGAGTTACTTTCGGTTCCTCCCTGCGCGATCAGGCCATACTGCTTGAAACATTAACGCTGATGAAGAAAAAGACAGAGGCATTTAGTGTTGCAAAATCCATTTCCTCTGCGCTATGCAGCGACCAGTGGATGAGTACACAGACAACAGCAAATTGTTTATTGGCTATGGCACGATTTGCCGGGAAAGCAAATAAACCCAACGGACAGAATAAGTTCAGACTGACTGTGAATGGAAAACCGGAAGATATCTCAATCGATAAAATGACCTACAGCAAACAGTTCCCGGGTTTTGAAGGCAAATTGTCACTCAATATCGAAAATCAATCAGCCTCTGACCTGTATATTACCGTAGTTCAAAGGGGTATTCCTCAAAATGTGAATGTTCCAGCCAGGCAAAACGGGATTAAACTTGATGTTGTCTACCTTAAATCCGATGGAAACCCGGTGGATGTAACCAATATTCCCAAGGGATCTGATTTCACCGCTGTGGTCAGAGTTAAAAATAATAGTTTTGGTGAAGTTGACAATTTGGCACTTACCCAGATCTTTCCATCCGGATGGGAGATCTTGAATGAACGGCTGTTTGGCAGCGAAACAGCAGCGCGGTTTAATTACCGGGATATTCGGGATGACAGGGTGTTTACCTATTTTGGTCTGAAAATGAATGAGCAGAAAGAGTTCAGGGTTAAGCTGAATGCAACCTATTCAGGCACCTATTTTCTGCCGCCTGTCCAGGTTGAGGCGATGTACAACAATACTGTTTCAGCGAATGATACGGGAATGAAGGTAGTTGTAGGAAAATAAATCAATGAACTTCTTAACAAGAGAGAAATTTTTTAAAAAAATCAGTAGGAATAAACTACTAATTGCCGGGATCGCGGCAGTTATCCTGTTTTTGTTTTTGCCTGTTGTTCGTTTTAAGGTGCCATATAGTGTTGTTATTGAGTCTAATGACGGGATGCTTTTGGGGGCAAAAATTGCGGCCGATGGGCAATGGAGATTCCCTCCGGGAGATTCTGTCCCGGAGAAATTCAGGAAATGCATTATTCGTTTCGAAGACCAGAAGTTTTATTTTCATCCGGGCATAAACCCATTTTCAATGATCAGAGCTATTGGGCAAAATGTCCGGGCTGGGAAAATTGTCAGTGGAGCAAGCACCTTATCCATGCAGGTGGTGCGGCTTTCCAGGAGGGGAGGGAAACGAACAATACGGGAAAAATTTTTCGAAATTGCCCTGACTCTGCGATTGGAGTTATCCGCCTCAAAGAATAAAATCCTCTCCTTGTACGCTGCACATGCCCCTTTCGGCGGAAATGTAGTGGGGATTGAGGCTGCAGCCTGGCGTTATTTTAATTGCTCTGCAGATCAGCTTTCATGGGGCGAATCGGCAGGTCTTGCTGTATTGCCAAATTCCCCCTCCCAGATTTTTCCGGGAAAGAATGGGGATCAACTTAAACAAAAAAGGAATCGGTTGTTATATAATCTTTTGGATGATCATACCATCGATCGTATGACCTACGACCTGGCTATCTCCGAACCGTTGCCTGGAAAACCTGAATCATTGCCCGATTTAGTCCCTTATCTTTTGAATAAATGCAATGCACAAGCCAAAAAAGCTATTGTAAAGACCACTATTAATCGCAGGTTGCAGGAAGCGGCACAACGGATCATTGACATGCAAATGGTTCAGTTGAGAGGTAATCAGATCTATAATGCCGCCTGCGTGGTGGCTGAAGTTAAAACAGGGAAAATCTTAGCCTATATTGGGAATGCTGGTATCAGCGATTCCCATGGCGGCGCCATGGATATGGTCGAAGCACGCCGGAGTTCCGGGAGCATTTTAAAACCTTTCCTGAATGCTTCAATGCTCGATGGCGGGAAAATGATGCCTGATGCCTTAATGCCCGATATCCCCCTGTACTTTTCAGGATATTCTCCTCAGAACTATGATTTACAGTTTAGAGGTGCTGTTTCCGCATCGGTTGCACTGATTCGTTCCCTGAACGTTCCGGCTGTTTTTATGCTTAAAAATTATACGCCATTCAGGTTCCTTGACATCCTAAAACGGATTGGGCTGACTACATTTAACCAGGACGCGGGGTATTACGGGTTGTCGTTGATTCTTGGAGGGGGTGAAACGTCGCTGAAGGAACTTGTATCTGCTTATGGATCAATGGCTAGAGTCCTAAACAGGTATAACAGCAAGGGAGTTTATCATTCCGGTGATTATCATTTGATCAGTTTTACACCCGATAAGGAAAAACCAGTTATTCCCGATGAAAAGTTTATTTTTCATGCAGCTTCAATCTGGCAGACTTTTAATACTTTGACAGAATTGAACCGTCCGGAGGAAGAGGCAGGATGGCAGCAACTCTCATCTTCAGGACGGTTGGCATGGAAAACAGGCACGAGTTTTGGCTATCGTGATGCCTGGGCAATTGGGGTCAATCCAGACTATGTAATCGGCGTTTGGGTAGGAAATGCAAACGGAGAGGGTCGTCCCGGGTTGACTGGAGGTACCTCTGCCGCTCCGATCCTATTTGAAATCAGCTCCTTGCTTAATTCAGACCACTGGTTCGAAAAGCCCCTTTCAGGCATGTTGCCCGTTGCGGTCTGCCGTGAAAGCGGTTACCGGGCGTCCGTTAACTGTAATGAGACTGATACAATCATGGTTCCTTCCACCTGTCTGAACACTGCTCCCTGTCCTTACCACATTCAGATTCATCTTGATGCAAACCGCCAATATCTTGTGAATGCAAAGTGCTACCCACAAGATAAAATAATTAACGAAAGCTGGTTTATTTTGCCCCCGGGAATGGAATATTATTACCGGAAATCACATCCCGGTTACCGCACACTTCCAAACTGGTTGCCCGGCAGCATTCAGCAGAATGAAATTCAAATGCTGGAACTGATTTATCCCGATGACAGGTTAATGGTTTATCTTCCAAAACGCAATGATGGGCATAAAGGAGAAGTCATTTTTCAGGCTGCCCACCGCAGACCCGGAGCTACCCTTTTTTGGCACCTTGATGAAAATTTTCTGGGCACCACCAACGAGATTCATCAAATGGCTGCCTCGCCTTCACCAGGCTATCACAAGCTGTTGATTCTGGATGAGCTGGGTAACAGCAGCAGCCGAAGTTTCAAAGTAGTGGAATAACTTCTTACCTGTTTATTTTGAGTTTAATTCTCAATTGGTATATCGGTTTTTAGTAAACCATCCAACGCGGTTTAATGAATTTCCTTCGATTCAAGTCACAGTAAGTTCCCTATTTCTTAAACATAAAATAAACTGCCAATACTAAAAACACAAAACCAATGAGATGGTTTATCCGGAACGATTCTGTTTTGAATACTACGAGAGAAAAAACAACAAATACCGTCAGTGTGATAACCTCCTGGATCACCTTTAATTCCATTAATGAGAATGGACCGTCGTTGCCCTGGAAACCAATCCGGTTGGCCGGGACCTGAAAACAATACTCGAAAAAAGCTATTGCCCAGCTAATTAATATAATGGCAAAAAGACCAAAGGACTCAAACCATTTCAACTCTCTGAATTTGAGGTGGCCATACCAGGCAAATGTCATAAAGGTATTGGAAAGCACTAATAGCCCAATTGTATATAAGCTCTTCATTATCTGATTTATAAAAATTAACTGGAGTAAAAAACAGCATATGGTTACAGGTTGTAACCGGTTTCGCATTGTTTTAACTCCTTTGAATGCAACATTAAGGGCGCAAAATTATTCAATTATGAACAGTAAAAACAATCTGAATAGCTGTTCCGCTTCAGTTTTTGTTATCTTTAAATGATAATTGAGGATAAACACTTAAAAAATTATCTGCCATGAACCATGAAGCCATCCGGATTCCATTGGAAATTCAAATCGGACAAGAGCTGTACCAGCAAATTCAGGGAAAAGTACTCGAAACTATCTTGCGGGAAGCGAAAGTAGAGAAAACAGAGAACTATTTTAAAAACATTCTTCAGGGACATAGTTTTAAAGTCAATGAAAAACTTGCTCCGCGTCTTTTTGACAGCTTTGTCGATGTGATGAAAAAGCTTGATTTTCAGGAATCAACTGAATTCTTCATTACCAATAATCCTGAATTAAATGCGTTTGCCATATCCCGGCTTGAACCGGATGAAAGCCATATTATCAATATTAATTCGGGGCTTATCGATAAAGTGGATGATGATGAGCTGAAGTTCATTGTTGGTCACGAAATCGGACACCTGATCAGTAACAATGCCAATATCGCCCAATTGCTTGATTTTGTATTTGTTGACCAGGAGGAAACTCCCTTGATGATGCAGCATAAAATTGCGGTCTGGGATAAATTGTCCGAACTTACGGCGGACCGGTTCGGATTTATGGCTTGCGGAAGACTCGATAAGGTGCTCTCCTGCTTCTTTAAGATGGCCTCCGGTTTAAGCGTTGAACGGCTAAACTTTGATCCGAAAGCATTCAGCCTCGAAAACGAGGAGATTTTGAAATACTTCAAGGAGACTGGTTCGGGTAATTTGCTCTCCCATCCAATAAATCCGATCAGGATTAAGGCAGTAGAATTGTTTGAGCAATCCGAATTGTACCGAAACCTCCTCTCCGGGGCGGAAATTATTCAGGATATAATGCTGGAAAACGCTATCTCTGAGTTAATTCAAAGTCTGATGGTCATCAGCAATTCTCCGTTGAATTATCACCGTACCTGCTTCATTGCTTCGGCCGGTTTAATTGTTGCCGGCATTGATAAAGCGATTGAACCCGATGAATATAATGCTATTGTTGATGAGCTTTCGGCATTTACTGTTTTCCCGAAACAGACACTCAAGGAGATGATTGATGAGAATAAGATCGACCTGTTTTTTGAGAATTCGGTGAATGCTTTATTGGAGATTAACCCCGGTGAGAAAAATATGATGCTTGAATACATGATCAACATCATTATTGCCGATAGTACCATACTGGACAGTGAGCTGAATTTTGTCTTCGATTTCGGGGTCAAGCTTGGTTTCGAACGGAAGGAGATTGCCCAGATCTTTGCCACATCCATTCAGGAGAAATTTATGCCCAATATTTATTCGTGATAATTGTAACAATTTAGTTATTAGATGTATGTGTTGAAATTTAAGCAAATACTTCAGCCTTCTACCTTCTTGCAGATCTTTATTTTTAATAGAAAATCTTATGCCGGAACAGCTAAGAGTATGTTTAAATTTGATTTTCAACCCCGTCAGGGATTAAATATGGGTAGAAAATAGAATTGAATGCCAGGTTTCGTCCCATCCGGGACGATATATTTTTGGGCTGTTGTATCTTCTACCCATATTTTGTGCCAATGGCACTACCTGAAAATATATTCAAATAGCGAATCTCAAAGTCTAAAAAATTATCATATGATGATATTCAGGTTAGCTGCAGGCAGCCAGCGGCAAATCCACCAACTATTAATAAATGCCGTTAAACCTTAATAAATCTAGATTTTTTTAAAAAGATTAAACCTTTTAATTTGAGGATTATCCAATGGGAAATTTCAGTAATAGTTCTGAATTGGATTTTAAAAATTAAATAGTATGAAAGCAAAAATTTTAAGTCTGGTATTATTGATGAGCTTGTCAGCAGCCCTGATGGCCCAATCAACCGAAGTTGGTCCAAAGAAAGAATTCCGTGGACATCAACGAGAGAATTTTCAGGGTGATGAGTCAGTTGGATTCGGTCATGGGCTGAACCTTACCGATGCACAAAAGGAGGCTTTTAAACAAAGCATCATG
>Ga0316222_1001463_pt1 | contig 28573 bp, 24 predicted proteins | sample TBH18011metaG_FD_206008 | JGI IMG/M metagenome (GOLD analysis project Ga0316222, IMG submission 206008) | Freshwater microbial communities from Trout Bog Lake, Wisconsin, USA - TBH18011 | ecosystem: Environmental > Aquatic > Freshwater > Lake > Hypolimnion/Profundal zone | place: USA: Wisconsin... | reverse complement strand
ATGGGGGCGAAGTATTTCGCCGCTGATGGCAGCCCGGCGGTGATCGATGACGGCTTCAAGGCAATGGCCAGCCGCTACGTGGCCTGGGCGAAGGATGGCACCGTCAAGGGCGATATCTGGTCGCAAGCGGCCACCGGCTATCGCGACGCCTTCGACGATTTCGCCAATGGTCGCATCGCCGTCTATCTCTCCGGTTCCTGGCAGCTCTCCCGTCTGGAAAAGACGGTGGGCGATGGGTTTGACTGGGTGGTGGGGTCTGAGCCCTGCGGCCCCAAAGAGGCCGGGGGAAGTTGCACCGGCATGCCGGGCGGCGCGGGCTTCGTGGCGCTGAAGAACAGCAAGAACCCGAAAGATGTCGGCACATTCCTCGACTATCTGGCGCAGGAGCCGGTTTATGCCGAGTGGATGGTGATGACCTCCAACGTGCCGGCGAATGTGACGCTGCAAAACAAAGCGTTGCCCTACAAGCTCTCTCCGGCTGGGATCGCGGCGATTGAGGCATTCGGGGCGGATGCGGCCACGCTGACGCCGCTGGCCTACAAGCTGCAGGGCGATCCGATGAGCCGCCCGATCTTCGGCGCGGTGGCCGACCGCATCGCAGCCGTCATGGCCGGGCAAATGACGCTCGATCAGGCCTATGCGCGGATCACGGCGGATGTGTCCGATGCGGTGGCGGCAAGCAAGAAGTAAGTCTCGTTGATAAGCCGTCATTGCGAGGAGCATTCGTCACTTTGCTCTCGCAATGACGATTTAGAGCAAGTGAATGAACACGATCTCCACCCTCTTCGCTTTCCTGATGAACCTTCCCGAACGCCCGATGCGGTGGGCGCAGGGGAAGCTTGCCGGGGGGCGGTTGGGGTGGGTGTTTGTGGCGCCGAATCTGGCCATCTTTGCGCTGTTCACCTTTCTGCCGATTGCCTTCGACATCCACTACGCCGTCACCGGCGGCACCAATCTGTTGCCTTCGGAGCGGCCATATGTGGGGGCGGAGAATTTCGCATCCTTGCTCGACTGCACCAACCATTTCGACGCCAATACCTGTCATCGTGATCTGTTTTGGCATGGTGTGTGGAACACGCTGCGCTTTGTGGTCTTCCAGGTTGGGCTGATGCTGGGCTTGAGCTTGCTGACGGCCATTGTGTTGAACAAAAAGATCATCGGCCGCAGCTTTTTCCGGGCTGCCTTCTTCTATCCGGTGCTGCTCTCGCCGGTGGTGGTGGCGCTGATTTGGAAATGGATTCTGCAACGCGAGGGCTTGCTGAATGCGGCGATGATCGGTGTGGGGGCGGAGCCGACCAATTGGCTGCTCGATCCGAATTGGGCGTTCTTCTGGAGCGTTTTTGTCTCCATCTGGGCGCATATGGGCTTCTACACGCTGATCCTGCTCGCCGGGCTGCAGGCGATTGCGGCGGAGATCAATGAAGCCTCGCAGATGGACGCCACACCGCCCTGGCGACATTTCTGGCGCATCACGCTGCCCTTGTTGATGCCCAATGTGATGGTGGTCCTCGTGCTCGGCCTGATCCGCGCCGTGCAGGTCTTCGATGAGGTCTATGTGCTCACCGGCGGCGGTCCGGGGTCGGCGACGATTTTCGTGGTGCAATACATCTACAAAACCGGCTTTGCCGACCAAATTCGCCAATACGGCCTTGCCGCCTCCGCCTCATTGCTGCTGGCGGGGGTATTGTTGGTGTTGACCCTGGTGCAGATGAGGAGTTCGCGCCGTGGCTAATCTGCTCACCGCACGCCGAGGCCGCTTGGGCTGGGATTGGACCGATTGGGCGGCGCATCTGTATCTGGTGCTCGGCACGCTGATCATGTTCGGCCCGGTGCTGTGGCTGGTGCTGTCTTCGGTGAAAAGCGAGAGCGGCTTGCAGGCGTTCCCGCCGACGCTGCTGCCCTATGAACAGGCGAGCGTGGATGTGCCGTCACGCGGTGGGGTGTTGAAGCAATTCACCGTCACCGCGGGCGCGCATCAGGGCGAGAGATTGGCGGAAGTCCGCAAGATGGGGTTGCAATCGCAACTCGTCGATCCGGCGCAGCCGGACAAGCTGATCCGGGTGAGACTGGAAGACCGCACCCCGGTGATGCGCCTGCACGCGGCGTGGGAGAATTTCACCGAATTGTTCAGCCAGTTCTCCTTCGGGCGAATTGTCTGGAACTCGCTGTTCATCACCGTGGTGGCAACACTGATCACCCTGTTGCTGAACTCCATGGCGGCCTTCGCGTTGAGCAAATACACATTCTCCGGGCGCGATCCGGTGTTTCTGCTGATGCTGGCAACCCTGATGATCCCGCCCACCATTGTGCTGGTGCCCAACTACCTCATCGCCAGCCAATTGGGCCTGACCGACTCTCCCTGGGGCGTGATCTGGCCCGCCGTGGCCACGCCGACGGGGGTGTTCCTGCTGCGGCAATACATGCTCACGCTGCCTGATGAATTGATCGAGGCGGCGCGGATGGACAATGCGTCGGAGTGGCGGATCTATTGGCGCATCGTGCTGCCGCTCTCCGCGCCCGCCTTGGCGGTGCTGGCGATTTTCTCGGTGATGTGGCGTTGGAATGAGTTCCTTTGGCCGATGGTGGTGCTGACCCGGTCGGAGAGCTTCACCCTGCCGCTCGCCTTGAACTCGTTCCAGGGCGAACTGACCACGCAATGGCATTATCTGCTGGCAATGACGGTGCTGACCCTTCTGCCGGTGACGGCGATTTTCGTGGTGCTGCAAAAGCATATTGCGCAGGGCATTGCCTCTGCCGGGGTGAAGTGATGGGCGCGTTGTCACTGCGGAATGTTGCCAAGCAGTTCAATCAGACGAAGGTGATCCACAACATCAGTTTCGACGTGCCGGATGGCAGTTTTACCGTCTTTGTCGGCCCCTCCGGCTGCGGCAAATCGACGCTGTTGCGGATGATTTGCGGGCTGGAGAGTGTGACCTCTGGTGAGATCGTCATCGATGGCGCGGTGGTCAATGACGTGGCTGCGGCGCGGCGGGGGCTGGCGATGGTGTTCCAGTCCTATGCGCTCTATCCGCATATGAGCGTTTATCAGAACATGGCGTTCGGGCTGGAAAACATCGCAACACCCAAGCCAGACATCGCGCGCCGGGTGTCGGAAGCGGCGCGAATGTTGCGGTTGGAGCCGTATCTGACCCGCAAACCCACCGCCCTCTCCGGCGGCCAGCGTCAGCGCGTGGCGATTGGGCGGGCGATTGTGCGGGAGCCGAAGATCTTCCTGTTCGATGAGCCGCTCTCCAACCTCGATGCCGAATTGCGCGTGGATATGCGCGCGGAACTCTCGGCCCTGCATCGCCGCCTGAAATCAACAATGGTCTATGTCACCCATGATCAGGTGGAAGCGATGACGCTCGCCGATCAGATTGTGGTGCTGCGCGCTGGGCGGGTGGAGCAGGTGGGGCGGCCGCTCGATCTCTACAACGCGCCAGCCAACCGCTTCGTGGCGGGCTTTATCGGCTCACCCCGGATGAACTTCCTCGAAGGCGAATTTGCCGAGGCGCGCGATGGTTGTGCGGTGGTGTCGTTGCCGGGTTTCGGGCTGGTGGAGACGGATCGGCGGGCCGATGGGCTGGCACCGGGGACGAAGCTCACGCTCGGCATCAGACCCGAGCATGCGGTGATCGCCCCGGATGCTGTGGTGAAGGGCAGCATCACGCTGGTGGAGCAATTGGGCGGGATGTCCACGGTGCGGATCGATGCCTTCGACCTCACCGTGCAGATCGCCGGGCAGACATCGTTGAAGCTGGGCGAGACGGCGCAGATCGGTCTGCCGCGTGAGACTGTGCATGTGTTTGATGAGGCCGGATTGGCGCTCACGCGAAAGGATGCCGCATGAAACCCGTCCGCTCCGCCACGCTGCGTGAGATCACTGCGCGCGGCGTTGAACTTGATTGCGGCCATGGGCTGCTCTGCCGCGTCTCCATCCTCAGCCCCGATCTTGGCCGCGTGCTGTTCCGTCGGGCTGAGGGATTTCGCGCGCAGAAATCTTGGTCGGTGCTGCGTCCCGGTCTGGTTGATACGCCGTGGCAGGGGCTGGATCGCGATGACGAATCCGGTTGGCCGGATGGTCTTGCCTCGGTAGAGCGCTATGAGGGCGAGATCCGCCTCATCACCTCCGCGATGATTGTCAGCATTCGCCTGGCCCCATTCGGCATTGTCTGGTCGCTGCCGGATGGCACGGTGTTCGCGCGCGAACGGCAGACGCATCCGGTGATGTTCGGCCAGAACCGCATCCTGCATGCCTTCGCCCGTGATCGGCGGGACCGCTATTTCGGTCTGGGCGACAAGACCGGGCCGCTTGATTTGCACGGGCGGCGGCTGCGCATCGCGATGCGTGACAGCCTGGGATACGATCCACAGCGCGGCGATCCGATGTATAAGCATTGGCCGTTCCTGATCGCCGTCGATGGCGAGAGCGGCGTGGCCTCGGGCGTGTTCTATGACAATCTGGCCGAGGCGGTGGTCGATCTCGGCTGCGAGCACGACAATTATTACGGCTTATTCCGCGCCTATGAGGCGGTGGATGGCGATCTGGATTACTACGTCTTCCCCGGCCCCGGCGTGGTGGACGTGACGCGGAAATTCCTCGCCCTCACCGGTCGCCCACCAAAAGTGCCGCGCTGGACGCTGGGGTTTTCGCAAACCGCGATGGCACTTGCCGATAGCCCGAACGGGCAGGAGCGGGTGGGGCAGTTCATCGACCGCTGCATCGCCGATCACATTCCGATCAGCGCATTCCATTTCGGCTCCGGCTACACGATGATCGGCCCGAAGCGCTATGTCTTCACCTGGAACCGCTCCAAATACCCTCAGCCGGAAGCGATCATGCGGCGCTTTGCCGAGGCCGGGATGCGGGTGGTGGCCAACATCAAGCCCTGCCTGCTCGACGATCATCCGCGTTATCAGGAGCCGCAGGCGGGTTATGTGAAGGGGGAAGCTGGTGAGGCCGTCATTCGCCAGTTCTGGGATGGCGAGGGCGCGCATCTGGATTTCACCAATCCGATTGCGGTGGCGTGGTGGCAGGGCGGCGTGTTGCATGATGTGCTGGCCACCGGCATCACCGCCGGTTGGAACGACAACAACGAATATGGCTTCGGTGATGAGACGGCGCTGTGTGAGGGCTTCGGCCAGAAGGTGAAATTCAATCTGGCGCGGCCGGTGCAGAGTCATTTGATGAGCCGCGCCACGTTGGAAGCCACACTGGCCCATGCGCCAGACGAGCGCGGCTTCACCATCAGCCGCGCGGGCATGCCCGGCATTCAGCGTTATGCGCAGAGTTGGAGCGGTGACAACGAAACCTCCTGGCGCGGCCTCGCCTGGGGACTGCGGACGGGGCTCACGATGAGCCTGTCCGGCATCGGCAACACCGGCCATGACGTCGGCGGCTTCTCCGGCCCGGTGCCGGATGCGGAATTGCTGGTGCGCTGGACCCAGGCGGGCGCGTTGCATCCGCGTTTCATCATGAATTCCTGGAAGCCAGACGGCATTTACACCTCGCCCTGGCTGCATGAGGAGGTGTTGGCCGATGTGCGCGATGCCATCCGGCTGCGCTATCGGTTGATGCCGTATTTCTACAGCTTGATGGTCCGCCAATCGGAAGATGGCACACCGCCGCTATTGCCGATATTCGCCCATTATCCGGATGACGCGCAGGCCTGGGCCGATTGCCCCGATCTGATGCTCGGCCCCAATTTGCTCGCCGCCCCGGTGGTAGAAGCCGGGGCGCGTCTGCGGGAGGTGTATCTGCCAGCCGGGCCGGAATGTTGGTTCGATTTCTGGAGCGGCGAGCGCTTTGCCGCAGGCCAGAGCATCACCACCGAAGCCCCGCTGTCCAAGCTGCCGCTCTTCGTGCCTGCGGGTGGCATTTTGCCGTTGGCCGGGCGTGTCTCGCGCCAGACGCTGCATGATGAACCGAGCCGAGAGCTGCGTGTCTTCCCAGGACCAGGCACGGGTGAGAGTCGGTTCGAATTGATCGAAGATGACGGCATCAGCCGCTTCGGCCCGGTCACGCGGGTGGCGATCACCCTGCGTTGGACGCCGGAGCGCGTGATGGTGCAAGCACAGGCCCGCGGTGATTACGCGCTGCCATGGATGACGATGCGAGTCGTTGTGTCGGCGTACGAATCGCGGCCGGTGGACTGCGTGGGCGGGTTGTTGGTCTCATAAATTCGAAGGACGGCTGCGCTCTTCCGCCGTACGCCGTTCTATGGATGAAAAGATATTTCGCACAGAGGTTGACCGCGCCGCGCAAGGGCCGATGATAGGCGGATAACAGTCACGACGTCCCAACGTCGCTTCCGGGGGAAACGGAAAATGTCATCCACCATGTCTCGGTCAGCTGCCATTTTGGCGCGCCTGGATCGCCTACCTGCCACAAAGCATATCTGGACGCTCGTTGTGCTGCTCTCACTGGGCGGCATGTTTGAGTTCTACGACCTGTTCATGACCGGCTACGTCATCCCTGGTCTGGTCAAGGCCGGGCTGCTGGCCAATGTGTCGGTGGCAATCTTCACCGGGCCGGCGCTGTTCGTGGCCTCCACCTTCACCGGCCTGTTCATCGGCACATTCGTCTTCGGCTTTGTGGCCGACAAATACGGTCGTCGGGCGATCTTCACATGGTCGATGCTATGGTATTGCGCCGCCACGCTGATCATGGCTTTCCAGGATAGCGGCTTCACCGTGTGTCTGTGGCGCTTGATCGCTGGTATCGGCATCGGCGTGGAACTGGTCACGATTGATACCTACATCGCCGAACTGGTGCCGCGCTCCATCCGTGGCCGCGCTTTTGCCGTCAATCAGACGGTGCAGTTCGCCGTCGTGCCGATTGTGGCGTTTGTGGCCTATGAGTTGGTGCCGATTGAAGTGCTCGGCCTGGCTGGCTGGCGCTGGGTGGTGCTGCTCGGCTCGGTGGGCGCGCTGTTCGTGTGGGTGCTGCGTCGCAACGTGCCGGAAAGCCCGCGCTGGCTGATTCAGCAAGGCCGTCTGGACGAAGCCGAGGCGATCACCGCCAACATCGAGGCGCAAGTGCGTGGCGATCTGGGCGGTGCCGCACTGCCGACACCTGCGGATCACGCCACCGACAAGGCGGTGCCGCTGGGCAGCTTCTCTGAGATCTGGCAGGCGCCGTATCGCACGCGCACGATCATGCTGATGATCTTCCAGTTCTTCCAAACCTTCGGCTTCTACGGCTTTGCCGCCTGGGTGCCGACGCTGATCGCCAAGCAAACCGGCATCAACATCTCCGCCAGCCTGCAATACGCCTTCATCATCGCCATCGCCTCGCCGTTCGGCCCGATGATCGCCTATCTGTTTGCCGATAAGATTGAGCGCAAATGGCAGTTGGTGGGGGCTGCGGCCTGTGTGGGCGTTTTTGGTGTGATCTTCTCGATGCAGACCACGATGACGCTGCTGATCGTGTTCGGCGTGATGATCACCTTGTCCAACAACGTGATGTCCTACGCCTTCCACGGCTATCAAACCGAGTTGTTCCCGACCCGCATCCGCGCCCGCGCGGTGGGCTTCACCTACTCGTTCAGCCGGATCAGCACGGTGTTTGCCAGCTTTATCATCGGCTTCTTCCTCAACACCGCCGGGACCACCGGCGTGTTCGGGTTGATTGCCTTTGCGATGACGATGGTGGTGCTGTCCATCGGCATACTCGGGCCGCGCACGCGCGCGTTGGAATTGGAGCAGATTTCGCATTGATGTGATTCGTTGTTGCGGGGAGCGTGGCCGTCATGCCGCGCTCCCCGCAATGATGAATGAGGGGGGGATCACCGCCAATCTGGGATCGTATCGGGGGGTACGGATGCCGCAAAGATAAGGATGATGTCGGATGGACTTCGACCTGAGCGAAGACCAACGCGCATTTCAGCGCACCGCACGTGAGTTCGCCCGAGACCGGCTTGCCCCAAATGCCGGGCGTTGGGATGAAGAAAAGCACTTCCCCGCCGAGGAATTGCGTGAAGCCTGCCAACTGGGCTTCGGTGGTATCTATGTGCCCGATGCACTCGGCGGCGCCGGCCTCTCCCGCCTTGATGCGGCACTCATTTTCGAAGAATTGGCCTATGCCGACCCGTCCACCACGGCGTTTCTGACCATTCACAACATGGTCGCGGGCATGATCGCCCGCTGCGGCAATGACGAGCAGCGCGGGCGGTGGTTGGAAGATGTGGTGATGGGCGACACATTCGCCTCCTACGCCCTCACCGAACCCGGCTGTGGCTCTGATGCGGCGGCGTTGCGCACGCGGGCGGTGGCAGAGGGCAATGCGCAATACCGCGTCAATGGCTCCAAAGCGTTCATCTCCGGCGGTGGCAGGTCTGATCTCTATGCGGTGATGATGCGCACCGGCGTGGATGGGCCGAAGGGGATTTCCTGTATTGTGGTGGAAGACGGCACGCCCGGCCTGTCGTTTGGCAAACCCGAGAGCAAAATGGGCTGGAACAGCCAGCCGACCTCGGTGGTCAATTTCACCGATTGCCTCGTGCCGGTGGCCAATCGGCTCGGGCCGGAGGGGGACGGATTTCGCACTGCGATGATGGGGCTCGATGGCGGGCGGATCAACATTGCCGCCTGTTCGCTGGGCGGCGCGCAGGCGTGTCTGGATGCGGCCCTGGCGTATGTGAAGCAGCGCCGCGCTTTCGGGAAAACCTTGTCGGAATTCCAGGCGCTGCAATTCAAACTCGCCGATATGGCCACCGAACTCGAAGCCGCCCGCTTGATGGTGCATCGCGCCGCCGTCGCGTTGGATAACGGCGAGAGGGACGCCACCTTGCGCTGTGCGATGGCCAAGCGTTTTGCCACGGATGCCTGCTCGCACATCGTCGATGAGGCGCTGCAACTGCATGGTGGCTACGGCTACATCAAGGATTACCAGATCGAGCGCTATCTGCGCGATCTGAGGGTGCATCGCATCCTCGAAGGAACCAACGAAATCATGCGCGTGATCATCGCGCGCAAATTGCTGGAGGCATCATGAGCCGCATTGCATTCCTGGGGCTGGGCAATATGGGCCTGCCGATGGCCCTCAATCTGGTCAAAGCGGGCCATGATGTGACCGGCTTCGATGTTGTTCCCGCCGCCCGTGATGCCTTCGCGGCACATGGCATTGCCGCCGAGACGATTGGGGCGGCGGTGGCCAAGGCTGACATCGTTGTGACAATGCTGCCAGCGGGCAAGCATGTGCGCGAGGTTTATACCGATGTGCTGATGCATGCGCCCGCTGGCTGCCTGCTGATCGACTGTTCAACCATCGACGTTAGCACGGCGCGCGATGTGGCCAGTGATGCGGCGGCGCGTGGCTTCGTGATGCTTGATGCCCCGGTCTCCGGCGGTGTCGGCGGGGCGGCGGGCGGCACGTTGACCTTTATGGTCGGCGGCTCGGAGGCGGCGTTCGCCACTGCACATCCGGTGCTGGCGGTGATGGGCAAAACCATTGTGCATTGTGGCGATTCCGGCGCCGGGCAGGCGGCGAAAATCTGCAACAACATGATCCTCGGAATCTCGATGATCGCCGTCTCGGAAGCCTTCGCGCTGGCCGACCGCTTGGGGCTGGATCATCAGCGGCTGTTCGATGTGGCGAGCAAATCCTCCGGCCAGTGCTGGTCGCTGACCTCCTATTGCCCCGCCCCCGGCCCGGTGCCGAATTCGCCTGCCAATCGCGATTGGCAGCCGGGGTTTGCGGCGGCGTTGATGCTGAAAGATTTGAAACTGTCGCAGGAAGCGGCGTTGGAGAGCGGCGCTGTCACCAAGCTTGGCGCGGTGGCCACCAACTTTTATGACGAGTTGGTGAAGTCCGGTTTTGCGGGCAAGGATTTCTCCTACGCTTATAAGTTCCTCGCCGATCTGGAAGGGAATGGGTGATGGTAAGTTTCGCTCAAGCGCGCGACTTTCTGCTCGCGCATCGCACCGATTACGCCACCGCCTATGCAGGGTTTGAGTGGCCGAATCCGGACGAATTCAACTTCGCCCTCGACTGGTTCGACGGCGTGCTGGCCAAGGGCGAGCAGGGGAAACGCTCAGCGCTGCGCATTGTCGGCGCAGGCGCTGCTGACGTGAGTTTCGCCGAACTCTCCGCCCGCTCCAACGCGGTGGCCAACGGGATGCGCGATCTCGGCATCAAGCGCGGCGACCGTATTTTGCTGATGCTCGGCAATGTGGTGCCGCTATGGGAGACCATGCTGGCGGCGATGAAATTGGGCGCTGTGGTGGTGCCCGCCACCACGCTGCTCACCGCCGACGATCTCGCCGAGCGCGTTGCCCGCGTGAAGGCGCGCTTCGTGATCACGGCGGCAGGCGATGTGGACAAGATCGCCAATGTGGACGCCGTGCGCATCACCGTGGGGCCAGCCGCTGGTTGCATTGAGTTTGACACGCTGCGCGGCGGCAGCCGGGAGTTTACACCGGATCGGCCCACCAAGGCGTCTGACCCGCTGCTGCTCTATTTCACCTCCGGCACCACGGCGCGACCGAAATTGGTGCTGCACACCCACGCCTCCTACCCAATCGGCCATCTCTCGACGGTCTATTGGCTGGGCTTGCAGCCGGGTGATGTGCATTTGAACATCTCCTCGCCGGGCTGGGCGAAGCATGCGTGGAGTTGCTTCTTCGCGCCCTGGATTGCCGGGGCGACGGTGTTCATCTGCAACCAACCCCGCTTCCACGCGGCCTCTCTGCTCGACGCGATCCGCGACAATGGCGTGACCACGCTGTGCGCACCACCCACGGTGTGGCGGATGTTCATTCAGGAAGATCTTGGGCGCTGGAAAACCTCGCTGCGCGAAGTCTGCGGGGCAGGGGAGCCGCTCAATCCCGAGGTGATTTCGCAGGTTGAACACGCCTGGGGGCTGACGATTCGTGACGGCTATGGCCAGACCGAGACGACGGCGCAGATCGGCAACCCGCCCGGTCAAGAACTCCGTCCCGGCTCGATGGGCCGCCCGCTGCCGGGCTATCGCATTCGGCTGCTGGACGTGGAGGACAACGATGCGCAGGAAGGGGCGGTGTGCATCGCGCTCGACCCGGCTCCTTTGCCATTGATGCGCGGCTATCAACAGGATGACGGCTCGTTCTCCGGCATTGAGGCGCATGTCTATCGCACCGGGGATGTGGCGAACCGGGATGCGGATGGCTATCTGACCTATGTCGGTCGTGCTGATGACGTGTTCAAAGCGTCGGATTATCGCATCTCGCCCTTCGAGTTGGAGAGTGTGCTGATCGAGCATCCGCTGGTCGCCGAGGCAGCGGTGGTGCCAGCACCCGATGCGCTGCGTCTGGCGGTGCCGAAGGCGTATATCTCGCTTGTTGCCGGCGCCGAGCCGGATGCGGAGACCGCGCAATCGATCTTCCAGCATTGCCGCGCCCGTCTCGCCCCCTATAAACGCATCCGCCGCCTGCAATTCGCCGATTTGCCCAAGACGATCAGCGGCAAGATCCGCCGGGTGGAATTGCGCAAGGCGGAAGAAGGGTTGAGCGCGCGGCCCGAGGGCGAGTTCCGCGAGGAGGATTTCGCGTAGAACACCCGACGTTCATCTGTGGGCAGAAGCCAAATCTGAACCGTGCCGACGTATTTCGAATGGTGTATTGCGGCCACGCGATGCCATTTCATGTGGCATGAGTCGCTGCGGGGTGCAGCCAAGCGAGGGGGACGCCAGATGGCGCTAGAAAAGCCGTACAAAGATATTCCAGGGACGACGATCTTCGACGCCGATCAGTCGCGGCTGGGGTATCATCTCAATCAATTCTGCATGTCGCTGATGAAGGCCGAGAATCGCGCCCGCTTCAAGGCCGATGAACGCGCCTATCTCGATGAATGGCCGATGACGGAAGAGCAGAAGCTCGCTGTGCTCGCCCGCGATCTGAATCGCTGCATCGCGGCCGGCGGCAATATCTACTTCTTGGCCAAGATCGGCGCCACCGACGCGAAATCTTTCCAGCAGATGGCTGGCTCGATGACCGGCATGACCGAAGAGGAATACCGCGACATGATGGTCAAAGGCGGCCGCTCGATTGAGGGCAATCGCTATCTTGGCGAAGACGGCGACGCGCAGCCACATCGGCAGCCGCAGGGCAAAGCCGGCCAGCAGGGAGGCCGCTGACATGGCGAAGATCACCGCCTCCGTCTATTCGTCGCACGTGCCCGCCATTGGCGCTGCCATCGATCTCGGCAAGACCGAGGAAGCCTATTGGAAGCCGGTGTTTGACGGCTTCGAGGCCACCCGGCAGTGGGAAAAAGAAAATCCGCCTGATGTGGTGTTCCTGGTCTTCAACGACCACGCCACCGCCTTCAGCCTGGAAATGATCCCGACCTTCGCCATCGGCACCGCGGCTGAATTCCAGCCTGCCGATGAAGGCTGGGGGCCGCGTCCGGTGCCGAAAGTGGTTGGCCACCCGGAACTCGCCGCCCATATCGCGCAATCGGTGATCCAGGACGATTTTGATCTGACGATTGTCAACAAGATGGATGTCGATCACGGCCTGACCGTGCCGCTGAATTTAATGTTCGGCAGCCCCGAGGCTTGGCCGTGCCCGGTGATCCCGTTTGCGGTCAACGTGGTGCAATATCCGGTGCCGTCTGGCCGTCGTTGCTTCAACCTCGGCAAGGCGATCCGCCGCGCCATCGATAGCTTCGACAAGCCGTTGAACGTGCAGATCTGGGGCACGGGCGGCATGAGCCATCAGTTGCAAGGGCCGCGCGCTGGCTTGATCAACGCGGAATGGGACAATGCGTTCCTCGACCGTCTGATCAACGATCCGGAAGGCTTGGCCGGGATGTCGCACATGGAATATGTGCGCGAGGCCGGTTCTGAGGGCATCGAATTGGTGATGTGGCTGATCGCCCGTGGCGCGATGGATGACGTGGCGGGCGGCAAGGCACCCACCGTGCGGCATCGTTTCTATCATGTGCCTGCGTCGAACACGGCGGTTGGGCATTTGGTGTTGGATAATAATTGATCGTAAAGCGTGGGGCGGGTCGTGGATCCGCCCTACGCCGCACACCCGTTCAAAATCAGATCGGTGTGCAATTGCACCAGCTCCGCCTTCGACAATCGCCCATCCGGTCGGAACCACGTGCACGCCCCGGTGAGCATCGCCAGCATCGCGTAAGCGGCGATCCGTGTGTCGGTGGGCTTCAGCGCGCCCTGCGTAATTCCCTCCTCAATCAGCCGAATCAACCGCTCCTCATAGGCGCGACGTTGTGAGACGGCTTTGGCCAGATTGGCGGGCTCCAACGCGCGCAGCTCGAAATTGGCGATGAACACTTCCTGCCGCTTGTCGAGATGATAGAGCAGATGATGCCCGATGAAGGCGCGCAGCCGGGCCACCGGGTCGGCCCCCGCCTCCGCCACCGCCACATCGGCAGATTGCATCAGCGCATCCAGATGCTCAGCGATGATCTGATAGAGCAGGTCCTGCTTGGTCTTGATGTGGTTGTAGAGCGAGGCCGCCTGGATGCCGACATCGGCGGCCAGCGCCCGCAGGCTCATCGCCTCATAGCCATGCCGCATGATCAGCTTCAACGCCGCGCGGCGGATGAGGGCGGCGGTCCGGGGGCCGTTGGAGCCTGCAATGCGGGCCATCGAATGCTTTCTGACAGGGGCGAAATTTAAGCTATCCTAGCCATGCGGGAGCCGCTTGAACAAGCAAAAATACTAACGTATGTTCGTTTATATCAGGCCGGGCACGGCCACTCTGCGTAATGAAGGAAGACGAGGAAATGTCCAATCACTTCAATGGCATGGATTTCGATCTCGGCGAGGAAATCGACGCCCTGCGCGATACGATTGCCGCCTTCAGTGCGGCGGAGATCGCGCCGCGTGCCGCTGAGATTGACCGCGTCAACACCTTCCCCGCCGATCTGTGGCGCAAGATGGGCGATTTGGGTGTGTTGGGGGTGACGGTCAGCGAGGAATATGGCGGTGCCGGCATGAGCTATTTGGCGCATGTGGTGGCAATGGAGGAAATCTCGCGCGCCTCCGCCTCGGTCGGCCTGTCCTACGGGGCCCATTCCAATCTCTGCGTCAACCAGATCCGCCGCAACGGCAATGAGGCGCAGAAGCGTCGCTATCTGCCCAAGCTGCTCAGCGGCGAGCATGTCGGTGCATTGGCGATGTCCGAACCCGGCGCTGGCTCCGATGTGGTGTCGATGAAGCTGCGTGCCGACAAGAAGGGCGACCGCTACATCCTCAACGGCAGCAAATTCTGGATCACCAACGGCCCGACCGCCGACGTGCTGGTGGTTTACGCCAAAACCGACATCAATGCCGGTCCGCGCGGCATCACCACCTTCTTGATCGAGAAAGATTTCAAAGGTTTCTCCTGTGCCCAGAAGCTCGACAAGCTCGGCATGCGCGGATCGGACACGGGCGAGTTGGTGTTCGAGGATTGCGAAGTGCCGGAGGAGAACGTGCTCGGCACGCTCGGCCACGGCGTGAACGTGCTGATGAGCGGGCTGGATTATGAGCGCGCAGTGCTCTCCGGCGGGCCGCTCGGCATCATGCAGGCCTGCATGGACATCGTGCTGCCCTACATCCATGACCGTAAGCAGTTCGGCCAGTCCATCGGCGAGTTCCAGCTGATGCAGGGCAAAATGGCGGACATGTATACCATCATGAATGCCGCCAAATCCTACGTCTACACGGTGGCCCGCGCCTGCGACAAAGGCCGCACCACGCGCAAGGATGCGGCGGGGGCGATCCTGTATTCGGCGGAAAAGGCCACTTGGATGGCGCTCGAAGCGATCCAGACGCTGGGCGGCAACGGCTATATCAACGACTACGCCACGGGGCGTCTGCTGCGTGATGCCAAGCTGTATGAAATTGGTGCGGGCACCAGCGAAATCCGCCGCATGCTGATCGGCCGGGAGCTGTTTAAGGAGACTGCGTGATGCGTCTGGTCTCTCATTACAATCCACGCGACCCTGCCGCTGCCGCCAATGCGGCGGTGATGCAGGACATCGTTGATGATTTGCGCGCGAAGACCGCCCAAATCGCGTTGGGCGGCAACGAGGTGTCGCGCAATCGCCACACCGCGCGCGGCAAATTGTTGCCGCGTGACCGCATCGCCAATCTGCTCGATCCCGGCACGCCGTTCCTGGAATTCTCCGCCTTCGCTGCCTATGGCATGTATGGCGAGGATATTCCGGCGGCAGGCGTGATCACCGGGATTGGCCGGGTGGCGGGGCGCGAATGCGTCATCGTCTGCAATGATGCCACCGTGAAAGGCGGCACGTATTATCCGCTGACGGTGAAGAAGCACGTCCGCGCGCAGGAAATTGCGCGGGAGAATAATCTGCCCTGCATCTATCTCGTCGATTCCGGTGGTGCCAATTTGCCGAACCAGGACGAGGTGTTCCCGGATCGCGACCATTTCGGGCGGATTTTCTACAATCAGGCCAATATGTCGGCGGCGGGCATCGCACAGATTGCGGTGGTGATGGGCTCGTGCACCGCCGGTGGCGCGTATGTGCCTGCGATGTCCGATGAGAGCATCATTGTGCGCAACCAGGGCACCATCTTCCTCGGCGGCCCGCCTTTGGTGAAGGCGGCCACTGGTGAGGTGGTGACAGCCGAGGCGCTCGGCGGTGGTGATCTGCATGCGCGCACCTCGGGGGTGGTCGATCATCTGGCGGAGAATGACGGCCACGCGCTCGGCATCGCGCGCCGGATTGTCCGCACGCTGAACCGCACCAAGCGGCCCGAGGTGGAGATCATCGCGGCACGTCCGCCTGCGTATGAGCCGCATGAGATGTACGGCATCATTCCGTCTGATCGTCGCAAACCATTCGATGTGCGCGAGGTGATCGCCCGGATTGTGGACGCCAGTGAATTCGATGAATTCAAAGCCAATTACGGCACCACGCTGGTGACGGGCTTTGCGCATATCGAGGGCATGCCGGTCGGCATCGTGGCCAATAACGGCATTCTGTTCAGCGAGAGCGCGCTGAAAGGTGCGCATTTCGTGGAACTCTGCGGCCAGCGCAAAATTCCGTTGGTGTTCTTGCAGAACATCACCGGCTTCATGGTGGGCAGCAAATACGAAGCTGGTGGGATTGCGAAAGACGGGGCGAAGTTCGTCACCGCTGTGTCCACCGTGGCGGTGCCGAAATTCACCGTGGTGATTGGCGGCAGCTTTGGTGCGGGCAATTACGGAATGTGTGGCCGTGCCTTCTCACCGCGTTTCCTGTGGATGTGGCCGAATGCCCGCATCTCGGTGATGGGCGGCGAGCAGGCGGCGAGCGTTCTTGCCACGCTGCGGCGTGACGCCATCGAGGCGAAGGGCGGTGCGTGGTCGGCGGAGGATGAGGAGAGCTTCAAAAACCCCATCCGCGCGCAATACGAAACCCAAGGCCATCCGTACTACGCCTCCGCCCGGCTGTGGGATGACGGGATCATCGATCCGGCGGACACGCGGCGTGTGTTGGCGCTGGGTCTGTCTGCGGCGCTGAATGCGCCGATTGCCGAGACGAAATTCGGCGTGTTCAGGATGTGATGCCGATGTTCAGCAAAATTCTTATCGCCAATCGCGGCGAAATCGCCTGCCGGGTGATCCGCACGGCCCGCCAACTTGGCATCGCAACAGTGGCGGTCTATTCCGACGCCGACGCCCATTGCATGCATGTGGCGATGGCCGACGAGGCCTATCACATCGGGGCGGCCCCGGCGCGGGAGAGCTATCTGCGTGCGGATGTGATCCTGGATGTGTGCAAACGCTCCGGCGCGCAGGCGGTGCATCCGGGCTATGGCTTCCTGTCCGAAAACGCCGCTTTTGCCGATGCCTGCGCCGAAGCCGGTGTGGTGTTCATCGGCCCGCCTGCCTCCTCCATCCGCGCGATGGGCGGCAAGAGCGAAGCCAAGGCGTTGATGCAGGAAGCCGGCGTGCCGCTGGTGCCCGGCTATCATGGTGAAGACCAATCGCCCGAACTGCTCGAATACGAGGCCGGACGCATCGGCTATCCGGTGCTGATCAAGGCGAGCGCGGGCGGTGGCGGCAAGGGCATGCGCGTGGTGCGCCAGGCCGCCGATTTCGCCACTGAGTTGGCCGGAGCCAAGCGCGAGGCATTGTCGTCGTTCGGTGATGAGCGCGTGTTGATCGAGCGCTATCTGACCCATCCGCGCCATGTCGAAATCCAGGTTTTCGCCGACAGCCACGGTGCCTGCCTGTATCTGGCCGAGCGGGATTGCTCGGTGCAGCGTCGCCATCAGAAGGTGATCGAGGAGGCGCCTGCCCCTGGTCTGTCCTCCGACATGCGCCGCGCGATGGGTGAGGCGGCGGTGGCAGCGGCGCGGGCGGTGGGCTATGTCGGCGCGGGCACGGTGGAATTCATCGTCGAGGGCGACAGCTTTGCCTTCATGGAAATGAACACCCGATTGCAGGTGGAGCATCCGGTAACGGAGGCGATCACCGGGCTTGATCTGGTCGAATGGCAATTGCGCGTGGCCTCGGGCGAGGCGCTGCCGATCACCCAAGATCAGGTGCAACTCAACGGCCATGCCTTCGAGGCGCGGCTTTATGCCGAAGACCCGCTGCGCAACTTCCTGCCGTCGGTGGGAAAATTGGTGCATCTGGTGCTGCCGGAAGACCGCGCGCGCATTGATGCCGGTGTGCGCTCGGGCGATGAGATCACCGCGTTCTACGACCCGATGATTGCCAAGATCATCACCTATGGCCCGGATCGTGCGGTGGCGCTGCATCGTCTGGAGCGCGCGCTGGCGGCGTGTGAAGTGGTGGGCGTGCAGACCAATCTCGGCCTGTTGCGCGGCATTGCCGCCGAGCCTGCGTTTGCGGCGGGCGATGTGGAAACCGGCTTCATCGGTGCGCGTCCGCATTTGCTGGAGGCCGCTGCCGCCCCCGATCCGGTGGCGGTGGCTGCGGCGGCTTTGGCGATTTTGGCACCCGGTGCGGCGCAGGCCGACCCGTGGGCGGCGCAAGATGGCTGGCAACTCAATCTGCCGTCACAGCGGCGCGTCTCACTGCAATGTGGTGACGTCAGCTTCGACATCGCGGCCACCCCTGGCGTTCATGGCTGGGCGCTGACCTGGGAGGGGCAGACGGTCCGGGCGGAGAGCGTGGAAGGCGGCGTGCGCATCGATGGCGCCAAGCATCGCCTGAATGTGCTGCGCGACGGTTTGTCCGTGGTGGTGATCCGCGACGGTGTGAACCTTGTCTTTGTGCTGCCGGACCTGCTGTCGCCGCCCAAAGCCGCCCATGCGGGCAGTGGCCGCGTCTTGGCCCCGATTCCCGGCCGCGTGGTGTCCGTGCTGGTCAGTGCTGGAGATTCTGTCACGCAAGGGCAGACATTGGTGGTGCTCGAAGCGATGAAAATGGAACTCGCTTTGACTGCGCCACAGGATGGTGTGGTGCAGAAGGTCAATGTTACTGCCGGAGATATGGTCAGCGACGGAGCAGAATTGGTTGAATTGGGCGGCTGAGGAGATTGCATCTCAGCTTCGACTGTTTTTTGAAACATGTTGCAACCAAGCTGTATATGCCAACAAATCCGATATTGATACATTTGACCGCTGTTCTGTATTCTGAGTGTTGAGCTGAAATTGGCAAATATTCAGATGTTGCGTGGTTGTGTCTAAAATTTCATTGTTTGTTTTTTCACAATTTTGTAAATTGTATTACGGATCGCGCATTTGTGAGTTGTTAAAATTCATAATAATTCAAATACAACTTGTTATTAATATAATTTAATTCAGAATTTAACGCTGAATTTATCGGAAAATGTGATGCGTTTCGTGTATAATCTGCGTATTCACAGCCTCGTGTGCGCGCGAATTCGTGAATTGCTTGTCACGTGCTATGGCGTATTTTGAGATCACGAGCCTTGCTGCCGCAAAATGCGTTTCGTGGTGGCGGTAGATTGAGGCGAAAGCGCAAAAGCGCGGTCATTAGGCGCCGAGGATTCGAGGCCCGTGGGTGGGCCGAATATCGGTGGCAGAGGAAGGGTAAGACGGAAATGCACGAAATGGTCGCAACCAAAAGCCGTTCGCGGAAGGGTGTTCCGGTCGGTGTTACCGGGATGACGGAGGCCGGGGCGCTCAGCCTTTCGCCGCCGGTTTCAACTGGCCGCCAGCCGATTGAGATGATACGCAGCACGATGCTGGCCCTGGTTCGCCAGGACGGTCGCGACCTTACCGCGCGCCAATTGACCGCATTGTTGAGCGTCTATCTGCGCGATGAGACCCAGACCGTCACCAGTCTGGCGAACATGCTCAACGTCTCTCGTCCGGGTGTGACGCGCATTTTGGACCGGTTGGTGGATGCAGATCTGGTCAGCCGCGCCGAAGACAAACAGGATCGCCGCCGCGTGCTGATCCGCCGCACCCGCGAGGGGGCAAACTACGTGCGCACGTTGGCCGAAGTGGCCAATCGTGCGGGGCAAGACTGGCAGTAATCGATGTCGCATCATCGGTCCTGTCAGTGACGGGGCCGATGATTGGGGCTTTTGCGGAATTGCCCACCGCAAAGCCGGGTGGTCTCTTGATCCCAGCGCATGGTGCGTGATCAACGGTAGACCTCCAATTGTATTGATAATTGTCAATACACCCAGGCAATTTCCCGATGGAATTCGAGCGGGTCGAGCGCAAGCGTCTGGCCAATCTGGCCAAGCATGGTGTCGATTTTGTCGATGCCTACGAAACATTTGATGGGCTTGCTCTTTCGCTCGCGGATGCCCGGAAGGACTACGGTGAGTCCAGGTATCGTGCCATCGGGCAAATCGATGGGAAGATGCTGCAGGTCGTCTATACGATGCGCGGAGACACAGTCCATCTGATCAGCGCGAGGCCAGCCAACCGGAAGGAGAAGGCTCTCTATTATGATTATGCGATATACGCGCGAGCAACTCAGTCAAATGAAAGGCCTCACTGACTGGGACCGTCTGGAGAAACTGACGGATGAGGAGATCGAAAAAGCCATTGCCGAAGACCCGGATTCCCCTCCCATCTTCACCGACGAAGACTGGGCACGGGCGACAGTGTTCGTGCCGCCCAGCCAGCGCCGTATGGTGACGATGCGCATCGATGAAGACGTGATCTCCTGGTTCTCGCAATTCGGCCGTGGCTATCAGTCCCGGATCAACGAGGTGCTGAAAGCCTATGTCGCGGCACAGACCAAGCCGGGTCGGTAAGCCCTACTTCGCTTTCGGAATGCAGAACGCGAAATCGCAGCCCTGATCGGCCTGCGTCACCTGATCCAGGAACAGCCGCAGATAGCCGCGCTCGGCACCGGCTGGCTCCGCTGGTGGCGTCCACAGCGCGGCGCGGGCGGCGAGTTCTTCGTCGGACACCAACACATCAATCCGCCGCGCCTGTGCATCCAGCCGAATGCGATCGCCATTGCGGACCAAGGCCAGCGGTCCGCCGATAGCGGCTTCCGGGGTGATGTGCAGCACGATGGAGCCGAAAGCGGTGCCGGACATCCGGGCATCAGAAATCCGCACCATGTCCTTCACACCCTGACGCGCGAGTTTGCGCGGAATCGGGATGTAGCCTGCTTCCGGCATCCCAGGTGCGCCGCGCGGCCCGGCATTGCGCAGCACCAGCACGTCATCGGCCTGCACATCGAGGTCATCGCTGTCGATGCGGTTGTCCATATCGACGAGGCTCTCGAACACCACCGCACGCCCCTCATGCTGGAGCAGGGACGCCGACGCCGCCGAGCGCTTGATGATCGCCGTGCGCGGGGCGAGATTGCCGCGTAGCACGGCCAGCCCGCCGCCCTGATGGATCGGGTTGGAGCGCGGACGGATGACCTCCTGCCCCTTCACCATGTCCGCCGCAGCCGCAGACTCAGCCAAGGTGCCGCCGGAGACGGTGATCTGCGTGCCGTCGATCAACTCGCCCAATTCCTGCAACAGACGCGGCACGCCGCCCGCCCAGTGGAAATGCTCCATGTAATGCTGGCCGGAGGGCTTGAGATCGACCAGCACCGGCACGTCCAGACCCAGCCGGTCGAACTCGTCCATGTCGATTTCAATGCCGAGGCGGCCCGCGATGGCGGTGAAATGCACCAGACCGTTGGTGGAACCGCCAATCGCCTGCAACACGGTGAGCGCGTTGCGGAAGGCGGCCTTGGTCATGATCTTGTCAGGCGTCACATTGTCCTTGGCCAGCCGGATTGCCGCTGCACCAGAGGCCTCGGCCACACGAATACGGTCGGCATGCGTCGCCGGGATGGTGGCCGAGCCGGGCAGGGACATCCCGAGGGCTTCCACCATACAGGCAATGGTGGAGGCGGTGCCCATCACCATGCAGGTGCCCTTGGTGGGGGCGAGACGACCGCTGATCTCGTCCATCTCGGCTTCGGTGCGATCACCGGCACGGAACTGCCCCCATAATCTGCGGCAATCGGTGCAGGCGCCGAGCACTTCGCCTTGGTAATGCCCGACCAGCATCGGGCCGGTGGGCACCACGATGGCCGGAATATTGGCGGAGGCAGCGCCCATCAACTGCGCGGGAATGGTCTTATCGCAGCCGCCGATCACCACCACGGCGTCCATCGGCTGGGCGCGGATCATCTCCTCGGTGTCGAGCGCCATCAGGTTGCGCAGGAACATCGAGGTGGGAAAGGCAAAGCTTTCATGGATGGAGATGGTGGGGAATGCCATCGGCATACCACCGGCCAACATCACGCCGCGCTTCACCGCCTCAACCAACTCGGGCACGTTGCCGTGGCAGGGGTTGAAGTCGGAATAGGTGTTGATGATGCCGATGATCGGGCGATCCAGCGCGTCGTCCGAATAGCCCATCGCCTTGATGAACACCCGACGCAGGAACAGCGAGAAACCGGGATCGCCATAGCTGGTCAGGCCTTTGCGCAATCCCGTGGGGCGCAATCCCGTTTTGATGGTGTTGGTCATGGCGTTCAGCTCCCCAGTTGGCGGCAGCTTAGGGGGCGTGCGCCGGTTTGCAAAAGGTCAGACGATTCGCGGCAGCGTCGCGCATTCGTCGGGGCGGGTTGATGACCCGCCCCGACGGCCTGTTAGATTCCGAACAGCTTCTGCGAATTTCCACCCGCCAGCTTCTGCACAACGCTCTCATCGAGCCCTTCGAGCGAGCGCAGATGACCGATCGGGTCAGCCTCGGCCATGTCATACGGATAGTCGGTGCCCATCAGCACCTGATCCGGGCCGAACACCTTCAGCAGCGCGTCCAATTGATGCGGGGTGAACACCACGCTATCGACGAACACCCGCTTGAGATAGGTCGAGGGCGGCAATGGCAGCGTGCCGCGGCAATCCGAGCGCGCACCCCAGGCGTGGTCGATGCGGCCAGAATAGCTGGCCAGATAGCCGCCGCCGTGCACTGCCACCAGCTTCAGCTTCGGATGACGCTCCAGCACGCCGCCGAAGATCAGATGATGCAGCGCAATCGTGGTCTCCAGCGGGTTGCCGATGACGTTGCTGAAGTAGAATTCCGAGAAGCGCTCGCCATGGGTGAAGCCCAACGGATGCAGCAGCACGACCGCACCCAGACGCTCGGCGGCGGCCCAGAACGGGGCGAACATCGGGTCTGACAATTCGCGGCCATGGATGTTGGTCAGGATCTGCACGCCCTTGAAGCCGAGTGGCCCCATCACGCGCTCCAATTCGGCCACGGCGGCTTCCGGTTCCTGCATCGGCACCGAGCCGAGCGGGATGAAGCGGTCCGGCATCTTGGATACCCATTCGGCGATGCCGTCATTGACCATGGTTGCCGCCTTCACGGCGACCTCCGGCGAGACGGTGGTGTAGCATTGCTGCGGGGCGGACATGATCACCTGCACGTCAATGCCGGCATCCTCCATGTCCTTGAGGCGAATGTCATACTCACGCATGTTCGGCGTGCGCTCGACATCCTGCTTGCGGTTCAGCGCGCGGGTTGGGTTGGTGCTGAACTTGGCCATCGGGATGGTGCTGAAATCCACCTGCGGACCGGCGAAGGCATCGGCTTGCGGCAGATAGATATGCGAATGCATGTCCACCGTGAGGGATTTCGGGCGGGTTTCGCGGCCCGGGCGGCCATGGGCGCGCGCCGAGGTCAGGCCGTAATGGTTGGTCTCTTCCATCGGTGTAGTCCTTACGTGTGATTGGATCAGAAGACGCCCAGATTGTGATCAAGGACGTCTTGGTTGCTGGCGATATCAGCCGCCTTGCCGAAGGCTGCGACGCGGCCGGTGTTGAGGATCACCACATTGTTGGCCAACGACATGGCGAGATCGAGATTCTGTTCCACCAGCAGGATCGACAGCCCTTCCGCGCGCAGGCCCGCAATGATGCGGCCCACTTCGGCGACGATTTGCGGGGCGAGGCCTTCGGAGGGCTCGTCCATCATCAACAGGCGCGGGTTGCTCATCAGCGCGCGGCCAATGGCGAGCATTTGCTGCTCACCGCCGGACAGCGAGCCCGCCGCTTGCGATTTGCGCTCGCGCAGGCGCGGGAAGGTGTCGAACACACGCTCCATGTTCCAGCGCCCCTTGCCACGGGCAGCGACGATGAGGTTCTCGCGCACCGTCAGCGACGGAAAGATGCGCCGTCCCTGCGGCACCAGGGCCACACCTTTGGAGACAATTGCCTCTGGCACCAGCCCGCCGATCTGCTCGCCGAACACCGAAATGCTGCCCGCACGCGGTTTGATCCAGCCCATGATGGTGGCAAGCGTCGTGCTTTTGCCGGCCCCGTTGCGACCAAGCAGGGCCAGCAGCTCGCCCTGCTTGAGTGTCAGTGAGACGCGGTGCAGCACATGGCTGTCGCCGTAATAGGCGTCGATATCAGTCAGGGTGAGCGCATCAATGGCCAAGATAAACCTCCCGCGTGCGCGGATCGGCGATCACCTCGGCCCGCGTGCCCTCCAGCACCACTTGGCCGAAATTGAGCAAGGTGATCTGGTCAGCAAAAGCCAGGGCAACATCCATGTCGTGCTCGATCATCACGATGGTCACGTCGCGCGGGATTTGTTCCAGCAGCGCGCGCACCGTCTCGCGTTCATCGGCAGACAGACCGGCCAAAGGTTCGTCGAGCAGCAGCACTTTCGGCTTCTGCGCCAACGCCATCGCCAATTCCAGGCGGCGACGCTCGCCATAGGAGGTTTGTGCCACTTCCCGCCCGGCGACATGGCCGAGGCCCACCGAGACGAGCGCTTCATCGGCGCGCGCCATCATCTCCCGCTTGGCGGCCAGAGACGACCAGCACGACCAGCCACCGCCTTCGGTGCCGAGCAGCGACAGCGCCACGTTGTGGCGCAGCGTGTCGTTGGGGAACAAAGTGAGGATCTGATAGGTGCGCGAGAGGCCCATCCGCACCCGCTTTTTGGTGGGCAGCCGCGTCATCTCCTGACCGAACAACTTAATCGCGCCGCTATCGGGCAGGAAATCGCCGGCGATCTGGTTGAACAGCGTGGTCTTGCCCGCACCATTCGGCCCGATCAACAGCCGCCGTTCACCGGGTTTGACCCGCAGCGTGACATTGCGTGTGGCGGCCAGACCGCCGAAGCGCTTGGAGATGTCATCGACTTCGAGGGCAAAATTGCTCATCTCGCACCTCCTTCTTTCGGCGCGAACCAGGCTTTCACCCCCGGCACCAAGCCGCGCGGCATCACTGAGACGACGATAATGAAGGTCAGCCCCAGCAGCGAATACCAACGATCGACATAGGAACTGACCACTGTTTTGATCACCGTGATGATGATCGCGCCCACCACCGGCCCGGTCAGCGTGCCCGCCCCGCCGAGGACCACCATCAACAGCGCTTCTGCCGATTGCGGCAGCGAGAGTGAGGAGGGGGAGACGTAGAGATAGTCGAACACATACAACACGCCGGCAATCGAGCCCCAGAAGCCCGCAAAGACGAAGGCGAGGAAGCGGATTGACCAGACATCATGACCGAGCATGTTCATCCGCTTCGGCTGATCCTTGGTGCCACGCAGGCAGGCGCCGAAGGGCGAGCGTTCCAGATGCCAGATGCACACCAGCGCCACCATCAACGCCAAGGCCACCACCACATAGAAGGAGCGCACCGAACTGATGTCGATCCCCAGCACTGGCGGGCGCACCTTGATGCGGATGCCGTTATCGCCGCCGGTCAGCCCCACCCAGCGATAGGCAGCGCCCCACATCACTTGCCCCAAGGCCAGGGTGATCATCAGGAAGCCCAAGCCGCGTGCCCGCAGCGACAACACCGCAAACAATGCGCTGGTGGCGGTGCCCGTCGCGATGGCGAAGGGGATGGCCATCTCGGGTGCCCAATTGGCGTTCTGCATCGTCCAGGCGGCTGCATAGGCCGGCACACCGAGATAGACCGCATGGCCGAGTGACGTCATGCCGCCCTGGCCGATCAGGATATCCAGGCTCAACGCCAGAATGGCCAGCACCAAGGCATGAGTGGCGATGCCGAGATAATATTCGCTCGGCAGCACAAAGGGCAGGGCGATGAGGAACAGGCTCATCAAAGCCCAGAAACGGAGACCGCGCAGTGTCATCGTGCAGCCCGCCCAAACAATCCGGTGGGCTTGACCACCAGCATCACCACCATCGGCAGGAACAGGATCACGTAAGCAAAATCGGGAAACAGCGCCGTGCCGAAATTGTAGATGATACCCACCAAGAAACTCCCCACGAGCGCGCCGGGCAGTGAGCCCACGCCACCCAGGATCACCACCACCAAAGCCAGTGGCAGCATGTCGGTATCCAGGCCGGGATAGGCCGACAGTATCGGCCCGCCGATCACGCCGCCGAGCCCTGCCAGGAAGGCACCGAGGAAGAACACCGCCGAAAACAGCCGTGAGACGCGAATGCCCACGCTGCGTGCCATCAGGCGATCATCCACACCGGCACGGATCATCGCACCCAATCGCGTGCGCTCCAGCAACAGCCACAGGCCGAGGGCGACGACGAGGGCGAAGGCCAGCACCGCCAGGCGATAGCCGGGAAAGGCGAAGCCTGCCAGGAACACCGGCGGACGCAGCATGCGCGGCGCTTCCAACGGCATTGGATCGCCACCCCATGTCACGAGGCAGAGATCGGCAATGATAAAGGAGATGCCGAGCGTGATCAGCACCTGCCCCTGCTCATTGCCCGCCATCCGGCGCAGCAATCCGCCCTCCAGCACCACGCCCAAAGCGCCGACCGCGAGGCCGGCCACGATGGCGGCGAGCCAGAACGGCAAACCCAGGCCCAGCAGCATCGCGCCAACATAGGCTCCCAGCATAAACAGGCCGCCATGGGCGAGGTTGGGGATCCGCATCAGGCCGAAGATCAACGAAAATCCGGCCGATAGCAGAAACAATAACCCGCCCATCGCGAGGCTGTTCAGCGTCTGGATGATCCAGAACTGCACGGCTTCAGTTTTCCAGGTTCTTGGCGACTGGCCAGTCGCGTGAATAGGTGGGATTCTTCATGAATTCCACCGGATCATAGGTCCAGAACTGGCTGACATTCTCATAGGTCTTGATGACCGTGTTAATGTTCTTGCCCGCTTTGCGCTCAACTTTTCGGATGTAGATGTTGCCAATCGCCTGACCGTAGGCGTCGAACTTCACCGGGCCGCGAATGGTGTTTTCCACAACATTGGAGCGGATGGTGCTGATCAGCAGATCGGGATCATCGACCTTACCGTTGAGCTTGGTGATGGCAGCATCGAGCACGGCTCCGCAGATCGCCGGGCCGGAGGCGTAGTAGCCAGGATCGGCCTTATAATCCTTGTTCATTTGTGCCACGAACGCCTTGTTGGCGGCGTTGTCGTAGGCGGCGGAATAGTAGTTCGCAGTCATGATGCCCACCGCATCCTCACCGGTCTGCTGCAGGATCGCTTCATCCATCGCGGTCAAGCCGCCGGTGAGCGGGATCTTCCCACCCAGGCCGTATTCGAAGAACGCCTTGGTGAAGCGGAAGCCGTTCGAGCCGGCAAAGCCCATGAAGATGCCGTCGAGATTGGTTTTGATCTGCGAGATATAGGTGCCGTAATCCGGTGCGTTCAGCGGCGGCAGAATCTTCTGGACGACCTTGCCGCCCATATCCTCAAACACGCGCAGGAAGGCGCTGGTCTGCTGGTGGCCATAGGCGAAATCGTCGGCGATGACCGCCATGCGGCGCATATTGAGTACTGAATAACAATAGGCCGCCATCGCATGGCTCGCTTGGCCTGCAGAGGCGGTGGGGCGGGCGAAGTATTTTTGCGCGCCCTTCTGCGTTCCCTCGTCAAAGGCAGCCAGCCCCATCGTGGGCATGTGATGCGACTCGGTATAATCCGCCACCGCCAGCGCCTCGAAGGCAGCCAGCGGGCCGATGAGCAGATTGGCACCCTGACGCTCGACCAGTTCGGTGGTCTTGGTGCGGGTGGTGGCGGGCACGCCGTTGGTGTCGGCGACCATCAGATCGACGGTGCGTCCGCCGATTTTGTTGTTGTTCAGCTTGAGCCAGGTCAGCATCCCCTGTTCCATCTGAATGCCACCGGCCGCCAGCGGTCCGGTTTTGACGGTCAGGAAACCGATGCGCAGCGGTTCATCTGCGCGGGCCATCCGACCGGTCAGCGCCAGCGCCGATGCGCCGATGCCAGCCTTGAATACGTCACGGCGAGAGAGTGAAAACATGGAACGCCTCCCCAGGGTTCGTTGCGATGGGACTTTGAACAGTTCTTATTTGTCCGGCTTGGCCCGGATCGTTCGTCAGTTAACCAAAGCCGGACCCGACGCGCCAGCACCCGCGTCGGGTCGGCACTGATTTATTCCGCTGCCAGAGGAGCCTCCATCAGCGGACGTAACTTCGGCTGCACCTTTTCGGCCAGCAGCACCATCGAGCGCTTGGCCAGATCCACATCCGCCCAGTCATGACCGGCATAGAGCAGCGTGCCGAAATCACCGACCTGATCGCGGAAGGCTTCGAGCTTATCAACCACCTGAGACGGCGTGCCGTAGATCACGCAATCATCCAGCGCGCGCTGGGTGGTGACCACATCATCGGGCTCAGAGCGGTCACGCTTGAACAACTCGCCGCGACCGGCCTTTTTCATCTTGGTGACGAGCTGGTTGAAGTAGAAGCGATATGGGCTTTTCTCGCCGGTTGCGTATTCCTTCGCGGTGGCTTCGTCATCGGCGATGAAGATGCTCTTGGCCACGCGCCAATTGGCCCGTAGCGCCGGACGACCGCCCTGCTTGCAGCCATCGGCATACATCGGCCAATGCGAGGCCACCCATTGCGGCAGCAGGAAGTTCGCCGAAATCGGGTCCCACCCACGCTTGGCGGCCAAGGTTACGCCCTTGGAGAACGGCGCGACCACGGTGCCGATGATCGGCGGATGTGGGCGTTGCAACGGCTTGGGCAGCACGCCCTGGCCGATTTCCGGGATCATCGTGCGCTCGGTGGTGATGCTCCAGTATTTGCCCTTGATGTTATAGGGCGGCTCGGAACGCCAGATTTCCAGCACCTGATCGATGCCTTCAACGAACATTTCCAGACGGTCATTATCCAATGTGCCGAACACCTCGGCGTCGGACGGCAGACCGCCCGGCGAGATGCCGAAATTGAATTTGCCGTCCAGCATGTGATCCAGCATCGCCACCTCGGCGGCCACGCGGGC
>Ga0316222_1001462_pt1 | contig 28602 bp, 27 predicted proteins | sample TBH18011metaG_FD_206008 | JGI IMG/M metagenome (GOLD analysis project Ga0316222, IMG submission 206008) | Freshwater microbial communities from Trout Bog Lake, Wisconsin, USA - TBH18011 | ecosystem: Environmental > Aquatic > Freshwater > Lake > Hypolimnion/Profundal zone | place: USA: Wisconsin... | reverse complement strand
CATCGCGCCGATCTTTTTCTCACGGCTGAACTGGCTCACCGTCAGTGATGCATTGCCCTGAGAGCCGCGCTTATTGTCGATCAGGTCGCCCTCAACCTCCACCCGCGCGCCATTGCCGAAGGCGTAGCCGAAATTGATCGCCCCCTGAATGCCAGACTGAAAATTGGTCGAGACCGCCGGGTGCAGCGCATGCGTCACACCGCCGGAGGACTCGCTCAGCACGCGCTGATTTTCCAGGAATGACAGCCCACCGGCAGCACCCACATACAGCCCCTCAATGGGCTGGGCCATGGCTGCGGCTGGGATCAGAGTGGTGGCAAGCAAGGCGAGCGTGAGTGCGCGCATCGGTAACTCCTCATCGAGGCCGGTCAGATCGGGTCAGACGCAGGGCTTTCAAACGATATGGCCATCGAAGGGCGGCAGGCCATCCGGGCTTTCGAATTCCAGCACCCATAAATCCGGGTCATATCGGCGTTGCTTTGCAACATAGGCATCCGCCGTCTCCTGGTCCACCGGTCCCTTGCCGGTGGCGCGCATCCAGGCGGCGTCACCTTCGGCGGTGCGAATCTGCGACAGCACCCAATTGCCGTCGCGCCCGCGCAGCACCACCAGCACGCCGCCCGAATCGTCATCGCCCCGATGCAGCACCGCCCCGTAACGGCCTTGGTTGTTGCCCAGGCGCAGGGCCATATCCACCCATAACCGCGCCTTGACCCTTGCTTCTGCCATAGCTGCCTCTCTTTGCTGAGCCGAAGCTCCCGGAGGGTCTTGAAGCATAACCGCACCGCTGTCACACAAGGGGGACGATGTGTGTCGAGTGAAGAAGTGACATGGCGAAAGAATTGACTGAAGGCCAACGCGCCTATGAAGCCAAGCGGGCCGCCAAGGCCGGCATGAGCTTGGATAAATGGCTTGCCATGAAGGAGCGCGAGCGCACCCAGGAAGCCGAAGCGGCGGCCAAGGCCAAGGCCGCGGCCGTTGAGGCGGCCACGCCGAAGAAGCCCGGCCTGTTCTCGCGCCTGCTCGCCAAGGCCGAAAAGCCGCTGTGATCGTCTGATGCTCCAACCCGGTCTTGCTGTGCATGCCGATTGGAGCACTGATCCTGGCAAGCGCTGGATGACCAGCGCCCTTCCGCACCGCCATGGCTGGACCGTCTCAGCCGCGCAAGCTGTGGGCGATCTGGCTGGTCTGACCAATCGTCTGCGTGCCGATATCGGCGGCGCAGCGATGGCCGTCGGCGTCGATTTTCCGCTCGGCCTGCCGCGCCGTTACGCAGAACGCCATGCGGATGCGGCGAATTTTCCGGCTTTTCTGCGCGGCTTGGCGCAGCGTCCTGCATTTTTCTCTGTCTGTGCCGCGCTGGAGGAGATCACAGCGCATCGCCCGTTCTACCCGTCTCGTGGCGTTTGCGGGATGACGCGGGCATCGCATGCGTTGGCGCTCGGCCTGGGTGACGCTGATGGCCTCAGCCGCGCCTGTGATCGCGCCACAGCGCAGCGTCCGGCGGGGGCACCGTTGTTCTGGACGCTCGGTGCCAATCAGACCGGCAAGGCTGCCATCAGCGCGTGGCGCGATTGGCTGTTGCCGTCACTGGCGGCGGGGGATGATCTGCGACTCTGGCCGTTTGAGGGCAGCATGGCGGAATTGCTCATGCCCGGCGCCATTGTGGTCGCCGAGACCTATCCCGCCGAGGCGATGCGGCAGCGTGGGCTGAGGCTGTTCGGCAGCAAACGACGACAATCGGATCGCGCGGGCTTGGCCGATGCGCTGTTCGCCGAACTCGATCACCGCCGCGCCGTGCCGGATGCCGCCTTGGCCACCGCCATCACCGATGGATTCGGCAGCGATGCGGCGGGTGAGGATCGGTTCGACTCACTGCTCGGTCTGCTGGGGCTGCTCGCCGTGCTCGATGGCGCACAGCCGGATTTCGTGCCGGATGATCCGTGGATCAGGCAATGGGAGGGCTGGGTGCTGGGGCAGACGCATCTGCCCCGCGCCTGATCAGCCGTATAACCCCGCTGTCTTGGCGCGGATAACATCCAGCGCCAGGATCAGATCCAGCATCGGCGTCGCCACGCCGGCGAGCCGCGCCAGGGCGAGGGTTGCTTCGAACATCGTGGTGATCTCCATCCGACGCCCGAGTTCCAAATCCTGCAACATGCTCGGCTTATGGGGCAGCTTTTTACCCGCCGCGATCCAGGCTTCCACATTGAGCGAAACCGAGCTGCCCAATTTCTCGGCAATCTCGGCGGCCTCGGCATAGATCGTGCGGGTCGCTTGCTCGATGGGCCGTTCCGCCATGCTGACATTGACCGGCGCGCCGGTCAGCACTGCCACCGGAGCGCTGCCCAGATTGACCAACAGCTTCGTCCAGACATCGGCGCGGATATCGGCGGAGACGGTCTCTTCAATCCCGCTCGCCTTGAGCAGGGCACCGATCTGCTCGGCACGCGGCGTGATGCGATGATCGATCTCGCCGACGATCACCTTGTTATGCGCGCTGGTGATCCGCACCACGCCCGGTGCGGGCACCGAGCAGGCGGCATAGACCACGCCGCCCAATGTGCGGGCGGTGCCAATCTTCTCATGCAGCACGCCGCCCGGGTCGAGCATATCCAGCTTGGTGCCGGCATACGGGCCGCTCATGCCGTCGCAATACCACCAGGGAACGCCGTTGATGACGAACACCACCGGCGTTTCTGGCCCCAGCAATGGCGCGATGCCAGCGGCTACATCTGGCAAAGCTGGGGTTTTGGTGGTGACAAGCACCAGATCCTGCACACCCAAATCCGCCGGATCCGCACTCGCCTTCACCCGCGCGGTGATTGTCTCTTTCGGGGTCTCAACCACCAGCCCATTGGCCCGAATCGCCGCCAAATTGGCGCCGCGGGCGATAACGGAGACATCCGCGCCGGAGCTTGCGATCCTGGCGGCCAGATTGCCGCCAATCGCCCCGGCGCCGTAAATGCAGACCCGATTCACGCCAGGATTTCCACCGCAGCGCGCGCCAGAGCCTGCACGCCCAGGCCGATGCAGGCTTCATCGGGCGCATAGCCTGAATTGTGCAACCGGTCCGCCCGCCCCGGCGCGCCCGAGCCGACCCCGAGTTGGAAGGCGGGCACCATTTGGGACATCAAAGCAAAATCCTCCGCCCCCATGCTCGGCTCACGGCGATGGATCACGTCGCCAAGCTGCCGACGCACCGCCTCGACCACCGGCTCCAACACGCGATCATCGTTGAGCATGGCAGGCACGCCGCGTTGATAAGTCAGGGTGCAGCGCGTGCGCATTGAGATTTCAGCCCCGTCACACAGCCGCTGAATGGCGGCTTCGGCGGTGTCCTGGGCCTCCTTATGCAGGGTGCGTACGGTGCCTTTGATCACCACGGAGTCAGGGATGATGTTGTGCGCAATGCCGCCATTAATCGCCCCCACCGTGACCACCGCCGGATGCAGTGGCCGCATCTCGCGAGAGACCACGGTCTGCAATTGGGTGATCAGCGTGGCAGCGGCAACGATGGGGTCGATGGCAGAATAGGGATGTGCTGCGTGGCCGGATTTGCCGTGCACCTCAATGGTGAACATGTCCGCAGCCGCCAGCGCCGGGCCAGGGCAGAAGCTGAATTCGCCGACCGGGATATGCGGGTAGTTGTGAAAGCCGATGGCCATATCGACCTTCGGGCTATCCAACACCCCGGCTGCAATCATCTGCTCCGCGCCGCCAATGGCCTCTTCGGCGGGCTGGAAGATCAGCTTCACCGTGCCTGCCAGCGACGGCGCGATCTTGTGCAGCACTTCGGCCACACCGAGCAACGTGGTGGTGTGGATGTCATGCCCACAGGCATGCATCAGGCCGGGCTTGGTGCTCGCCCAAGGAAGGTTCGTGCGTTCTTGAATCGGCAGCGCGTCCATGTCGGCGCGAATGGCCAGAACCGGGCCGGGCCTGCCGCCATTGATGATGCCGACGACGCCGGTTTGCGCGATGCCGGTTTCATGGGCAATGCCCATGCGCGCCAATTCCTTGGCCACCACACCGGCCGTGCGAACTTCCTCGAACGCCAATTCCGGATGCGCGTGCAGGTCGCGGCGCACTGCGATCAGATGCTGTTCGATCTCCCCGGTGATCCGGGCGATTGTGGCCTGGACGTCATTGGGCAGAACTGTGATCGGCGTATCCATCGCTAGACCCTCTCCTTCGCGCGAAGCGGCATCATGCGGCGAGACGCAGCAGGGGAGCAAGGCGGCTGGACAGTGCGGGTGGAGTTTGCGATAGGCCGCTGGTTGGGTTGGGAGTTTCTGAGATGCCTGCATTTGAACCACATGCCGCTTCAGCTGCCACTCCGATGATCGTCCCGGTGATTCTCTCCGGTGGCACCGGAACCCGGCTATGGCCGCTGTCGCGTGAGAGTTTTCCGAAGCAATTCTGGCCGCTGGTCTCCGACCACTCGCTCATCCAAGACACCGCCCTGCGCGCTGTCGGTGCGGGCATGTCGGCCCCTTTGGTGGTCTGCAACGACGCGCATCGCTTCGTGGTCGCTGAGCAATTGCGACAAGTCGGCATTGCGGGCAGCCGTGTGGTGTTGGAGCCGGTGGGGCGCAACTCCGCCCCGGCCATCGCCGCCGCCGCCCTGATCGTGGCTGAAACCGACCCCAACGCTGTGCTCTGGCTCATGGCGGCAGATGCCGCGATTGCCGACACCGCTGCCTTGGGCGAGGCGCTGCATCGCGCTGTAGCGGCTGCAAGGGTCGGCTATGTCGTCACCTTCGGCATGCAGCCCACCGCCCCGGAAACCGGCTACGGCTATATCGAATCCGGCGTGGCTGTCAGCGGGCTGGAAGGCGTGCACGCCATCGCCCGATTTGTCGAAAAGCCTGATGCGGCGACGGCGAAATCCATGGTGGCCGGTGGTCGGCATCTGTGGAATTCCGGCATGTTCGTCTTCACCGCCGCCACGCTGATCGCCGAGCTCGAACGTCATGCGCCCGACGTGCTGGCCGCCGTGCGACTGGCGGTGGCGGCGCGGCGGACGGATCTGGATTTCATCCGCCTCGGCGAGGCCGAATTCGCCGCCTGCCCGAATATCAGCATCGACTATGCACTTGCTGAACGCACCGACCGCGCCGTGGTGGTGCCCGCGTCGCTCGGCTGGTCTGATGTCGGCTCTTGGTCAGCCTTGTGGGAACTCGGCGACAAGGATGCGGACGGCAATGTGGTGTTCGGCGATGTGATGCTGGAAGGGGCAAAAAATTGCTACGCCCGCACCGACTCGCTGCTCACCGCCGTGGTTGGGCTGCAGGATGTCGTGCTGGTTGTCACCGAAGATGCCGTGCTTGCCATGCATCGCGACCGCGCGCAGGACGTGAAGAAAATCGTCGAGCGCCTCAAGGCCGCCAAACGTTCCGAGGCGTCGGCGCATCGCCGGATGTATCGTCCCTGGGGCTTCTATGAGGGCATCACCAAGGGCGAGCGCTTCCAGGTCAAACGCATCGTCGTCTCGGCTGGCGCCAAATTGTCGCTGCAAAAGCATTTCCACCGCGCCGAACATTGGGTGGTGGTGGAGGGCACGGCCATCGTCACGCGCGACGATGAGAAGGTGATGGTGCGTGAGAATGAGAGCATCTATCTGCCGCTCGGCTGCGTACACCGGCTGGAAAACCCCGGCAAGATTCCGCTCACCCTGATCGAAGTGCAGTCCGGCCCCTATCTGGGTGAAGACGACATCGTGCGCATTGAAGACACCTACGGGCGGGAGTAATCCCGCCTTTCGGGCGATCTCATGCGGTTACGGCACCTGCTCACCCGCCCGGTTGCGCGGTGCGCCGAACAGATCAACGCGGCCTTTGCCGGTGCGTTTGATGTCGTAGAGCACCGAGTCGGCATGGGCGAGCACACGCTCAAAGCCTTCCATCAGCCCCACATCGCGCTCAGTGGCTGACAGATGGTCGGGCCAGCAGGCACCGCCCAGGCTGCACCCAACTTTCACCACTGAGCCGCCGACCTGATAAGGTGCCATCACCGCCGCCTGCGCCCGCTGCGCCACCGCGACCGCCGCCATATCCTGCGAGCCCGCCGGAGCCGGTAATGCGAGCACGAATTCGTCGCCACCTAAACGCGCCACCAGATCGCCACGCCGCACCATCTGCTTCAGCCGTGCGGCAACCAGACAAAGCAACTGATCGCCGGTCTGATGGCCCATCGTGTCATTGACCGCCTTGAAGCCGTCCAGATCGCCCACAAACAGCATCACCGAACTGCCGGTGGCCTTGGCCTGGGTCAGCATCGCATCCAGATGCAGCCGCAGCCCGTGGCGGTTGAGCAGGCGGGTGAGGGGGTCATGCAGGGCGAGCTCCTCCATCTCGTCCAGCGCCTCCTGTTTGCGCGTCAGCGTGGCCACCAGCGCGCGCAGTGAGGTGGAGAGGCTATCGATTTCCGTCGCCCCTCGGATGCGTGGAATTTCGATGTCGTCGCCCTGACGCAGACGCTCGGCCGCCACTGCAATGCGGGCGAGGGGAGACGTGACCATCCCGGCCAGCATCCAGCCCGCCAAGGCGAACACCGCTGCCACCAGCAGACCCACGCCCCAGATTGTCTCGCGCAGCACCGTCGCCGGGGCAAAGGCTTGTTCCTCCGCCTCGCGCACCAACACGCTCCAGCGCAATCCCTGCACGCCAACATTCGCACCAGGACCGTCACCGACGGCAAAGGCGGCACCGGTGAGGTAGGAGCGCTGAGCGTCACGCGGGTTCAGGCTCGGCCAGGGCTCCACCTGCCAGCCGGTCAGTCCGGCACGGGCACGTGCCACCGAGGGAGCGTTCAAAATCACACCAGCCGTCTCCGGCGGACCCAGCACCACGTTGTCGCGCGCGCCGACCAGGAAGGTCTCGCGGCGGATCACGCTGTCGTCGTCGGCGGTGATCGTGGCTTTCTCGATGCTGCGCACCCAGCTCCAAGGCAGTTGTGCGGCGATGGAGCCGATCACGCTGCCATCGGCGTCGCGGATCGGCTGCAACAGATCGATCATCCGTACGTCTTCCGGCAGGTCCTGCGCGCCGGGCAGCGGTGGCGGACCGCGCATGCCGTCGCGATTGGCACCACGGGCAGAAATCAGCGTGCCGACACTGGCAGCATCCGTGGCGATGATCACCCGACCTGCGGGGGTGGCAACGCCGATCCAGGCATAAGCCGGATAGGAGCGCTTGAGCTCGTCCAGCAACGCCTGAGTTTGCGCGGTCGCCACCGACAACGCCCCGCTGCCCGCAACTGAGGGGGCAATCGAGACGGTCGAGACCACCGTGCGCAGCGACTCCATGCGTGACAGCAACGTCAATTCGCGCGCGCGGGTGGCCAATTCGGTGGTCAGACGTTCGGCGAGGCGTTGGGCATCGATGGCCAGAGATTGCCCAATGCGATTGCGCGCCTGCAATTCGGACGCCTTGCCGATCAAGCCGCCCAGCAGGACGGCGACGAGAAAGACGAGCAATGCCAAGCCAAGGCCGATACGCTCACGCAGAGAGCGCCGGGAAAGCCATGCTGTGGGGATGCGTCGAGGGGCTGCCATGTGTCGCCTTGATTGCTTGTCCTCCATATGACGCGGCTTTCACTGCCGCGCCACCGTCCTGTTGGGGCAACGACACTATTTTTGCCCACATGGCGCGGCTGTTCAATCACCGCGCCACGTTATTCAGTGCGGAGAGAGACAATGGTTCGCTTTGCAGATAAAAATTTTGCGGCGGCAGCGCTGCGCGGCGTCGGCGCATTCAGCCTCGCTGCGGCCCTGCTCGCCGGTTCGGCGTTGGCTCCGGTGTCGGCCCGTGCGTCGGAGGCGCCGGTGGCGGCGAGTGCGCATGTTCCCGATTTTGCCGATCTGGTCGATAAAGTTCGCCCGGCGGTGGTGTCGATCACCTCTAAGCTTTCCATCCAATCAGCATCTGATGAGCAGGGGCCGACACTGCCCTTCGGCCCACTCGGCCCGCTCGCCCCGCGCTCGCACGGCCATGCCAGCGGTGGCGAAGCGCGCGGCTCGGGCTTTATCATTGATGCCGATGGCACGCTCGTCACCAACAATCACGTCGTGCGCAATGCGCAGTCGATCAGCGTCACGCTGTCTGACGGCACCGAGTTGCCCGCCAAGTTGATCGGCACCGATGCGCGCACCGATATCGCGGTGCTGAAGATCAAGACCGACAAGAAGCTGCCCTTTGTCGCCCTTGGCGATTCCGGCAGCGTGCGACCGGGTGAGTGGGTGGTGGCGATGGGCAATCCGTTTGGCCTCGGTGGCACCGTCACGGCCGGCATTGTCTCCGCTCTCGGGCGAGACATCGGCTCCGGCCCGTATGACGATTACATTCAGGTCGATGCACCGATCAACCAGGGCAATTCCGGCGGGCCGCTCTTCACCCAGGCCGGGCAGGTGATCGGCATCAACACCGCCATCCTCTCGCCCAGCGGCGGCAGCGTCGGCATCGGTTTCGCCATCCCGTCGGCGATGGTGCGCGATGTGGTGGCGCAGTTGAAAGACAAGGGCACCGTCACACGCGGCTATCTGGGAGTTCAGTCGCAGAAGCTTGACGCCTCGATGGCCGGTGCGATGCACCTCTCTGGTGATTCTGCGCATGGTGCCCTGGTCGCCGGTGTTGAGCCGGATAGTCCGGCGTCGAAGGCTGGGCTGGAGCCGGGCGATGTGATCGTCGCCGTCAATGGGGCGTCGGTGAAGGCACCGCGTGATTTGGCCGTGGCCGTCGCCGATCTCAAGCCAGGCGCCAGCGCCACTGTCACCCTGCTGCGTGACGGTGCAAAGCGCGACCTGCCTGTCACGCTCGCCACGTTGAAGGACGACAAGCCGCAAAAGGGCGACGTCGGCAGCGAGGGCAGCGCGCAGGGGCTTGGTTTGGCGTTGGCTCCGATCACGCCCGATGTGCGTGAACAGCTTGATCTGCCCAAGGATGTCAAAGGCGCGGTGATCGCCGGCATTCGCGATGGCTCAGCCGCCGAGCAGGCCGGATTGCGGCCGGGCGATGTGGTGCTGGGCGTGGGGGGGCGTCGGGTTGCCTCGGCCGACGAGGCGGTAAAGGCGATTCGTGAGGCGATGGCTGGCAAGGATCATCACGGCTCGGTGGCATTGCGCGTGCTGCGCGACGGCCAGAGCGGATTTGTGGCGATTGATCCGAGCAATAGCGACGAAGGCTAATAGAATCGGGCGGAAGAGGGGGGCTCTTCCGCCCGTGATTGCTGCGGCTCAGAAGGTAGCGCGGGCCTGTAGGGTGGCGGCGAGGTCGCTGCGGCCATTGCCCTGATCGGCTGCCACGGCGGCGTTGACCGTCAGCCAACTGGCGGCTTTGACATCCAGCGTGGCGGCAACGCGGCCAAAGTCACGCGCCTGACCGCCGATTGTCGTCAACACCGTCGTCGAGGGCTGCGCGATGTTGATCGTCGAGATTGTGCGCGTGGATGGTGCGGTCTCGATATTCCAACTGGCCTGCAGGCCCGGCACCAGCGTGGTGCCGCCGATGGTCATGGCGTAGTTCGCCTGTGCGCCGAACTGCCACTGCGTCGAGCGGACATGCTGCGCACCAACCGACTGGTTCATGCCCACCGCGCCAACCTCAGACTGGGCGTCAATGTTGGCATAGATGTTCTGGAAGCCGATCACCGGCCCCAGCACCACGCCGCTGACATTGAACACCGGCCCGGCCTTCACATACAGCGCCTGGGTCTTCACCCCGGCAGTGGCGCCGGCAACTTGGTTGGCAACGAAGGTGTTGCGGTTGAGTTGTTTGAACGTGTCAAAGCCATAGGCAGCACCGCCGGTGGCAAACCAATGATCGCCCCATGCGGTGGTGTAGAGGCCGATATTGGAGGTGTTCAGCACATCACTGCCCATGCCGCGCGACAGCGTGGCGTTGGTCTGGCCGATATCGCCGATCATCCCCATCACCACATTCGGCAGCAGCTTCACATCAGCGCCGAAGACCACCTTGCTGTTGGTGTATTTGAAGCCGGTGGCGTTCATTTCATTCGCCCGCGTGCCCTGGCCGCCATTGACGGCCACATACGCGCCAATCTTCTTATCCGGCCCCATCGTTGCCGTGTTGGCACCCAGATCGGCGTCCGGGAACAGCGATTGCAGCCGCACTTGGTCCGAGCGCGAGGACATGCTGTCAACAGCACTTTGGGTGGCGATCTGCACGATCTGCCCCTGGGCGCCGACGGCGGTCGGCCCCTGGAGAATGGCGGTCATGTATTGGCCGAAATCCAGCGAAACGGCGCTGGTCGGGTGCACAGTGTCCCAAAACAGATAGGAATTCGGATTGGCGCAGGCGCTGGCTCCGGTGGGAATGTAGCCTGCATTGCCGGTCGGCAGACATTCTGCCGTCACGTTGCTCAGCCCGTATTTGTTCGGGTTGGCCACCATGTCGGAAATCAGCGCGTTGGTATCGACGATGGTGATGTTGATCCCAAGCTGGCGGCTCAACGACGCCATTGCCAGCGAGACCGCCTGATTGATGCCGGTGCTCAAGCCCGTCGCGGCGGCGGCGTTGGACGGGCTGCCGTTAAACGCCGGTGTGAGGCCAAGGGCCGGCAGGTTCGGCACCACGATGTTCTTCACACCCATCGCGGCCAATTTGGCCACTTCGGTGCCGATATTGTTGGCAACCGTGTTGGCGGTGGTGGTGAAGGCTGCGGTGATCTGCGCCAAGGTCAGGCCTGGTTGCCCGGCCACGGCACCCAAAGCGGCGAAGGCGTCATTGGCACCGCCATAGACCACGGCCAGATCTTGCGAGCCGAACTTGCTGCCAGCCAGGCTTTGCACCTGCCCCATAATCGACGGCAACGTGCCCGACAAACCTGCGCTCAGATTGGTGCCGGTGATGCTAACCGCGCCGATGGTCAGCGGGGAGCCGACTGTGTAGGTCCCGGAATATGCGCCGCCGACGGCCAGATCCGTCGTGGTGCCGGATGCTTGCAGCATCGTGCCCAATTGGTTGGCGTAAATCGGGCCATTGGAGAATTGATAGTTGTAATACGGCGATTGCAGGAAGCCGGTGTTGTAGCCGGTGGGGGCCGGGAAATAGGCCAGATTCCCAGCGCCGAACGCCTTGGCGATGTTGCCGGTGTCCGACAGACTGTCACCAACGATGACGATGTTATTGAATTGCGCCTGAGCTTGTGCGTGTCCGGCCAGGGACGTTGTGCCAAGCAGAATCGCGGCGAGGGCGTTGGTCCAACGCGTGTTCATGGCGCTTGTTTCCTCCGTTGCGCTGACGACGCGAGCTCTCCGGCCCGCATTACGGCAGAGTATAACCATTTCGACGGAAGGGTAACAAGGGTGACGTAATGGGAAGTGTGCCGCCGTTCAAATTCGGCAAAAACGCCGCGTCACGCTCGCCCGACCACGCTCGGCGCTTCACCGCCGCCGCCGCCGCCGCCGCCGCCGCCGCCGACGCGCACCACCGCCGCCAACAGCCGCAGAGCCTCCGGGCCGCCACGGTCGTCAATTGTGCCGAATTCGATTTCCTGCGCCAGCAATTCCGCCTGTTCGGCGATCGTCTCGGCGGCGCGGCGCATGGCCTGACGGCTCAGGGCCAGTTGCGCATCATCGGAAAGCACATGCCACTCTCGGAGCATCGGGGTTTGTCCCGCTGGCGCCGTTCTGGCGAAGTTCTGCCGCGGAATTCGCGCGGGCCTCGCCGAAACACTAGCGCCAGGGGGTTAACGCCGGGTTAGCCGAGGCGCGACAATTCGTAGAGTGCGACGGTCGCCGCCGCCGACACGTTGAGGCTGTCGATGGCCGATCCGCCGCCCGGCATCGGAATGCCAGCCAACTCGTCACAGGTCTCCCGCGTCAGGCGACGCATGCCTTCGCCTTCACTGCCCAGCACCAACGCCACACGACGGCCCGACAGCGCCTTGCCGGAGAGCGGCTGACCCGCAGCATCCAGCCCGACCGTCCAGCAGCCAGCGGCCTTGAGAGCGACCAGCGTGCGGGCGATGTTGACGGCACGCAGCAGCGGGATGCGTTCCAACGCCCCAGCGGCGGCCTTGGCCAGTGCTCCGGTCTCGTCCGGCGAATTGCGGTCCTGGGTGATCACACAGCAGGCACCCATCGCCTGTGCCGAACGCAGAATGGCGCCCACATTGCGCGGGTCGCTCACCTGATCGAGCACCAGCACCGGGCCGGGACGTTCGAGCGCCTGTTGCAGCGAGGGCGAGGCGAGCGGGTCGGCGAGCAGAGCCACGCCCTGAGCCACCGCGTCACGGCCGAGCAACTGATCGAGTCGCGCCCGGTCCACCGTTTCGCTCGAAATCGGCCAGGGCTTCGGCACCACGGCCGACAACGCCGCTTCGGCTTCGGGCGTCAGCAGCAGACGGCGCAGTCTGCGTTGCGGATTGCGCAGGGCAGCTGCCACCGGATGCAGGCCGTAGAGCCATAATGTGCCGCGCGGTTGGTCCGGATCGGGGCGCGGGGCGTCGTTGCGTGCCGGGCGAATGGCTTGGAACGAGCGACGCTTGCCATGCGGTGCGCCGCCTTCCGGACGTTCGGCGGGAGCCTGCGGACGCTCGGTCTGGCGTGGGGCGAGGCTGAGAACCGGGCGTTCCGGCGTGCGGGCCGGACGGGTGTCAGGACGGCTGTCCGTGCGAGCTTCCGGGCGGGTTTCCGGCGCTGCGGCCTTGTCTTCGCGCGGTTTTCCGTCGCGCCGGTCATCACGCCCGCGCGGACGCTTATCCTCGGGCGGACGTGGGGTCGCTGGGCGGGGGCCGCCGGGACGATAGGGTTTCTTGCCGCCGGAGCGGCCGCCAGGAGGGGGGGATGAAGATCGCATCCCCGGTCTATAGCCGTCTCACCGCTTTGCGACAAATATTGTGAAAATCGTCACAGCCTTCGTTGACAGCGCCCCCTGGATAAGGCTAATCCGCCGCCCTCACGGAAGGGTGCCCGAGTGGCTAAAGGGGGCGGACTGTAAATCCGCTGGCGCACGCCTACGTTGGTTCGAATCCAACCCCTTCCACCATCTTCCCTGTGCAAATCTGAATTTCCCAGGTTAGTATCACGCGGATGACCACGCCCGAGCGGGTGTAGCTCAATGGTAGAGTCCCAGCCTTCCAAGCTGGCTGTGCGGGTTCGATTCCCGTCACCCGCTCCAGTGGCACGATTTTCCCACGCATTTCTGACATACGGGCGATTTGTCGAACTCGGCCCTTGACTTCCGGCCCCGCTCATTCTTTTTAGCGCGCCTTGGCTGTTCGCCAGCACGCCCCGGTTTCGCACAGGGACAGCGTGAGGACGGATAGGGGCGTAGCTCAATTGGCTAGAGCGCCGGTCTCCAAAACCGGAGGTTGCGGGTTCGAGACCCTCCGCCCCTGCCATCCTCAATTGCCCCCGATGCGGGCGATTGAGATGGCGCAGCATGGCCTTGCGGCTCATTATCGTCTCTGCAAAATCGCTCGTCTCTGACACCTCGGCTTTTGAAAGGCTTGTAACCAAATGAGTGGCGCTCTGACGGCTCCGGCGAAATTCTTCCGCGAAGTGCGGGCCGAAGTGGCGAAGGTGACATGGCCCTCCCGCAAGGAGACGCTGATCACCACGGGCCTCGTTCTTGGAATGGCCGTTCTGGCCGCCATTTTCTTTTTTGTGGCAGATCAGGTGTTCGGCATCGGTGTGCGCGCCCTGTTCGGCATTGGCCGGTAAGGAGCAACTCAGATGGCAAAACGTTGGTATGTGGTCCACGTCTATTCCGGCTTCGAGAAGAAGATCGCCCAGCAGATCAAGGAGCAGGCCGCCCAGAAGGGTCTCGCTGACCAGATCGATGAAGTGCTGGTGCCGTCGGAAGAGGTCGTTGAGCTGCGGCGTGGCCAAAAGGTGAATGCCGAGCGCAAATTCTTCCCTGGCTATGTGCTGGTGAAGATGGAGCTCACAGACGACGCCTGGCACTTGGTCAAAGACACCCCCAAGGTCACTGGCTTCCTGGGCACCAAAACCCGCCCCACGCCGATCTCTGAGGCTGAGGCGCTGCGCATTCAGCAGCAGACCGCCGAGGGTGTGGAACGTCCGCGTCCGGCGATCCTGTTCGAAATCGGCGAACAGGTGCGCGTGGCCGATGGTCCGTTCACCAGCTTCAACGGCACGGTGGAAGAAGTGGACGAAGAGAAGGGCCGCGTGAAAGTCAGCGTCTCCATCTTCGGTCGCTCGACGCCGGTCGAACTCGAATACGGTCAGGTCGAAAAGGTCTGATCACCTGTGGTGGGATGGCGTGCCATCCCACCTTACGGTCCTGATATGGAATCGTAGGGCGGAAGAGGCGAAGCCGTCATCCGCCGTCTTCACCCATAAATCATCAAACCCTACAGCGCCGCCACGCGCCCGCCCCAGGTCGGCAGCAGCTCTGCCCCCGGATGGTTCGGCTCGGCCACCAGCAGGTCTGGCCGCAGCGCGTAGAGGAACTCTGCCGGGTTTGAGCTGTCCACCAGCACCACCAGATCGACGGTCTCCAGACAGGCAAGCTGCGCCGCGCGCACCGCTTCCGGCGTGCCGGGATGGGCGGAGCTGTCGCGTTCAAGACCGACCACCAGCCGATCCGACTCGGCATGGGCGCGTTCCAGGCGACGCAATTGCTCGGGGCCGAGCGTGTCGAACCGGCCCAGGGTCACGGCAGTCTGCCAGCCCTCACGTCGCCAAGCTTCCAGTCGGCTCGCAGCAGTCTCCAACGGCACGATCTTGCGCAGCGCACTGCCTTGCGGGGTGACGGCGGCGAGCAGGTCGCCTTCACGGGCCACCGCGATGCCGTGGCGGCTGAGGGCGACGAAACTGGCGATGCTGGCAATCTTGGCTGCCAATGACAACTCAAGGCCTGCGGCCAAACCAGCCGCCAAAGCGGCCACCGATGTGTCACTCGCGCCGGAGGAATCGCCATCTTCCGGTCGCTCGATGGGCAGATGCATCGCCCCGGTCTTATCGACCAGCGTCATACCGTCTTCGGCACGGTTGACCAGCACAGCACCGAAATTGTGCTTCAGGCGCAGAGCCTCGGCGGCCCCGGCGATGGCGTCATCCGTCACCAATCGCTGCCCGATGAAGCGTTCCAGTTCCTCAGAGGTCGGCGTGACGATATCAGCGCCGGCGAATCGGGCGAAATCGCCGCGAGTGTCGGCGATCACCACCCGACCAGAGCTGCGGGCGATGTTGATGATGTGTGACGGCAGATCGCCCGACAGCACGCCCTTGCCGTAATCGGATAGGATGGTAACGGTGGTGGCCAGCATCGCATCGCGCAGAATGCGCAGCATGCGCTCGGCAAGCTTGGGATGGATCGGACTGGAATCTTCGCGGTCGGTCCGCAGCACCTGCTGACCCTGCGCCATATAGCGTGTCTTGCGGGTGGTTGCCCGACTGCCCTGCACCAGCAACCAGGGCTCAACGCCGGGCTGACTGCCGATCAATCCGGTCAGGTCTGAGCCTGCCTGATCGTCACCGACGACGGAGACGAAGGCCACGGCGGCACCGAGTGCGCCCAGATTGCGCACAACGTTGCCCGCGCCGCCCGGCACGGCCACTTCCCGATCAACATTGAGCACCGGCACCGGCGCTTCTCGGCTGACGCGCTCGACGGTGCCGTAAATGTAACGGTCGAGCATGGCATCGCCGACGACCAGCACCGAACTGCGCGCGAGGCGACGAATCGCCACGGCAATTTCGGCGTTGCTCGCCTCGCGATGGGTGGAATGCGGCGGCGGAATCAACTCATCCGCAGTGTCGCGAAATTGAAACTCATCCATATCCTATTCGCTAGCGCCGCCGCGCGCCGCGCGCAAGCGAACGCTGCACGTATTGCAAACAAACCTTATTTTAATCTTTTGCCGCGATGCTGCAGCCAAGCCGGCATGGGGCTGGTTGGGGCGGCCCGAAAACCGGGGCGGAGCGATGATGGTCGATTTTGCCAGCAATTCTGGCCAACTGACCGACTGGCCGGGGCGTGCGCCGCGCGGCACCCCCGATGCTGCGGCCGTGGCGTTGCTGGGGGAACTTTCTCGCCTGCTGGCCCGCTCGCCGGAAAGTCGAGCGGCGGATCAAAGGGTGGCGATCATCTTGCGTCTCTCCCGCCTGATTCCGCCCGCGCCACGCCCGCATCACCGCCGCGTCGCTCGTGCGCTGATGCAAGATACCGCGTCCTGGCATGGCGGGCAGGTGTTCTCGTTGGCTGATGGCGATATTGTGCTGCTCTGTCCGCCGCGTCGCCCGGAAGGCGGGCGGGTGACATCGGCTCTCACCCGCGCGGTCGGGCCGGAGGCGTTGCCGGACATGCTGCGGCAATTGCTGCGGATGGACACGCCACCGGGCTTCGATCCGGTCGCTGTCTGGCCGGTGGCCACGCATGGACAGGCTTTGCACGACGACATCCAGGCCCGTGTGGCGCAACAGGAGGGGCGGCGCGTCATGGAAGAGGAATATGCCGGGCAGACGGAGATCATGGATGTGCTGGGCAGCTTTATCAGTTCGGCTGCCATCGCCGATCTGCTGCAACGGCAAACTGCGGTGCTGTTGCGCGGCGGAGGAGAGGGGCGGGGCGGCTTGTTGCCGATTTATCAGGAAATCACCTTTTCCATCGCTGCCTTAGAGGGGCGGGTGTCCAGTGCGGCGACGGCATCGGCGGATCCGTTCCTGTTCCGCCATCTCGCCACCCGCCTTGATCTGCGCATTCTGGACATTCTCACAACCGCTGCCGGGACCGGTGGGCCGCTGGATGTCACGCGGGCGGATGGCCCGGCGCTGCACATCAATCTGACCGTTCAAGGCATTCTGACCAGCGATTTCGCACGGCTGGCGGCGGTGGCGGGCGCGCAGCCGGGGCGTGCCACGCCGCGTGTGGCGGTGGAGATCAGTCTGCTCGACGCGGTGGCCGATTTTGCCGCGTTCGACCGGGCCCGCGCGGTGCTGGCCGGTAATGGCTTCGCTTTTGTCCTCGAAGGTGTGTCGTATCTCAGCCTGATGATGACACGGCCCGGATTGTTCGATGCCGCGCTGGTCAAACTCGATTGGTCGCCGCGTCTGGCCGAAATCCCCGAGGCGGAGCGGGCGGCGCTGCACACGGCCCTGCGAGAGATTGGGCTGGATCGGGTGGCGCTGCATCGTGCGGAGACCGAGGCGGCGCTGCGGTGGGGATTGGCGTGCGGCATTAAGCGGTTTCAGGGGCGGCATGTGGACGCGATGCTGGGGGCTGCCCGCATCGTCGGCTGCGGTTTCGCCAAAGGTTGCACCTTACGAAATTGCATCGAGCGCGCGGGCGCCACCAACGCGCTCGGTCGGACGGATTGCCTCAATCTCGCATTGCTTGATGCCACTGTGCCGCAGGGGGCGGCATTGTCCTTAGCTGCGCAGTCGGAGACCATCCAATGACCCATCTGGGACGCCATCGCGTGGCGGAAGGACATGCCGCCATCGGCGCGAAGCAGGAGGCGCTGCAACTGGCCACCTTGGTGCGCGATTGCGGTGTGGCCGATATCGCGCGCAACGTGGCCGTGGTGCGTCTATCCCGCCTGGAGCCAGACCGTCAGCGCCCACAGCAATTGCGCCCGCATCATTTACGCTTGGCGCGGGCGGCGCTGGAGCCATTGGCGCATGCTGAACGTGCCCGGCTGTTCATGCTGCCCTCGCGTGATATCGTTGCGGTCTGGCGAGGCGAAGCTGAGGCGGCGCGCCGCACGGCAAAGGCTGCCATCGAGCATATGTTCGCGGGTGATGAAAGCCTGCCGATCAGCCCCGAGCGGTTGTGGGAAGAATATACCCTGCCGGGGGATGCCGAGGCGGTTATGGCCATCGTGCGCGGACCAGATGACCCGCCAGCCACGCAGGCCGAGGCTGCGAAACTCATTCCGCTCGACTTGGCATCGCTGGCAGCTTTCGAGCAGCAATTGGCACATGCCGACATGGCCCGATTCGTCCGTCGCCTCCCCATCGCCGCCCTGCGACCGAAAGGTGGGCTGACGCTGGCGTGGGAATCGCGGCTGTTCGACATCGACGAACTCGCGGGTTGCCTGTCGCCGCGCCATGATCTGCAGGCCGAGCCCTGGCTGTTCCGACGCCTCACCCGCACGCTCGACCGTCGGATGTTGGCGCTGTTGGGCGCGCATGGGGAATTGGCCCAGGCCGGGCCATTGGCCTTCCAACTCAATATCGCCTCGCTGCTCAGCCCGGAATTTTTGCGCTTTGACGAAATGCTGCCCGCGGCTTTGCGCGGCAAGGTGACACTCGATCTGATGCCGGAGGACGTGCTCTCCAACCCCTCGGCTTTTCTGTTCGCGCGGGATTTCGCCCGTGCGCGCGGCTATCGGCTGGCGCTGTCCGGCGTTGTCGCTGCGCTGCTGCCAATCTTGCCGGTGCGGCGGCTGGGACTTGATTTGGTGCATCTGCGCTGGTCGGAAGCCCTCCGTTCCGCCGATCTGGCGGCGTTGCAGGCCGAGCCGGGGCGGATTGTGCTCAGTGGGGTGGAAAGTGAGGCCGTGCTGTTCTGGGGGGCGGCGCAGGGAATATCGCTGTTCAGTGGTACGCGGGTGAGCGATGTACTGCGCATGCACGCCCGGATTGGCAATGATGCGGCTGTGGCGCTGCCACTGCCGTTGCCCACGCCACAGCCACAGCCTCTGCCGATTTCAATGGCGTGATCCGGCTGTGGCTTGCGCCCGGCGCTGGGCAACATGGAGGGATCGCCCCTTGGCGGAAGCCGTGGCAGCCCCTAATCCACACCCATGGATGCGATCACCGTCAGCCACCTCTCCAAACGCTACGACGACACACTGGCCGTCGATGACGTCAGCTTCTCCGTCGCGCGCGGTGCCACGCTCGGGCTGCTCGGCGGCAATGGCGCAGGCAAGACCACCACGATTGCCATGCTGCTTGGCCTGTTAGTGCCGAGTTCAGGCAGCATTCACGTGCTTGGCCACGACATGGCGCGCAACCGCTTTGCCGCCTTGGCGCGGATGAATTTCTCCTCGCCCTATGTCTCGCTGCCCAGTCGGATCAGCGTGCGGGAGAATTTGCAGGTCTATGCGCAGCTTTACGGCGTAAGGCACACCGCTCAACGCATCGCCGAACTCGCCCGCGAACTCGACCTCACCGGGCTGCTTGACCGCATGGCGGGTGAACTTTCGGCGGGGCAGAAAACCCGCGTCGCCTTGGCAAAATCGCTGATCAACCGGCCTGATGTGCTGCTGCTCGATGAACCCACCGCCAGCCTTGACCCTGACACAGGCGATCTGGTGCGCAGTTGGCTGGAGCGCTATCGCGCCGAGAGCGGCTGCACCATCCTGCTCGCCAGCCACAACATGGCGGAGGTGGAGCGGCTGTGCAGCGATGTGGTGATGCTGAAAAAGGGCCGCATCGTCGATCACGGCACGCCGCAGGAATTGCTCGACCGCTATGGCCGTGAGGATTTGGAAGACGTGTTTCTCGACATCGCCCGTGGCCGCACCAGCCTGGAGGCGCGCACATGAGCCTATCCTTGCGCCGGATCTGGGGGCTGATGTTCCGCCACATCGCGCTGTATCGTCGCTCCTGGCCGCGTCTGGTGGAATTGGCCTATTGGCCGATTCTGCAAATGTCGATCTGGGGCTTCACCGCCAATTTCCTGATCCAGCGCGGCGGCAGCAATGCGACGATGATCGGCGGGGCGGTGATGGGCGGCGTGCTGCTGTGGGAGGTGGCGCTGCGCAGCCAGATGGGCATGTCGATCACCTTTCTGGAAGAAATCTGGTCGCGCAATCTCGGCCATGTCTTCGTCAGTCCTCTGCGACCGTGGGAATTGGTGGCAGCCCTGATCGGCATGTCGATGCTGCGCATGCTGGCCGGCGTCATTCCGGCGATTGCGCTGGCCTGGGTGCTGTATGCGTTCAATTTGCTTTCCACTGGCCCGGTCTTGGTGCTGTTTTTCGCCAATCTGATGGTGATGGGCTGGGCGGTGGCGCTTGGCGTGATCAGCCTGATCCTGCGTCATGGGGCCGGGGCGGAGGCGTTGGCGTGGTCGGTGTTGTTCGGCATCACGCCATTCAGCGCGGTGTTCTACCCGGTTTCGGTGCTGCCGCATGTGGCGCGTGAGATCGCGTTTCTGGTGCCGGCGAGCCATGTGTTTGAAGGCATGCGCGCCGTGCTGCTCGATGGTCATATCGCGTGGGACGAACTTGTCCTGGCGATGTTGCTCAACCTTGTCTGGCTGGCCGGTGCGATTTTGATCTTCCGCCGTCAATTCCAGGTGGCCCGTATTCGGGGTGCGCTGATTTCTATCGGAGAATGAGATGACCCGCTTCTGGCTGATCCGCCACGCTTTGGTGGAAGAGAACGCCCGCGCAAAGCTGTATGGCATCATGGATGTCGAACTCTGCCCGCACACGCTGGAGGCGCAAAAGCCCAACTACGCCACCCTCGCCCGCATGCTGCCGCAAGGGGCGGTCTGGTATGTCACGCCGCTGTCGCGCACCCGCCGCACCGCCGAGGCGATTATTGCGGCAGGCTATGGCCCGGCCACGCTGGAAGTCTCCGCCGACTTGATCGAGCAAAATCTCGGCAGCTATCAGGGGCTGCCGCATGCCGAACTGCCGGCACAACTCACCCAACCGCCGCATCCGTTCTGGCCGCTCTCGGGTTCCGAGCGCCCGTTGGGTGGGGAATCGATGCAGGATGTGATCGCCCGAGTGGGTGCTGAAATGGAAAAACTCGCAGCCAAGCATGATGGGCACGATGTTGTGATCGTCAGCCATGGCGGGGCCATTCGCGGGGCGGTGGCGCATGCGCTGCACATTGATGCGGACAATGTTCTGCATCTTTCGGTGCAAAATATCTCGCTCACCCGCATGGAGCGCCAGCCGGAAGGCTGGCGGGTTGTGACTGTAAACACACACCCAGCCTGACTTGCACGCCACAACGCTTGCCTGATCACGCCGCAAGGTGCCACATCTGCGCCAAATACGTGGTGTAGAGTGGGATGCACAACGTTACCCAATCAGGAGAGAGTGCATGAAGCGCATGCTGATGGCTGCTCTGTTTGCCTTGTGTGTGCCGCTTGCGGCGCACGCGCAGACTGAGCAGCAGACACTTGTGGACCGCGCCACCCTCACCGTGCAGGAAATGCTCGGCGACAAGAATGCCTCCGAAGCGCGCAATCTGATGCGCAAATCGAAGGGTGTTCTGGTCTGCCCGCGCATCTTCAAGGCCGGTTTTATTCTCGGCGGCCAGGGCGGCGGCTGCGTGATGGCAGGACGGACACAGAATGGCTGGTCTAACCCGGCGTTCTACGGCCTGGGCAGCGGCAGCATCGGCTTTCAGATCGGTGTGCAGGATGCACAGATCATCTTCATCGTGCTGACGGAGCGGGGTCTGCAGGCTCTGCTTGATAGCCAATTCAAGATCGGTGCTGACGCCTCGGTGGCGGTGGCGACGATTGGCGGTGGCGTATCCGGCTCGACGACGGCGGCCTTGCGCGCCGACATCGTGGCCTTCGCCGCCACACGCGGGCTGTTCGCGGGCGTGTCGATTGATGGCAGCCTGATTTCCTCGCGCAGCGACTGGAACCAGGAATATTACGGTCGCCCGATGGCGGCACAGCAGATCGTGCTGTCCGGCGAGGGGAATAATCCGGGTGCCGACCCGCTGCGTGAAATCCTGTCGCGCTACTCCGGCGGCTGATTGCCAAACGGGGATTGCCGGAGGGACGATGACGGACAAGCCGTTCTGGCAGACCAAGACGCTCGACGAAATGTCGCGGGCGGAATGGGAGAGCCTATGCGACGGCTGCGGCCGTTGCTGCCTGCACAAGCTGCGCGATGAAGACACCGGCGCGTTGGAATTCACCAACGTCGCCTGTCGTCTGCTCGATCTGAACAGCTGTCGCTGCAAGAAATACACGACCCGCAAGAAATTTGTGCCCGATTGCGTCTCGCTTACCCGTGAGGCGCTGATCGATATTGATTGGCTGCCACCGTCTTGCGCCTATGTTCGGCTGGCCAATGGGCAGGATTTGGCGTGGTGGCATCCGCTGGTCTCCGGCGATCCAGACAGCGTGCATATCGCCAGGATTTCGGTTGCCGGGCGTGCGGTGGACGAGCGCTATGCCGGGCCGCTTGAACATCATATCGTCGATTGGCCGGCCAAGGTTCCGCGTGCCAAGCGGCCTACCCCGCCGGAGAAGAAGCCTCGGGGCGAGTGATCGAGGCTCAAGCCCCTCCCCCCCCCCGCGCCCGACATCACAATGACGCCAACGGGTTGAATGTTCGCCCGCCGCACACAAAGATGAACGCAGAAGCGGAACACGCTCTGTTCCGCGCCTTTGCCGCCACGGGGGTTACACGCGCGGCGGTGGCATGACGGGGAGTTATCAGATGCGCCTTTTCCTTTTGCTTGCGGTGCTGAGCGCGCCGTTGCTGCTCACCGCCTGCCACACCGCTCAAGGGGTGGGGCAGGATCTGGGCTCGGCGGGCCGGGCGATCAGCAACACGGCATCGGATGTTCAGAAGAAGCTGTAAGCCTCACTGCATGGCGGCGACGAATTGGGTGGTGTTGTGCCGCAACATCGCCAGATACGTCGCCGCCAGACCGTCGGGTGCTGACAGCGCGTCGGAATAAATCACCGGGCCCAGCACCGCACCGGCATCACGGGCGACGGTTTCGGCGAAGCGTTTGTCGGTCATGTTTTCCACAAACACCGCTCGGATCTTCTCACGCTTGATCTGTCCGATCAGGCTGGCGATGTCGGCGGCTGAGGGCTCGCTTTCGGTGCTGATGCCCTGGACGGCGAGCAATTGGATGCCGTAGCGCGCACCATAATAGCCAAAGGCGTCATGGCTGGTCAGAACCCGGCGGCGTGCGGCGGGAATGGCGGCGAATTGTGCGGTGATCCAGCGGTCGAGTGCTTCAATCTCAGCGATATAGGCATCGGCGCGCGCGGTGATCTCGGCTGCAATTTCTGGCAGAGCGTGGGCGAGGCCAGCGGCAATCGCGCGGACATACAACACGCCGTTGCGCGGGTCTTGCCAGGCATGCGGATCGACAATCTGATGCCCAGCTTCCTCCATGTGGCGCGGTTGCACATTTTGGGCGGCGATGATGCGCACTCCATGAAAGCCCGCTGCCTGCGGCAATCGGGTCATCCAGCCTTCCAGGCCCAGCCCGTTTTCCACCAGCACAACAGCGTCGCGCACCTGGCGCAGATCATCCGGCGTGGGTTGGTATTCATGCGCATCACCATCCACCGGCACCAGCGCGCGCACCGCCGCCGCCGCCCCGCTGATGCGCTGGGTCATATCCCCCAACACCGAAAACGTCGCCACCACCGACGGCAAACTTGCAGCACGTGCAGGCAGGGCCAGCAGGGCGGGAAGACCTAAAAGGAGATGACGGCGCTGCATGAATGAGTCTCGGTATGTTATACTATAACGAATATCAGGATCGGTGATCTCATGCAAACGGTGGATTGCCGTTTAGGGTGTGAGTGGTCATTCTTAGAGCAATGGACAATGATTCTTTCGAATTGGTGACACTGCCGGGAGGGCCTGCTCCGGTCATGTGGCGACGCAGCAAGCGGGCGCGCCGGGTGTCGTTGCGCATTGATCCGAAAGGCGGATCGGTGATCATCACCCTACCGCAGCGGGCGGCGCGGGCGAGCGGCATGGCGTTGCTCGTCAACCATGCGCAATGGGTGGCCGACCGATTGCTATCCCTGCCACAGCGGGTGATTTTCGCTGATGGCGTCAGTGTCGCGCTCTCCGGCGTGCCGCATCGCATTCGCCACGTGGCACAGGGGCGGGCGGGGGTGCAGGTGGAGCAGGGCGAAATCCGCGTCTCCGGCGATGCCGATTTCAACGCGCGCCGGGTGTCGGATTTCCTGCGCGCCGAGGCCAAGCGGGTGTTGGTGCCGCAGGCAATCACCAAGGCAGCGTTGATTGGTGCGCGTCCGGCGCGGGTGTCGATGAAGGACACCTCAAGCCGCTGGGGCAGTTGCACCGCCACCGGCAATCTCGCCTTTTCCTGGCGGCTGGTGATGGCACCACCCTGCGTGCAGGATTACGTCGTCGCCCACGAGGTGGCGCATCTGGCGCATATGAACCACGGCGACCGGTTCTGGTCGTTGGTCGATGACCTCACGCCGCACACCAAACCAGCGATGGCTTGGCTGCGGCGTGAGGGATTGCAGCTTCTCCGGGTTGGTTAGGCCGCCTCGCCCAAATCCCACCACAGCCCGACATAGCCCAGCAGCCCTTCGCGGGCGGAACTGGCCAGCACATGCTCATTCGGGCCGTGCTGTTTGCAGCCATTATAGCTGAGCGGAATCCAGACCAGCGGCGTGTGCAGATGGTCGATGAACACATCGCCGGGCAGGCCACCGCCGCCATTGGGCACGATCTGCACCTTCTTGCCCAAAGTGTTTTCCAGGCTCGCCTTGGCCCGCTTGATCCAGGGATTGTCCGGCGAAGTGCGGCTGGCGGCCATCCGCATATGGCCTTCCTCGATGGTGATGTTCTGATAGCCGTTCGCGTCGAGGAACCGGCGCAGGCCAGGGATGAACTGCGTGGTGTCGGCATCGACGGTGTAGCGCAACTGACACCATGCCTGTGCGTTGGGGGCCACCGCATTCACTGGCGCATCCGGCTTGCCGGAGAGCATCGCCAGCACGATGAAGCTGGTCCAGCCATAGACCTTCTCGGCATCGGACAGACCCGGCTCACCCCAATTCGGATTGATCGTCGAACTTTCCTCATTCTGCATCTCGCAGCCGACCAATGCCTCACGCACCGACGCGGGCATGCCACCCACCGGCAGCCAGTCCGGCACCATAATCCGTCCATTGCGGTCGGTGATGGTGGCAATGGCGTGCGCCAGCACGATGGCGGGATCGGTGGTCATGCCGCCCCAATTGCCAGAATGCACGCCGCCGGGGCGCTCGGTCATTGTCAGTTTGAAGTTGAACACCCCGCGAGAGCCGGTGGTGATCGTCGGCACATCGGGGCGCATTTTCGGGCCGTCAGAGGCGATCAGCGCGTCGGCGGCGAGTTCGTCGGCATGGGCTGCCACGAATTCGCGCAAGCCGACGGAGCCCATCTCCTCGCTCATCTCCAGCACCAGCTTCACATTGAAGCCGAGTTTTCCACGCGCCTTCAGCACGGTCTCCAGGGCCGCGATCACGGTGGCATGCTGGCCCTTATTATCCGCCGTGCCGCGCCCATACCAAAGATTGTCACGCTTGGTCAGCGTCCAGGGTGACAGCCCCGCATCCCATTGCTCAGGCAGACCACGCACGGTGTCGCCGTGGCCATAGGTGAGGATGGTGGGCAGCTTCGGGTCTTCGATGCGGAATGCCGCAAGGATCGGTCCGAAACCTTCAATCGGGTTCGGATGAATTTCGACGCGAAAGCCCAGTCGTTCCAGCCAGGGTTGGATGGTCGCCCCCAGATAGCGGTCCACATCCGGGCGATGCGCGGGTTCCTGCGAGGTGGAGGGAATTGCCACCAATTCGCTGAGCAGCTTTTCGAAGCCACCCTGGTCGAAATAGGCGGCGGCATTGGCGAGGGCAGCGTCACGGCTCATGGCTGGCTCCTGTTGGGCGTGGGGAGGCAGTGTGCCGCATCGTCGCCAGCGCGGAAAGCGCCTCGGCGGCTTTGCCTGCCTGGATGTAGCGATGTGCCAAAGCGTGATAGATGCCCTCGGCACAGACAAGGCGGGAGACGCTGTGGCCGATCAGGGAGGCCAGCATCACCGGCATGACCAAGGCGTGGTCGTTGGTCATCTCGATGACGATGACAAAGGCGGTGATCGGTGCCTGCACCACGCCCGCGAAATAGGCGACCATGCCGAGCACCACCATTGCGGGCAGTGGAGCCGCGGCGAAAATATCATACAGGTTGCGCCCAATTCCGGCACCGACTGCCAGCGAGGGCGAAAAGATGCCGCCCGGAATGCCACTGATCGCCGAGAGCAGAGTGGCCAGCCATTTCAGCGCACCGAACAGCATGGGCGGTGGTGTGACATTGTCGAGCAGATGCAGCACATGCACATAGCCAGTGCCGTAGATCGTGCCGTTGGATGCAAGGCCACATAGTGCAACGCCCAGGCCACACAAAGCCGCGAACAAGGCGGGCTTCGGCTTCAAACAACGCCCGGCCCAGCCCGGCCAAGCACCGCTCGCTGCGATGACCAAGCGGCTGAACAGCCCGCCCGCAAGCCCTCCGGCCACGCCACATAACGGCACGGCCAGCCAGACCGAAGTTCCGTGCAGGGCGATGGTGTTCGTGCCGAAGTAATTATAGTCGCCCAACCACGCCAGCGAGACCAGACCGCCGCAGAGCACTGTGCCGATGACCAACCCGCTGGTGCGCGTCTCGAAAGAGCGGCTCATTTCCTCAATGCCGAAGACAATCCCGGCCAAGGGCGTGTTGAACGCCGCCGCCACGCCTGCCGCCGCCCCCGCCAGCACCAGCCCACGCTGACGACGCGGCGAGATGTTGCCGACGAAATACATCACCGATGCGCCCACCTGCACCGTCGGCCCCTCGCGCCCGATAGAGCCGCCACACAGCAGCCCCAGGCCAGTGAGCAGCATCTTGCCAATGGCGATGCGCAACGACACCAGCTTGCGGCGCCCGTCTTCGTCCGTCAGGGCACGGGCAGCGATGGCTTGTGGAATGCCGCTGCCTTGGCTGTTGGGGAAATAGCGGCGGGCGAGGACGTTCGACGCAGCAAAGCCTGCTGGCGTTATCAGCAGCGCAAGCAGCGGCGATTGCCCGATCAACCAGTCGAAGCCACTGGCGGAGAATTCAGCAAATTTGGCAAACGCCACCGCAGAGACGCCAACGACCAGACCGCCGACGATGAACAGCGCGCGCAATCGTGCATGTTGAGAAAATGCCAGAATGCGGCGGCGATGCCGTGGGATTGTGCCAACCACGGTGTTCTTCGGCTCATCGCCCACAATTCAGCTCCTGCGCACTTGCAACACTGCTTGAGTGATGAGGCCAAATACCAGTCCCCAGAACGGAGCGCCAAGGCCAATTAGGCTCATTCCGGAGGCCGTGCACAGAAACGTCACCATCGCGGCATCGCGGGATTTCGGCTCGGCAAACGAGGCCTGCAACCCGCCCAGAATCGCCCCCATGAGGGCTAGACCCGCAATGGCTGCGATCAATTCACGCGGCAGGGCACCGAACAGCCCGGCAAGGGTGCCGCCGAACATCGCCAGCGTCAGATACATCCCCCCCATCGCCACGCCCGCGCGCCATCGCTCAGCCGGGTTGTCGTGTCCCTCGGGCCCGGCAATCAACGCAGCGGTGATGGCAGCCGTCGTCACGCCATGACAGCCAAACGGAGCGAGCAGGGTGGAAAGCCCGGAGATGCTGCTCACCACCAGCCGCTCATTGACCGCATACCCAGCCCCCCGCATCACCGCGAGGCCGGGCAGATATTGGCCGGTGATCGCCACCAGCGTCAGCGGAAAGGCGATGTTGATGGCGGCGGCGAGTGAGAATTGCGGCGTTGTCCAGACCGGCACAGTCAGCGCCAGCGAGACATCGCCGAAATGCGTCTGCCCGCGCCAGACCGCGAAGATCACCCCTGATGCCAGCACGAGCGAGATCGCAAAGCGCGGCACGAAGCGCTTACCCAGCAGCCACGCCAGCAACATCACGCCGATCAGCGCGGGTTGCTGGCCGAGCGAGGTCCAGGTGGCGGCACCGAATCGGAACAGAATGCCTGCCAGCATTGCCGCTGCAATCGCGGGCGGCACATGGCGCATCACCTTGTCGAACGCGCCAGTAAGGGCGAGCAGAACAATCGTCAAACTCGCCAACAGAAACGCGCCCACCGCCTCCGGCCACGGCACGCCGGGCAGCGAGAGCACCAGCAGCGCCGCCCCCGGCGTGGACCACGCAACCGAGACCGGAACTCGCGTATAGGCGCTCAGCCACAACGTGGACACGCCACAGCACAACGAGATCGCCCACACCCAGGAGGAGGTCAGCGCATCGGATAGATGTGCCGCCTGTGCCGCCTGGAAGACGATGACAATCGAGCTGGAATACCCAGCCAGGATGGCCACCAAAGCGGCCACGATGGGCTGGAGCGTCCAGCCCCGCGTGGCGGTCGAGGTCAACGGTTGAGCGAGGCGAAATTCTGCCCCGTTGCCACCAGTTGTTCGAGCAAAGGAGCAGGCTCCAGACCCGGACCGCTCTCGGCATACATCTCGCGCACAGCGGCCAAAATCGTCTCCAAGCCCACCGCGTCAGCGGCATGCATCGGCCCACCGCGCCACGCTGGGAAGCCATAGCCATGCACAAGCGTGACGTCGATGTCCGACGGACGCGAGGCGATGCCTTCGCCGAGAATTTTTGCCCCCTCATTGGCCATCGCCGCCAGCACACGCAGCTGAATCCGCTCGGCGGGCACCGGCTTGCGGGTGATCCCGCGCGCAGCGGATGCCTTTTCGACCAACGCCGTCACCACCGGATCAATCTCGCGCTTGCCGTCTTTGTGCTGATACCAACCAGCCCCGGTCTTCTGACCGAAACGGCCGAGTTCGCAGATCCAATCGGCAATCGGCACATAGCGTGCCGCCGGGTTGCGCGTGGGGGCGAGGC
>Ga0316222_1001458_pt1 | contig 28694 bp, 26 predicted proteins | sample TBH18011metaG_FD_206008 | JGI IMG/M metagenome (GOLD analysis project Ga0316222, IMG submission 206008) | Freshwater microbial communities from Trout Bog Lake, Wisconsin, USA - TBH18011 | ecosystem: Environmental > Aquatic > Freshwater > Lake > Hypolimnion/Profundal zone | place: USA: Wisconsin... | reverse complement strand
TTCCATCCCAGCCTACGATTGCATCCCAGCCTACGACGCATCCCAGCCTACGTCATACCCAAAGACGTCACTGGTCGGGGACGCCTGGCCTTAACTTATTTGGAAATCTCTTCGCAGATATCAACCAGTTTTTTTGGCGTGTCTTTATTTTCGATCGCAAAAATCACCCGCTGGCGCCGTATGGTTTCCAGCTCTGAAGGCAGAATCAGCGATTTTTCCATTTCTTCAAACAAGGCTTCACAGGTCGCCGGCAGCGGGTATTTCTGTTTCAGGTGTTTGTCATCGAGATTGACGTGCATGACCTGAATGCCGACCTCACAACGCTGCAGCAGTTTGTCCGGCGCAGTTTCATCCAGAATCAGCATGTCGACGATGGCTTCGTCCGTTTTCTGTTTGGCCAACAGTGGCAGATCCTTTTTATACGACACTTTTTCGTCAAAGCTTTTTTTGAGCAGTGGCAGAAATTCAACGCAGACAGCGGGCAGGTGGTAGGCATTGCTGTAATGAAGATTGTCCTGGATGGTGCCGGTACAGAACTGCTCCTGATGGTCGGCCTTTTTGACGGTTTCTTCGAACAGGTTGGTCAGGAAACTGACTTTCGCAGCGTCATCCATCGCACCGGCATCGGGAATTTCACCCTGATGATCCCGGATATAGTCCGGGCTGGTAATGAAGCGCAGTGCGATTTTGCATTCCGGCGGCATGGCTGCTTCGGCAGCATGCGCCGGGTTGCACAGTGCCCACAGCAAGGGCAGGGTAAGTAACGTAAGCAGGGTCAGGAGGCGGCGAATTGTCATCATTGTTCCTTCATCTCTCAATGCTTCTTTTCACCGATCAATGCCATGCTGTCGTGGTCGCGCTGATTGGCGCGGTGTTTTGCCATGACCATCATGGTGGTGCACGACACAAACATGCCAAAGGAAATGATGATGATGTTGATTGACAGGTGCGACTTCACCATGAAGGCATAAAACCCGTTCATGATGATGATCGACACGTTTTCATTGAAATTCTGGACTGAAATCGAATGTCCGGCACTCATCAGTACATGGCCGCGATGCTGCAGCAGTGCGTTCATCGGCACCACAAAATACCCGGACAGCGCGCCGATCAGGATGAGCAGCGGATAGGCCATCCAGACCGAATGCACCAGCGTCATCGACATCACTACCACGCCCATTGCAACCCCGAACGGCATGACTGACAGCGACTTTTGAATCGGAACGAAGCGCCCGGCAGCGACCGCGCCAAACGCAATGCCGATGGCAGACACTGCCGGAATCACCGCCGCTTTATCGAGCGGCAGATTGAGCGACACTTCGGCCCAGTAAATCACCAGAAACTGCAGCACCGCGCCGGCACCCCAGAACAGGGTGGTGATGGACAGTGTTATCTGTCCGAGCTTGTCGGCCCACAGGGTTTTGCAGCAGCGGGTGAAGTCGGTAATCAGCTCGATCGGATTGGTGGCCTGTCGGGCGTATTTGGCACCGGTATCGAGGATGTACAAATTGAAAATGGTGGCGGTAATGTACAGCAGCATGACTATCGACAACGCCGCTTCCAGCGGTGTTTTAATGATGTAGTCGAGCAGCGGGACATGCTGCAACGTGTTGAGCAAGGCTGTCGATACACCGGGGTTGATCAGCGCACCGCCCAGTCCGGTACCGAAAATAACCGAGGCGATGGTCAGACCTTCGATCCAGCCATTGGCCGCGACCAGTTTTTCTGCCGGCAGCAATTCAGTCAGAATGCCGTATTTGGCCGGCGAATACGCTGCGGCACCCATGCCGACCACACCGTAGGCGATGAGCGGATGGACGTGGGCAAACATCAAAGCGCAACCGATAATTTTGAGCACGTTGGTGACGAACATCACTCTGCCCTTGGGCATGCAGTCGGCAAATGCACCGACGAAGGCGGCCAGCAGAACGTAGGAAATGACGAAGGAAGATTTCAGCAGTGGCGTCATCCACTCGGGCGCATTAATGGTGGCTAATGCATAGAAAGCGGCAATGAGTAAGGCGTTATCGGCGAGCGACGAAAAAAACTGCGCGCCCATGATGGTATAAAAACCACGATTCATAAAAAGTGTAGTCTATTCTGGAAGGCTGCTTTATACCATGAAAAACAGGAATAATTGATTTTGCGCCATTGATCCACTTTAAGATTCAGGCATATATGCTGAAAAAAGAGCAAAAGCATTATTAATTCCTTTCTGTGCCAATTTGGCAATCATCCCATCGGCAAAAGGTAAGGTTCAGAGCATGAGGTTCTCGGTTAAAATGGCGCACTGTTTATTTCTCTGCCAACCTTCGCCATGCCCAGACCGATTAGCGCCACCATCCATTTATCAGCACTGACTCACAATTACCGGATCGCCCAACAGCATGGCGGTACTGCCAAAGTCTGGGCGGTCGTCAAGGCCAATGCTTACGGCCATGGTCTGGACTTTGCGCTCGAGGCGTTTGCCCAGGCGGATGGACTGGCGCTGGTTGAAGTCGATGGTGCCCTGAAAATCCGCGCATCCGGCTGGAGCAAGCCGCTGCTGTTGTTGGAAGGTTTTTTTCATGCCGCAGATCTGCCGCTGGTGGCGCAGTATCAGCTCGATGTGGCCGTGCACTGTATCGAACAGATCGTGCTGCTGGAACAGGCTGCATTTTCTGAAGGCGCAGAAATCAGAGTGCATCTGAAGGTCAATGGTGGCATGAACCGGCTCGGATTCAGACCAGAGGCCATCGCCCAGGCCTACCGTCGTTTGTGTGCCATCAAGGCCGTGCGGGTAGTGGCGCTGATGATGCACTTTGCCAATGCCGATGATGAAAACAATGCACGCCTGTCGGTTGCTGAACAATTGCGCCGTTTTGAACTGGCACGCTTTGGATTAAGCCCGGCGGTACTTGAATCCAGTCTGGCCAATTCTGCTGCCAACCTGCTCAATCCTGCCGTAAAAAATGACTGGGTGCGGGCTGGCATCATGCTGTATGGCGGTAGCCCCGGCAAGGAAAGTGCCGACAGTTTCGGTCTGCTGCCGGCCATGACGCTGGCCAGTGAGCTCATTGCGATTCAGGACATCCAGGCCGGTGAATCCATCGGTTACGGCAGCCGCTTTGTAGCGGACCGGCCGATGAAGATCGGCGTGGTCGCCTGCGGCTATGCTGACGGTTATCCGCGACATGCCATCGATGGCACACCGGTGCTGGTCAACGGTATTCGTACCACGATGGCAGGGCGGGTATCGATGGACATGATGACCGTGGATGTGTCCGGCATTGCTGACGCCAGAGTCGGTTCGGTGGTGACATTGTGGGGTCAGGGTCTGCCGATTGATGAGGTGGCCAAAGCATCTGACACCATCGGCTATGAACTGATGTGCGCCGTGGCGCAGCGTGTGCAGCTGATCAAAGGGAAATAACCGGAACATGGCCAAAGTCAAAACCAATTACAGCTGCACCGAATGCGGCGGCACGACCGGCAAATGGGCCGGCCAGTGTCCGGCCTGCGGGCAATGGAATACGCTGGTTGAGTCGATCGTGGAAAGCGGCCAGAACCGCTATTCACAGACACCACAAAGTCTGGCGCAAACCGCGCCGGTGCTGCAGCTGTCCGACATCGACGCCATGGAAGTGCCGCGCTTTACCACCGGTATCGATGAATTTGACCGCGTGCTTGGCGGTGGTCTGGTGGCCGGCGGCGTGGTGCTGATCGGCGGAGATCCCGGTATCGGCAAATCGACCCTGCTGCTGCAGGCGCTGGCCTGTATGGCCAAAGAAAAAAGTGTGCTGTATGTCAGCGGAGAAGAATCCGGCGCGCAGATTGCGCTGCGGGCAAAACGGCTGGGCGTGGAAACCTCCAGCATGAAACTGCAGGCAGAAATTCAGCTGGAAAAAATTCTCTCGACGCTGGCACAGCACAAGCCGCAGGTGGTGGTGATCGATTCAATCCAGACCATGTATTCCGATGCGCTCAGTTCCGCGCCGGGGTCGGTGGCGCAGGTGCGCGAATGTGCGGCCCAGTTAACCCGGGCCGCCAAATCCTCGGACGTGACCATCATCATGGTCGGGCATGTCACCAAGGAAGGTGCTCTGGCCGGACCGCGCGTGCTGGAGCATATTGTGGATACGGTGCTGTATTTTGAAGGTGACACTCATTCCAGTTTTCGTCTGGTGCGGGCCATCAAAAACCGCTTTGGCGCGGTCAATGAACTGGGCGTGTTTGCCATGACCGAACATGGTTTGAAGGGCGTATCGAATCCTTCGGCGTTATTTCTGTCGCAGCACGATACACCGGTGGCCGGCGCCTGCGTCATGGCCACCCAGGAAGGCTCGCGTCCGCTGCTGGTGGAAATTCAGGCGCTGGTGGATGCCTCGCATGCACCGAATGCCAGACGGCTGTCGGTCGGCCTGGAACAGAACCGGCTGGCCATGCTGCTGGCAGTACTGCACCGCCATGCCGGCATTGCCGCGTTTGATCAGGATGTGTTTATCAATGCGGTGGGCGGGGTGAAAATTGTCGAACCGGCCGCCGATCTGGCCGTGCTCATGGCAATTCATTCCTCAATGCGCAACCGGCCGCTGCCACGCGGACTGGTGGTATTCGGTGAAGTCGGCCTGGCCGGTGAAATTCGTCCGGCACCGCGCGGTCAGGAACGGTTGCGCGAAGCGGCCAAGCTGGGGTTTTCGATTGCGCTGATTCCGAAGGCGAATGCACCGAAACAGCCGATCGAAGGATTGCTGATCGTGGCGGTGGATCGGATCGATCAGGCGTTAAGCAAATTGCGTGAAATTGAAGAATAAGTAAATTTTAAGGATGAAGAAATGTCTGTTTTTGGGATTGGTTTACACATTATCGTTGCAATTTTTTTTGCAATTCATGCAGTTCGTTCCGGACAGCAGATGTACTGGCTGTTCATCCTGTTTGTCTTTCCGCTGCTGGGCAGTGTCGTTTATTTTTTTGCGATCTTCCTTCCCGCGCTCAAATCAAATTATTCGGTGCAAAAAAGCATCAATAAAGTCGCCAGCGTGGCAGTCAGCAGTATCGACCCTGGTCGTGAACTGCGCGAAGCCAGGGCAGCCTTTGACTTTACCCCGACTGCACAAAACCAGTGGCGCTATGCCGATGCGTTGCTGGCCGCAGACAAGGTAGAAGAAGCCGTGCAGCAGTTTGAACAGTGTCTGCAGGGCCCGTTTTCCAAAGATCTGGAAATCCAGTTCGCCGCTGCCAACGCCCAGCTGCGTTTCAATCAGCCGGCAAAAGCGCGAGCGCTCCTGCTGGCGATCCGCTCCGGCAGCGCCACCTTTCGCACCGAAGCGGTCATGCTGATGCTGGCGCAGATTTATGCCATGGAGGGAAATCAGAACCAGGCCAGACAGGAATTTGAACAGGCAGTGGCGCGCTTTGGCAGCGTGGAAGCACGTGCCGAATATGCCATCTGGGCTGCTGCGCAGGGTGACCTGACTACGGCGCAGCATCTGTATGCCGAGCTCAACGGGCTCAAGCAGCATTGGAACAATAATTCGCGCGATCATTATGCTGCTTTGATGGGGCGGCTGGATCAGGCTTTAAATTCGTAGGCTGGGATGCGTTGTAGGCTGGGATGGAATCCCAGCATCAACGGTTGAAATGCTGGGATTGCATCCCAGCCTACGACGCATTCCAGACCAATGAATCTAAAAAATGCTGGTCATTTCCATAACGGTTCACGGCAAACTTGCCGATCAAGCCCCCAGCGATTAGAATGGCGCCAGTTTTGGTGCTCGCAGTCATGTTCATGACTGCGGTTAAACGGGAAACAGGCATATTGAAACCGATATGGACTGTGCTGCCCCCGCAACGGTGACAGATGAAGTTGTTTTAATGACTTCCAGCTCTTCTTAAAAACCACTGTGTACCAGGATCTTGCGCGGCACAACGAATCGGCTGCAAAATCGCCTGAGCGGTCCATATTTCGTCTATTTTTGAGTCAATACACCAGGTATTGACGTAAAAAATAGCCAAAATCTGTCCTCGCTCAGCCGATTTTTCCCTTCGATTCGTTGTGCCGCGCAAGATCCTGACATGGGAAGGTAGAAGAGTGCAATCTGTCAGCCCGGATACCGGCCAGAATAGGTGATGCACGACTGCACGTCAGACCTGCATCTTTCAACCCAGCTTACGGGACGTTGGCTGGTTGCTGTTAACTTTGAAAATCATGATTTCCTCACAAACACTATGCAGTACCGGGCGTGCTTCGTCACTCCTGACGGCTTTGCTTTTCTTTTTTTTCGCCCTTGAAGCTCACGCACAAATTGTGCCTTCCGACAATGACCAGGTGGTCGTCATCGGTTCACGCTTTCCCATTGCTTCCGATCTGGCACCGCCCGGCGCGAGTGTCATTACCGCAGAGCAGATCAGGAATGCCGGCATTGGCAATGCCAATGAAGCGATCCGCAAACTCGGCGGCGTGTATGGTCGCCAAAATTTTTATGGCACCGCTGATTATGATCTGGACCTCAACGGGTTCGGATCCGACAGTGCCAATAATCTGGTGATTCTGGTGGATGGTGTGCGCCTGTCTGAAAATGAGCAGTCTGTGGCGGTACTGTCTTCGATTCCGGTCGATTCGATTGCGCGCATCGAAATCATGCACAGCGGTAGCAGCGTACTGTATGGCGATGGTGCTACCGGCGGGGTGATCCAGGTGATTACCAAACAGCTCGGTCCTGCCCCGTTGACCGGATCGCTCGTGGCCGATCTGGGCCAGTTTAATGATCATGCAGGACGCGCATTTCTGTCGCGCGGCTGGGACGATGTCAATGTCAGTCTGAATCTGAGTGATGAAAAGTCCGACAGCTACCGCGTCAATAATGCCATTACCCAAAAAAATGCCAGTGGTGCGCTGACCTGGTACGGTGCTGACAGTCGCGTCGGTGTGCGCTTCGATATTGCGCATCAGGAGGGTGGCCTGCCGGGTGCTTTGGCTACCCTGGCGCAATTTGAAACCGATCCGCGCCAGTCACTCAATCCCCATGACAACGGCTCAACCGATATCAACCGCTACAGCGGATTTGCAGAAAAAACGCTGGGCGACTGGCAGCTGATTGCCGAACTCATGACCAGAGAACGGACCGTGCAGTCGGACTACGTTTCGGAACAGCTGACTTCCACCTATAGTGGTCGCCAGACTGAATTCACGCCGCGGGTGCGCCAGGTCAGTGTCATCGACGGGTTCCATAACGAGCTGGTCATGGGGCTGGATCTGATGAACTGGAACCGTCAGACCGACAGCAGTTATTCAATGGCGTATGCCACCCAGAAATCGCACGCGCTGTATTTCCGCGATGAAGTAGGCGCAGGCAATGCACGGGTTGCCTTCGGCGCACGGCGTGAGTTATTTGAAAAATCCTCCATCGATCCGATTCCCTATGCGGTCGATAACTATCAGGTCAACCAGGCGGTCAATGCCTGGGAAATTGAAGGAAGTTATCACTTTGCCCCAGAGGCGCTGGGTTTTGCCAAAACCGGTCAGAGTTACCGGGTTGCGAATGTGGATGACAATGCCTATACCGCAGTGCCCAATGTTGCATTGCTGCCGCAACTGTCCCATGATCTGGAAATCGGCGCCACACTGGGCGACAAGGCGCAACAGCTGACCGTGCGCATTTTCCGTCATGAGCTGACCGGTGAAATTTATTTCAATCCGCTGTTGAATGGCGGCTATGGTGCCAACAGCAATCTGGATCCGACCAGACGGCAGGGCGTTGCCGTTGAATCGAAATTGCAGCTCTCACACCAGTTCACTCTGGCAGCACAGGCGCAACATGTGGATGCCAGCTTTACCGGTGGCAGCAATGATGGCAAGGAACTGGTTCTGGTGCCCAAAAACGTGATTACCGCGCATCTCAACTGGTTGCCGGGTGACGGGCAAAATGCCTGGGTCGGCACGCAGTGGGTGGATGCGCAGCGCTATGGCGGCGATTTCAGCAATACCTGTGCGGCATTGATTCCATCCCATGCAACGCTGGATGCGCGGTATGCGCGAACACTGGGTTCGTGGGAATGGTCGGTAGCCGGCTCGAACCTGACCGACCGGCATTATTTCACCAATGCCTACGGTTGCATGACCGGTATTTATCCCGATGACGGTCGGCAGATGAAAGTGTCGTTGCGCTACAGTTTTTAATCGCCTTAACCTGAGTACAAAAAACGGTCATGTCAACCAAACCAGCCACGCATAGTGAAGTACGCATACTGACAGTGCTGTTTCTGACAGCACTGGCCAGTTTGCTGCTGGCTGCCTGTATTGGTTCAGTGGCCATCAGTCCGGCAGATTTGCTCAAAGCCGCTTCAGAATTCATGCAGGGCGCACCGGCCAGTCTGCATGTCACACTCATTGAGTTGCGGCTGCAGCGCGCACTGGGTGCCATGGTAACCGGTGCCAGTCTGTCGCTGGCCGGTGTGCTCATGCAGGCACTGCTGCGCAATCCGCTGGCCGATCCTTACGTGCTGGGAATTTCCGGTGGCGCAGCCGTGGGCGCGCTGTCTGCCTTGCTGTGCTGCGAACTGCTCTGGATGATGAATCTGGCCGCGTTCGGCGGCGCAGTGCTGGTGGCCGGTCTGCTGTTTTTGCTGGCTTACAAGGATTTCAGGGGCACTGGCACGGCCGAAGGCAGTGCTACCACGTTATTGCTCACTGGTGTGATCATCAGTTCCGGCTGCATGGCACTCATTACCCTGTTGCTGTCACTGTCGCCGGACAGCCGATTGCGCAGCATGGTGTTCTGGATGATCGGTGATCTGTCGGCGGCCGGCAGCTCACCGTTTGCCTGGCTGGTGTTGCTGGGTGTGCTGATCTATGTCAGCAGCATGGCGCGCGCCATCAATATCTCGGTACTGTATGCAGACAGTGCTGCAACCTTGGGCGTGTCACTGGGACGGTTGCGCAAAGCGCTGTTTTTTTGTGCGGCGCTGCTCACGGCCAGTGCCGTGGCCAACGCCGGCGCCATTGGTTTTGTCGGCCTGATCATGCCGCATGCCTGCCGCTATGCCTGGGGCCCGGATCACCGTCTGCTGCTGCCTGCTTCCGTGTTGGCCGGCGGCAGTTTTCTGGTGCTCGCCGATACGCTGGCCCGCACGCTGATTGCGCCGCAGCAGTTGCCGGTCGGCGTCATTACCGCGCTGGTCGGGGTGCCGGTATTTCTGCTGCAGCTGCATGCGCACCGACAGCATCAGGGGCATTGAGATGACGCACCTTCACACAGACAAACTCACGCTCCGGGCCGGAACGCGCCTGCTGATATCGGAGCTGAACTGGCAGGTTCTGGAAGGTCAATACTGGTGCATTATCGGCCGCAATGGCGCCGGTAAAACGACGCTGCTGCGCTGCCTGTCCGGTTTGCTGCCAATACAGGACGGGCAGATCATTCTGGATGGACGTGAGCTTGATCAGTGGCCGCTGGCAGAGCTGGCACGCAAACGTTCGTATCTGCCGCAGGGACGCAACGATGCCTTTGCCTACCGCGTTATCGATACCGTGCTGGGTGCGCGCCATCCTTACCACGATGGAAATTACTGGGAAAGTGAAGGCGATGTTCAGGTGGCCCATGCCGTTCTGGAGGAACTGGATGTGGCCGAGCTGGCCGGGCGTGACGTGCGCAGCCTGTCCGGTGGTGAACGGCAGCGCGTAGCGATCGCAGCACAGCTGGCTCAGGATGCGCACTGCCTGATGCTTGATGAACCGACCAGCGCGCTCGATCTGTCACACCAGATCAGCGTAATGGAACTGCTTCTTCAGCGCTGCAGCCGGCAGAAAAAAACCGTACTCATGGTCAGCCACGATCTGAATCTGGCCTGTCGTTATGCCACGCATGCGCTGCTGCTCATGCCTGATGCCAGTTGGCAGGCCGGTCCGGTTGCCCAAATCATGAATCCGGGCGCCCTGAGCCAGTGTCTGCAGCATCCGATAGCAGCCATTGAGCATGCCGGCCAGATCCTGTTTGTGCCGCAGCATGGTTTGCCGTTGGATCGGAGCCTGTCATGACACTGCGTGGCTGGCTGATTGCGTTATGCCTGACTGCCGGTAATTTGCACGCGGCAATCGTGGTACAGGACGATGCCGGCACCACGCTGAGTCTGGCCAGACCGGCGCAACGCATTGTGTCGCTGGCACCAGATGAAACCGAAATGCTGTTTGCCGCCGGCGGTGCCGGGCATGTGGTGGGCGTGATCCGCTTTTCGGACTATCCCGCTGCTGCTGCACTGTTACCGGTAGTGGGGGATGTGCAGGGTCTGGACCTGGAACGCATTCTGAGTCTGAAACCGGATCTGATCGTGGTGTGGGGTACCGGTACCGGCGCGCAGCAGATTGCGTTGCTGCGTCAGACCGGTATTGCCGTGTTTGTTGCCCAGCCACGCCATCTGGCCGATATTCCCGATGGCATAGAGACGCTGGGCCGGTTGATGGGAACCCAAAGTCAGGCCGGGCCGGTTGCAAACGCGCTGCGGGTGAAGCTGGCAGACCTCAGACAACGTTATTCCAGTCTGACACCGGTGCGGCTGTTTTATCAGGTCTGGGACCAGCCCCTGTTTACACTGAATGCGCACAACATTGTCAGTGACGCCATTGCTCTGTGTGGCGGGGTGAACATCTTCGCAGATTTAAAAGCGATTTCACCGAGTATAGACATTGAATCGGTGGTACGCGCCAACCCGGAAGCCATTGTCGGTACCGAAGAAAAGCATCCGTCCAACGGCGGTGTCATGATGTGGAAAAAATTCCCCTCTATGCTGGCCGTGCAACGGGGCAATCTGATTGAGATTGACGGCAATCTGATCAATCGTGCCGGCCCGCGCATGATAGCCGGTACGGCCGCACTGTGTGAAAAACTGGGTGAAGCCAGAAAAAAGCGTCCGTGAAGGGTTAACTCAAAACATGGTTGTGTTTAAAGCAGTAGTCAGTCAAGCTGAAATCTTTCGATTGAAAGTACGGAAGGCGTAGGCTGGGATGCGTCGTAGGCTGGGATGCAATCCCAGCATTTCAACCGTTGATGCTGGGATTACATCCCAGCCTACGACACATCCCAGCCTACGACACATCCCAGCCTACGACATACCCAAAGATTTCAACTTGACTGACTACTAACACTAATTGAAATGCCAAAAATAGTTGCACCTTTTTTGCGTGGATTTTTGTAAGATAGCGCTGATTGGTTTGACTGCTGCAGTACGTTCAACGAACAGGACAGGTGCACGATGAACAGAAGAACTTGGCTGAAACTGGGATCTGCCGGATTGTTTTATTCCTCGGGTCTGGCTGCGCTGGCTGACGAAGAAGTGGCCGTGCCGATACTGACCCTGCAGGGTGTCGATGCCAATGGCAAAAAAATAGAACTGACTGATTTTCTGGGCAAGACCGTGCTGGTCAGTTTTTTTACGTCGGGCTGCGCACTGTGCACACGCGATCTGAAACTGATGCGCGAATTTTATGTCGGCAATTCAAAACGCAATTTTGTTTTGCTCGGCGTGAATATCGATGAGAAAAAAAGCGATTTCGACAGCTACAATCAGGTCATTGCACTGGCCGTCCCCAAAGAGCAGCGCTTCCCGATGGTATGGCGCAACGCGCCGCAACACAGCGACAATTTCGGCACCATTACCAGACAGCCGACCCACTTTGTCATCAATCAGAAAAATGAATTCATCTTCAAGCGGGAAGGGACTTTTCAGCCTGAGGATTGGGATAATTTGTGGACTTCTCTGAAAAACTAGTAGGTGGTCAATTTGAAATCTTTGGGTATGACCTAGGCTGGAATGCAAATTCAAATTTGTTCTTCATGGCCCAAATCCGTTGATTGCGGGCTAAATTTCGACCAAATTCAGACACGTACCGTCAACTGGAGCAAACACCATGGGTCTGGCAACGCAGATAAAACCGATTTCCTACCTGAAGTCCCACACGGCAGACATTGTGAAGAACTTTGCCAGCAATCCGGAAACGCTCATCATTACTCAGAATGGTGTAGCCAAGATGGTGGTCATGGACATTCACGAATATGAACGGCAGCAAGAGACTTTCGCCATGTTAAAAATTCTTGCATTGGGAAATCGTGACATTGAACAGGGTAAATTTCGCTCGGCTGAAGATGTATTTGCAGATCTCGACAAGGCCGATGATCAATGATTTTGAAAGTAGTTGTCCATTGCTCCATCACTGATGCGTCCGTATGAATTTACAAACAGCCCGGCGCTCAGGGCTATGAATCAGTGCGCCAGCGCACCGATCTCTGAGCCGATTCGCGATACGGTGCAGCGCTGTAGGCTGGGATGCTTCGTAGGCTGGGATGCTTCGTAGGCTGGGATGCAATCCCAGCGTCAACGGTTGAAATGCTGGGATTGCATCCCAGCCTACGATTGCATCACAACTTACGAGACTGCTCGAAACCGGTCAGGTCGTGCTCGAATCCAAATAGTCATTTTGGACAGTCATCACCGTGAGCCTGGAGCAACGCCAATCAGCTCCTGGCCTTGATCGCCACGGCACGGGCTTGCTTCAGTTGGGTCCAGTTCGGCGCGTATTTCACCGCTTCGCCATGCTTAATCAATGATTGTGTGGGAATAATGAGCGGCCCAGGGAAATTCAGCCATGGAGCACGGAGGGACAATCGCAGACACATTTCAGAAAAAATAAATCGGTCGGTTATTCATGAAATGCTGTTCTGACTGCGTGTTCAGAATTGGGACATTTAATCGCTATAACCAGCTTCCTTTTGGCCGCGTAAAGCGAGGACGAAAACAGTATCAAGTTCGACGATGTATCGATACAGAGCCACATATCCTCTGGATCGTCGACCTATTACCAGCTCCCTTTTGTCGCCAGAAACAGGTCTTCCAATTAAAGGATTGGATTCCAGGACCGAAATCGCCTGGATGATTTCATCAATCCTGGCTGGAATATCATCAGCTTGATGCCCGGCGAGATGATCAAAAATCCGATCAAAGTCGTCACCGACTTCAGGGGCCAATTCAATTCTTGACATGGTCAACGCGCCAATTTTTTCGCCGACGGACGCGTGCTCTTCTTACCGGCTATTCGCTCTTCGAGATAGTGACGCATTTGATTCCATGGAATGGTTTTACCGGTCGAGACAATCGTTGAATACCTTGCGTCAGCCAGATCATGAAAATCATTGCGCAGCCTTTCTTGATTGATTTTCTCGGTAATCGCTTCGAGGATAAAGCTGTGTGCGGTTGTGCCTGCACGTTCTGCAGCTTCAGCAACACGCGATTTCAGATCGTCGGATAATCGGATCGTTGTAGTGGACATGACTTCCTCCTGCCTTAATGTAGCACAATTGTACTACAATATTCAGCGTCAATTTCCCTAGGATGAAATGTCTACAAAAATGTCCAGTGGACGGATTCTGTGACTGTCTTGACTGATGGTACACGCATTCAGAGTGCCAACAGTGCCTTATTTGATTCGGCCTGCGCGGGTCTTGGCACGGATGTCTGGTGGTACCCATCGTCATGGCAAATACTACGTTTTTTTCGGTGGTTCCCACAGTTCCACCCGGTTACCTTCAGGATCGATCACCCATCCAAATTTACCGTATTCGGAATCGTCAACTTTGGCTTCCACATTGCATCCTTCAGAACACACTTGATGAAGCGCCTGATTAATCAATAGCACATAGTTATAAATCCGTCTTGCCCAGCATAGAGTCTATGGCTCAGCGTCCGTTGCGCCGTCTCGCATAGCCAACGCCGGCAAGCCCGAGGGCTAGCAGCAACAGTGTCGCCGGTTCTGGTACATTGCCGCCGCCATTGCTGCCTATGCTGCAACCTTCACCGCACGACAAACGCGCAATCTGTTCGTCCTGTGACAGAAACAGGGTGCCATTGCTGGTATCCGCTGATACAAAGTCGCCGCGCGTGCCGCTGTCGGCGATAATCGTTTCAAGACCGCTGGTTGCATCAATCAGGCCGACGGTGCCATCATTGTTGTTGGCGATGATATCGCCATTGAAAAGGCCGCCACTGATGACTCCCGTGCCATCCGGACTGTGGCCAGCTCCCGAATAGGTTCGGAGAAAGGACCCCGTGGCAATGCTGTAGGCATTAATGTTGCCGCCTACCTCGGCATACACGATGGTTCCGTCCGGCGAGACCGTCACCCCGTCCGGAAACACCCCTGAGTTAATCACATGAAAAGTCCCGGCCACCGGGTCGATATCAACGAGCCCCTGATTGGAAGAAGCAATCAGGTGGCCGTTAGCAGGGTTACCCCACATCCCGTAATAGGAGCTCAGGCCTGACAGACCGGCAACCGGTGTGAATGATCCATCGTTGGCAAACTTGACAAACATGCCACCCTGAACCTGAGCGCCGTAGGCCTGGCCACCTGCGGTGGCCATCACAAACTGTGGATTGCCCGTTGCAAACGAGTAGGGGATCGTCGAAAGTGCACTGCCGATTGTTTGGCCATTCACATCATTGAAGATATACAGCGCGCTGGTGAACTCACTGCCTGTAATGAAATTACCATTGGGAAGGATGGCTTCGCCCAAAGGCCCGTAGGTCGCGCTGAATCCGTTAGTGACCACGGTTGACAGTGCAAACCCGTCGGCAACGCCAGCGGACGTCAATGTCAGCGCGGCATGGGCAGATCCGGAAAGGGTCAGCGCGAAGACAGTCCCGCCGATGACGGATTTGAGATAACGATAGTGAGTTGGCATGATTATGGCTCCTTGTTCAAAGGTATTTTCATCTGCAAAACAGGTATGCATTACTCGTGCCATTCAAAATTAGTTTCGTATTTTCAATGACTTAAGTCTGAGTCGCGCGCGCGCCACTGGATTGATGTAAAAATTTTCGACAGCTGCAAATTCACTTGACATGCAACTATTTGGTTGCATATAATCCGCGTCATGGTTACCAATGACGACACCGTGTTCAAAGCTCTGGCTGATGCCAGTCGCCGGAAATTGCTTGATGATCTGTACCGCAAGGGTGGACAGACGCTGGGTGAACTGTGCGAACAGCATGACATGAGCCGGCAGGCGGTGACCAAGCATCTTGCCCTGCTGGAAGCGGCCAATCTGGTTGTGACGGCCTGGCGAGGGCGCGAAAAGCTGCACTACCTCAACCCGGTACCAATCAATGACATCTATACCCGCTGGATCGGCAAGTTTGAACAGGGGCGGCTACAGGCGTTGCACAACCTCAAGCAGGCACTTCAGGAGAACGACCATGAATAACAGTGAATTCATTTACACCACTTACATCAAAACCATCCCCGAAAAACTGTGGGCAGCGCTGATTACCCCCGAGTTTCAGCGTCAGTACTGGTTCGGTGTACATCTGGAGACCGATTGGAAAGTCGGTTCGCCCTGGCGCATGCTCTATCCGGATGGTCGCCTCACCGATTCGGGTGAAGTCCTGGAATGCGACATGCCAAAACGTCTGGTGCTCCGGTGGCTCAATGAATGGAGTGAGGAACTCAAAGCCGAAGGTTATTCACGCTGCTGCATGGAGATTGAACCTCTCACGAATGCAGTGAAGCTGACAGTCACGCACACGATAGAGCGCTCGGAATCGAAACTGATTGGTGCCGTTTCGGGCGGCTGGCCACGCATTCTGTCCAACCTCAAATCGCTGCTCGAAACGGGTCAGGTCGTGCTCGAATCCAAATAGTCATTTTGGCCGACCATCCCCATCCGCCTGGAGCAACGCCAATCAGCTCCTGGGCTTGATCGCCAAGGCACGGGCTTGCTTCAGTTGGGTCCAGTTCGGCGAGTATTTCAGGGCATCGTCATATTTATCCAAAGCTTCAGCCAAATGTCCCTGTCGTGCCAGCACATCGCCAGAGGCTTTGAGCGGATCAGCCCAATGCGGACCTTTTTCGATCGCCAGTTTGAATTGTTGCGCCGCACCGTTTAAGTCGCCGTGTTTCATCAAAGCCATACCGTACGAGTAATAAACGGATGGAATGCTGGGGCCCAGTTTGATCGCCTTGGCATACCATTCTTGGGCACCTGCCCAGTCACCGCGCAATTCCAGTACATCTGCCTTGAAACGATAGCAATCGACAAAGGTGGAGATGCCTACCGCTTTCATTGGGGCATCCAACGCAGCATCGGCTTTGGCGGCCTGGCCGGTTTTTTCATAGGTCGGGGCGGCGAAGCACATATTGGCAGGGTTGAACGTCGAGACCGTCGGGTTCGCATAGGCCACCGCCAACACATCCCATTCCCTGGCGGCGTTGGTCAGGTCGCTGATTTCTTCAGCGAGCAGGGCTTTATCCATCGCCGCGATGGCAACATCGGGCAAGTTCCTGGGATTCACGTCTGCAGTAGCGACGTATTGTGTCGCGGACAAAATATCGTGGCGAAATGCTTCGGTCAGGCCCGCGTTAAGACTTGCAGCACCGCCGCCGCTGGCATTGGTCCCGAGACCGCCACTCAATTTCATGTTCACGATATAAGCATTGTTCACAGCGGCCCAATCCTGCACGACTGCATCGTAATTTGAATACAATCCGTCACCCGCACGACCAGGCCGACCACCGGCTACCTGCATCATCTGTTTGCCCATTCGCACGACACCTTCTTCATCCCCAACCATTGCCAACGTTCCAGTGAGGTTAAAGTAGCCAGCCCAAAAATCGGGTTGCAGTCGCAACGATTCGAACAGCAGCGGCAATGTCTGGCGTGCCGCTCCAGCATTACCTTTGGTCAAAATGGCACCCGCCCAATAAATCAGCATTCTGGGTTTTTCGCTGGCGTCCAACCCATTGTAAACCTTATGGATAAAGGGAATTGCTTCGTCGGGCCGGCCATTGTTGACCAGGTAACATGTCCAATTTACGGGCTGAGACTGGCTGTAAATATATTCCCCTGCCTCACTGAGCAGCTTGTCCAAATCGCCCATATCGTTGGTGAAGGTCCTGGCTGGCACATCGTTGCCGCGCACCGTGAGCGCAAGTCCGCCCGTTTTGCTTTGCACCAGATCACCGTCAATGTGCTGGTCATGGCCGAAGCGCGCCTTTAGTGCAGTTTCGATCTGTCCGATCGACAGGCCAGTTTCGGGAACCTCGACCGCGATCTCATTGCCCCAGGCACTGGACAGCACCCTGGCAGCACCCCCATCACGCGACGCAATTTGAATTTTGGACAGCACATCAAGCAACCCGGCGGACACGGTTTTTCCGGTAACGCCGGTCTCGGCCAATGCGTGTGGGGTATCGAACAGGTCGATCACAACACTTTTCGAATGAGCTGCGTCCCACACCATTAAAATTGCAGCGAAACCAATGCCCGCGACGATCAGTGTCAGGAAGACCTGGAAGCTCATGCGTACATGATCAAAAAAACGTTTGCGTTTGGCCGCATCGATGGCGAGTCGCCGCTCTTCGTCAAAGTGATGTACCTGGAGTTTGATGAGCGCGCGCTGATCCCTCAAATATTCTTTCGCCTCGCTGCTGAGTTCCGGATCAAACCGGGCGGCGTCCATCATGACGACCGTGGCCACGTCGTCTGCACGTGAACTGCTTTCTTCGGCTTCTCGTTCCTCTGTTTCCCCCGCACCCAATACGCCTTCGATCAGTCCACCTTCTTTTTCTGCCATGGTGTTTCCTTATTTTAAGTGTGAACGATTACCGCGCCTCCGACAACTTCAGTCACCGACTATCGACGTTCAATCCGACGGTAAGTCCACCAACCTGTCCGAATGCAATTTGCAGTTGTCCAATCGTCGCTTGCAGTTCCAGAATTTTTAATTCGGTCAACGCATGATTTTTCAATAATGCATCGCCTTCAGCCTTTAAAGCTTCGATCTGAAGTCCGTCCAGGTTAAGTCCGATCTGGTGCGCTGTATAAGTCAACACCTCCAACTCATCCGGGCGGTAAGATTCGTTATTGGCTTTGGCCTCCAGCAGGATGAATCCACGCAAATCACCCCGGTGCAGCATCGGCAGGGCAAGATCAAACGAAAACGATGCATGACGATCGTGTTTAAAAATCGGAAGATGATCGGCGCGCATTTCCACCACCAGTGCATCATTGACATTGAGTTGAGGTGGCGCGTTGCTTATCGTCGAACTCAGACAAACATATCCGCCGTTCGGAAGGGTTTGATAGATTGCGCAACCCGGTCTGCCAATGAAGGCTTGCAACGCCAGCGTATAACCGTCGAGTAATGGTTTCAATGCCGTGATATGAGACGCATGCCTGACAAAGCGACGCAGGGTTTCTTCGTTGTTGTGCCATTTGCGAAAAAAAACCTGCTCAACGAAATGTTCAACCGAATGGCGCACCCGGTGGAAGGCAAGATAGACTGCCAGCGCGATACCGCCGTCCAACAGCACGCTTTTTTCACGCTGCTCAAAATGAATCAAATGTTCCGAAGCCCATTCAATCAGGCCAAAGGAGGTCAGCAGTAACAAACTGACTGCGCCAAAGACCAACGCCCGGTTGATGACAAAGTAAAAATCGAAAATATGTACGCGCAATGTGGCATAAGCCAATCCAAATAACGACAGCAAAATTACAGAATATTGGAAGATGCCGAATATGTCGTTTGAATACGATCCATTCCAAAAATTGAATAAAAAATAGGTGCAATATATCGGTCCGATCGAAAAGGCAATCCAGCGAACACGTCCACGCATTTCCCCGCTTGAAGATCGATACGAATAAAGGAGGCAGGAAAACGAAAAAACAATGGAGACGATCGCAAGGCCTCGTTTAAAGTAGGCAAATACCTGTTCGGCTGGCGATGGGTAACCGAGTCTGAACAAACTGACGCCCAATAAATAAATACCGAAAATCGTCAGATAGTAAGGCAGAATCCGACGCATCCAGCGCGGTTGTCTGGCAGGGTCGTCATGAGGGAAGTACATCGTGCAAATCAGAAAGGCCACATATTCAGTAAATACCGCTGCGCCATGCAGAACGGTCGCTTCAAACGTTTGAATAACCCCACCCGGCAACAGAAGGTAAAGACTGTCTGGTGCTGTCGATAACATGACCAGTGCCAGCATTCTCGCCGACATGCTTTCAGGTTTGCGCAACCCAATCAGAAGGCCGAAAATTAGCGCGAGTATTAACGTGGTCATCAGAATAAAAAAATAGGCTTTGGCAATCCAGCGAATTTCAGTCACAGGAGTGGTTTTGACGACCACGTGTCGTGACTTTCCCTGACCGACTATTGTCATGCCGATCGATTCATCGGCGCCAAATATTCGATACCGGTCTCCCGCCTGATCAAAGATAATCGAGTCGCCGACGATTAAACCCTGTTTGACTCCCGATGAATCAGAAATTAATTGTGTAATTGGAAATGCTGGCCCTGGCTCAGCCATACCAAATTCCATACCCAGTGTGCCGGACATCTCGGGAATAACAGAACGCTCCCAATAGCACCCGGCCCACACAATCGCCGCCGAGAAAATCATTCCCTGCACGATGATAAAAAATTTCCAATACGGAACGCTTTGTTTCAGACTACTCATTTGGTTCCCTTTTAATGCTGTAGCTTACGCAATCACATGGCCCGGTACGCTGGCATAATTTCAGTTGTTGAACTCAGCTCCTGGCCTTCACCGCCACGGCACGGGCGTCCTTCAGTTGCACCCAGTTGGGCGCGTATTTCGCGGCTTCGTCATACTTTCCCAATGCCTGCGATGTATAACCTTGCTTCATCAGCACATCGCCCCACGCTTTTAACGGGTCAGCCCAGTGCGGGCCTTTCAGGTTGGCCAGTTTGAACTGTTCGGCTGCCCCGTTTAAATCGCCATGCTTAATCAATGCCATGCCGAATGAGAAATAACCGGCAGGCATGCTGGGTGCCAGCTTTACTGCCTTGGCATACCAACCCTTCGCGCCATTCCAGTCGCCACGCAATTCCAGTACGTCGCCTTGAAAACGATAGCAGTCCACGAAAGTACCAATGCCTACCGTTTTCATCGGGGCTGCCAGGGCCGCATCGGCTTTGGCGGGTTGACCGTTTTTTTCGTAGGTTGGCGCGGCATAGCAGATATTCATTGGATCTTGTGCTGAAACAGTAGGGTTCGCGTACGCCAGCGCATAGGTGTCGAACTCGGTCGCAGCGGTCCTGAGGTCACCAGACTCTTCAGCGAGCAACCCTTTTACAATTGCGGCGGCAGCCACATCCGGAGCGCTCCTGCTATCGACTACGGTTGTTTTAATTCGTAACATCGCCGAATCAATGTCGTGCTGTCCTGCTTCAAACTGGGCAATGATGAGATTGAGAGAACCGACACCGCTGGCGGTCGTTCCAACGCCGCCATGAGATTCCATGTCGACGATAAGTTCGGAATGTAATGCGTTAAAGTCAAATACCTGCTGGTCATAGTTTATATATTGAATTTCATCGGCCCGACCTGGGCGACCACCGGCCAGTTTCATCATTTGCTCGCCAGTTCTGATGCTGCCTTCTTCGTCACCCATACCCTGTTGCGCACTCATGAGGTATCTGTATCCGATCCAGTAATCGGGCTTCAGGCGCAGGGCTTCCCGGTAAAATGGCAGGGCTTGCATTGATGCGCCGACTTCACCTTTTTCCACAATGGCGTTTGCCCAGTCATTCAATACAAAGGGTTTTTCGCTGACATCCACAGTGGGGTACGCCGCCTGAGCAAAATGAATGGCGTCGTCAGCCCGGTCATTGTTGGCGAGGTAATTGGTAAACAGTCCGGGTTGCGATTGACCGTAAATATATTCACCGGCCTGGGTCAATATTTTATTCAGGTTATGTTCTTTGTCAGTGAAGGTCTTGGCGACTATCCTGGTGCCGCGTACGGTCAGGACCAGTTCTCCCTGTTCATTCACCACCACGTCACCGTCAATATGTTGGTCGTGACCGAAACGCGCTTTGAGCATGCGTTCGATCTGACTGATGGACAAGCCCGTTTCCGGTATTTCGATGGCAATTTCAGAGGTCCAGGCATTCGAGATCGAACGTTTCTCTGCGCTGGTTCGGGTCGCGGTTTGAATATGCGAAAGAACGTCGAGCAGTTCTTTGGAGATTATCTTGCCGTCGGGCGCCTGATTACCCACGTTGGAAGAAACGGCGATTGGATCGACCATGACACTGTGGGAATTGACCGCGTCCCACAACATCCAAATCGCACCTGACCCGATGGTCACTGCAACTGTCAATAATAAACTCATCCGAAAATAGTCGGAGAGACGTTTGCGCTTGGCCGCTTCGATGGCAAGCTTGCGTTCCTCGTCGAAGTGGTGAACCTGGAGTCGGACCAGAGAACGCTGTTCATCAAGATATTCGCCGGCTTTTCTGCTTAATTCCGGATCAAAACGCGCAGCATCCATCATTACGGCAGTGGCAACGTCATCGGCACGCGCAGTCGTTTCCCCGGATTCCCGTTCCTCCGCTTCTCCGGCACCCAATACGCCTTCAATCAGTCCACCTTCTTTTTCTGCCATGGCGCGCCCTATTTTTTGTGTGACCGATTATCAGTGATGTCCCATGGTGCGGCAATAACAATGTGGAATTGTGTGGGAATAATGAGCGGCAATCCAATTTAGTCATGATTTGCCAGGGACCGCCGCCAAATCAACGATGGATTATGAGGACGGGGATAATTAACGTCCGGCTGTCCGCTTTGGAGAGGTCATTTCCGACAGGGGACTGCCCGGGTGGTGCCTGACCGGGCAAATCCGATTGCCGATAGTGACGCATGGCATACACTACGTTTTCGGTGGTTCCCACAGTTCCACCCGGTTACCTTCAGGATCGATCACCCATCCAAATTTACCGTATTCGGAATCGTCAACTTTGGCTTCCACATTGCATCCTTCAGAACGCAATTGAGCGATCAGGCCAGGCAGATCATCGACCCGATAATTGATCATGAAAGGTTGCGTACTCGGAGAAAAATGGTTTGAGTCCTCCGGAAATAATGACCAGACCGTTTGTTCAGTCTCCGGATCATTCGTGCCACTGGGCTGGAATACCACGCCACCCCAGCTGTCGACATTGAATCCAAGATGATCCCGATACCAATCGCGCAGTTTTTCAGGATTTTTTGCCTTGAAAAACACACCGCCAATTCCTGTTACCCGTTTCATTTTGCCTCCTTCGGTACACCGTTCAAAAACTGGTCCTCTGTTGCGCATGCAGGCCGTTTCGGCCTTTTTACACCAGATACAACGCAACCAACGGAACCAGATTGAACAAAATAATGCCCAGTTTATAAACAGTCATGCCGGCGAAATTGAGCGCGTCAAAGGTTTCAATGGACAGTTTGAACCAGCGCGACAGTAATCGATAAAGCCGGTCATGGGCGAAGAAAAAAATTGCAACCCAATACAGCAGCATTGCATAGTTAATTCCAACACACCACAGCAGAAATTCTTTGATGTCATGCATATTCATGATGCTCCCATTTTAAAAAGAAGTTCAATCCCACACCTTGATTTTAATCTGCAGGGAAATTGCTCCATACAAGCGATTCTGTAACGACGGCACAATGGCCAGATTGATGCCGAAGCGATTCCATTCGGCACTCACCATCGGCACTGCGGCCAGAAACCAGCCGCCTTCTTTCATGTTCGGGTAGCCATTGAAGCCGCCAGCCACGGCGCCAATGCGAAATGGGCCGAGCTGCAAAGGCTGATAATATACCCCGACATAATTCGAATATTCCCGGTTGCTGTTATAAAAACGTCCGGCGGTCAGTGCGGCTACGGTCGAAAAGCGATATTCCGCACCGAGTCCGTAATTGTTGCCGTTCAGTCCCTTGTCGCGATCCCAGTGGTAGGAGGCAAAGCCGGAATCGATCCAGACTTCATTGAGCGGCGTGGAATCAATCAAATCCACGCCGAGCAGTGTTTTTGTTTCTGGTGCCGCAGCAACAGCAGCCGGTGCATCGTCTGCCCAGGCCGGTGCGGTAACTGTCAGTGCCAGCAGGGTGGCGAGCAGATTTTTTTTTATCACGTTATTCCCTTGGTTAAAGCGGATGTGCAGCGAGCATAGCAGAAGCGTTACAGGGTTTCGTTGCAATCAACAGATCCATCGCAAATATTTTCTGCGGCAGTCTGAAATAATGCGGCGTTACTTCGGTTGTACAGGCGACCATTGACCATAAAGCCCGTGCCAAACAGACCTGTACCGACACTGCGACCGGCCCGGTTGGATTGTTGACCGACAAAAAAGCGGTTATATTTGCCGCCTGCGACAAAAAAATCAGCCTGGTGCTGGCGGCCAGATCCGAACCCCACGGCTGGTGCAGTCGTCTTAATCAACCTGGAAAGAGAATCATCATGGATAGCCAACATCTGACCCGCACCCTGTCCCGAGAAATTACCGGCCTGGCCACGTCGGATGGCGCCGGCGTGAAACTGCTGCGCAGTCTGGGCAGTGGACCGCATGCACGACTGGATCCGTTTTTGATGCTGGATGAATTCTCTTCAGTCAATCCCGGTGATTACATCGCCGGTTTTCCGGCGCACCCGCATCGCGGGTTTGAAACCGTGACCTATCTGCTCGATGGTCATATGCGGCATGAAGATCATATGGGCAATGTCGGTCATATTCAAAGTGGCGGCGTGCAGTGGATGACGGCCGGGCGTGGCGTGATACACGCCGAAATGCCGGAACAGGTGGAAGGGCGCATGCGCGGTTTCCAGCTGTGGATCAATCTGCCGGCACGCGAAAAAATGAAGCCGGCCTTGTACCGCGACATCGGGCCCGAGCAAATTCCGGTTAAAAATCTGGTCAGTGGCGGTTTTGTGAAAGTGATTGCCGGATCTCTCACGCTCGAAGGTCAGCACGTTCAGGGGCCGATTCATGGACTGTCGACCGAGCCACTGTATATCGATGTCAAACTGCCGGCCGGTGCGCAAATCAGTTTTGATGTGCCGGCAGGGCACCATGCCTTTGTGTATGTCTACGAGGGCAAGGTGCAGGTTGGCGAGCGGGTTGTCAACAATCATTGCGCCGGTATTTTGTCGGATGGTGACAAAATTGCCATGCACAGTCTGGATCAGGAAACGCGTTTTTTAGTGCTGGCAGGTAAGCCTATCGGTGAACCGGTAGTACAATATGGCCCTTTCGTGATGAATACACGTGCCGAAATCGAGCAGGCTGTATCAGATTATCAGAATGGCACTTTGACCCAGACTGTTTGATCCGATCAGCGTGCCGCTGGCAGCGCAACAGACATCCGCCTCCTTTTAACGTTAGCGAACCAGCATGCCCAGCACTATTAAAAACGACAACGCGCCTGTCCAGGTGGAATATATTTCATCGTGTGTATTGCCTACCCCGTGGGCGACCTTTCAACTGCACGCGTTTCTGGAGCCACTCACTTCCAAAGAGCATCTGGCGCTCACGCTCGGTGACGTTGGCAGTGGTGCGCCGGTGCTGGCCCGCATGCATTCGGAATGTCTGACCGGTGACGCTCTGTTTTCTCAGCGCTGTGACTGCGGCGCGCAGCTCGAAGCTGCCATGAAAAAAATTGCCCAGGAAGGTCGTGGCGCATTGCTGTATCTGCGTCAGGAAGGCCGCGGGATCGGATTGCTCAATAAAGTGCTGGCGTACCGATTGCAGGATGCCGGCGCCGATACGGTTGAAGCCAATCAGGCGCTTGGATTTGCACCCGATCAGCGCAGTTATAAAATTTGTCTGCCGATGCTGCAACATCTGCAGATCAAAGCGGTGCGACTGATGAGCAATAATCCGCGCAAGGCTGCCGCACTGGTGGAATGCGGTATCGAAGTGACCGAACATATCCCGTTGATCATTCAGAAAAATCCGCACAATGAACGCTACCTGTTGACCAAGGCGGCCAAGCTCGGCCACAAGTTTTAGATTTGTTCTGTTATAGTGTTTAGCCGCGTCGCATCAACCCGCGCAATGGTGGGATTTTATCCCAGCCTGCGACACCAACCTGAGATGGGTCACACAATGGCAACGGTACGCAAATCCGCAACTCCCAAAGCAGTTCCATCTTCCCGACGTCCGCGTCACGATCATCCTCCCAAACTCGATCACGAACATATCGCACTGGTGCTGCAGGGTGGCGGTGCGCTGGGTGCGTATCAGGCCGGCGTGTTTGAAGCGCTGGCCAAAATTCCGTGCGAGCCGCACTGGGTGGCCGGGGTGTCGATCGGTGCCATCAATTGTGCCCTGATCGCCGGCAATCAGCCACAGCACCGGGTGGCAAAAATGGAAGAATTCTGGAATATGGTGACCTCGCAGAGTGCCCTGTATTCACCGGTGTTTGATCAGCAGTGGTCCGCCATCCATCAGATGGGCGCTTCCATGGCCGCCTCCTGGGGCGTGCCGGGCTTTTACAAGCCGCGCATTCCGCCGCCGATGTTTCAGCCAGAAGGTACTGACGGCGCCATCAGTTATTACGACACCGCGCCCCTGCGCGCATCGCTGGAACGGCTGGTCGACTTTGATCTGATCAACGCGAAGAAAGTGCGCCTGTCGGTGGGAGCAGTCAATGTACGTACCGGAAATTCGATTTATTTTGACAATGCCAAACAGCGCATCGGCCCGGAGCACATCATGGCCAGCGGTGCGCTGCCGCCGGCGTTTGCCCCGGTCATGATTGATGGTGAACCGTACTGGGATGGCGGTATCGTGTCGAATACGCCGCTGCAGTATGTGCTCGATAACCGCGATCTGAAAAAAACCATGGCAGTGCAGGTCGATCTGTTCAGTGCACGTGGCGCATTGCCGCAGAATATGGGTTCGGTACTGTCGCGGCAAAAGGATATTCAGTATTCCAGCCGCACCCGGCTCGGCACCGATCAGGCAGCTGAACTGCAGCGTGCCAAGCAAAATGTGCAGCAGCTCATTGCCAAACTGCCCGCGGGCCTGCGCAACGATCCTGAAGTGAAATATTTGCTGGAGGTGTCCAGAACCGCGCATCTGGATATCGTGCATCTGATTTACCGGCAGGAGCGCTATGAACTGGAATCCAAGGATTACGAATTTTCACGTTCGGCCATGCTGGCCCACTGGCAGGCCGGTTTGCGGGATATGCGCAGGACTCTGGATCATCCGGACTGGCTGCGCATGGCCACGTCCGATGACGGGGTGACTGTTTATGATTTGTGTCATGCCGAAGTTTCGGTTAAAACCTAGTTTGAAATCTTTGGGTGTGCCGTAGGGTGGGATGCTTCGCAGGCTGGGATGCTTCGTAGGCTGGGATGCTTCGTAGGCTGGGATGCAATCCCAGCATCAACGGTTGAAATGCTGGGATTGCATCCCAGCCTACGAAGCATCCCAGCCCACGTACTTTCAATCAGAAGATTTTAACTAGAAGTGCATGCCGTACTGATGCTGCAACACGATTTTGTAGGACTTGATGAGTGAATTCAATCCCAGTATCAGTTGGACCAGCGTATTTTCCGGCAGTACCCAGATCCGTCCTTTGGCCGGTTTGCTGCCGGTGCAGGCCGACAGGATGGGGGTGGCCCAGTCGGCCGCTGCGGTGACATCCAGCAGGATCATGCCTTCGCTGGTGGTGTGGATGTAAATTTCACCACCCAGCTCCAGCTCGAAACAGATGCCCTGACCATTGGGCAGTCCGGCATTCCTGTCCTGTTCAAGATAAAAATTCAATTCCAGATTACTGTTGGCGATCCAGACTTCGGCATCGTCGACACCGTCCAGTATCAGCCAGGGACGTTGATGGGCATCGGCCGGAAACGTGTTCATGCAGGCTTTCTGAGCAGACCGGCAGCAATTTTGCCGCTCTGTACTGCTGCTTCCAGAGTGGCTGGATAGCGGCTGGCGGTGTAATCGCCGGCCAGTACCAGGTTGGACCGCGGCAGTTGATTGGAAGGGCGCACCAGATTCGGCGTGCAGGCAAAAGTAGCGCGTTTTTCGGTAATGACCTGAGTCCACAGCGGCGTAGCCAGTTCCGGCCGGTTCAGGTCGGTTGCCAGCTGTGCGGCGCAGTGCCGCGCCAGTTCTGCGTGACCCTGCCCGATGGCTTCATGGGAGGCGCTGATGACTACGGCGAACAGACCGGCGTGACCATCGAGTTGTCCACGGTCGAATACAAACTGTCCCCAGGCTTGCTGTTCCGGTTTGTCGACCAGTGCCAGGAACGCACGTTCGAGTCTGACCGTCCCCGGATATTGCAGATAGCAGGTGGTAATCGGTTCATACTCGTAGTCGGGAATATGCTGCGCCAGTCCAAGTGGTTCCAGCAATGTGCGTGCTGCGCAGGCCTGCGTGGCAATGACCACGCCATCGACAATCTCTGTGCCGCTTGTGCTGTGCACCGTCCACTGCTTCTGATGTGCGGTAATGGCCTGCACTGCGCATCCGGTGCGCACTGTGCCGCCGTGTGTTTCAATCAATTTTGCCGCCGGCAACCCCAGCAGGCTGGACAGATCAGTGCGTGGGATGAGCATGTCGGAGGCGCTGCGCGCAGCGCCCAGGCTGTCCTTCAATACATTCAGAAATACCTGGGCGGAAGCGCGGGCGATCGGTGTGTTGAGCGCGGCGATACACAGAGGTTGCCACATCAGGCGGATCAGATTCGGGGTCTGGTCGAAGCGCTCCAGCAGTTCTGAGACGGTGCAGTCGGCATTGAGCTGCCAGTCCATCCAGCGCGCCGTGCTGGAAAAGCGCAGCAGCGCCATTTTGTCGGCCCGGCTCAATCCCGTGGCACGGAGCAGTCCGACCAGCATGTGCAGTGGTGCCGGCAATTTTGGGGCAAGCAGCTGCATGCCGGAGCAACCCTCCGGGTAGCACATCTGCAGCGGCAGGCGCAGCAGGCTGTCACTTTGTCCCAGTGTGTTGAGCAATGCCAGTGTTTCACGGTAGGCACCCAGCAAAATGTGTTGACCATTGTCGAGAGTCAGTCCCTGCACGCTGACTTGTCTGGCGCGTCCGCCCAGTGTGCGCGCCGCTTCATACCAGTGCACCTCATGACCCTGCTGCGCCAGTTCGACTGCGGCACTGCATCCGGCCCATCCGGCTCCGATGACTCCGATTTTCATTTCAACCCTTCACGTAAGTGATCCAGGCCAGCCAGAGTTTGCGTATCGGTGTCAAAGAAATGCGCTGATTGAGAACCTGGAACCGGTCGCGCTGAATTTCGCTCAGCAGGGTGCGGTAAATCGCAGCCATGATCAGGCTGGTGCGCTGGGCACGCCGGTCTTCTTTGGGCAGCAATGCCAGTGCTTCGTCATAACAGGCCTGGGCCCGCTCATACTGGAACTGCATCAGGGCGACGAATTTGTCGCTGTAGCGGGCATTGAGTATATCGGCGGCGGTAACACCGAACTGTTGCAGTTCGTTGACCGGCAAATAGATCCGGCCCTTGCGCGCATCGTCACCGACATCGCGAATGATATTGGTGAGCTGAAAGGCCAGCCCGAGTTTTTCGGCAAACTCGCGGGTCTGGGGATTGGACACGCCAAAGATGCTGGCCGATAAAATGCCCACCACGCTGGCCACGTGCCAGCAGTAGCGCTTCAAGCCTGTGTAATCAAGATAACGGGTTTGGGTCAGATCCATTTCCATACCGTCGATAATGGCCAGCAAATGCTGACCCTCGAGCTGAAATACTGCCATGTGCGGCTGCAGTGCGCGTGTGACCGGATGCGTCGGCTGGCCAGCGAGCATGGCATTGATTTCAGTGCGCCACCACATCAGTTTGCTGTGCGCGATACTGGCGTCGCTGGTTTCATCGACTGCATCATCGACTT
>Ga0316222_1001455_pt1 | contig 28739 bp, 28 predicted proteins | sample TBH18011metaG_FD_206008 | JGI IMG/M metagenome (GOLD analysis project Ga0316222, IMG submission 206008) | Freshwater microbial communities from Trout Bog Lake, Wisconsin, USA - TBH18011 | ecosystem: Environmental > Aquatic > Freshwater > Lake > Hypolimnion/Profundal zone | place: USA: Wisconsin... | reverse complement strand
TGATGTTTCTACCAGGGCCGCTCAAAAAGATTGGTGTTGGTTTATCTATAGCATCTGACATACTAGGTACATTTACACAAGCAGTTACAAATGCAGCTAAAGAAGGTGTGCAATTATTAGCCGCAGAAGCAGATAAAACTATCAAAGCATTTAACAATACCGCTGCCGCAGGAGCACTGCTAGGTAAAGGTATGGACGATGTTAGAAAATATGCTACTCGTGCAGGACTAACAGTTGATCAATTTAGTGAAGTAATTAAAAATAACAGTCAAGCCTTAGCAGATAGTGGATTAACTGTAGAAATGGGTGCAAGAGCCGTTGCTGATGTTAGTAGTAGACTGGCTAAAGACACAGGCAAAAGTGGACTAACCTTACAACGTGAAATGTTAAATCTTGGAGTAGGATTCCAAGAACAAGCTGACTTAGTAGCACAGGTTATGGTAGGATATAAACGTGCTGGCATGACTGCTACTAATAAAGAATTAGCTACAGCCACGGTTGAAATGGCTAAGAATACCAAAGCCATGGCAGACATCATGGGTGAAGAAGCCAAGAATCGCCAAGAAGCTGCTAAACAACAGGCCGCACAGTATGCGTTTGCAGCCAAAATAAATGAACTAGCTAAAAAATATGGTGATCCTACACTGCCAATGAAAGTACAGCAATCATTGGCGTTGATGTCTGAATCACAACGTAATGCCGCAATACAAGCTACAGTGTTAAGTGGTGCAGTCACAGACACAGGCGCATTACTTATGGATGGCGGTGATGCGGCTAGAACCTTTGCTGGTAGTTTAGAATCAGGTAAAACATCAATACAAGATTTAACAGCTGGTACTACACGCTTAAATGATAGATTACAGTCTGGAACTGATGAAATGGGTCGTGCGTTAAGCGCATCGGCTATTGCCATTGGAGCAAATACTGACTTAAACAAAGCCTACAGTGATCAATATGCAGATTCATTTAAAGTAAATTCTGCAAACGTAGACAAAGCAATAAAAGACGCTGACAAATTATCAGGCGCACACGGGGGATTACAAGATGAACTCATGGGCGTTGAAGTACAAGCACAAAGTTTAAAAATGGTCATCCAAGATGAACTTACACCTACAATGAAAAAATTTGCCAAGGTAGCTGATGAAGTGCTTGGTGCTGTACATAAAGCCGTGGGCGCAGTCACTGGTCATGGATTTGGTGGTGGTCTAATGCATGTGTTAGGATCAGCAGGCAGTGGAGCATTAACTGGTGGTGAATTTGGCGGAGCCGCTGGTGCTGTTGGTGGATTGACTGCTGGTGGCGTAGGTGCTGTTCCTGGTGCTATCATTGGAGGTGGCGTAGGCGCTGTTAGTGGAGCAGTGGTAGGTGGTCTTAGCGGTATATATGAAGCTGTCACAGGACAATATGATGCAGGTGGCATAGCATCAGGACCAGTTAGCGGGTTCGCCGCAGAACTACATGGTACAGAAGCAGTAGTTCCGCTACCAGATGGTAAAACTATTCCTGTGGAAACACGTCAGGTTGGCCCAAACATGGATACTAAACTCATGTCAGACATGTTAAATGAGCTTAAAAACGGACATCAATCAACTATCCAAGCGATGAATGAATTGGTACGTCACGCCAAAACAACAGCAAGTTACTCATCACAATTAGTCCAGCTGGCTAGCTAAGACGATAAATACTGTATCGTTAATAGGAGCCCGTCATGGCTGGATGGAAAAAATATTTTAAAGCAGCAAACCCAAATTCTAGTGGTTTAATGAGCCCAATTGGCAACGGTGGTAATTTACCAGATGTCAAATACAGCAACTTTGCCAGCCAATTACCAGAAGTCTATATTGGACATCCAAATCGCACAGAACGCTACAATCAATATGAACAGATGGACATGGACAGTGAAGTCAATGCAGCCTTAGACATCCTAGCTGAATTCATGACACAGCCAAATATTGAAAATGGCACAGGTTTTGATCTATTCTTCAAAGAAGATCCCACAGACAACGAAGTTAAGATACTAAAAGACCAATTACAACAATGGGTCAGTCTTAACGAATTAAACAAGAGATTATTCAAACTGGTACGCAATGTGATCAAATATGGTGATCAAGTATTCCTACGTGACCCAGAAACATTTAAACTGTTCTGGACAGAAATGTTCAAAGTTACCAAAGTTATCGTTAACGAAGCTGAAGGTAAGAAACCAGAACAGTATGTTATCAAAGATCTAAACATCAACTTTATGAACTTGACAGCTACAGCACTAAGCTCAAGCGATACATTCATCAACCACCCACAGGTAGGCGGGCCAAGTGGTAGTTATGTACAACCACAAACACCTTACAGTGGCGGATCACGTTTTAGCCATGCTAAAAATGAAGCTGTTATTGATGCAGAACACGTAGTACACCTAAGTCTAACAGAAGGCTTAGACTTAAACTGGCCATTTGGTAATTCAGTGCTAGAAAGTATCTTTAAGATTTTCAAACAGAAAGAATTATTAGAAGATGCTATCATCATCTATCGTATACAACGTGCACCAGAACGCAGAATCTTTAAGATTGACGTAGGTAACATGCCCACACACATGGCCATGGCCTATGTTGACCGTATCAAAAATGAAATCCATCAACGTCGTATTCCTACACAAACAGAAGGTGGACAAAACATGATGGATGCTACTTATAATCCATTGTCAACCAACGAAGACTACTTTTTTCCAACCACAGCAGATGGCCGTGGTAGTACTGTAGAAGTATTCCCAGGTGGACAAAATCTTGGTGAAATCACAGACTTACGTTACTTTACTAACAAGATGTTCCGTGGCTTACGTATTCCTAGTTCGTATTTGCCAAATGGTATTGATGAAAGCGAACGTACTTACAGTGATGGTAAAACAACCACAGCATTGATCCAAGAATGGCGATTTAATCAATACTGTATGCGCTTACAACGCTTGATCGTTGAAAAACTAGACATGGAATTCAAGATGTTCATGCGTTGGAGAGGGGTAAACATTGACAACAGCTTGTTTGAACTACGCTTTAACGAACCACAGAACTTTGCCAAATATCGCCAAGCAGAAGTGGATCAAACACGTATCGCTACATTTACACAGCTAGAACCTATCCCTTATCTCAGCAAACGATTCTTGCTAGAACGTTACTTAGATCTAAGTGAAGAAGAAATGACACGCAACGATGAACTTTGGGCGCAAGAAAATGGTACTGTTGAAGATACTACCGCTCCAGATGCTGGCTTACGTAGCGTTGGGGTAAGTAATGCAGGTATACAGCAGGACTTAGAAACACTAACACCAGCACCCATAGGTGAGATACCCGCAGGCGCAGTTCCTGGCGGGCCTGAAGAAGCTGGTGCGGCAGCCAGTGCACCTACCGGTGGTGCAGGTGCTCCAGCCGGTGGATTAGGTTTATAAGCATTTTAACAAATACTTCTCGTCGGATCAAACTTTATCTAATAAAGCCCACCACGAATAGTTGAGTCATATAATTAATTATATATGTATGAGATATTATAAAACAGATGACAATTAGTTTAATTTCCCGCGGCGGTGCTGGAGCACACCTTGTATCGGCATTATTAGATTATTGTACTGAAGAAGGAGGATTGCCTGGATATCCTAAATTTATTCCAGGTGATAATCTCCATACTCATGCGGTAATTCATAAAAAAGTCGATAATTTTTATATATCTTACTTACACCCGGTTTCCGATATGGTTATGTATGCTAATCTTCATGAAAAAAAACCAATAATAAAAAAACAAATATTTGATTGGAATTTTATTTCAGCTGCTGATGAAACTCTCGCACCAATCGCAAATAATGACCTTGGCAGATTATTAATTTTGTCAATGAGCATAGGAAAATGTTGGAACAAAAAATTACCACCAGATGATTATTTTTTTGATTATTCAAGATGTACTAGTTTTGGTGATAAAATAGAAGTAGTAGCTTTTACTTTGTTTGATGTTTTAACCTGTGATTTTTTTAAGTTTCACACCCACAAATATCCTACCTATTTTATTGACGTACTATGGTTTTATAACAATGAATATGAAAAAATAATTGAAACTATCATAGCTTGCGGATGGACTCCAAAAAAAGAAAAAGTTAAAATTTTTTGTCAGAAAGTATTGTATTTTAATAAACCCTATTATGATATAATATCTAATTGCCAATCGATTTATTTGGAAGTAATTAACAAAATAGTCAGAGGTATTAATTTAACCTTTTTTGAAACAGCAATAATACACGCTCTGCTTATGAAATCTTATAATATAGAAAGTCCTAAACAGATAAAATTAATAAAAGAATTACCTACATCAACAGAAGATTTTTTTAATTTATATGAAGTTAAATAATCACATATTTTTTGCTGGTAGGGCCGCTGATGGATTCAGTTTACAGTCTTTTTGATAAATAATAACATGAACCTACTTGAAGTATTTGACCAAGATCCAACTGGCTATCGCTCTGAAAAAGAAGATCATACAGAGCTAAAACTACACGACTTGCGTAAAACCAAACTGACTCTAAAACAGATTAATCGCCTACGCGTCATGAATGATGTGCGTAAGTTAGAACATGAACAAAAGCTCACAGGTGTACAAAAGCAGTATAAAGCACCACCTGCCGCAGCCCCAACGCTGTAATTATCCTCCAAAATCAATCAAAAAACTAGCATTTAACCCCCTTTTCTGTAATCTAAAGTAAATATATAAACATAATACATTTACTCTCAAGTATTAGTCCGGATTTAATATTAATTTTTAAGGAGTTCTTAAATGAGCAACAAATACGAACAATTAGTCGAATTCATCATCAACGATGAAACAGACAAAGCTCGTGAATTGTTCCACCAAATCGTTGTGGAAAAATCACGTGATATCTATGAAAGTCTAGTTGAAGAAGAAGACCTAGATGAAGTAATGGGTGGTAACGAAGTTGAAGGCCTGGTAAAAGACGTTCAAATGGACGAAGAAGGCATTTCAGAAGAAGAAGAAGAATACGGTGAAGAAGACGCTGAAGAAGACGCTGAAGAAGAAGACGGTGCGTTTGATCACGACGAAGCTGGTGAAGAAGCTGGTGAAGAAGAATTAGAAGATCGCGTTGTTGACTTAGAATCAGCACTTGACGAACTTAAAGCTGAATTTGATGCTTTGATGGCTGACGAAGCACATGAGCCAGAACACCATGACGGTATTGATGATCCTGATTTCCACAGTGAAGAAGGTTCAGAAGACGAAATGGAAGGCATGATGTACGAAGCTAAAGAAGAAGACGATGAAGAAGACGATGAAGAAGACGATGAAGAAGACGATGACGAAGAAGATTTAGAAGAGTCTAAAAAAGTCGTTAAAGAATACGTTGACAATGTTGGTACACCATACAAAGGTGAATTAGATGGTAAAGAAGGTAAAACAGTTGGTACAGGTAACAGCTTCAAAGCTGCACCTAATACTAAAGACCCTGTAGCATCTAAGAACGACATGGGCGGTTCAGCTAAGAATATCGCAACTGGTAAAGCTAATGGCAATCCAGACGGCAATGCTCCAGCTAAAGAAGGTGCTCCAAACCAATACAAAAAAGGTGAAGGCAATTTACCACACGCAGGCAGCTTTAAAAACGTTCCAGGCAAGAAAAAAGTATGGGACGGTGGCGGCGAAGGCGGTCATGGCGCTGAGAAAGTAGGCGACAAAGACGGTAAATTAGCAGGTAATGATGGTCGTATTGCTCAAGGCAAGAAACCAGTTATCAGTACAACACCAAGATAATTAGGAAACTATAATGGCATTTTATCTTAAAGAAAACTTAACTTTTGACGCAGCAAGGATGGAAGTCCTTACTGAAGCTACGGCTGACGGCAAAGGTAAGAATCTTTATATGAAAGGTATTTTCATTCAAGGTGGCGTTAAAAACCACAATGAGCGAGTTTACCCAGTAAATGAGATTGAAAAAGCCGTTAGCACACTAAATGAACAGATCAAGGGTGGTTACTCAGTCTTAGGCGAAGTTGATCACCCTGATGATTTGAAAATTAATTTAGATCGTGTTTCACATATGATTACAGATATGTGGATGGATGGTCCTAATGGTTTTGGTAAATTAAAGATTCTTCCTACTCCAATGGGTTTGTTGGTAACAACAATGTTGGAATCAGGAGTAAAACTTGGTGTTTCATCTCGTGGTAGCGGCAACGTGAACGAGGGAGACGGCAAAGTAAGTGACTTTGAAATAGTCACAGTAGATGTAGTTGCGCAACCAAGCGCACCTAACGCATATCCAACAGCGATTTACGAGGGGTTGATGAATATGCGCGGTGGCAGTAAGGTATTCGAAATGGCAAAAGAAGCCGGCGCAGATCAAAAAGTGCAAAAATATTTGAAGCAAGCTGTTACAGGCCTAATCAAAGATTTGAAAATTAAATAGGAGATCAGCATGTTAGAAGCTATCAAACCATTGTTGGATAGTGGCATCATTAACGAAGATACTCAAGCAGCTATTACAGAAGCTTGGGAAAAACAAGTTAATGAAGCACGTGAAACTGTTCGCGCTGAATTGCGTGAAGAGTTCGCACAACGCTATACACACGATAAACAAGTAATGGTTGAAGCTCTAGACAAAATGGTCACTGAATCACTCTCCGCTGAACTCAAAGAGTTCGCCGAAGAGAAACAAGCTCTAGTAGAAGACCGCGTGAAATTCAAACGTCACATGGTTGAATCTGCTGGTAAGTTTAATGACTTTATGGTTACTAAACTTGCAGAAGAGATCAAAGAGTTACGTCAAGATAAGAAAGTTCAAACTGAAGCTATCGCTAAGTTAGAAAAGTTTGTTATCCATGCACTAGCTGAAGAGATCAAAGAGTTTGACCAAGACAAGCAAGCTGTTGTAGAAACTAAAGTTAAACTTGTTGCAGAAGCTAAATCAAAACTAGCTGAACTACAAGGTGCTTTTGTTAAACGCAGTGCTAAACTTGTTAAGGAAGCAGTGGCAAACAATCTAGGCTCAGAATTAGCTCAACTCAAAGAAGACATCCAAGCAGCTCGCGAGAACATGTTTGGCCGTCGCTTATTTGAAGCATTTGCCCAAGAATTCGCAGTTACACACCTAAGTGAAAATGCTGAATTCGCAAAACTTAAAGCAGAAATCGCAGAAAAAGAAACGATTATTGCTGAAAGCAAAAAAGCAATCGCTGAAAAAGAAGTGTTAGTTGAGTCAAAAGAAAAAGAAGTTCGAGTAATCAAAGACTCAGTGGCTCGTAAAGAGGCATTGAATGAGTTGCTCAAACCGTTAAACAAAGAGAAAGCTGAAGTAATGAGCAGTCTTCTCGAAAGTGTGCAAACTGAACGTCTTCAGTCTGCATATGAAAAGTATCTACCAGCAGTTCTAAACAACACTCCAGCTGTTAAAGCTGAAAAAGCTGTATTAGCTGAGAGTCGTGTAGAAGTGACAGGTGATAAATCTGCTAAAACAGACGTAGAAGTTGCTACTAATGTAGTTGACATCAAACGTTTAGCAGGGCTAAAATAGTAGTAAAATTTTTATAAGGAAAAAAGAAATGACAACCCAACTATTAGAAGGCCGTTGGAATGAGACCAAAGACGCCCTGTTAGAAGGTCTACAAGGTTCTAAAAGAACCTCAATGGCAATTATTTTGGAAAACACTAAGAAGCACTTGATGGAAACTGCTACTAGTGGTGCAACAGCAGTAGGTAACGTTGCTACACTAAACCGCGTGATTCTTCCAGTGATTCGTCGAGTTATGCCAACTGTTATCGCTAATGAAATTATTGGCGTTCAACCAATGACTGGCCCAGTTGCACAAATCCACACACTACGTGTACGATATGCTGATCAACAAGCTGCTGGTTCAATTGGTGGTGACGCTGCAGTTCCAGGCGATGAAGCACTATCACCATTCAAGATTGCTGTAGCTTACTCAAGCCAAACATCAACTGGCTTAGCAGCTTCTACAAGCTCACTTGAAGGTACACCAGGTAACAGAATCAACGTTCAAATTTTAAAACAAGTTGTTGAAGCGAAAACTCGCAAACTATCAGCTCGTTGGACATTTGAAGCTGCGCAAGATGCACAATCTATGCACGGTTTAGACGTTGAAGCTGAAATCATGGCTGCTTTAGCACAAGAAATCACTGTTGAAATCGACCAAGAGATTTTAAACAGCTTGTTAGCTTTAGCACCAAACACATACAACTACAACCAAGCTACTGTATCAGGTACTGCTACATTCGTTGGTGATGAACATGCTGCTTTAGCTGTTCTTATCAATCGTTCAGCAAACTTGATCGCACAACGTACAAGACGTGGTGCTGGTAACTGGGCAGTTGTAAGTCCAGAAGCTTTAACAGTGTTACAATCTGCAACTACTTCAGCTTTTGCTCGTAGTACAGAAGGTACATTTGAAGCTCCAACAAACAATAAATTTGTTGGTACATTAAACAACGCTATGAAGATCTATGTAAACAGCTATGCTGCTACTGGTACTTCAGTGTTATTAGGTTATAAAGGTTCTAGCGAAGCTGATGCAGCTGCGTTTTATTGCCCTTATATTCCTTTAATGAGTTCTGGTGTTGTGTTAGATCCTAGCACATTTGAACCAGTAGTAGGCTTTATGACACGTTACGGTTATGCTGAGCTCACTAACACCGCATCTAGCTTAGGCAATGCGGCTGACTACTTAGAAACGATTGGTATTTCTAATCTTTCATTCCAATAATATTGGTTTGCAAGAGGTAGTAAAACTCAAAATGAAAAACCCCGCTTTATGTGGGGTTTTTTATTGGCTATTTGACATACTCCATAAATACTGTTACTATAGTAGTGTTTCCTAGGAGAAATCAAAATGGCAGATGAACAAGTATCAACACCAGCAACACCAGCAACACCAGCAACACCAGATCCAACGCCAACACCAGCGCAGTTAGCTGCCGCGGCTCCAGATCCGACACCGGCTCCATCAACACCAGCAACACCAGCAACAGTAGCAACAGCAGATGATCAAGCAGTACATCCTGATTTAGTAACACACAGTAGTTCAGTGATTGATTATGTTAATGCTGAATTAGCTAGACACAAAGCTCTGTTAGCTGTAGTCACAGATGTTAAAAAAGGAATCAATGATTTACATACAGATTTAGTCACAGCAGGCGAAGATGTAGTCGCCGCTGAGAAACGAGTCCACGGTTATGCTGCGGAACACAAACTTAAAATCGTGCTAGTTGTTATCGCGCTAGCCGCGATTGGTTTTGCTGTAGTTAAATTTTTATAAGCCGCAACAGTCCAAAAAGCCCCTATATGGGGCTTTTTCTTTGGCTATCGCGATAAATAATACTGTTCACTCTTAACGGAGAGTTTATGCAGACCCACTGCGTAGGCCTAGAACGCCATTTATTAAGGAGAAAACAAATGGGACGTCCAATTAAATTAACACAAAGCAGTTCAATTGACAAAGGTTACAACAACGGTTATGGTGGCACTATTGGTGCAGGCCATGCTATTACAAGCGTTTATACTATCGCTTTCAATTACAAAACAGCTGGTAATGTATTAGTCACGAACGGTTATGCATCAGCACAAAAAGGCGCACAAAAATTTACAGTTGCTAATGCGGCCGGCGGTCAAACTACATCAGTTTATCTAGTAAACCCAACAAGTGGTTTTGCAAATATGGCTGCTAATACAGCGGCAGTATTATGCTACAACACAAGCAATGTAGCTTTCTATGCTAAACGTATCACAGACCATTGGGTTAAAGACTGGAATGGCAACAGATATGTTTACAAATCTGGACTTAACGTAGTAGCAACAGCTAACTGGGCAAACGTTGCTACTAACTAATTTAATTTAGTTAAGAAAATAGCACCTTAGGGTGCTATTTTTTTGTCTCTAGTGTTGAATAAAACTGATAAATAATAGAAACTGGAAGATTTAAATGGCAATCGTTAAAAAACTTGGTGCACCTTATACCATAACAACTACCAACAATAGCGATACTATCACGCTGGCAACCACATCACCTCTTGGTGTGATCATTACTGGTAATTTAACTGTGCTAGGTAATAGTACACAAGTAGAATCAAACGTTACTAGTATCACAGATAATTTTGTAACATTAAATGCAGGTGAAAATGGTAATGGTGTTAGCATCCTCGGAACAACATCAGGACTTATAATTGATCGCGGCACAGCACCTGGTGGCAACGTTAAACTACAATGGAACGAGCCATTAAAGGTTTGGCAAGTCAGTGGAATTACTAGCGGAAGCCCAGGTGATGGTACGCTGTTTTCAAACCTAGCAACATCTAGTACAGGTGGTACTGTGGTATTTGATGACAAAGCACCAGTACTAGGTGGCAACTTAAATGCCAATGGATTCACTATCTACGCAAACGCCACAGTAAACTTTGGTGCAAATTTATTATTAATTAATCCAGCAACTACACCAAACGTAGCAGTTATCAATGCCACCATAGTTTATGCAAGTACACCTTCATCAGGTACTTCAGGCATTTATGTATTAAACAGCCAAGCTGCTAACCAAGAATTAGTTACCAAAGCTCGCGCCCTGGGCTTTTCATTATTATTATAGGAACAAACATGTCAATTCAGTCTACACTATTAACAACAACACCTAGCAACATCTATGTTAGCTCTGGCAACACAGTGGTTAGCACTATGTATTTCTGCAATACCTACACTTCCGCTGTAAATCTAAACGTTTATTTAATTTCAGCACCAAATAGCATTGCTAATGTAACCACACAAATTTATGCTAACATACAATTAGCATCAAATGACACTTACGTTGCAGATTGGGAAAAACTAGTATTAGGCCCTGGTGATCAAATCCGTGCTAGTGTTGGTATAGCCAATGTAGTAAATGCTACAATCACTTACGTAGGAATCTAACGATGGGACGCTTTATTAAAAACGCAGGCCCAAAAACAGCCAGCCATGCTTTTGCCTTACCAATTGGTACCAGTGCCATTGGTCCAGATAGTCCTGTAGTAGGGCAAACACGCTGGAATACAACTACAAGCCGTTTTGAATATTACAGTACTGGTAATGTTTGGCAGGCAACAGCACATGAAGGATTTGCTAATCTTATTGTATCAACATTTACAGTGAGTAATGTCAATCAATTGTCTTATGGACCATTGAGTACGACCTATACAGCAGGTCAAGAAAAAAGATTATTAGTGCATCTAGCAGGTGTTTATCAAATTCCTAACACCAATTACACATGTAATGGTACAGCTAATATCGCTTTCCAAGCCGGTAGTTTAAGTAGTTATAGTGGTGCAACTATCGCTATAGTTGAGGGGTTAGGAAGCACGAGTGCTGTCTAATCTTTTGTAAATTAAGGATTCGTAGATGGCAATCAGTCAGGTCCCAGGGTATGCGTTATTAACAACATTAGATCGTCAAGGTACAGATCTTTCGTTTGTTAGTACCACCAACACGAACCCAAATGGTACCGGTTCTACTTTATTATATTTTGATTATGCTAATTGGACCATCGGTATCAATGAACCTAATCCTTATCGATATAATCAAAGCCTAGTAGTCACAGGTAATATCTTATCCAACGGTGGCGGTGTATTAACCACTGGCAATCTACAGCATGACCTAGGTAACGTCACCAATCAATGGAACAACGTTTGGGCTAACAATCTCTACGGCACAATACAAACCGCTACACAACCAAATATTACCACTGTTGGTAACATCACTAACTTAAATGTCCTAGGTAATCTAACAGTTGGCGGTCAGACGATTACGAATACCACAGGTAATTTAAATGCTGCCAATAATCAAATTATCTGGGTGGGTTCACCAATCCAAAGCACAGATGCCGCAACCAAAGGTTATGTTGATGCACAAATAGCTGGAGGAAGCAAAGGTAATTTAATTCCTTTAGGTACTCCAACAGACGGTAATCTAGCTGACAACAATGCAGCTTACCTAGGATTTACAACCAGTACCACAGTGACAGATGCCATTGACATATTAAACTCAGTAACTGAAAACCTATTTACCAATACATTTGTACGCACTGTGTCATTCTCAAGCAATGTCACAGCAGGTGGTGCAGGACAGACTATATTGTTGACTATGGTACCACAAGGTAATGTCAACCAATATGTCATACAATGGGGTGATGGCACAGCCAACACAACCACCAGTTCTACAACTGCTACACATACATACACTACTAACGTTGGTACACCATTTACTATCATAGTGCAGGCAAGTAATACCAATGGTGCTAGTCCAAGCAACGTAGCCAATGCTGTGCGCACTAACTATATACAAATCTATGGTGCTAACCCAGTGATGGGCTTTAGCATGTTTAGTGCCAACGTCAGCGGCACACCACTAAGTGGTAATAGTTTATACAGTGTGCAAGGTAATGTGATTTATCTACAAAATACCACAACCAATACCAACACTTCAACAGTGACTTGGAGTATCAATTGGGGTGATGGTACTTATGCCAACGTGCCCAATAACACATCATCAGGTGGTGTGTTGGGTCCTTATGCTAATCACACATATTCATCAAATTCAGGTGCCAGCACATTCGCAGTTAACCTAGCACTGTTGTCAGACAATATCGCCAACCCCAGCATCCTTCCACTATATACCGCGACTAATCTTAAAGTATACAGTCCTACTCCACCAGTGCCATTTGGTGTGTCTACAAGATCATTGACCTATGGTACTAGCGTAGGTAATAGCCCGTATCTAGCTGCCAGTGCCACAGACAACACAGGCGGAACAACACTAACAGCAGGTGCTACAGTTAATCGTGCTACGTACAATCAAGGCGTTATCAATGCCAATGCAGGTACTATAACTAATACATTAACCTATAATGGTAACACTGGTGTATTAAGTGCTATTGTTAATGGTACCAATGCTGGCAATGTAAACTTAGCTACGCCTCAGACGACAGGATTGACAGGTAATCTTTGGATTACTTCACTCAGTGATTATAATCTATTTGCTCAATCAGGTGCAGGCACAACTTTTGCCAGCTCAATATACTATCCAGGTTGGGGCTACGGATTTACAGCCAACGTCACAGCCACTGGCAGCAAGTTACCAGTTGGTATAAACAGATTTGGTATCAATCATACAACCACAGGTGCGACCAGCAATGTAGAATTCGTAGTTGATAATATCATTACAACACCAACATTTACCTGGGGAAATATCGCTATAGGTACACCTGGCACTTATCGTTATATCTCAGGTATACCATACTTTAACACAGGTAGTCCAACACTGACCATATCAGGAATAACCATTGGCCCAAATTGGATTGGACAAACCTACACTGGTGCAACAAATCCAGTACAGATTAACTCAGGACAGAACCAAGAAGGTACTGCGTCAGCAGTGATTACCAACACTGGTTATAATTATTCTAGCCTGAACAACGCAGCCAACGTCATGCTCAGTGGTGGCGTACCAATTGCTAACACAGGCGCATATTCACCATATACCGTAGCCAACCTAACATTGTCAATCACCGCAAGCTCAGTGCGTAGCGTAGCTAACCTTTTAATGTATGTGACTAACTGTACTAATTCAACAGCATTTGTCTACACCATTGGTGCCAATGCTAACATACAAGTACACACAGCAGCACAGAGTGGTATCAGTGAAATCGCTATCTCAGCTAACACCAGTGCCAACACCAACCCAGCGGTGCGCAGCACATATTTCCTAGCCAACACTACTAATACGCCAGCGTATGTTAGTTCAACTAACTTTATGTCTACAGCAAACACCTACAATGAATCAGCAGATCCAGGTGTAGCAGGCACACGTGAAGCAACCATACGTATGGGTGTACTAAAATTTTCTGCTAACAACTACAGCACTGGTTACTTACCAATTGGTCCTAATCGTTCAGGTGATGGTGCTAATAATCAATACTTTACCATGGGTGTACAACGTGTAGGTATTTCATCATTTAACCTAAATATCGTAGCACCAGCGGGTGTCGTTGGTGTATGGGTAGCGGCACCAGGAACCTATATCGATCAAACCAGCGGACTCAATGGTTGGTTAGATGCCACAGTCAGTTATGCTGGTAGTGGACGTCCAGGATCAAATACTGGTGCAGGTGGTAATGGATCAAATGGTTGTGGCAGTGGAGCATTGATAGCAGCCAACGTGGCTCTTAATGCGGCATATACGATAACCTTAGGTAACGTTAGCTTGACTAACGCTACTAACAACGTAGCACTAATTAGAATAGCTCTAGCAAGTGGACAAACAGTTTCCACATTGGCGGTGTCATAATGGCAATACAGAATTCACCAGATAATCAAAAAATTGACTACCTTTGGAAAAAGTTAGGTTATGGGGTCGCCAAGACTGACATAGCTGGCAACATTGACGCCACACAAGAACCCTATGCTAGTCCATTGTTAATTCGTGCTGATACTATGTGGCAACAGTCAGGAACGATTCCTGCGGTATTGCCAGCAAGTAATAGCAGTGTGGTTACAGTATATCCTACTACGTTCCCAATACAGTGTACCAATGACGCAGGTATTCCTACTCCACAGCTAACCTGGGTCACGGGAGTTACTAACTGGATTCCACCAGAGTTTGGATCAACATATCAGGTAAAGGTTTATATCGCGCCAGCAGGACAAGCTGCCAACGTCACTACCAAAGGCACACAGGTATTTGCCACAGGTTCAGGTAATAATGATGAATGGTTCTTTGACTACAAAGCGGGTATCTTAAACTTCAACAGCAACAACACACCATACAGTGGTGCCAGCCCTATCAGCTTTGCTGGTAACGCTGTCTACATCAGCGGTGGTGTTTATTCAGGTGCATTTGGGTTATCAAACACTTCCGCTGTATTAGGCAATCTTACAATTAATAATACAACAATATCTACAGCCACAACCAATGCTAACATTTACCTAACAGCTACAGGCACTGGCATAGTACAGATATCTGGTAGTAATGCAGTAGGTATTCCTTTTGGTAATAATTTCCAACGACCAGCAAATCCAACTACTGGGTATTTGCGATATAATACTGATGCATCAGATATTGAGTTTTGGACTGGTAATGCCTGGCTCATACCTGGTACTGCTACGATCATTTCAGAAATCATCAACCCAAATGGTACTGGCAATACTTTCACTTTAAGTACCAGTGGAACCACAGAAGGCGTGCTAGTCAGCATCAATGGTACTTTACAACAACCATTTACTGCATATACTGTATCTGGCACTAGTATAACATTTGCTGAAATTCCTTTAGTTTCAGATACAGTTGAAGTTCGCCACTTGATCCAAGGTGAATCTGTAATTACTTCAAGTTCACTACAGTTTGGTAATACCACAGTAGTCTTAGACACAGCCAATGTTACTGTAAATGCCACATCACTAAATGTTGAAGGTGTACTACAAGTGGTTGGAAATATCACTTCTGGAACACTACAAACTGGTGTTACTCATATTCCAACGTCAGCCAACGTAATTTATGTAGGAAAAAATGGCAGTGATAGCTACGATGGCACTATTAATGCGCCATTATTAACGATCAATGCAGCGATGGCAGTGGCGGCAAATATATCCTCAACCGCTGGAGTCAGTGTACACGTCGCTCCCGGAATATATTACGAAAACAATCCAATAACTATCCCACAAAACGTAGCATTGATGGGTGATAACATACGTAATATTACAGTCATACCAAACACACCTAATGCTGATTTATTCTACATGACTAATGGCACTTACGTTTGGGGTATTACAATTAAAAACTATCTAGCCAACGGATTTAGTTATAGTTCAGCGACCAGTAGCCAAAATGTATTTGTTAGTCCTTATATACAAAACGTAACATCTAGTACCACAACAGGCACCGCAGTTTATGTTGACGGTAACAACACCAGCAGTATCAGTACCAAAGCAATGATTGTAGGGTTCTTTACTATTATCAACCAAGGCGGTGTTGGTGTGCGATTAAGCAATGGTGCTTATGCACAGTTAGTTAATATTTACACTATTGGCGCTAATGTTGGTATTTGGAGTGATTCAGGTAGCTTCTGTACCTTAAACGGATCAGATAACAGTATTGGTAATATTGGACTGCGTGCTGATGGATATGGAACACTGCAAAGTTACGGCAACTCATACGGATATAGCACTTTTGGTTCGTTTACAATAAAAAATCCTATAGCCCAACCACATGTCAACACAGTGATGATCATCAACGGTGATCCGGCTTATTATAGCATTGACAAGATTAATAAAGTAGATGCTACTACTTACACTATCACAATTCAACAAACATATTTAGGCAATCTAGCACCTAACACTAACATTGCATTTTATAATCGCAGTGAAGTAGTAGCCAGCGCACATACATTTGAATATGTAGGTGCAGGTATTATCGCAGCCAACGCACTACCACAATATGGTGGCATACCAAATGCTAATCTAAATGTTATTACCACAGGAGGTGGCAGTGTAACCTATACAGCCACAGATGAAAAAGGACAATTTTGGATTGGACCTAATTTAGTTATTAATCAGGCAACAGGTACGATCAGCGGTGCGGCATTTAGTAAGAGTTTATTTGCATTAATGACACCATACATTTTAGCGTTGGAAACATAATAAAATAAGTAATTAATAAGGAAATAAAATATGGCAGCTGCAATCAATAATTTTACCACAGTGACAGCTAATCTGACAGCTAACATAGCTTCAGTTTACAGTACACCTGTTGGATATTCATCGGTGATATTGCTATGCCAAATTAGTAATATTAGTAATAATGCCATAGCGACCAGTGGGTATCATTTAAGATCAGGTACCCCTACAGCACTATTACAAAATTATCCGGTGCCAGTCAATGACGCTGTGAGTATGCTGACAGGTAGATTGGTTATGATCTATGGTGACAGTCTACAATTCAGTGCCAACGTTAATACTGGTGCACAATTACTATTAAGCATTCTAGAGACCAGCACATCATAATATGGCAATAGTTACTACCCATTTAGTCAGCGGTCGTGTTCCGGTAGTTGCGCCAACTAGCGTTACATCTGATCGTTACACATATCTAGGACTTAGCCAAGCAGAGCCTAACCTTGGCTACAGTGGTAATGGTAATGTATTAACAACAAATATCTATGGACAACGTATTTGGTCCAGTAATATAACTTTATCAAACATCACAGTCACAGGTACAGTCATCGCAGGTGCAGTACAAGCTGGAGGTATTAATCAATATGTCAGCAATACTGTACCTGCATCAGCCGCAGTAGGTGATCAATGGTATGATATCAGTACTGATATCTTATTCCAATATGAGAATACTGGTACCAGTAACGTTTGGGTAGATGTATCATCAGTGGCTATGAATACCAATGTAGCCACTATATTAGGCACCACCCTCAGCATTACAGGCAATGGTACAATCACCAACGGATTAACAGTTGGTAGCCTTACTATCAATAGTAATAATCCAACAGCCATCATCAACAGTGGCACAAGCGGAGTTGGAAATATTGGTTCAGTGGGCACAACATTTAATACTGTATTTGCCAAAGCCACAACTGCACAATACGCTGACTTAGCTGAAATTTACTCTGGCGATAAACCATATCCATCTGGTACTGTAGTGGTTTTTGGAGGCCCGGCTGAGGTCACTATCAGCACAGCTAATCACGACTCAGCGGTAGCAGGTGTAGTATCTACTAATCCAGCTTATTTAATGAATACAGCATCTGCAGGCGCAGCAGTAGCACTACAAGGACGAGTACATTGTTCTGTAAAAGGCCCAATTTGCAAAGGTGAACTGGTAGTTACCAGCGACATTCCAGGAGTGGCACAGCGATTAGATCCTACTTTATGGAAACCAGGATGCGTTATAGGTAAGAGTTTAGAAACGATCATTGACGATCAAATAGCGACTATTGAAGTTGCAGTAGGGAGAGACTAATGGGATTTCCACTTAATCCACTCAATGGTAATGTAGCAACAGTAAATGGTATTACCTATACCTATAACAGTGCTAAGACTGCTTGGTTGAGAGCCAGCACCACAGGTGCTAATCTCACTGCTAATAGCATGACATTAACATCAAATGCTATCTCTATATCTTCAACATCAGGGGCACTGATAGTCACAGGTGGTGCAGGCATAGGTGGCAATTTGTATGTGGCAGGATCTCTGTTTGGTAACATCACAGGTAACATCAACAGTACTGGAGGTAGTATAAATTCTAACACTGCTACGTTTAGTAATTTAATTTCAACGTCAGCAACCATTACAGGTAATATCACAGCTGGTAATGTGAATGCTACTTATTTTGTAGGTACCCAATTACAAGGTAATCAACCTAATATCACCACATTAGCTAATATACAAATATATTCATTGGGTGTAGGAACCACTCCCTCACAGACCCAAGGTGAAATACGTGCTACTAATGCTATCACATCATACTACTCAGATGAACGACTAAAAACACGTTTAGGTAATATTGAAAATGCCCTAGACAAAGTAGATCAAATCAGTGGATTCTATCATGAAGCTAACGATCTAGCATTAAGTTTAGGGTTTTCTAAAACACGTGAAGTTGGTGTAAGTGCGCAGGAAATACAAGCTGTGTTACCAGAAGTGGTAACACAAGCTCCAATTGATGAGCGATATTTAACAGTGCGTTATGAAAGACTAGCACCATTGTTAATTCAAGCGATCAAAGAATTACATCAAGAAGTTAATGCTATTAAAAAACAGCTTGGTGGATAAAATGACTTTTGATCAATTCAAAGTCATAGACAATTTCATACCTTTATCATTACAAGAACAAATAAAGTCAACACTGCTGGGATCAAAATTTGCCTGGTACTACAATGTAGACGTGACATATGATGCTGATGCTCCGATGGATCGTAGGAATCCTGGATTTAGCTACTTGTTCAATCCAAATGATAATATAGCATCAGACATAGCAACATTAGCCTACACTGGTGCAATAACAGCAGGTATACAATACAAAAATATCCTACAAGCTCGCGCATTCTTACAACTACCATTAAGTGAAACATTTTTAACCGCAGGTATTGATCCTTTACACATTGATACACAGACTACACATTTAGTAGTGCTGTATTATGTTATAGATTCAGATGGAGATACACTGTTAACTGACAGCACCCACTGTGATAGTTTTGAGGTTGAAGATCATACTATCATAGCACGTGTCACACCTAAACAAGGGCGTGCTGTGTTATTTGATGGCGGCTTGTACCACACAGCAGAACAACCAAAAAACAATGTTCGCTGTGTTATCAACCTGGACCTAGCTTAAAATAAATAAGGTAGGAGACTGAAATGGCAACAACGATAGGCAACGGTATAGTAACATTTGGAGACGGAACCCGGCTGGGATCCGCTAATATCGCTTATGGTAATATCACTAACCCTAAAACCAATCTCAGTCAATTTACCAATGATTTAGGTAATTATGGTAGTTGGGTGACTGGAGCAACTATCAACACGACCCCAGTCAGCACGGGTGCGTATGCAGATTTATGGTTGACAGTAGTAGGCACAGGTTCTAGTGCTACGCTAACTCTAAATCAAGATAACTGTAATTGTAATTGTGCTTGTAACTGTTAGGAACAATAATGTCAACTACATTAGGTAATGGGATAGTAACTTTTGGAGATGGAACTAGCTTACACAGTTCACAGATCCAGCTGGCTAATGTAAGTGGAGTGCCAACGAACCTCAGCAGTTTTACTAATAATCTAGGTAACTATGGTGGGTTCTTTGACAGCACTTATTTCAGTGCTACAAAGTCAGGCAATGCTGGAGGTGGTGAGTATGGCCCAAGATTTTTATATTGGAACGGAAGTCAATTACAGATAACAGCCAGTAACTGTAATTGTAATTGTAACTGTTAGGATAGAGCATGTCAGAAATATTAGGCAATGGCAGTATTACATTTGGTGACGGGACTACGATGAGCAGTGCCATCGTCCCTTGGACTAATTTAACCAATAAACCAACACAGTTAAGCCAATTTACCAATGACCTAGGTAACTACGGCAATTTTATAACTATTGCTAATATACAACAAGGTAGCCCAGGATATTACGACAATCCCAACGGAGCCATTAATGCCTGTGGCAGTGGTCGTGGCGGTATAGGTCACTTGACCAGCGGTAGTTGGGGGCTTGAATGGAATAGCAATCTTATCAAGCTGGCCTGTTATAATTGTAATTGTGCTTGTAACTGTTAAAAAATAGGTACATCTTAACAATAAGATATATATATATTAAAGGACTTGTAGTATGGATTTTTATGCATTAACCACAAATAGAGATTTACCAACAAATGACATCACCATCACTGGAGATACATTAACCATCAACATTGTTGATTCTACTATGGCCAATATATTTGGTAATACTAGTACCAGTGATAGTTTTAGTCTGAGTAGTTTGGTAACAGATTATGCCCAAGACCATGGATGTATAGCTATAATTCCACAAGGTATGCAGGCTAATGCTAGAATGATGATTATAGAAACTACACAATTAAGTTATCCAGAACGTGCTACTCCAGGGGACAGTTACACATCATATCAAACCACTCCTGGTAAAAACTATGCTGGTAGTCCTTATAGTGTTATTGACAGTAGATATCGTTCATACGGATATGTTTATATCTTAACCCCAACAGCAACTTGTTCAGTAGATGATTGTACGGTTATTTACAGAGCTGCCAATGCTAATGTAGTAATGAATGGATCTACCATATCACCTATAGACACTATAGAGTCAACACATGCATTCCTACACAATTGGTTACCAATTACTATCACAGGTGCTGCAACAATCACAGCAGGATCAACGGCTACTTATACAGTTACAGGCACAGCTAACACCACAGTGTATTTGTCTACAGACATTGGTGTAATTAATCGTAGTCGTGTTACAGAAAGCAAAACATTCCAATTGGATACTACTGGTCTTGAAGCTGGAGAAACTGTGACTATCAAAGCTGGTTACAAGTATTGGAGCGGTGTGACTAAAATGGTGATCACACTTGAATAACATAGTTTCACTATGGCCGACTAATGTTCTTTATGAAGCACAAGCACCTGAAGCTACACAGGAATTTTTATCTGAAATCTTAGCCATTGGCGAAGAGTATGAAGCAGCTCATCCAGAAGCACATGTGCCAGCGGCCATGCGCACGAACAAAGAAAACGTTTACAACTTATTAGCAGATCCTCGCCCAGCATGTCAACTATTTAAACAGATGCTAAAGTCACGTATGCTAGACCTAGCAAGAGCAGAAGGATTTTTAAACAGTGTAGCGTTTGAAGCAGTAACTAGCCTGCGTAAGTTTGCGCCAGGAGAATATGCCAAACCACACAATCATCGCAGTGTTGACTATGTGGCAGTGTTGTGGATAGCCTTAGAAGACACAGACCCACCAAATAACAACACACATCAACGAATGACGGGTAATCGTTTACATTTAATTGATCCAATGCCCTCACGCAGTCGTTTCTTAAACCATACCATGTTGTTTCCCATCAGCCCACGTGCTGGTACACTGCTGATACACCCAGCATCAACATTCCATACCACAGAAGCTAATCTAGGTTCAGTTGATACTATAGCATTGGCTACTAACATTAAAGTTGTTGATCCAGCTAGGAACTATGTAACCTTATAATGGCTAAGTTTACTATCCGTGCAGTTAAACCTATCACTAACGAAGAACACACATTTGTCTATGATAATCTAACATCTGAAATATTTGATGAACAGGGCAATTTAATCAAAGTTAAAAGTGATGAACAACCTAATTACAATGCTGTGTTTGCTACAAGCCAAGCAACTCCAGCAGGTAAAACAAAAGATATTAAAGTGTTAAAAATACAACTAGGACTTAGTTGTAACTATGAGTGCGTTTACTGTAGTCAGAGATTTGTGCCGCGTGCTGATGAAACCAATAAAGATGATGTAGGCCCTTTCCTAGAAGAATTACCAAATTGGTTCCACCCTACAGATGATGTCAAAGTAGAATTTTGGGGAGGAGAACCTTTCGTCTATTGGAAAACCCTTAAACCATTGGCAGAAGGTATTCGTGCCAGATATCCCACTGCTAGATTTGGCATAGTTACCAATGGCACAGTATTAGATTTAGAAAAGAATGCTTGGTTAGACGAACTAGGATTTACAGTGGGCATCAGTCACGATGGCCCTGGATACCATGCCAGAGGGTTAGATCCGTTTGATAACCCAGAACAGCTTGAGATGATTTTAGATCTGTGGCATAGGTTAGGCTCCCAAGGGCGTATGAGTTTTAATGCTATGATACACAAAAATAACGCTAGTCGCGGTGCTATAGTTGAGTGGTTTAAACAACGACTAGGATTTGACGTGCCCATTGGCGAAGGTGGGTTTATTGACCCATACGATGAAGGTGGTGCTAGTGTTTGTATGACTGAAGCTGCGGATCATATTAATTATCGTAGTGCTAGTTTTGGTGAACTGCGCAAAGGACAAGCCAGTCATATAGACGCAGTTAACCGTAAGATTAATGATTTTATCAAAAGTATAGTAACACGTCGTCCCGCTACGGCACTAGGACAAAAATGTGGTATGGATCGTGCGGACAATATTGCTGTAGATTTAAAAGGACAAGTGCTGACCTGTCAAAATGTATCAGCTGTAGCTACTAGTTTTAACGGTGCTAGTCATCTAATAGGTAATGTAGCTGACTTTGACAATATTAAACTTACCACATCAACACATTGGAGTCATAGAGCTGAATGCCCTAACTGCCCTGTGCTACAACTTTGTCACGGTAGTTGTATGTTTTTAGCAGGCGACATGTGGGAACTAGCTTGTGATAACTCATATAGCGACAATATTCCATTCTTTATGAGTGCTTGGGAAATATTAACAGGAACTATTCCCTACTATATTGATGGCCCACAAGCAGATGCACGCAAAGACATCATTGGTGCTGTTAATGGTGTACCTAAAAAGAAAGTTATTCCTATTCTAAGCGTCTAGCCCAAGGATTAATACTGACCGCAATGCGGGTTCCTGTGTATGGGTCAACTTTGTGCATTAACCCTGCACTAAACAATACCAATCTATTTTCCACTGGGCGTATTATTTCGCTATTTGAAATAAATTCTCCCCCTGCTAGGTCTTGTATTTTAGCATAATAGACCATACTGCACAACGGTAATTCTAACTGGCCTGATGTATGAAATAATTTTTCGTCTTTGTCTGTGTGCCAATCTAATCCCTGTTGATTACTATTACACCAATACTCATAGCCAATCATACTAGATAAATCAATATATTGACCAGCAATAGCTAATAATGGCTGTAACGGACTACTGCCTTCAACCCAGCCATCAGTTTGAATATAATCTAAGACTTTTTGATTGTCGTTGTCAGATAATACATTATCTAAAACCACTAACATTTATTAAACACCATGGCCAAAGTAAATCTATAATGTGGTGCAGTATGTGATTGCGGGCGTATAGTGTGCGGAATCGTAGCATCAAACACAGTGATACGACCTGGAGTATATGGGGTAGCTAACACAATATTTTTTTCTGTTTCATCAAAAAACAGTGTTTCGCCATACCAGCAGTTATTCCAATGTAGATTAGCATAGTATAGCACAACTTTGTCTTCTGGGTGAGTGTGAACAAAGTGTGTGTCGCTTGGGGTGGAGAGATTTAATACTACCTTGCTGATTTTGTAATCATTTATTTCTTGTTGAACGGGAGACCTTGCAATTTTTTCTAATAATTTCAAATAATCTAAATCTGCTTGATTAAATTCAGAATATAGATATTTGTGCTGTTGACGTTCTATACTATCTCCATCAGTCCACCCAATACTAAATTTAGCCTTAGTTACCGCGTCATATAGAAATTCTCTATAGTGTAGGTCAAAAACATCGTCGTATACGACGATTTTCTTACCCAAATCAACTGTATATTCTTTCATAGTTTATTATACTATAAATCACTATATTATGTCAAATTTTTTTTTGGCTATCTCGTATAAATACTACTAACAACACACGTCTAAGCCCCAGGGGAATATGGAACCGCAGGCTGTAACAATAGTGTAATAATTATTATTGCGGAGCAAACCCATGTCAAGCGGTTCATTAACCAGAATTCTTAACAATCAGATCTATAATCAAACGATTATAGCTAGCCAAAAGATCCAACCAGGATCTATCGTAGGCTCATTATTTGCCAGTAATGTAACAGTCCCAGGTGACTTGTTAATTGCAGGTAACTTGTTCGTTCTAGGTAACAGCATACAAACTACGATTTCCAGTACCAATACCTATGTTAACGATCCATTGCTAACATTAAACAATGGATTCGCTGGCACCAATACCTATGATGAAGGTTTGATATTTAATCGTGGCTCAGCAACTAACCAAGCATTTATTTGGAGCGAAACATTTAAAGAATTCCGTGTTATTGCTACCTCAGAAACGGGTACAACCTACGGTAACGTAAACGCCTCAGACCTAGCTAATTTAAGCGTAAAGAATTTTTATACCAGCGGTACAAATAACACTGACGGTAATATCAACCAACGTGGTACTGGTGCGTTTGGAGCGACGTTTGCAGGTAATGTTGGGTTAAACGGACCTTACTTAACTACCAGCCAAGCTACTATCAGCGTATTTAACACTGCTGCTACTACTGTAAATGAGTACGGTGCTGCAACAGCAATCTATCTAGGTGCTACATCTGGTACAGTCGTAGTTAATAATCCAACGATAGTTGGCACACAAACAACACAAAATGTATTCAATGCCAATGCTACCACAGTCAACGCATTTAATTCAGCTACCACATTAAATCTTGGACAGTTGGCTTCTACAGCCAATGTTGGTGCTACAACTGGTACATTCCAACTGAACAATCCAACAGTAGTTGGTTATAATACCACACAAAATTTATGGAATACTCTAGCCACAACAGTTAACGCATTTGGTGCTGCAGGTAACCTTAACTTAGGTAGTGGTGCCGGCGGTAGTATTGCTACAATCAATAACCAAGCTATCTATCTTCCATCTGCTACTAATATTGCCGTTGGTGGTAGTAGTTTAACATTTGCTAACACTGTAGTCACAACCGTTAACGAATACGGTTCAGCAACTTCAGTGTTCATTGGTGCTACTAGCGGTGTGGTTACTGCTAGAAGTGCATTATCAGCCACAGGTACATTCTGGGCTAACTCAAGTGCAGGCTCTACACAACAAAACCAAGGTATTGGTGCTATTGTAGTACCAACTGGTGGTATCAGTGTAGGCGGCACAGCTAATATCGCTGGCGCAACAGTGATTGGTGGTGCAACACAAATTAACAGCACACTAGGTGTTGGTGGCGTAACTTCAATCACTAATACTACGAATGCAACTGGACAATCAACTGGCGCATTACAAGTAGCAGGCGGCGCTAGCTTCACACAAGATGTTTGGATTGGTGGTAACTTATTTGTCAGCAACATTATAGGTGTTCAAGCTAACATCATCACAGTGACAGATCCGTTATTGTACCTAAGAAATTCTAACGTAAGTGTATACAATTATGATATTGGTTTCTACAGTGCATTCACTGGCACAGGATTAGGCACGATAAATCAATATCAACATACTGCTGTTTTCCGTAATCCGTTAAATAACACATGGAATTTCGTAAGTAACCTTGCAGAACCCAGTGCAAGTTATATCACTATTGATGGTACTACTGTCTACGATCCAATCAAAGCTGGTAACTTGCAACTAACAGTTACTACAGACAGTACAAGTACAACAACAGGTGCGTTAATAGTAGGTGGTGGTGCTGGTATTGGTGGCAACATATTCCAAAGTGGTGCGTATCACGATTCAAGTTCTAGCAACTTTATCAATATGCCAACACCAACAACGGCTAATAATCTCTCAGCCGCTACGACGATATTCTACGGTGCAGCAGCTGGTGACTTTACTATCCGTAACCCAAATATCAACAGTGTACAAGCATCATTGAACTTATTCAATGCTAATGTAACAACACTAAACTTTGCTGGTGCCGCAACTACCATCAGCGTAGGTGCCGCAACTGGTACAACAACATTTAATTCAGCTACTAACGGCGCAACGTATAGAGCAGGAGCAGTGGTAGTAGGTGGCGGTGTAGGTATCAATGGTAACTTAAACTTATCTAGAAGTAACTACATAACACTTGGCGCTGACTGGAACAGCAACGTTGTTTATCCAGAAAATGTTGTCCAAATAGTTTCAAACGCTAATGTAGCAAATAGAATTTCAATACAGAATCTTAACAATGGAACTTTTGCAACATCAGAATTCCAAGCTATCGCTGATATTGGATCTAATATTAATAGCTATATCAGCACTGGTATTTCTAGCAGTACCAATGGTTTAAATATCATTAAACCGTTAGATGGATACACATACACATCAGCAGGTAATTTAGTAATATCTAGTGCAATAAGAAAAGATTTAGTTTTAGCAGCCAATGGTATAAGTCAAGTTGGTGTAAGAATCAGCAGCCAATACAGTAACGTTGGTGTGCAGTATTCAACAGCCGCAACATCAAGCACCACTGGTGCATTGACATCAGTTGGTGGCATCAGTACTAAAGCCAATTTATATGTTGGTCGTGGTGTGACAATCAACAGCGACAACAGCATTGAAACATTTACAGTTAAGAGTTCTACTTCAGGTAACGTAGCGATATTTGCCAACGTAGTAGGCACTGCTGGAACATCAACTACAGAAACTGTGATCATTGGTGGTAGTAACCTAGCAGTACAAACTGGTGTAATATTGAAAGTCAATGGCCAAACATCAATGATGTTACCAGTTGGTCCACAAGCTGCTCGACCAAGTAGCCAAGGTGGTGTTGACGTAGCAGGTATGATACGTTTCAATAGTACATCTAACTTGCTAGAATATTATGACGGTAGTGTATGGCAAGTTGCTGGTAGCACATTTACAGTCATCAGCGATCGCCAATTCCAAGGTAACGTAGGTGGTGGTTATGGTAACGTTGACGGTACTAACACAACGTTTACTATACAATCTAATGCAACAACATCAGGTACATTAGTTGCTATCAACGGTGTGATGCAGTTCCCAACACTGGCTTACTCAGTAAGCGGTTCAACACTGACATTTACAGAACCACCAGCACCAGGTGATGTCATTGACGTTCGTGTATTAACCACAACAGCAACAGTTAGCTCAATTGCCAACGGTAACGGTGTAAATCAGTTAGTAGCTGATAATACTGGTGTTAGCTTTTATACTGGAACAACCTCTACAGTAGAACAAGTATTAATTGACCCAGCAGGTAATTTTAATTTCCTCAATCAAAATCACATTACTTATACACAAGCACCAACTAACGTTCCTACTACAGCTAGCCCAGTTGTGATTGATACATTCAGTCAAAGCAGTTATAGCAGTAGCAAATACTTAATCCAAGCTAAAGTTGGCGTAACGAACTTTGAGTCATATGAGGCTCGTGTAATAACTGATGGTGCAGGTAATGCTTATATTACTACCTACGGTATTATTAATAACGGTACTTCATTTGGTACAATTAGTGCTAACGTGGTCAGTGGTAATGTGAACGTTTACTACACATCAACTATAGCACAGGCTAACGTTAAAGCATTTGGTACTTACATTGTATAAAGGTAAACAATGTTAAACATTTCAAAACAGTATCGTACGAACTACACTGGTGAGGACATAATCACTGAACGCAAGCATGAAAATCGCATGTGGAGTGAAACTGTTGAAACAGTGCCTAATGCTGTTACCAACAATCAAATTTCAAATCGTGCTGTTATCATTGGTAATAGTCCAACTAGGTTAGATTTTGATTTAAACAATCTAAAACATGCCAGCGGTTTGTTAGGTGCTAATACTTTACAAACCTATGGGTGTAATGCGCTATATAGAGATTTTACACCTGATTTTCTAGTAGCACAAGGTAACGACATGGTTGATGAGTTGGCCAAAAGCTCTTATCCAAGAAATAATATCGTCTATACCAATGCTATAAATTTATTAGCATATCCAAATACATTTTATCTTATTCCATACAATCCTTATGCTGACAGTGGTACAACTGCTGCCTACATAGCTGCATTTGATGGACACAAAAAAATCTATCTATTAGGCTTCCATGGACAGGATACACCAGGAATAAACTTTAATGTCTATTCTGGAACCAATGCCTATGACGCTGAAGAATCTGATGTAGGTAGTGATAAATGGACAAACAATCTCACACAATTATTCACAGTCTATGATGATGTTGATTTCGCTTGGGTTACCAACCGTGGTACCAGCACAGTACCAGACTGCTGGAAACCTTGCCAAAATTTACGTCAAATATCATTTAGAGATTTCGTAGTAGAAGCTGACTTATAAGACTGATTCTAATGTCTTAATCTTTGCACTTACCGCATCAAAATTAATAGTACGCCAAACACCAGGATGTAAAGGTTTAGGATGATCCTCTAATGCTACCCAGCAAAAGCCACGATGTTCAAAATTAAGTTTGGGTGTGAATTCTTCGTCTACTGGAATTA
>Ga0316222_1001454_pt1 | contig 28746 bp, 27 predicted proteins | sample TBH18011metaG_FD_206008 | JGI IMG/M metagenome (GOLD analysis project Ga0316222, IMG submission 206008) | Freshwater microbial communities from Trout Bog Lake, Wisconsin, USA - TBH18011 | ecosystem: Environmental > Aquatic > Freshwater > Lake > Hypolimnion/Profundal zone | place: USA: Wisconsin... | reverse complement strand
ACCGACGGCGAGAACATTGGTCGTTCCCGCCTGAATGGCTACTACGGAAGGTTCGCGCAGGACGATTCCACGATCCCGCACATAGACGAGGGAATTTGCGGTCCCCAAATCTATTCCAATGTCATTGGAAAACAGGCTTTTGAATTGCTCGAGCATGAATGCGCCTAATCGCCAACAGTTAAAACCCTGCCCCGCCAAAGGTCAAGCGGCGAATGTGAATAACTCAAAAAGCCGACGCTCCACCCGCTAAAAATAAATTCCATTGAGATTGAAGTCATCCAGCCCGGCGTCGCCGTGTCAGCGACTACGCTAGGTTTTCGGCCAACAAAATAATTTCTTGGCCGCACATCACGGCGAGACATTTTTACATTTGCTGGCTTAACGACAGCCACATCGCTCCCCGAACATCCAACCCCGATAAGTTAACTAGGAGACTTAATCATGAAAAATAAATTACTCGCGGAATTCTTTGGCACCTTCTGGCTCGTCTTTGGTGGCTGCGGCAGCGCCGTGTTGGCCGCCAAATTCATCGCCACAGAAGGGGTGACGCCCATCAATCTGGGCATCGGCCTCGTCGGCGTGGCCCTCGCCTTCGGCTTGACAGTGCTGACGATGGCGTATGCCATCGGACATATTTCCGGTTGTCATCTAAATCCCGCCGTCTCCGTCAGGCTGTGCGTGGGCGGGCGTTTCTCCGCCGTGGAACTGTTGCCTTACATCATCGTTCAGGTGCTGGGGGCGATTGCCGGTTCAGCGGTGCTGTATGTGATTGCCAGCGGCCAGGCGGGATTTTCTACCGCCGGCGGTTTTGCGGCCAACGGTTTTGGCGAACATTCACCGGGGCATTATTCCGCGCTCGCAGCGTTTGTGGCGGAAGCGGTGCTGACCTTTTTCTTCCTGCTCATCATTCTCGGCGCGACCGACAAGCGCGCACCGCAGGGCTTTGCGCCCATTGCCATCGGCTTTGGGCTGACGCTCATCCATCTCATCGGCATTCCTGTCACAAACCTTTCCGTCAATCCAGCGCGCAGCACCGGGCCGGCGCTATTTGCAGGCGCGTGGGCCGTGCAACAACTCTGGCTGTTTTGGGTGGCCCCAATCGTCGGCGCGATTCTGGCCGGCCTGGTTTATCCGGTGATGGCCGGCAAACCGGCGGGCGAAAACGGGAAATAAAAAAATCGCCCGGCTCACGCCTTCTTCACGAAGCACGCTTTCAGGCCGACGGCTATGCCGTCCACCTTGCAGGAAATTTCGTGGTCGCCATCCACGAGCCGGATAGGCTTGGACTTGGAACCGCCCTTGAGCACGGACGAGCCGCCGAGCTTCAAATCCTTGATGAGGATGACGCAATCGCCATCGGCGAGGACATTGCCGTGGGCATCTTTCACCACACGCGGGCCGGCGGCGGCTTCGGGCGCAGCCGCGCGCGGCCATTCGTGACCGCAGGTGACACATTCCCATTTGTCGGGAAATTCCAAGACTTCGGTCATCTCGCACATCGGGCAGGCAGGTTGGCTCATAAAGGGACAACATAGCAAGTTATTGCTCGGCAACTCAACTGCGCATTTAGCCACCGCCGAAAACTTCATGGGCCGTAACATTTTCGCCGGCGGCGCGTCTCAAGAAAAATGCAAAGACAATGGCGTTGGTTACGGGCCGGTCTTTTATTCATCAGCCTGTTGGCGCGCGCGGCGGCGGCGGACGGCTTGCGGCCGATGGATTTCACCGTGGACGGCGTGGCGCGCACGGCGCTGGTTTATATTCCGGCGGCGGCAGGAACGAATGGCCTGCCAGTGGTGTTTGTGTTCCACGGCCACGGCGGCAGCGCGCGTCAGGTCGCGCGCAGTTTTGGCATCGAACAACAATGGCCGGAAGCCATTGTCGTTTATATGCAAGGGCTGCCAACGGTCGGACAGCTCACCGATCCGCAGGGCCACCGCGACGGCTGGCAGGCCAAGGCGGGTGATTACGGCGATCGCGACTTGAAATTTTTCGACGCCGTGCTGGCACGGCTGAAACAGGAAAATCAGGTGGATGCAAAACGCATCTACGCGACCGGCCATTCCAACGGCGGTGGCTTCACCTATCTTCTATGGCTGACGCGCGGCTACGTCTTGGCTGCGGTCGCGCCGTGCGCGGCGGTCGCAAAATACGCGGCCCAATTAAAACCAAAACCGGTGATGCACATTGCCGGCGAGCATGACCCGTTGGTGAAGTTTGCGTGGCAGCAACTGATGATGGCCACCGTGCGGAAAATCAATGGCTGCGCGGCCACCGGCGAACCGTGGGCCGAACACTGCACGCTTTATCCGTCAGCCCACGGCACGCCAGTGGTGACGTTCATCCATCCGGGCGGACACGTCGTGCCACCCTCCGCACCGGCGCTGATTGTGAAATTTTTCAAGGCGCATCCAGGCGAAACGGACAAATGAAATCACGGATAAAAATCCGCCTCTCCGGATTTGGCTGTTCGGAGAGGCGGCAGGAAGCCTCGGCTACTTTTTCTTGACGGAGGACTTGGCGGCAGCGGCGGCGCTTTTCTTGGCGTTGTTGCTGCTGGCCTTGGCGTCTTTCTGGCCGGACTTTTTCTGCGTGGCTTTCGGGGATTTGTCGCCCATAACTTTATTTTGGTTCTGTGGTTGACTCGCCTGCGGCATGGAATTTTCTCCGGAAGGCAAACCATCGTGCGCTGCCGCCTGACGATTGTAAATGACCGACGCGAATTTATTTGCCGCCGCGCGTCACGCGGACTTCAACGCGATAGGTGATGCGCACGAGCAAATCGCCGCGTCCGCCGCGCGCTTTGGGCAAACCTTCGTTCGCGATGCGAATAATTTCTCCACGCGCCACGCCACGCGGAATTTGGACGCGCACCATCGCGCCGGTGAGTCCGCGAACCATTTCCGAACCGCCTTGCGCCGCGCGTTCGGCTTTAATTTTCAAATCGCAGCGCAAATCCGAGCCGCGTGTTTTGAAACGGAAATTCGGTTGCGCCTTCACGCGCAGTTGCACGAAACCGCCAAAAGTTTCATCGCGCGAAATTTTGAAACGCGTTCCCGGCGCAGTCTCCGGCGGAATAATTAATTCGTAAATTTCCGCGCCATTCGGATTGGCCGGATCGTTGATGCGGACTTCGCGTTTCGCGCCGCGCAAAAAATCTTCCAGTGGCAAGTTCACATCCTGCGAAATGTTGCGCTGGATTTTTGTCCCGCGCGCGGCCGCGGAAGATTTTTTTGCCGCGTCGAGTTCACGGTCGTAGGCGGCGCGCAAATCGGGGTCGCTTAAAATTTCATGCGCCGCATTCAGTTCCTGCGTGCGGGCGACGGCGGCGGGCGAATGCGGATTTACGTCGGGATGATGCTGCTTGGCGAGCACACGATACGCGGCGCGAATTTGCGCGAGCGTGCAGCGGCGGTCAAGGCCGAGCGTGGCGTAGTGATTGGGTTCCGCGCGTTGCAAGTTTTCAGCTTACTGCGCAACGGCGTCCACGTCAGCTTCATTGATGGCTGGCGATTTTTTGCCGGCGGTCAGCAGCTGCGCACCCTTGAGCAGGCGGCAGAAATCTTTTTTGCTGGTGACGGTTTTCGTGCCTGCCTTGCTGGTGAGACTGGGGTGGGATTTGTATTCCACTTCCAATCGTTCGAGGCGAACGATGCGGATGAATTGTCCGTCTTTTTTCCAAACTTGGGCTTGGGCGAGTTTCATAGCGGCGGCAATCGAAAACGAAAAAGAATCCCGCATAGCGTCGAGCGCTGCGGGATGAAGTTGTGGAAAAGTTTGTCTCTCCTGTTTTTAAGTCAGGAGAGACAATAACCAGCAACGTTACTTCTTTTTGGCAGCGGGCTTTTTGGCGGCAGCTTTTTTCGGAGCGGGTTTGCTGGCTTTGGATTTAACAGCTTTTTTAGCCATAATGTTTGATTTGAGTTACAGTTTGACTTTGTGCGGAATGATTAGTTTCTCCGCAGCCATGAGCATCATGTGACGAGCCGGCGACATTGTAAATGACCGAAATCAAATCATTTTGCGCCGTGTGGATGAAGCCGCCCTTATTTATTTGCAAATATAATGCTTGCGCTTCGCCGGAAAGAGTCCATGCTCGCCTCACCTGTTAGATAGCTTGTCAGTCCCACGGCATGGTAAATCTTCAAGTGAACTTTGTTTCAGTGATGATTTGAAATCCGATAATCGGAAACAGTCTGGTGAGTGCAGTGTTAGTCGGACAGTAAAATACATCACATGAGCAACAAACTATTCGTAGGAAATCTTTCCTTCAATACCACCGAAAACGACCTGAACGACGCCTTTGCGGCGCACGGCACGGTCACGGAAACCAACCTGATGATGGATCGCATGACCAACCGCCCCCGCGGTTTCGGTTTCGTGACCATGAGCACGGCGGAAGAAGCGCAGAAAGCCATTGCCGCCCTGAACGGCGCGCAGTTGGATGGCCGCGCCCTCACCGTCAACGTCGCCCGCCCGCGTGAAGAACGCGCTCCCGGTGGCGGCGGTGGTGGTGGCCGTCGCGAATTCGGCGGTGGCGGAGGCGCTGGCCGTCGCGAACGTTACTAATCCTTTTTAGGATTTTCCATGGCGGGGTTCGGGTGAACCGAATCCCGCCTTTTTTTATTTTTCAAATCGGTTCGTCCGAATGAGAGCGCCAACCAAAGAAGAACACATCGAAGTCGAAGGCCGGGTTCAAACCGTCCTGCCCGGCACGATGTTCCGCGTCGAGCTGGAGAACAAGCACGTCGTGCTTGCCACCATCTGCGGCAAGATGCGCAAACGCTGGGTGCGCCTGACCGTCGGCGACCGCGTCAAAATGGAGATGTCGCCCTACGATCTGAACAAGGCGCGCATCACCTGGCGGCTGAAATAATTTCACTGTCCCGTCCGCTTCGTTCCACATTCGAGCGTGCCAAACCGCTCCTAGTTTTTACACTTTTCCGTTATGTCATTTGAAGTCCTCGGCCTCGCGCCCAAAATTTTGCAGGCCGTTCAAGAAGCCGGTTACACCGAGCCGACGCCCATCCAGCTTGCCGCCATCCCGCCGATCATTGCCGGCCACGATTTGATTGGCATTGCGCAGACCGGCACCGGCAAGACCGCCGCTTTCACGCTGCCCATGCTCACGAAGCTCGCTGCCGCGCAGGCTGCCGCCGGGCCAAACCGCCGCACGCGCGTGCTCATTCTCGCGCCGACGCGCGAGCTCGTCGTGCAGATCGAGGAAAACATCCGCGCCTACGCGAAACATCTTCCGCTCACCATCGCCACCGTTTTTGGCGGCGTGGGTGAACAGCCGCAAATCCGCGCGCTGCGTTCCGCCACGGACATTGTTGTCGCGTGTCCCGGCCGTCTGCTCGATTTGCTTGGCCGGCGCAACGGTGATTTCTCCGGCCTGCAATTTCTCGTGCTCGACGAAGCCGACCGCATGTTGGACATGGGTTTTCTCCCGTCCATCCGGCAGATCGTCCGCCAGCTCCCGAAGCAGCGCCAGACGCTGATGTTCTCCGCCACGCTCTCGAAAGAAATCGAGGCGCTCACGCACGAATTCCAGCACACGCCGAAAATTGTCCAGATTGGCCGCCGCGCAAATCCCGCCGAGACCGTCACGCAGTTCGTCTACGAGGTGCCGAAACATCTTAAGACTTCACTGCTCGTCCATCTGTTGAAAGAACCCAACATGGACATGGTGCTGATTTTTTCGCGCATGAAGCACGCCGCCGACCGCCTCGCGCGCCAGTTGGAACAGGCCGGCATCAAGACCGCCACGCTCCATTCCAACCGCTCGCAGAACCAGCGTTTGCGCGCGCTGAACGATTTCAAGTCCGGCGCCGTGCGCGTGCTCGTGGCCACGGACATCGCCGCCCGCGGCATTGACGTGGACGGCATTTCGCACGTTGTGAACTACGATTTTCCGATGCACGTCGAGGATTATGTCCACCGCATCGGCCGCACCGGCCGCGCGAATCAAATTGGCGACGCCATCAGTTTCGTGACCAACGAAGACCACGGCGAACTCCGTGCGCTTGAACGCTTCATCGGCCGCGGCCTCGTGCGGAAAAAGGCGGAAGGATTTAATTACACCGCCGCCGCGCCGCCCTACAATCCCGCCGACGAAGAACGCCGTCATCCACGACAGCAGCAGCGCGGCCAGCGGCCACCACGCAATGACCAGCGTGGCCAGCAAAATTCCCAACGCCCGTCATCCGCGCCGCGCCCGCCGCAAGGTGGCCGTCCGCAGTTTGGTTCTCGTCCGCAAAGTGGTCGTCCCCAGTTTGGCGGCAGCCAGCGTCCGCCGTCCGAGCCGGCCAGCGGCAACCGCGAAGGCGGCAACGAACGTCATTTCCCCAGCACCGCTCCAAGGTCAGGCGGCTTCCGCCGTCGCTTCGGCGCGCGTTGAAACCGGGGTTGAATTTTGAGTTTGCGGAGTGCGCCCAGGGCGTTTCAACCCGTCAGTGATGATGGTGATGATGCTTGCCCCGGTTCCGATGCTTGTGGATTTTTTTCCGGTGGCGATGGGTGTCAACCACCGACAGGACAAAGAGAACAAACCCGCCCACCAGCAGCACAATGATGATGGGCTTATACCGCCAGAGGTCGCTGATAAACTGTGAAAAATCCGAATTCATCTACCGCACCTTACACCATCCTGCTTGAAATAGATAATGGTTGCTGGCCGGGCACGCGGCCTGGGTTCGCAGGATGAATGGTCGCGCGCCGCTGCCGGCTGCATTATCTTGGCGGCATGAAAGAGCAGCCCGCTTCCCCGCCAATTGATGCCGGCGTCCGCATCGGCCACGTCCACCTGAAGGTCGCCGACCTCGACCGCGCGCTGAAATTTTACTGCGGCGTCTTGGGTTTTGAATTGCAGCAAAAATTCGGCACCCAGGCGGCGTTCATTTCGGCGGGCGGCTATCATCATCACCTCGGCTTGAACACTTGGGAAAGCGCGGGCGGTTCGCCGCCGCCGCCGCACAGCACCGGACTTTATCACGTCGCCATTTTGTATCCCACGCGCGCGCTGCTGGCCGATGCCGTGCGCCGCGTGCTCGCCGCCAATGTGGAACTCGATGGCGCCACCGACCACGGCGTGAGCGAAGCGATTTACCTGCGCGACCCGGACGGCAACGGCGTGGAACTTTACCGCGACCGGCCTGAATCCGAATGGCCGCGCACGCCGAATGGCGAACTCACGATGTTCACGCGGCAACTGGATTTGGCCGGGCTGCTGAAAAGCTGACGCTGCCTACTCGAATTCAAAACCCTGTTGTCGCAGCCGCTGTAATTTGTAGAGCAGCGCGCGCCGGCTGATGCCCAAAGTCTTCGCGGTTTCCGTGCGGTTGTGCTTGTGCTGCTTCAGCGCGGCGAGAATCGCGTGGCGCTCAATTTCATCCATCGTCTGCGCATCCACCGCCGGCTGCGGCGCGGCAGATTTCACCGCCTCGCGCAATTTGGCCGGCAGATGTTCGGGCAGGATCAGTTCGCTTTGCGAGAGCAGCACGGCGCGTTCGATGGCATTGCGAAGTTCGCGCACATTGCCCGGCCACGGATAATTTTGCAGGCAGTTCACCGTCGCCTCGGCAAGCCGCGCGCGGTTGCGGGCAAACTCGGCGGTGAACAAATTCGCCAGCGGCAAAATATCCTCGCGCCGTTCGCGCAACGGCGGCAGATTCAGTTCCACCACATTCAGGCGATAAAACAAATCTTCGCGGAAACGTCCGGCCTTCACCTCGGCTTCGAGGTCGCGGTTGCTCGCGGCGAGAATGCGCGCGTTCGTGCGGATTTCGCGGTTGGAGCCGATGCGCTGAAATTTTCCGTCCTGCGTCACGCGCAGCAATTTCGCCTGCAAGCCCGGCGACATCTCGGTGATTTCATCCAGAAAAATCGTGCCGCCGTCCGCCTCTTCAAATCGCCCGAGGCGCATGGCGCTCGCACCGGTGAATGAGCCTTTTTCGTGGCCGAACAATTCGCTTTCCAAAAGATTTTCGGGAATCGCGGCGCAGTTGATTTTAATGAGCTTGCCGCCAGCGCGCGCGCTCCAGGCGTGGATCGTGTCGGCGACGACTTCCTTGCCGGTACCGCTTTCGCCGGTGATGAGCACGCGTGTTTCCGACGGCGCGATGAGCGCGATGTCCTGGAACAGCGCCACGGTCAGCGGGCTTTGCGCGACGATGTTCGGTGGCAGATTTTTCCCCGCGCCGAGTTTGGGCGAGGCGGCTTGCGATAAGCCGGTGGCCTGCCGCACTGTCGCAAGCAGTTCATCCAAATCAATCGGCTTGGCGAGATAATTCAGCGCGCCGTCGCGCATCGCGATCACGGCATCGCGGATGTCTGCGTAGGCGGTGACGAGCAGAACGGGCAGCGAGGGAAATTGCGGGCGCACGCGGCGAAGCGTTTCGAGGCCGGACAGACCGGGCATCCGCACGTCGGAAATCATCATGTCAAAGTGGCCGACCCGCAGGGTCTCCAGCGCGCGTTCGCCGGAATCGGCGAGGACGGTTTCAAAGCCCTGGCCGCGCAGGAACGAGTCCAGCAGGCTGCGCTGGCCGGGATCGTCGTCCACAATCAAGATGCGCGGCGTATCGTTTGGCACGCGAAGAAGCTAGTTCATCGCGCGGACGGTCAAAAGAAAATTTGCGCGCCGCCGGTCGGGCGCCTTTTGCGCTGGCAGTTTATTCGCAGGTTCCGTATTGTCGCCGTGAATCAGCGGAACCATTCAAATCAACCATCAAAAAAGCATGCATTCATTTTTTACGATTTTCACGCGGCGCGGTTTTTCGGGCTGGACGGCATGGCTGTTTATTTTTGCCGCCGTGCTGGCCACCGGCTGCAGTTCGCTCAACAAGCCGGCGTCGGCCAGCTTTGCCTCGGTGATTATCTCCAACCAGAGCATTGAAAAAATCAAGGCGGCGACGGTGACGGTGTTCCAGCAGAACGGCTACCAGTTGATGTCGCTACCCGCCGGCGAGCTGGCGTTTCAGCGCGAGGCGACGCGGCGCGAGCAGATTGACTATGCCGGATTCGTCGGCGCGCACCAGGGGGAACAGGTTGTGATCCGCGTGCGGATGAGCATTGAGCCGAGCGGGACGGGCGCGTATCTACTGGGCTGCAAGGCCTACGCTGTGTGCAATCCGGGGCAGCCGGTGTTTGAAAGCTCCACCGCGCTGTTCAATTTCCAGAGCGGGCCTTACCAAAAACTTTTGGACAATGTCAAAGGCACAGTGCAGCAGCCGGCCGTGACGCCGTGAGTTTAACCACGGCTTTCGCGCGCTGGCAACCCAACAAAAAAAGCGCGCCATGGCTGACGCGCTTAAGATTGTTAAAACGGCAAGTTCGTTTTAAGTTGCCGCCGCCGCTTTCGCCGCCACGCGGCTGTCCTTGCGGTCCTTGAAGCCCTTGAAAAATTCAAAGCCTTCGCGCAGGCGGCGCACCATGACATCCTTGTCTTCCAGCATGGTTTTGACGATGCGCAGGATCGGTTTCGGGCGGAAATAATACTGGCGGTAGAAGCGTTCGACTTCCTCGAAAATTTCTTCCTTGTTCAGGCCGGGATATTCGATGGTGCTGCTCTGGTAGCCGACGTCGCCGAGCAGATCGGTTTTTTCCTTCTTGGCGAACCAGCCGTTGAGCTTGGCCTGTTCGTAAAGTTCCGTGCCGGGATACGGCGCGGCGAGCGAAACCTGCATGGAGAACACGTCGAGCTCCTTCGCGAAGTCAATCGTCTGCTGGATGGTCTCGCGGGTCTCGACCGGCAGGCCGAGGATGAACGTGCCGTGGATGATGACGCCGGCGCGGTGCGCGTCCTTGGTGAAGCGGCGCATTTCGTCAACGGTCACGCCCTTCTTGATGTTCTTGAGAATCTGGTCGTTGCCGCTTTCGTAGCCGACGAGGAACAGGCGAAGGCCGTTGTCCTTGAGCAATTTTATGTTGTCGTAGTCAATGTTCGCGCGGCTGTTGCACGACCATTGGACGCCGAGCGGCGAAATCTTTTTGGCGATCTCGCGGGCGCGCGGCAGATTGGCCGTGAAGGTGTCGTCGTCGAAAAAGTATTCCTTCACCTCGGGGAAAAGTTTTTGCAGGTGCGCCATTTCGGCGGCGACGCTGTCGGCCGAGCGGACGCGGTATTTGTGACCGCCGATGGTCTGCGGCCAGAGGCAGAACGTGCATTGCGCCGGGCAACCGCGCCCGGTGTAAAGGCTCATGTAAGGATGGTTGAGGTAGCCGTTGAAATATTTCTGCACGTCGAGGTCGCGGCGATAGATGTCGCCAATCCACGGCAGATCGTCGAGGTTCTGAATGAGGTCGCGCTCGGGGTTGTGTTTGATCTTGCCGTCCTTGTCGCGGTAGGACAAACCGGCGATGGTCGCAAGCTCGCGGCCTTCGGCGACTTCCTTGCAGGTGTAATCAAATTCTTTGCGGCCGACCCAGTCAATCGCGGACGACGCCTTGAGCGTCTCAGTGGGCAGCACGGCGACGTGCGCGCCAACGAAGCCGATTTTTGTTTCGGGCTTCTGCGCCTTGATGGCCTCGGCGACCTTGCAATCGTTTTTCAACGACGGCGTCGAGGTGTGGATGATGATGTGGTCGAATTCCTTCGCGGCGCGCAGGCATTCCTCGATGCCGATGTTGTGCGGCGGGCAGTCCATCAGCTTGGAATTGGGCGTGAGCGCGGCGGGCATCGCCAGCCATGTCGGATACCAATAGCTCGTGACTTCGCGGACGGTCTGGTAGCGCGCACCGGCGCCGCCGTCAAAACCGTCAAAGCTCGGGGGTGAAAGAAACAGTGTTTTGCTCATGTGGATTCTAAAAGTTCTTCGTCGGAGAAATTATTCCGCCTTTTTCACGTCTTTGATTTTCGCCAGCAGTTCGTCCCGCTCGGAGGTGTCCGCCGTGCCGCAATGGCTGCCGACGTGCGCCTCGTGATTGTGATGAACTTCGTTGGCAAACGCGCCGCGCGCGCCGGCGGCGGGGGAATTGATGACGGCTTTCGCTTCGGCCAAATGACCCTTACCAATGGTCACGCCGTTGAAAGCGCGTTTCGCCAGTTCCGGCGAGGACGGATACGGCTTCGGCTTCGCACCGAAGTTGTATTTGAAATTTTTCCAGTTGTCGCCGGACTGATAATTCGTGCCGAGCGCGCCACTCGGATCGTAACCGCAATGCACCATGCAATGTTCGCAGCGCGGGTCGCGGGCAACGCCGTTGACGACGCCGTATTTTTCCCACTGCACTTTCGTTAACATTTCCTGATAGCCGCCGTAGTGGCCGTCGGTCATCAAGTAGCACGGCGCTTTCCAGCCCTTGACGTTGTAAGTCGGAATTGCCCACGCGGTGCAGGTCAACTCGCGTTTGCCAGCGAGGAATTCCTGATACACCGGCGTGCCGAAAATCGTGAACGCCTTGCCCCAGTCCTGAATCTTGGCGAATTTGGCGCGCGTCATGTCGCGCGTCAGGAAAAACTCCTTCGGGTCGCGGCCGAGGCGGGAAACCATGTCCTTCTTCGCCGCATCGTAATCATAGCCGGGCGAAATTGTGTGGCCGTCCACTTCGAGCGAACTCAAATATTTGAACATGTCCTCGATCTCCGCCACGTCAGTCTCGCGATAGACCGTGGTGTTCGTCGCGACCTGGTAGCCGCAAATCTTCGCCATCTTGATGGCTTCGACGCATTCCTTGAACACGCCTTCGCGCTCGACGATGAGGTCGTGCGTGAATTCCAGACCGTCCACATGGACGTTCCAATACATCCATTGCGTCGGGCGGATGACGATTTTTTCCTTCGCCGCGTCGTCGGATTTGCGGATGACTTCGGCTTCTTTTTCGGAAATCAATTTGCCGTCGAGCAGCTTTTTCAGCATCGGCTCAATGGCCGGCGAATAAATGGCGGCGAGGTAATCGCGCATTTTTTTGCGCATGAACATCCCGTTCGTGCAGATGTAAAGCACACGTCCTTGTTCGAGCAGGCCGGCGATAAGCTCCTCGATCTTCGGATAAATCAGCGGTTCGCCGCCGCAGATGGAAACCATCGGCGCATCGCATTCGACGGCGGCCTGGAGGCATTGCTCCAGCGGCACCATGTCCTTGAGCGACGTGGAATATTCACGGATGCGGCCGCAGCCGGTGCAGGTCAAATTGCAGGTGTGCAGTGGTTCGAGCTGCAAGACCATCGCGAATTTCGGGGTCTTGCGGAACTTGTGCTTGATGATGTGGCTGGCGATTTTCTTCGTCAGCGCGAATGGGAAACGCATAGTTTAATTAACGGAGGCGATTTCGCTGGAAATTACCGGGGTCACGGCGGGCAGGTTGGTCGAGCAATCATTTTTCAGCAAACCCGGCAGAAAAAAGCTGGCCGGCGAGACGCTCTGGCTGCTGTTGATGCCGGAACAGCCGGCGCTCGCCAGCGCCAGCAGGGCCAGCGCGGCCAGACACGGAAAATTCCAGTTTAATCTCACTTGCCGAGTATAAATTACTTCGCCACGATGGCAACTTCTAATTGACTGCATCATGTCACTGAAACCGCGCATTTTGGGAATCCTGGCCGCCGCCCTCTGGCTGGCGGCGCTGGCAGTTGCCCCGGCGCAGCCGGCGGACAGCCGCATTTTCGCCGTGCGCGCGCAAATGGCCTTTGATTTGGCGCGGAAAAATTATCTGGCCGACACCAATTCCACCACCGCGCGCGAGCTGGCGCGAACGAGCGTTGATGTCGCGGACCTGGCGACCAACGAGGCAACGCGCGCGGAATTCGCCCGCACCGGCATCGCCGTCTGCCGCCATTGGCTCGCGCGCGAATCCAATTCCGCCCCCGGCCATTATTATTTCGCCATGAACCTCGGCAAGCTTGCGCAGGCCGAGGCGCCCTCGCTCGCCGCCTACCGGCTGGTTCACGAGGTGGAACGTGAGTTCAAGGCGGCGGCGGAGCTGGACGTTCGGTTTGACCACGCCGGCCCCGCCCGCACACTTGGCGAACTGTATTTTCAGGCGCCCGACTGGCCGTTCAGCGTCGGCAGCAAGCGCAAGGCGCGCGAATGGCTTGAACGCGCCACCAACCTCGCGCCGGAGTATCCCGAAAACCAGCTCAACCTCGCCGAGGCCCAGTTGAAATGGCGGGAGCCGGAGGCATTCGCCGCGACGATGAAAAACCTGGCTGCCCGTTGGCCTGCCGCCCAGACCAATTTCACTGGCGTGGCGTGGGAGGCGGACTGGCTGGATTGGAACGCCCGCCGCGCCGCGCTCACGGCAGAGTTTCAAAAAACTTACAAGCGCGCCCCGTGATTGTGACAATTTTGGTAGGTGCAAAAGTGAACGGATAACCTACACTGCCGTCCAAGTCATCAGAAACATGGCCAAAAAAATCATCGCGGCCTTGGCGGATTCGACGCTGTTCCTGCGCGAATGGCTCGTCAATCCGCAGCGCACGGGTTCGGTCGCGCCCAGCTCGCCACAGCTTGGTGCCGCGATGGCTCGCTGGCTGCCGCGCAACCCCGAAAGTTTTGTCCTCGAACTTGGCCCTGGCACCGGGGCCGTCACCGGGGCGCTGCTCAAATACGGCCTGCGCGAGGACCGCCTGATCGCCATCGAGCACAATCCCACGCTGGCCAAGCTGCTCCGCAAACGCTTTCCGCTCGCCCGCATCATCACCGGCGACGCGTGGGAGATGGACACACTGCTCGCCGATTTGCCGGTGCCGGTCACTGCCGTCGGCGCGGTCATCTCCAGCCTGCCGCTGCTGAATTTTCCCAAGGAACAGGCGGACAAGCTGGCGCACAAAATCCGATCCGTCCTCGAACCGCGCGGACGCCTGGTGCAATACAGCTACCACCTCATCAAGGACCGCAGCCGGGGCACGGACGACTTCCGGCTGCTCGCCTCCAAAATCGTCTGGTGGAACCTGCCTCCGGCCCGCGTCCACGTCTTTCAAAAGTGATTCTGCGGCCGGATTGCCGCCGGCCATCCGGTTCACTTTAGAATTATTCTAAATCTTGACTTGCGTTTTCTCTGCGGTAAATTTTTCACGCATGAAGGCGCGCAGCCATCCGCAAGACGAACAGCACCTGACCGAACAGTTGGGTGCGACCGGCTTGCGCCTGACGCCGCAGCGCCAGCAGGTCTATGACGTGCTGCTCCACAAGCGCGACCACCCGACGGCCGAGGAGGTTTTTATCCGTGCCAAAAAACAGATGCCGGAGATTTCCCACGCCACGGTTTACAACTGCCTCGACGCGCTGGTAAAGTGCGGGTTGGCACGGCAGGTCACGTTGGATCGCGGCGCGACGCGCTTCTGCCCAAACATGCATGAACATGGACATTTTCACTGCGATACCTGCGGCACCGTTTTTGACGTGGATCTGCCCGCGCAGGCGATGAAGCTGCCGAAAGGTTTCAAGGCCGAACATTTTGACATCGCTATCCACGGCACCTGCCCGGATTGCGCCAGCAAGAAATAATTTTATCGAACGATGAGCACTGCGACCGACACAATCGAAAGCCTGGTCAAACAGGAATACAAATATGGATTCGTCACCGACGTCGAATCCGAGTCCACGCCGCCCGGCTTGAGCGAGGACACCATCCGCCACATCTCGGCCAAGAAAAACGAGCCGGTGTGGCTGACGGACTGGCGCATCAAGGCGTTTCGCTACTGGCAGACAATGCCCGAACCGACATGGCAGTTCGTCAAGTATCCAAAAATTGATTTTCAAGCCATCAGCTATTTTTCCCAGCCGAAGCCCAAAGGCGATGCGCCGAAGAGCTTGGACGAAGTGGATCCAAAATTATTGGAGATGTATGAGAAACTCGGCATTCCGCTGCGCGAACGCGGCCGTCTCGCCGGTGTGGCGGTGGACGCGATTTTTGATTCCGTTTCCGTCGGCACGACGTATCGCGAAGATTTGGCGAAAAAAGGAATCATCTTCTGCTCGTTTAGCGAAGCGGTGCATGAGCATCCCGACCTCGTCAAAAAATATCTCGGCTCGGTCGTGCCTTACACGGACAACTATTACGCGGCGTTGAATTCCGCCGTCTTCACCGATGGATCGTTCTGTTACATCCCGAAAGGCGTGCGCTGTCCGATGGAGCTTTCGACCTACTTCCGCATCAACGCCGCCAAGTCCGGCCAGTTTGAGCGCACGCTCATCATTGCCGACGACGGTGCGAGCGTGAGCTATCTCGAAGGCTGCACCGCGCCGATGCGGGATGAAAACCAGTTGCACGCCGCCGTGGTGGAACTCGTAGCGCTCGAAACCGCCGAAATCAAATACAGCACGGTGCAAAACTGGTATCCCGGCGACGAGAACGGCGTGGGCGGCATCTACAATTTCGTGACCAAGCGCGGCCTGTGTAAAGGCAAAAACTCGCGCATTACGTGGACGCAGGTGGAAACCGGTTCCGCCATCACTTGGAAATATCCGAGCTGCATTTTGCTCGGCGATGGCTCGAAGGGCGAATTTTATTCCGTCGCCGTCGTCAACAACATGCAGCAGGCCGACACCGGCACGAAGATGATCCACATCGGCAAGAACACGAAAAGCACCATTGTTTCCAAGGGCATTTCCGCCGGGCGCGGGCAGAACAGCTATCGTGGCCTGGTGGAAATCCGCAAAAGCGCGGCGAACTCGCGCAACTTCTCGCAGTGCGACTCGATGCTCATCGGCGCGAAGTGCGGCGCGCACACGTTTCCGTATATCGAGGTGAAAAATACGTCATCGTCCGTCGAGCATGAAGCCTCGACCTCAAAGATCGGCGAAGACCAGATTTTTTACTGCAACTCGCGCGGGCTTTCCACGCAGGACGCGGTGAACATGATCGTGAACGGCTTCTGCAAAGAAGTGTTCAAAGAACTGCCGATGGAATTCGCCGTCGAGGCGCAGAAACTTCTGGGCGTGAGTTTGGAAGGCAGCGTCGGCTAGACACTAATTTCACGAATTAACACGAATTCAATTAGTGAAAACTCGTGTGATTCGTGTCTATAATTTTTTAGAACATGAGCAAGCAACCTATTCTTGAAATCAAAAACCTCCATGCGGGCGTGGAGAACAAACAAATCCTCAAGGGCTTCAGCCTGACGATCAACGCGGGCGAAGTCCACGCGTTGATGGGGTTAAACGGCTCCGGCAAAAGCACGCTCGCCGCGATTCTCGCCGGTCGCGATGGCTACGAAGTCACCGCCGGCACGGTGAATTATCTCGGCAAAGATTTGCTGGAACTCGATCCCGAAGAGCGCGCCCGCGAAGGCGTGTTTCTCGCGTTCCAATATCCGGTGGAAATTCCCGGCGTGAACAGCACTTATTTTCTCAAGGCCGCGCTGAACGAAATCCGCAAGTCCAAAGGCCAGCCAGAACTGGACGCCATCGAATTTCTTGAGCTAGTCAAAGACAAAATCAAACTGCTCGAGCTCAAGGACGATTTGCTCAAGCGTTCGGTCAACGAAGGTTTTTCCGGCGGCGAAAAAAAGCGCAACGAAATTTTCCAGATGGCCGTGCTCGAACCGAAGCTGGCGATTCTTGACGAGACGGATTCCGGTCTGGATATTGACGCGCTGAAAATCGTTTCCACTGGCGTGAATAAATTGAAGCGCGCCGATTCCGCGCAGCTCGTCATCACGCATTACCAGCGGCTGCTGAACTACATCGTGCCGGATTTCGTCCACGTCATGGCGGACGGCAAGATTGTGAAATCCGGCGGCAAGGAACTCGCGCTGGAACTGGAGGCCAACGGCTACGAGGCGATTTTGAAGCAGTAATTTTGTTCAATCAAACCGGCGTTTCTGTTGCTGACGGAGACGCCGATTTTTATTTTCGCATTTTCATTTTATGCGTTTCGACTAATTTTCCCGTGCACAATTTCTATGGCTGAAAAACCGACACCGATTTACGACGAGAGCAAGATCAAGACGCTGTCCTCGCTGGAGCACATCCGGCTGCGCACGGGTATGTATATCGGGCGCATCGGCACCGGCAACAACCCCGACGACGGCTGCTACGTCCTGCTCAAGGAGGTCGTGGACAATGCGATTGACGAATTCATCATGGGCAATGGCAAGGAAGTGCAGATCGAGGTCGCGGACAACAAAGTTTCCGTGCGCGATTACGGCCGCGGCATCCCGCTCGGTAAAGTCGTGGACTGCGTTTCCAAGATCAACACCGGCGCGAAATACAACGACGACGTTTTCCAGTTCAGCGTCGGCTTGAATGGCGTCGGCACTAAGGCCGTCAACGCCCTGTCCAAAAACTTTTTCGTGCGCAGCCACCGCGACGGCGAGTTCGCCGAGGCCAGTTTCAAGATCGGCAAGCTGAAGAAGGAAGATACCGGCAAGACGAAGGAGCCGAACGGCACGCTCATCGAGTTCGAGCCGGACCCGGACATTTTCAAGGACAGCGAATACAAGCTAGAGCACATCGAGCGCCGGCTGCGGCACTACAGTTATCTGAACACCGGGCTCAAGCTCATCCTGAAGACGCCCGAACTGACCGAGCCGAAAGTGTTTCAATCGCGCCACGGCCTGATGGATTTGGTGATGGAAGATTTGGCGAGCGATGGCAGCGAGCCGATTTATGCGCCGCTGCATTACGCGGGCAAGACGCTGGAGTTTTGTTTCACACACAGCAATTCGCGCTACGGCGAGACGTTTTATTCGTTCGTCAACGGCCAATACACCAGCGACGGCGGCACGCATTTGAGCGCGTTTCGCGAAGGTCTGCTCAAGGCGGTCAACGAATATGGCAACACCAAATATGAGGGCGACGACGTGCGCGAGTGCATGGTCGGCGCGGTGGCGATACGGTTGAAAGACCCGGTGTTCGAATCACAGACGAAAAATAAACTGGGCAACACGGAAATCCGCACCGAACTGGTCAACAACGTGCGTGAGGAATTGCTGCATTTTTTCCAGCGCAACAAGACCATCGCCGAGACGATCATGGCGAAGGTCAAGGACACGCAGGAGCTGCGGAAGGAATTGCAGAACGTGAAGAAGCTCGCGCGTGAGCGGGCGAAGTCCATCACGTTGCGCATCCCGCAGTTGAAGGACTGCAAGAATCATTTCGACAAGAAGAAGGAAAAAGGCAAGGGCACGATGGTTTTCATCTGCGAAGGCCAGTCCGCCGCCGGCTCCATCACAAGCTGCCGCGACGTCAACAACCAGGCGGTCTTCGTTTTGAAGGGCAAGCCGCTCAACGTCTGGGATCTCAAGCGCGACGTGATGTATAAGAACGACGAGATGTATAACCTCATGCAGTCGCTCAACGTCGAGGACAACACCGAGGGCCTGCGCTACGACAAGGTGATTCTCGCGACCGACGCGGACGTGGACGGGTTGCACATCCGCAACCTGATGATCACCTATTTCTTCAAGTTCTTCGAGCAGCTCGTCCACGACGGCCACGTGTTCGTTTTGGAAACGCCGTTATTCCGTGTGCGCAACAAGCAGGAAACGATTTATTGCTACAGCGAAGCCGAGCGCGACGCGGCGGCCACAAAGCTCGGCGGCAAGCCGGAGATCACACGGTTCAAGGGCTTGGGCGAAATCAGCCCGAAGGAGTTCGCGCAGTTCATCGGCAAGGAGATGCGGACGAGCAAGGTGGAATACGCGCCGCGCGCCGAGTCCGGCCCGATCTTCAATTTCTACATGGGCAAGAACACGCCGGAGCGGAAGGACTACATCATGGACAGCCTGGTCGTGCCGGTGGAGGAATAAACTTTTCCAATTTCAAAAATGTCAGCCAAACGCAAAAAAGAATCCGGCCAGCCTGAATTGCCGATTGAAGGCGCACAACTTGCGCCGGCGGCCACCGCGTTGGACAAGAAAACCCCCGCCGACACCAACGGCAACGGCGCAGATCACGTCATTGCCGAGACGGTCGAGACACCCATCGTCCACAAGCCGTTCGACCCGAAGAAGCTCGAGGTGGGTCTGCACACGCGTGTTGACCGGGGCTTTCTCGATTACGCCAGCTACGTCATCCGCGACCGCGCTATCCCGAATCTCGCGGATGGTTTGAAGCCGGTGCAGCGGCGGATTCTCTGGGCGCTGCACGAGAAAGATGACGGGCGCTTTATCAAGGTCGCCAACGTCGTCGGCCACACGATGCAATATCATCCGCACGGCGATGCGTCTATCGGCGACGCGCTGGTGGTGCTGGCGAATAAGCGGTATCTCATCGAGGGCCAGGGAAATTTCGGCAACATTTTCACCGGCGATCCCGCCGCCGCGTCGCGCTACATCGAGTGCCGGCTGACGGAGCTGGCGCGCACGGAAGTTTTTAACGACCTCATCACGGAATTCATTCCGAGCTACGACGGGCGCAATAAGGAGCCGGTGACATTGCCGTGCAAGTTGCCGCTCAACCTCATGCTCGGCACGGAAGGCATTGCCGTCGGTTTGAGCGCGCGCATTCTGCCGCACAATTTCCCGGAATTGCTCGAAGCGCAGATTGCGATCTTGAAGAAGCAGCCGTTCAAATGTCTGCCGGATTTTGCGACCGGCGGCTTGATGGACGCGCGCGATTATCAGGACGGCAAAGGCTCGGTCAAAGTCCGTGCGAAAATTAAAACGAAGGACGAATCCACTGTCGTCATTAAAGAAATTCCGCCGACGACCACCACGGAATCGCTCATCGCCTCCATCGAGGACGCGGTGCAGAAGGGCAAGTTGAAGGTGAAATCCATCAATGATTTCACCTCGGAGACGGCCGAGATCGAAATCCGGTGCCACGCGGGCGTGGACGCGGAGAAATTGATCGATGCGCTGTATGCGTTTACGGACTGCGAGGTGTCCATCGCCAGCCGCATCGTGGTCATCAAGAACAACCGGCCGGTGGAGCTGACGGTGTCGGAAATTTTGCGCGAGAACACGGAGCAGCTCGTCGCCATCCTCAAGCGCGAACTGGATTTGCGTGAGAAGCAACTGCTCGACGAGTTGCATTACCGCACGCTGGAACGCATCTTCATCGAGGAGCGCATTTACAAATTGATCGAGAAGTGCAAGACGAATGAGGCGGTTTTCGCCAGTGTTTATGACGGCTTCAAGCCGTTCATGAAACAGCTTGTGCGCGACATCGCGGACGCGGACGTGGAGAAATTATTGCAGGTTCGCATTCGCCGGATTTCACTTTTCGACATTAACAAGCATCGCGAGGAGATGGAGAAGACGAAAGCCGAGCTCGACGAGACGCGCAAGAATCTGAAAGGACTCACGAAATACGTGATCAGCCATCTGGAAGCGCTGCTGGCCAAATACGGCCCGCTCTATCCACGTCTGACCACGAAATCCGCCCGTCACGAGGAAGTGGACGTGAAGGCGGTGGCGTTCAAGTCCTTCAAGGTCGCCTATGACCGCGAGACGGGTTACGTCGGTTACAAGGTTTCCGGCGAGGAGTTCAAGCTGGAATGCACCAAGTTCGACAAGCTCCTGCTCGTGTTCAAGGATGGCACCTACAAGGTCAGCGAGCTGCCGGAGAAGCTGTTTGTCGGGCAGGAATTGTTCTATTGCGGCCTGCCGGACCGCGAAAAAGTTTTCACCTGCGCCTACACGGACCGCAACGCGAGCTACCTGAAACGCTTCACGTTCGGCGGCACGATCATGAACAAGGCGTATCTGTGCATCCCGGAGAAATCGCGCATCCTGTATTTCGCGCCGGACACGCCGAAGGTGCTTTACGTCCGTTACAAGCCCGCGCCGCACCAGAAAATTTCGCAGCAGACCTGCGAACCGGAATCGGTGGAGGTGAAATCGCCCAAGACGCGCGGCCGGCAGCTTTCCATCAAGGACATTTCTTCCGTGACCGCCGAGCCGACGCGCGGCTGGGATGAAAAGGAGACGACGACGAAGATTGTGTTTGCGTGAGGCGCGCGGATTTCCAGAGTTATTCACATTCGCCGCTTGACCTTTGGCGCGGCGCGGTTTTAACTGTCTGCGATTAGGCACATTCATGCTAGAGCAATTCAAAAGCCTGTTCTCCAATGACATTGGAATTGATCTGGGAACCGCAAATTCCCTGGTCTATGTGCGGGATCGTGGAATCGTCCTGCGCGAACCTTCGGTGGTGGCCATCCAAGCCGGCACAACCAATGTGCTGGCCGTCGGTGACGAAGCAAAACGGATGCTGGGCAGAACGCCCGGCAACATCGTGGCCATCCGCCCGATGAAAGACGGCGTGATCGCCGACTTCGAAATCACCGAGGCGATGCTGCGCCACTTCATCCAGAAGGTTCACCATCGGAAACTCATTGCGCCACGCGTCGTGGTCGCCGTGCCTTCCGGCATTACCGAAGTGGAGAAACGGGCAGTCAAAGATTCAGCCACGCACGCTGGCGCGCGCGAGGTTTATCTGATCGAGCAGCCGATGGCTTCGGCCATTGGCGTCGGTCTGCCGGTGCATGAACCGGCGGGCAACATGATCGTGGACATCGGCGGCGGGACTTGCGAAATCGCAATCATCTCGCTCGCCGGCATCGTCTTCAGCCGCAGCCTGCGGGTGGGCGGGGACGAACTGGATGCCACGATCATCGCCCACATGAAACGTGCCTATAACATGATGATCGGTGAACGCACCGCAGAAGAAATCAAGATTCGTATTGGTTCCGCCTTTCCGCTGGAACAGGAATTAACCATGGATGTCAAAGGCCGCGACCTTGGGTCCGGCCTGCCGAAGACATTGACCATCCGTTCCGAGGAAGTCCGCGAAGCCTTGCAGGAACCGCTTTCGAGCATTCTCGAATCCATCCGGATCACGCTGGAACGCTGTCCCCCAGAACTCGCCTCCGATCTTGTCGATCGCGGGCTGGTGATGGCTGGCGGCGGTTCGTTGATCCGCGGCATTGACCGGCTCGTCGCCGGCGAAACCGGTTTGCCCGTGCATCTCGCCGACGACCCGATGAGCGCCGTCGCCGAAGGCACCGGCCGCGTGTTGCAGGAAATCGAATTCCTGAAACGCGTCGCCACCAACGCCAAATACTGATTCTTCCGGGAGTTCACCGCCAACGGCTGCAAGGCCGTTACGCGGATGTTTAAACAGAAAAATTATCTCGCGCTCGGCGCGGTGGTGTTCGTGGCAATCATTCTTTTGAGTTTGCCGACGCGCGCGACCGCGCGCCTGAAGCTCGCCGTCGGAAGCTGGTTTTTGCCGCTGTTCGGCCTCGCCGGCGCCGCGCAGCAACTGCCCGCCGACCTTGCCGATTCCGTTTTGTCCCGCCGCGAGCTGCTTCATCAGGTTGAAAACTTGCGCCGCGAAAATCAGCAACTCAAATCACAGGCCGTCCAGACCGTCGCCATCGCCCGCGAAAACGACCAGCTCCGCGCGCTGTTCAACTGGCAGCGGCAGTCGCCGTGGCGGCTCAAGCTTGCCAATGTCGTGATGCGCGACCCGGCGAACTGGTGGCGCACCGTTCAAATCGACCTCGGCACGCGCGACGGTCTGCGTGACAATTTGCCCGTCATCACCGACGCCGGGCTGGTTGGCCGCGTTAGTTCCGTTAGCCTCACGCGGGCGCAGGTCATTTTGGTCGGCGACCCGAACTGCCGCGTGTCTGCGCTCGTCGAAAATTCGGCGCGCGACATGGGCGTGCTGCTCGCCGGCGGCACGCTGGATACCTCACTCGTGGAACTCACTTATCTCGCCAGCAGCGCGAACCTGAAACCTGGCCAAAGCGTCATTACCAGCGGTCTTGGCGGCATTTTTCCGAAAGGCATTCCCATCGGCGAGGTGGTGGATTCGCGCTCCGTCGAATACGGGCTTTACACCGACGCGCGGGTGAAACTGAACGCGAACCTCGGCTCGCTCGAACAAGTCTGGGTGCTGTTCCCTTAAAAATGAAAAAACATTCAACATTCAACATTCAACATTCAACGCCGAATGAAAGTTTCGTGGAACGCGTTGGTGTCCTTGAATGTTGGAAGTTCAATGTTGGATGTTGAATGTTTTATTCCCTGTGAATTTTTTCCAGCCCATCCTGATTCTGGCCTGCGCGTTTCTCGCCGTGTTCGGCGAGGCAACGCTCGCCGCGCCTCGCCACTTGCTCGGTGCGCAGATGGATCTGCTGCCGGCGCTGATGGTTTATGCCGCGCTCAATGCCGGCCTGCCCACCATCGCGCTGCTGGCGGTGTTCGGTGGTGTCTGGTTCGACACGCTTTCCGCAAATCCGCTGGGCGTCAGCATTCTGCCGCTGGCGGTCATCGGCTGGCCAATTTATTGGCGGCGCGATTTGATTTTGCACGATCTGCCGTTTGCGCAATTCGTGCTCGGCGCTGCCGCCAGCGCCGCCGCGCCCGCGCTGACGCTGCTGCTGCTGTTGAGCGGCGGCAAGGAGCTGCTCCTCGGCTGGGGCACACTCTGGCAATGGATTGTGATGGCCGCTGTCGGCGCGGTCGCGACGCCGTTTATTTTTTCGCTGATGGACGCGTGCAACCGCGCGCTCGGCTACCAGGAACGGATTGAGCCGGGTTTCCGCCTCGACCGCGAAATCCAGCGCAGCCGGAAAAAATTGTAAAATGAATTCAACGCAAAGACGCCAAGATGCAAAGTCGCAAAGGAAAATTATTCCTTGCGGTCTCCGCGCCCTTGCGTCTTTGCGTTAAAAAATAAAATGCTCGTTTTTGACGAACTGAAAAAGAACGAACCGCATCTCCGCCTCGTCGCGGTGGGGCTGGTGGCGGGGCTGTGCATTTTGCTCGCGGGTTTGTGGTGGGTGCAGGTCGTTTCGTCGCGCGAGTATCAGGAGCATTTGACCACGCAGGCGTATCGCACCATCCGGCTGCCGGCGGTGCGCGGCAAGATTCTCGACCGCGAAGGCCGCGTGCTCGCCGAGAACCAGCCGCGCTACAACCTGAGCCTTTACCTCGATGATTTGCACCAGCCGTTCGACGCGGCCTACGGCGAATTTTTGAAATCCGCCCGCGTCGCGCAGAAGCAGAACATTGACCGCGCGGAAAAAAAACTGGACCGCTCGCTGACGAAGGCGGAGCGGAAACGGTTTGCGTTCACGCCGGAGCAGCTACAGGCGCTGCGCGAGGCGGCGCGCGTGCGCGTGGCGGACGCTGTCGTGGCGCAGGTTAGCCAGAAAATCGGCCAGCCGCTCACGCTCGACCCGGTGGCGTTCAACCGCCATTACGCGGCGCGGCTGGCGCTGCCATTTCCGGTCCTGAAAAATCTCGACGCGGCGCAGATCGCACGGTTCGAGGAAAATTTTTCCGGCACGCTCGGCGCGGATCTGGAGCTGCAGTCCGTGCGCAGCTATCCGCTCGGCGACACGGCGGCGCATCTGCTCGGCTATTTGCAGCGCCACGATGATTCGCAGGAAGGCGAAGATGCGGTGTTCAATTATCGCATCCCGGATTTTTCGGGCGCGGTCGGCGTGGAATGCGGCTTCGACGACCAGTTGCGCGGACGCGCCGGCGCGGAGTCGCTGCTGGTCAACAGCCAGGGCTACCGCCAGTCGGAGACGGTCGAGAGCCAGCCGGAGCCGGGACAAAATGTGGTGCTGACGATTGACCTGGATTTGCAGCGTGCCGCCGAGGAGTCCATCGCCAGCCATCATGTGCCGGGCGCGCTGGCGGCGGACGCGCGCGCGGCGGTGGTGGTGATGGACGTTCATAACGGCGACGTGCTGGCGATGGCGTCGTCGCCCACGATCAACCCGCTCTTTTTCAACGGCGGCCTGCCGCCGGACGAAATGCAGCGCGAGGCGGCGCGGCGCGCGGACGTGAAGCTCCGCCCGGAAATCAACCGCGCGACGCAGGAAAATTACGCGCCGGGTTCCATCTTCAAGGTCGTCGTCGGTCTGGCGGCGCTGGAAGCCGGGTTGAACCCGGAAAAATTTTACACGGTGCAGGCCGACCCGACGCGGCCGGGCAAAGGCTGCGTCTATATCGGCCGGCGCAAGATTGACGACACCGCGCCGCCCGGCGAATACAACTTCAAGCGCGCGGTGGAGCGTTCCAGTAATTCGTATTTCATCCAGACCGGCTCGGACGCGGGCGCGGAACGCATCGTGGCGCTCGCGGAAAAATTTCACCTCGGCGAAAATTTTGACCTGCCGACACGGCAGGAGACCGGCGGCAAAATGCCGACGGAAGACCGCATCCGCGAAGGCTGGAGCGCGGGCGACACGGCGAACTTGTGCATCGGCCAGGGCGAGGTCTCGGTGACGCCGTTGCAGATGGCGGTGGTCTATTCCGCGATTGCCAATGGCGGCACGGTTTACTGGCCGCGGCTCGTTTCACGGATTGAGCCGCAAGACCCGATGTCGCACGACGTGGCGACGAATTTGCCGTCCGCGCTGGTATGCGACCACATCGGCGTGAGCGGGCGGAGCCTGCGAATTTTGCACAACGCGATGCTCGCGGAGACCGAGGACGAGGAAGGCACGGGCAAGGCGGCCTGCGTGCCCGGCTTGCGCATCTGCGGCAAGACCGGCACGGCGCAGGTGGAGGACGAACACAACCGCGTGGTGGATCACACGACGTGGTTCGCGTCGTTCGCACCGTATGAAAAGCCGAAATACGCGGTGGTGGTGATGGTGGAAAGCGGCGTTTCCGGCGGCGATTCCTGCGCGCCGATCGCGCACGACATTTACGAAACAATTTTGGAAAAGGAAAAATCCGGCGCGGGAAAAATTCTCGCGGCGGCGTATTGAAATGTTTTCGACCGGCACAACTCCGAGGGAATCGTTCGACCGGCTGCAAATCGCGGCGCTGGTCGGCTTGATGTTCATCGGCACGGCGTTCGTGTTCAGCGCGACGATGGTGAATGATTTCGCGGCCGCGCTGCCGTGGTATGACCAGACCTGGGTGCGGCAGATTGTCTGGTATGCGCTGGGCTTCGGCGTGGCGGCGGCGATGTGCGTGCTGGATTATCACACGCTGGCGCGCTGGTCGTTCGTGGGCTACTGGCTGATGATTATCTGTCTGGTCGCGGTGCTGATTCCGCACATCGGCTCGATGCGCTTTGGCGCGCGGCGTTGGATTGACCTTGGCTTTTTCCAATTTCAGCCGAGCGAGTTTGCGAAGCTGGCGTTCATTCTGGCGGGCGCAAATTTCCTGAGCCGCCCGCCGGATGAATTGAAACAGCCAATGATTTTTTGGAAGGGCATTGGTTTTATGATGCTGCCGTTCGTCTTGATTTTGAAGGAGCCGGATTTGGGTTCCGCGCTGGTGCTGCTGCCCACGGGCTTGGTGATGATGCTGGTCGCGGGCACGCCGCGCCGGTATCTGCTCAAGCTCATCGGCATCGTCGGGCTGCTCGCAACTTTGTTTGTCGTGGACATAAAATTTTTACCGGCGCGCTGGCAGGTTCCCATGCAGGACTACCAGCGCAACCGGCTGCTGATTTATTTTGGCCGTGACTATGTTGATTTCGCTCCGCCGCACGCCACGCCGGCGGAGTTGCAACGCCTGAAACAAAGGCAGGCGGATGACGGTTACAACATCCGCCAGGCGTTGATCTCCGTGGGCTCCGGTGGGCTCATTGGAAAAGGCTGGCGGCAGGGAACCCAGAATGCCCTGGGCTATCTGCCGCGGGCGGTGGCACACAACGACTTCATTTTCTCGGTGATTGCCGAGGAGGAAGGGTTCGTTGGCAGCGTGATTGTGATCGCGCTGTATGCGGTGGTTCTCTTCACCGGATTGAGAATCGCCGGCCAGGCGCGCGACCGCCTGGGCAAGCTCGTGGCGGTGGGCGTGGTCACGCTCATTTTCAGCCACGTTTTCATCAACATCGGAATGAACATTCGCATCATGCCCGTGACGGGGGTGCCACTGCCGCTGCTATCGTATGGCGGATCTTCAGTGCTGTGCTCCCTGTTCGCCGTGGGCCTGCTGCAAAACATCCACATCCATCGAAGAGGATATTAATCATGAGCAGCAACAATAACTTCTCGCGGCGCCGCCGCGGAATGCGCTTCAAACCCAAAGGCGGCCTGAACCCCGCCCACCAGAAAACCGACCGCGACGCCCTCGAGGCGCGCGCCGACGTGGTGACCGAGCAGGGCGGCGCCGACCGCCTGTTTGAAAAGCGCCACCAGTTGGAAATCGAACGCGCCGAAAACGTCGCCGCCGGTTTGCCGCCCGACGGCAAGCCCGAGGCCGCCGCCCCGGCGGAGCACGCGCATCCGCACGCGCACCCGCACAAGCACGAACCCGTTCCCGCCGCGCCGGCCGCGGAGGATACGTTCGCGCCGGTGAAGATTCCCGAGCAGCCGAAGGGTCTGCTGGAAACCATCACCACCGCTGCGGCGAACATCGTCAAGAAAGTCCAGCGGCTCATCCGCCCGGAAAAGAAGCTCCACAAGGAAGTCATCATCAATGCCGAGACGCTCGAAACGCGCGTCGCGGTGACGGAAGACGGCAAGCTGGAGGAGTTCAACATCGAGCGCACGACGGAAGAACGCCTCGTCGGCAGCATTTTCAAAGGCCGCGTCCGCAACCTCGAAGACGGCCTCAAGGCCGCGTTCGTGGACATCGGGTTTGAGAAAAATGCGTTCCTGCATTACTGGGACATCGTGCCGAACCAGTTTGATTCCGGCGTCGAAATCGTCGAACGCGAAGGCCAGAGCCGCCGTCCGCAGCGCCCGAAGATCACGCAGAAGGACATCCCGCGCCTCTATTCGCCCGGCGCGGACATCATTGTGCAGGTCACGAAAGGCCCCATCGGCACCAAAGGCCCGCGTGTCACGACGAACCTCGTCCTCCCCGGCCGTTTCCTCGTGCTGCTGCCGAACTCCGACCAGTCCGGCATCTCGCGCAAGATCGAGAATCCCGAGGAGCGCAAGCGCCTCAAGAAAATCCTGCGCGAACTGCACATCCCCGACGGCATGGGCGTCATCATGCGCACCGCCGGCGAAGGCCAGCAGCTCCGTTACTTCGTGCGCGACCTCGCGTTTCTCGTCGAGGAATGGAACTCGATTCAGGAGCGCATCAAGAAGCAGCCGATGGCGACCTGCGTGTTTCAGGAACCGGATTTGATTGAGCGCACCGTGCGTGACTTTCTCACCGAGGACGTCGAACGCATCGTGGTGGACAACGTCAAGGCGCACGACCGGATGCGCGACATCATCTCGAAGATCTCCAAGCGCTCGGCCAGCAAGATCAAGCTCTACACCGAGGCGCAGCCCGTGTTCGACCGCTTCAACGTCAGCAAGCAGTTGGAGAACACCTTCTCCCGCTCGGTCAACCTCAAGGGCGGCGGCGCCATCGTCATTGACGAAACCGAGGCGCTCGTCGCGATTGACGTGAACACCGGACGGCACAAGGGCGGCAAGGATCAGGACGCGCTCATCCTCAAGGTCAACCTCGAGGCCGCCGAGGAAATTACCCGGCAGTTGCGTTTGCGCAACATGGGCGGGCTGATCGTGCTCGACTTCATTGACATGAAATCCGGGCGCGACCGCCAGCAGGTCCACAACAAGATGCGCGACGGCCTGCGCCGCGACAAGGCCAAGACCCACATCCTGCCCATCTCGCAGCTTGGGCTGATGGAGATGACGCGCCAGCGCCACAGCGAGAGCGTCCGCGCCGCCGTGTATGACGACTGCCCGTATTGCAAGGGCCGGGGCAAGGTCAAGAGCACCGAGACCATGAGCGTGGAGATCCAGCGCAAGCTTCAGGAAATCCTCAAGAAGCGCACGCGCGACGAGAACGACTTCCAGTTGCGCATCGTCGTGCATCCCACGGTGCTGGACCGGCTGCGGACGGAGGACGAGAAGCATCTCATCGAGATGGAGAAGCGGTATTTCGGCAAGCTGTCCTTCCGGGCGGAC
>Ga0316222_1001453_pt1 | contig 28749 bp, 24 predicted proteins | sample TBH18011metaG_FD_206008 | JGI IMG/M metagenome (GOLD analysis project Ga0316222, IMG submission 206008) | Freshwater microbial communities from Trout Bog Lake, Wisconsin, USA - TBH18011 | ecosystem: Environmental > Aquatic > Freshwater > Lake > Hypolimnion/Profundal zone | place: USA: Wisconsin... | reverse complement strand
CGACGTATTGCTGTCGGCTGAAAAGTCACAGCGCATCAAATACATTATTGATTACGCCACCGATCTCGAAGACACGCAGTTGCCGCCGTATGATCTGGTGTTCAACGCCATCGGTGAGCCCGATGTCGCTGCCCCCCTGATGCCGCGACTGGCGCACTTTTTAACAAACTGCGATCGGCCGGTCATGAATCACCCTGCAGCCGTGGCGCGAACCCGGCGTCACCTGTTGCCTGAATTAATGGCAGGCATACCCAATGTGCAGGTTGCAGCCTGTTGCCGGATTGAACCGGGCGCGCTCGACCGGGAAGCGTTGGCGCAGATTCTTGCCCACAGTCAGATAAGTTTTCCGGTACTGCTGCGGCCGACCGAATCGCATGGCGGAACCGGTCTGGTCAAGTGTGACGATCTGGAAGCATTGCTGGCACACAGGCAGCGCATTGTGTCTGCGTGCTATATCAGCAGTTTTATTGATTTTGTCAGCAGCGACGGGTATTACCGCAAATACCGCATTGTTTATGTGGATCGTCAGCCGTATCCCTATCATCTTGGTATTTCGTCGCAATGGATGGTGCACTATTACACTGCTCAAATGGAAGAAAATCCGTGGAAGATTGCCGAAGAGTTGCGGTTTTTGCAGGACACTTCCGGTGTATTCGGTCAGGAAACAATGACTGCTATACGCCGGATCGGCGCGGTGCTGGATCTGGACTATGCCGGCATTGATTTCACTATCATGCCGGATGGGCGGATACTGATCTTCGAAGCCAATGCCACAATGCTGGTGCACCGGGTCAATCAGGAAGGGGTGCTGGCACATAAAAATGCCTTTGTCCAGACTATTGCGGATGCCTTTGAAGCCATGCAAAGCAATTTGAGTCATGCATCTAAAAGCTGACATTTATTTCCAGAGCCGGCTTACTTGGGCAATACTGTCTCCTTTTCAAAATCAGGTGCATTCCCATGCTCGAATATGATCAGGACTTCTGGCTGCAAACCGCGGGCCGGTCCGACTTTCATTTGCCGCCATTGCATTTTGCGCATGGCAACAGCTTTCCAACAGGCACCTACCGGGTTTTTCTGAACCATCTCAAATCAAATTATCAAATCCACGCCCTCGAGATGCTGGGCCATAATCCGGCTTATCCGGTCACCGACTGCTGGCCGCAGTTGTGCCGCGAAATGATTGCCCGTATTGAAGCCATTCCTGATCAACCGGTGATTCTGGTGGGACATTCGCTGGGTGGCATTCTGAGCCTGATGGTGGCCAGAGCGCGCCCGGATCTGGTGCGCTGCGTGCTGATGCTGGATTCGCCGGTGGTCACCGGATGGCGCGCAAAACTGCTGCATGTTGCCAAACTGATCGGATTGGATCTGTATATATCGCCGGCGCAATCGTCCAGAAAAAGGCGCAAAAGCTGGCCAGATACGGAATCGGCTTATCAGCATTTTGCGTCCAAAGACATGTTTGCGATCTGGCCAGAGGCGGTGTTGCGGGACTATATAAAGTACGGCACCCAGCCCTACGTCAACGGCGTTACCTTGCGTTTTAACCGCGAAATTGAAACTGCCATATACCGTGCTTTGCCGCATAACGAGGCGCAGTTTACCGCGCAACCCTTTTCTATGCCGATTGGTTTTTTATGCGGCACGACGTCGGTTGAATGCCGCCAGGCAGGTATTAAAAATACCCAAAAACTGGTGGGTGACAATTTTGAATGGATTGATGGCGGCCACCTGTACCCACTGGAATCACCCGAAGCGACTGCATTGAAAACTCACCTCATGTTGCAGAAGATGCTACTTAAAAACTAATTTTCATAATGCAAAATCATGCGGGACGAGGTTCAAAAACTTCATAAGTTGCTGGCTGAGAGGCCTGTTTTCGGCTACAATTGCAAGGTTTATCTAACTACAATCCCGCCGACTAGCGTAATCTATCCATCCACACCACATTTCTGGCAATACGCATGACCTTTTGGCATGATTGTGTGCAGCCGGTGTGGACAGATCGCAGGCGGTAACAATTCAGGAGTTACCCTTGCTGCCATATCCGCAGTCCCTACCAGAATCTCTCAGTAACGGCCTGGAATCACCGGCCATTCTTGCACTTTCCGATGGTTCGCTGTTTTACGGTTACGCCATTGGCGCCACAGGCCACACGGTTGGCGAAGTGGTTTTCAATACCGCCATGACGGGCTACCAGGAAATTCTTACCGATCCCAGCTATTGCCAGCAAATCGTCACACTGACCTATCCCCACATTGGTAATACCGGTATTAATTCGGAAGACAATGAATCGGACAAATGCCAGGTGGCTGGTCTGATTATCAAAGATTTGCCGTTGCTGGTTTCCAATTTCCGCTCCGAACAGAATTTGTCTGATTATTTGAAGGCGCAGAATATTGTCGCCATTGCCGGCATCGATACCCGCAAGCTGACTCGTATCCTGCGTGAAAAGGGTGCACAGTGTGGTGCCATCCTGACTGGCAAAGATGAGCAAAAGGCCATACAGCTGGCTCAGTCGTTCAAAGGTCTGGCCGGCATGGATCTGGCCAAAGTGGTCTCGACCAAAAATGCCTACGAATGGACTGAAACGGAATGGGTGCTGGGTACCGGCTACGGCGTGCAGGAAGCGCCGAAGTATCACGTCGTGGCCTTCGATTTTGGCGTCAAGCGCAATATTTTACGCATGCTGGCACAGCGCGGCTGCCGCGTAACGGTACTGCCGGCCCAATCCAGCGCTGCTGATGTGCTGGCTCTCAATCCGGATGGCGTATTTTTATCCAACGGACCCGGCGACCCGGAACCCTGCACTTACGCCATTGATGCGGCGCGTGAACTCATCGAACGCGGCATTCCGACATTTGGTATCTGCCTGGGCCACCAGATCATGGCACTGGCTTCCGGTGCCAAGACCCTGAAAATGAAATTCGGCCATCATGGCGCCAATCATCCGGTTCAGGATGTCGACAGCAAGAAGGTGTACATCACTTCGCAAAATCATGGTTTTGCCGTCGATGAAGCCACTCTGCCAGCCAACTGCCGGGTCACCCACATTTCCCTGTTTGATGGTTCGTTACAGGGATTTGAGCGCACTGACCAACCGGCATTCTGTTTCCAGGGACATCCGGAAGCATCACCTGGTCCCCATGAAATCGCCCCCCTGTTTGATCGCTTCATTGCGCTGATGAGTTCGGAGAAAAATAACAATGCCTAAACGTAGTGATATAAAAAGTATTCTGATTATCGGCGCAGGACCGATCATTATCGGTCAGGCCTGCGAGTTTGATTATTCCGGCGCTCAGGCCTGCAAGGCGCTGCGCGAAGAGGGTTACAAAGTCATTCTGGTCAACAGCAATCCTGCCACGATCATGACCGATCCCGAAATGGCAGACGTGACCTATATCGAGCCAATTACCTGGCAGGTGGTGGAACGCATTATCGCCAAAGAACGCCCGGATGCCATTCTGCCTACCATGGGTGGCCAGACTGCGCTCAATTGCGCACTCGATCTGCATCGCAATGGCGTACTTGACAAATACAAGTGTGAACTGATCGGCGCTTCACCTGAAGCCATTGATAAAGCGGAAGACCGTTCCAAGTTCAAGGCAGCCATGACCAAGATCGGTCTGGGATCAGCGAAATCTGACGTGGCGCACAACATGGAAGAATCATGGGCGGTGCAGAAGACGCTGGGATTTCCGGTCATTATTCGCCCGTCATTTACCATGGGCGGAAGCGGCGGCGGTATTGCCTACAATGAAGAAGAATTTGAAACCATCTGCAAACGCGGACTGGAAGCATCGCCCACCTCTGAACTGCTGATTGAAGAATCGCTCATCGGCTGGAAAGAATTTGAAATGGAAGTGGTGCGCGATTGCGCCGACAATTGCATCATCGTGTGCTCGATCGAGAATCTGGATCCGATGGGGGTGCATACCGGCGACTCGATTACCGTCGCGCCTGCGCAGACACTGACTGACAAAGAATATCAGATCATGCGCAATGCCTCGATTGCGGTGCTGCGTGAAATCGGTGTCGATACCGGTGGCTCCAACGTGCAGTACGCAATCAATCCGGCTGATGGCCGCATGATCGTTATCGAAATGAATCCACGCGTTTCACGGTCATCGGCACTGGCATCGAAGGCCACCGGTTTTCCGATAGCGAAAATTGCTGCCAAGCTGGCCGTGGGTTACACGCTCAATGAATTGCGCAACGATATTACAGGTGGTGCTACGCCGGCCTCTTTTGAGCCGACCATTGATTACGTTGTCACCAAAATTCCGCGTTTCACCTTTGAAAAATTCCCGCAGGCTGATCACCATCTGACTACCCAGATGAAGTCGGTCGGTGAAGTCATGGCCATCGGCCGTACTTTCCAGGAATCGTTCCAGAAAGCCCTGCGTGGACTGGAAGTGGGCGTGGACGGCATGAATGAAAAAACCCGCGACCGTGAGATCATCGAAGAAGAACTCGGTGAACCTGGTCCGGAACGGATCTGGTACGTCGGTGACGCGTTTGCACAGGGTTTCAGCCTGGATGAAGTGCACTCCCTGACCCGCATCGATCCGTGGTTCCTGGCCCAGATCAAGGATATTGTGGATATCGAACTGTGGCTCGAAACCGTATCGATCACGGATCTCGACAAAACCATCCTGTATCGATTAAAGCAGAAAGGTTTTGCCGACCGCCGTCTGGCCAAGCTGTTGCGCACCACCGATAAAATCGTGCGCGAAACCCGCCATGCCTTCAACATTCACCCGGTCTACAAACGGGTTGATACCTGCGCGGCAGAGTTCGCGACCAATACTGCCTACATGTATTCGACCTACGATGAAGAGTGCGAATCGAATCCGACCAGCAATAAAAAAATCATGGTGCTGGGCGGCGGACCGAACCGCATCGGGCAGGGGATTGAATTCGATTACTGCTGCGTGCATGCAGCCCTGGCGATGCGCGAAGACGGTTACGAAACCATCATGGTCAACTGTAATCCGGAAACCGTTTCGACCGATTACGACACGTCCGATCGTCTGTATTTTGAACCGGTCACTCTGGAAGATGTACTGGAAATCGTCGCCAAGGAAAAGCCCTTTGGCGTCATCGTTCAGTACGGTGGACAGACTCCGCTGAAACTGGCACTGGATCTGGAAGCCAATGGCGTACCTATCATCGGCACGTCGCCGGACATGATTGATGCGGCAGAAGATCGGGAACGGTTCCAGAAAATGCTGCAAGACCTGAATCTGCGTCAACCGCCCAACCGTACTGCACGTACCGAAGAAGATGCGTTGCGTCTGGCGGTCGAAATCGGCTATCCGCTGGTGGTGCGTCCGTCCTACGTTCTGGGCGGTCGCGCCATGGAAATCGTCCACGAGCAGCGCGATCTGGAACGTTATATGCGCGAAGCCGTGAAAGTGTCACACGATTCGCCGGTACTGCTGGACCGCTTCCTCAATGACGCCATCGAAGTGGATGTGGACTGTTTATCCGACGGTACCCGCACCTTTATCGGGGGCGTGATGGAGCATATCGAACAGGCCGGTGTCCACTCGGGCGATTCAGCCTGTTCCTTGCCGCCTTATTCGCTGTCGACTGACACGATAGAAGAACTGAAACGCCAGACTGCCTTGATGGCCAAGGGTCTCAATGTGGTCGGCCTGATGAATGTCCAGTTTGCGATTCAGCGCATTTTCGAAGGTGATGTGGTGTTTGTTCTGGAAGTCAATCCACGCGCCTCACGGACCGTACCGTTTGTTTCCAAGGTAAGTGGCTTGCAGCTGGCAAAAATTGCAGCGCGCTGCATGGCCGGCCAGTCGCTCGAATCGCAGGGCATTACCAAAGAAGTCGTTCCTCCGTATTTCAGCGTCAAGGAAGCGGTATTCCCGTTTGTTAAATTCCCGGGTGTCGATACCATACTCGGACCTGAAATGAAGTCGACGGGTGAAGTCATGGGTGTGGGCAAGACCTTTGGTGAAGCCTTTGTCAAATCCCAGATTGGCGCCGGCGTCCAGCTGCCAAGGTCCGGTAAGGTCTTTATCAGCGTCAAAACCAACGACAAGCCACGTGCAGTCAAAGTGGCCGCAGATCTGGTCAAGCTCGGCTTCACCATTCTGGCCACCAAAGGCACGGCAGCGGAAATCAGCGCTGCCGGTGTTCCGGTAACACCTGTCAATAAAAAGCATGAAGGTCGTCCGCACATTGTTGACATGATCAAAAACCGGGAAATCGCACTGGTTATCAATACCGTTGAAGAAAAGCGCAATGCCATCATCGACAGTGGCGTCATCCGGGTTTCGTCACTGGCTTCGCGTGTGACTACCTATACGACGATTGCAGGAGCAGAAGCTGCCGTGGAAGGGATGCGGCATCTGGATGAGTTGCATGTCTATGATTTACAAGGGCTGCATAAGTCTTTACACTAGGCGCACATTTGTAACAGTCCGTTTTTTACCATAACCACAGAGCTTATTTATTCGGCACTCAGGTGCTTTGTAAATAAGCTCTGTGGTTTTCACTTGAAGATAAACGATGAGCACAGTACCACTGACCAAATTCGGTGCCGAAAAATTAAAGCAGGAATTGCACCGTCTGAAAACCCGTGAACGCCACGACGTGATTGCTGCAATTGCAGAAGCGCGCTCGCATGGCGATCTGTCTGAAAATGCTGAATACGATGCCGCCAAGGAAAAGCAAAGCTTTATTGAAGGCCGTATTGCTGATCTGGAAGGCAAATTAAGTTCTGCGCAAATCATTGATCCGACCACGCTGGATGCAGAAGGTCGCGTTGTATTCGCCTCAACCGTGGATTTGCAAGAGATCGAATCTGGTGAAAAAGTCACCTATCAGATCGTTGGTGAAGACGAAGCTGATCTGAAAGAAAACAAAGTATCGATTACATCGCCGATTGCGCGTGCCCTGATCGGAAAATATTCCGGTGATGTCGTCGCCGTTCAGGCGCCGGTCGGCGTGCGGGAATATGAAGTGATTGAAGTGCGTTACATTTAATTGACAAATTGATGGATACACCACTGAGCCGGGCCAGAACATTGATTACCACCGCCTGGGTTGGCAGTGGCTGGACGGTTGGTTATCTGGTTGCACCGACGTTGTTTCGGACCTTACCCGATTCGGCTCAGGCAGGAACAATAGCCGGTCAACTGTTTCAGGTCCAGGCCTGGTTTTCGGTTGCCTGTGCAGTGATACTGATGGGAATGGCTCGCTATGAGCATGTCAGAATTTCGCGGTTAATACCGGGCATGCTGATCTGTACGTTATTGGGTTATTTTGCGCTGCATCCATTCATGGCGCACCTGCGCGAGCTGGGACTCAATGATCCGGATGTGAAGTGGCAGTTCGGTGTGCTGCACGGCCTGTCCAGCGGAATATATCTGATGCAGAGTATTTTGGGTGCTATGCTGGTTCTGAGTGCGAGGCCGTTAAAGAAATAAGGCTGCATCTAAAAACGCAGCCCCACACTGTTACGATTTCTTCAACGCTGATTTTTTAACACTGGCCTGACGCGGTTTGGCGCGCTTGATATTGCCTCCGGCAGTGACTCTTTCATTCCCTTTCAACATGACTTTGGAGACGGTAGGGCGTTTTGTGCCGCTGGGACTGGGCTTGACAATGGTTACCTCACGCAGGCCGCCACCGGTTTTACGCAATACTTTTTCTGTTTTTTCGTCGGATTTAGGGCGATAAACGACTAAAAGCTTGCCGATATGCTGAATGGGAGCGGCTTTGAGGGTGGTGCAAATGGAGTCGTAGATGGCTGTTCGTGCTTCCCGTTCATCTCCGAAGACCCGCACCTTGATCAGTCCGTGTGAATTTAAAGCTGAATCGATTTCTTTCATGACAGATTCAGACAGGCCGGCTTCTCCAATCAGTACAACTGGTTTCAAGCCATGTGCTTCAGAGCGAAGTTCGCTACGTTCGATTGCAGTAAGTTTTAACATAATTTTTATTTTTCCTCTAAAGACACTATTTTACGCGAATGGCCAAGAATAAATTCAACCAAAACTGGTTACATGATCATATAAATGATCCCTTTGTGAAATTGGCGCAGCGTGAAGGCTATCGCGCCCGGGCTGTGTACAAGCTCAAAGAAATCGATGAAACAGAAAAACTGATCAAACCGGGCCAGATTATTGTTGATTTGGGCGCGACCCCGGGCAGCTGGTCGCAATATGTACGCAATAAGCTGGCCGGAAAAGCCGGTGGTGGCATTCTAGGCGAAATCTATGCTTTGGATATGCTGCCCATGGAACCGATCGCCGACGTGCGGTTCATGTTAGGCGATTTTCGTGAACAAATCATTCTGGATCAGCTTGAAGCACAACTATTGGGACGAAAGGTCGATCTGGTTTTATCGGACATGGCGCCCAATTTATCCGGCATACCCACGGCCGATGCAGCGAGAATGGAAGATATTATCGAACTGGCCATTGAATTTGCCCGTAATCATTTAAAGCCGGGCGGTTGTTTATTGGTAAAATGTTTTCATGGTCCGGCCTACAATTCGGTTTGGGCCAGGTTCAAGGAAGAATTCAAAGTGGTTTCGTCAAAAAAACCGAAAGCCAGCAGGGATAAATCATCTGAGATATTTATTCTGGGAAGAGGGTTAAAATGAGCGGTGACGGCACTATATCGCTGAAATCTTATGGTTAGTAGCCAACATCACCTTGATAAATATTAACCTGCCACAATATCCCGCTAGTATACTGGCGCAATACATGTGATTTGAAATCCTGAACCTGGAGACAAACCAGGCGCATTAATAATTGAAGTTGTAAAAGACGCCATTCGTGTCTAAGGAGTTTTTGTGAATAATATGTTTTCCAAAGTTGCCATCTGGGTCGTGATTGCCATGGTGTTGTTCATGGTATTTCAAAAATTTGATGGTAAAAATATTAATTCTGGCGGCGCGACAGTTGCCTACTCAGACTTCCTGGATCAAATCAAGGCCAAGCAGCTCAAAGAAGTCACCATTGAAGACCGAAATATTACTGCTGTTACCCAGGAAGGCGCCAAAATCAAGACCACCGGCACCTATCTGGATCGCGGCCTGATCGGTGATCTGGTTGCCAATGGCATCAAATTCGATGTCAAACAGGCCGAAGAACCTTCACTGCTGGTGCAATTGCTGATGTCCTGGGGACCGATGCTGGTGTTTATCGGAATCTGGATATTTTTCATGCGTCAGATGCAGGGCGGCGGCAAAGGTGGTGCATTTTCCTTCGGAAAATCAAAAGCACGCATGCTCGATGAAACCAATAACAATGTCAATTTTGCCGATGTAGCCGGCTGTGACGAAGCCAAGGAAGAAGTGCAGGAAATCGTTGAATTCCTGCGCGATCCGACCAAATTCCAGAAACTCGGCGGACGCATTCCGCGTGGCGTGCTCATGGTTGGCCCTCCAGGTACCGGTAAAACCTTGCTGGCACGCGCCATTGCTGGCGAAGCCAAAGTTCCCTTCTTTACCATTTCCGGGTCTGATTTCGTTGAAATGTTTGTCGGTGTCGGGGCTTCACGCGTGCGTGACATGTTTGAAAATGCCAAAAAACACGCGCCCTGCATCATCTTCATTGATGAAATCGATGCAGTTGGTCGTCATCGCGGTGCCGGTATGGGTGGCGGTAACGATGAACGTGAACAGACTCTGAATCAGATGCTGGTGGAAATGGATGGGTTTGAACCCAATTCCGGTGTCATCGTCATTGCCGCAACCAACCGCGCCGACGTGCTGGATAAAGCCCTGCTGCGTCCCGGTCGTTTCGACCGTCAGGTTACCGTTGGTTTGCCCGACATTCGTGGCCGTGAACAGATATTGAACGTGCATATGCGCAAAGTGCCGATTGCACCTGACGTCAGAGCCGACGTCATTGCGCGCGGTACCCCTGGATTTTCCGGTGCTGATCTGGCCAATCTGGTTAATGAGTCTGCCTTGTTTGCAGCGCGGCGCAACAAGCGTCTGGTCGAAATGCAGGATTTCGAAGATGCCAAAGACAAGATCTATATGGGTCCTGAACGCAAATCGATGGTCATGCGTGAAGAAGAGCGGCGTAACACTGCCTATCATGAATCCGGCCATGCCGTAGTCGCCAGCCTGTTACCCAAAGCTGATCCGGTACACAAGGTAACAATTATGCCGCGCGGACAGGCTCTGGGTCTGACCTGGCAGCTGCCTGAACATGACAATGTCAGCGGTTACAAGGAAAAAATGCTGGGTGAGATCACCATTCTGTTTGCTGGCCGGATCGCCGAAGAAATTTTTGTCGGTGAAATGTCGACCGGTGCATCCAACGATTTCGCCCGCGCTACCAAACTGGCGCGTGCCATGGTCACCCGTTTCGGCATGTCAGAAAAATTGGGCGTGATGGTGTATGAGGACAGTCAGGCAGACGGTTATTTTGGCGGACCATCCAAAACGATTTCTGAAGCAACTCAGCAAACCGTCGATACCGAAATTCGCAGCATTCTCGATACCCAGTACGCCGTTTCACGCAAACTGCTGGAAGAAAATCGCGACAAGGTTGAAGCCATGACCAAAGCGCTGCTGGACTGGGAAACGATCGATGCTGACCAGATTGGCGACATCATGCAGGGGTTGGAACCACGGCCACCGAAAATCAGCGGATCCGTCAGAAAACCGAGTTCCGGTGACGGCATCGCACCGAATGTGACCGCGACTGCCTGACTGAAAAGCGAATGTTGATAATTAAAGGGTGAGGAAACAATCCTCACCCTTTTTACATGTGCAAATCAAATGGATAAATATATACAATGCGGACGTTTCCGGCTGCCATTATCCGGCATTGAGGCCCGTCCATTGGTCATGGGCATTCTCAATGTGACGCCGGATTCATTTTCGGACGGCGCAGAGTGCAATGATTTGCATTTTCTTCTGGATCGCGCCGAAGCCATGATCAATGCCGGCGTGGACCTGATTGATATTGGCGGCGAATCAACCCGTCCGGGCTCCACGCCCGTGCCGCTTGATCTGGAACTATCGCGCATCATGCCGCTGATTTATGCACTCCAGGATTGCGGTGTTCCTCTTTCTGTCGATACTTACAAACCTGAAGTGATGCGCGAAGTGCAGATTGCCGGTGTCGACATGATCAATGACGTGCATGGCTTTCGGGCTCAGGGAGCGATTAACGCTGTATCGCTGGGTGATTGCGCGCTGTGCGTCATGCACATGCAAAATACCCCGCAAACCATGCAGAATCAGCCTTTGTATGACGATGTATTGCTGGAAGTCAGTGATTTTTTTGCCGAACGCATCCGTGTCATGCAGCAGCACGACATCGCGAAAAACAGGATAGTCCTGGATGTCGGTTTTGGCTTTGGCAAATCACTGGCGCATAATGTCACCCTTTTAAAACACCAGAAGCTCTTTTCAGAACGATTCAGCTTACCGGTGCTGGCGGGTCTGTCTCGTAAATCCATGCTGGGTCTGATTACAGGGCGTCCCGTGGAATTGCGTCTTGCGGCCAGCATCGGCGCTGCGCTGACTGCGGTTGCGCATGGCGCCCACATCGTCCGGGTGCATGATGTCGCAGAAACCATCGATGCGCTGAAAGTGTGGAACGAGGTTGTTCAGGGATGCAGTAACTACAATAATTAATAAAACAGGAATAAATGATGACCCGAAAATATTTTGGCACCGATGGCGTGCGCGGCAAAGTGGGTGTGACACCGATTACACCAGAATTTGTCATGCATCTGGGCTATGCCGCAGGGCAGGTACTGGTCAGGTTCAAGCAGCAGGAATCGAGCCGGCCTACTGTCCTGATCGGTAAAGACACCCGGATCTCTGGTTACATGCTGGAAGCTGCCCTGCAGGCAGGGTTCGCCGCTGCAGGGGTCGATGTGGTTCTTGCCGGGCCAATGCCCACACCGGCCATTGCTTATCTGACGCGCGCCTTGCGGCTGTCGGCCGGCGTGGTGATCTCGGCATCGCACAATCCTTTCGCGGACAACGGTATCAAGTTTTTTTCGGCGCAGGGGACCAAACTGCCCGATGAAATCGAGCTGGAAATTGAAGCAGGGCTGGAGCAGACCATACAGTGTGTTGCATCCGAAAAACTGGGCAAGGCACGCAGGCTCGATGATGCGCAGGGTCGTTACATCGAATTCTGCAAAAGCAGCTTCCCCAATGAACTGGATTTGCGCGGACTGAAAATTGTCGTCGATTGCGCCCATGGCGCTGCCTACCATATTGCCCCCCATGTATTCCATGAACTGGGCGCCGAAGTGATCGCCATCGGCAATCAGCCCAATGGTATTAACATCAATGACAAGGTTGGGGCGACGGATACCGCAGCACTGTCTGAGGCGGTCAGGCTGAATAAGGCAGATCTGGGCATTGCTCTGGATGGCGATGCTGACCGCCTGATGATGACTGACGCAACCGGTCGTGTCTACAACGGAGATGAACTGCTGTACCTGCTGGCATTGGATCGTATCAGTCACGGCGGCCTGTCCGGTGTGGTCGGTACGTTGATGACCAATATGGCGCTGGAAGTCGCACTGGAGGAACTTGGCGTGCCATTTGCGCGCGCCAAGGTGGGTGACCGCTACGTTCTGGAGCTCATGCGTGAGCGCGGCTGGATTTTGGGTGGAGAAGGATCCGGTCACCTTCTGTGTCTGGACAAGCACAGCACCGGCGATGGCATCATTTCCGCTCTGCAGGTGTTATCGGCACTGCGCCGCCACAATAAAACCCTGCCTGAGTTTTTCAGCAATATTGCGATGTTCCCGCAGGCATTGATCAATGTCCGGGTACCTGTTGGCACGGACTGGCGCAACAATGCGGGCATGGTTGCTGACATGGCCGAGGTGGAAGCCGAACTCGGTAAAAATGGTCGGGTTCTGATTCGTGCTTCCGGCACCGAACCGCTGATCCGCGTCATGGTTGAAGCGCGCCAGGAGGACGTTGCACAGCATATGGCCAAACGACTGGCCGCGCATCTGAATTAAATCAACCGCACTGGGAAAGATGGGCTGCAACTCCGGTTGACAGCCCATTTTTTTGTCGTTTTCATATCGCTTGCGGACATAAAGTCAATTAAGATAGGCGTTCAGCCTGGCGTACTTTCTGATAAATAATTGACGAAAATGAAGGAGTCGACGATGAAAAACAGCAATGTAATTCAACTGGATGCCAACTCAACCGCGCAGCGGCGCCTGATATTGAAATCGATACTGGCCACAGCGATGCTCAACAGTCTTTGGCCTGAAATAGTTTACGCAGCAGCGTTGACCAAAGAAGAGCGGGACAGGATGTCCGCTGACCTGATTATTGACGAGCTTAAAAAAGGTAATGAACGCTTCAGGACCGGTAAGCCTTTGCGGCATGATTATCTGGCACAGAAAAGATCCTCCATCGATGGGCAGTTTCCTGCCGCCGTCATTTTAAGTTGCATAGATTCGCGTGCGCCGGGTGAAATTCTGTTTGATACCGGCATCGGAGACACCTATAACTCCCGTGTCGCCGGCAATATCTGCAATGTTGATATTCTCGGTGGTCTGGAATATGCCTGTGCAGTCACTGGTGCCAAGGTCATTGTGGTCATGGGGCATACATCGTGCGGCGCTGTCAAAGGCGCAATCGACGACGTCAAGCTCGGCAACCTGACGGAATTGCTGCAAAAAATAAAGCCGGCCATTGATCAAACCGCTTATCTGGGCGAACGTGTTGGCAAAAATGCCGCGTTTGTGGATGCGGTTGCCAGGACCAATGTCAGCATGACCGTCCAGCAGATACGTCAGCAAAGTCAGATTTTGAGGGCTCTGGAAACCGATGGGAAACTGAAAATTATCGGATCAATGTACAGCCTCAAAGGCGGAGAAGTGACATTTTTTGGTTAATTGGTGTCGATTACTTTGGATCGAAGTGGTTGCACAGACAGGCCCGCCTGAATTTTATGCGGAATGTTCAGGCTGGCCAGCGGGAAATTCAATTTTAAATTTGGAAATCTGCTGATTTTACAAAGAATAATTTGTATTTAACCGTCAGTTTTTGGGCGCAAGCCGGTTTGCACTGCACAAATATGGCATAATCGGGGGCTCGACCTCTCTGGTCATTCTATTACCACGCTCAGGTTTTACAATCATGTTGAAAACGCTATACGACAAATTGTGGGAATCCCACGCGATTCATACCGAGCCTGACGGCACAACCATCCTGTACATCGACCGGCATTTGCTGCATGAAGTGACCAGTCCTCAGGCTTTTGACGGTTTGCGTCTGGCTGGTCGCACCCCCTGGCGCAATTCGGCCAATCTGGTGGTGGCCGATCACAATGTTCCTACCACCAACCGCATCAACGGCATCGATGATCCGATTTCGCGCCTGCAGGTCGAAACGCTTGATGCCAATACCAAACAGTATGGCCTGACTTATTTTGGCATGAATGACAAACGCCAGGGCATTGTCCATGTGATTGGCCCGGAGCAGGGCGCAACACTGCCTGGCATGACTGTCGTGTGCGGTGATTCTCATACCTCCACACATGGTGCGTTTGGCTGTCTGGCCCATGGCATCGGCACGTCAGAGGTGGAACATGTGCTGGCAACCCAAACGCTGGTAACGCAAAAATCCAAAGCAATGCTGGTGCAGGTCGATGGCGCACTGCCTTTCGGTGTGACTGCCAAAGATATCGTGCTGGCAATCATCGGTAAAATCGGTACGGCCGGTGGTACCGGCTATGCCATCGAATTTGCCGGTTCAGCCATCAGACAGTTGTCGATGGAAGGTCGCATGACCGTGTGTAATATGGCCATTGAAGCCGGCGCACGTGCCGGAATGATTGGCGTCGATGATACGACGATCAATTATGTTAAAGGCAGACCTTATTCTCCGGTCGGGCCGCAATGGGATCTGGCGGTAACCTATTGGCGCACCCTGCATACAGATCAGGGTGCCCAGTTTGATCTGGTGATTCATTTGAACGCCGCAGACATCAAACCGCAGGTCACCTGGGGAACGTCTCCTGAAATGGTGTTGGCTATTGATGGCCGGATTCCTGATCCGGATCAGGAAAAAGATGCGGTCAAGCGTGACGCGATCGAAAAGGCACTGATCTACATGGCGCTCAAACCGAATACGGCCATGACCGATATCCGGATCGACAAAGTGTTCATCGGTTCGTGCACCAATTCCCGGATTGAAGATTTACGCAGCGCCGCTGCCGTAGTGCGTGGCAAGCACCGCGCCTCCAATGTCAAACTGGCCATGGTGGTGCCTGGTTCCGGTCTGGTCAAGGAGCAGGCTGAGCGTGAAGGACTGGACCAGATCTTCAGGGATGCCGGATTTGAATGGCGCGAACCAGGCTGTTCGATGTGTCTGGCCATGAATGCTGACCGACTCGAGCCGGGTGAGCGTTGCGCCTCGACATCCAATCGCAATTTTGAAGGCCGTCAGGGGCAGGGTGGCCGCACGCATCTGGTTTCGCCTGCCATGGCCGCAGCTGCAGGTATCGCCGGACATTTCGTCGATGTACGAAAAATATAATCGTATCGCTTTCATTTATATTTTAAGGAGTAGGGGAATGAACCTGAAAAAAATAGCCCTGTGCTTTCTGGCTGTTGGCGCACTGACATTTGTTTCAGCATGCAATACCATGGAAGGTTTGGGCAAGGACGTCAAACACGTGGGCCAGTCGGTAGAAAATGCGGCAGCCAAAAAAACCGGTAACTGAGAGAACTGAAAGAGCAGCAGCGTGGAAAAATTTATTGTACATAAAGGAATCGCGGTTCCGCTGGACCGTGCCAATGTGGATACCGATGCCATCATTCCGAAACAGTTTCTGAAATCGATACACCGTACCGGTTTTGGTCCGAATCTGTTTGATGAATGGCGCTATCTTGATCATGGCGAACCAGGCATGGATAACAGCAAACGTGCGCTCAATCCGGATTTTGTGCTGAATCAGCCGCGCTATCAGGGTGCCAGCATTCTGTTGACGCGTAAAAATTTCGGTTGCGGATCATCGCGTGAACATGCGCCCTGGGCCTTGCAGCAATTCGGATTTCGCGCTGTCATCGCGCCCAGTTTTGCTGATATTTTTTATAACAACTGTTTCAAGAACGGTCTGCTGCCCATCGTGTTGCCGGAGGCCGCTATTGATGTACTGTTTAACGAAGTCAGTGCATTTGTCGGCTATCAGCTGCAGATCGACCTCGAGCAGCAGATCGTCTCTACTGCCAATGGCGATCGGCACTTTGAATTCAGCCTGGACGCTTTTCGCAAACACTGCCTCATAAACGGCCTCGATGACATTGCCCTGACGCTGCGCAGTGCTGACAAGATCCGCGAATTTGAAGCACGCCATCTGGCCACTCAACCTTGGCTGTCCAACACGATCAACACAATTAATTAACTGCACAATCATGAAAATTGCAATCCTGCCAGGTGATGGCATCGGTACTGAAATCATTGCACAGGCCGTGAAAGTTTTAAACGCGCTTGAATTGCCTCTGGAAATGGAAACGGCGCCGGTAGGTGGTGCCGGATACGCTGCGCACGGCCATCCGCTGCCGGAAGCAACTCTGAAGCTGGCCAAAGAAGCGGACGCCATTCTGTTCGGTGCCGTTGGCGACTGGAAGTACGACACGCTTGAACGTTCATTGCGCCCGGAACAGGCCATTCTGGGGCTGCGCAAGAATCTGAAGCTGTTTGCCAATCTGCGTCCGGCCGTTTTATACCCGGAACTCGCGGGTGCTTCTACCCTGAAGCCGGAAATCGTGTCCGGGCTGGATATCCTGATCATTCGCGAACTGACCGGCGATATCTATTTTGGAAAGCCGCGCGGCGTACGCATCGCCACCGATGGCGACTTTATCGGTGAACGGGAAGGTTTTGATACCATGCGCTATGCTGAAACCGAAATACGTCGCATTGCGCACGTTGCATTTCAGGCTGCCCAAAAACGAAGCAAACGCCTGACCAGTGTCGACAAAGCCAATGTCCTGGAAACGTTCCAGTTCTGGAAAGACATCGTTACGGATGTACATAAAGAATATCCTGACGTTGCACTGGATCACATGTACGTCGATAACGCAGCCATGCAGTTGATTCGCGCGCCCAAGAAATTTGATGTGATCGTCACCGGCAACATGTTTGGTGACATCCTGTCGGATGCGGCGGCCATGCTCACCGGCTCCATCGGCATGTTGCCTTCAGCATCGCTGGACGCAAACAACAAAGGACTGTACGAGCCTTCGCACGGATCCGCGCCGGATATCGCCGGCAAAGGCATTGCCAATCCGCTGGCCACCATTCTGTCTGCGGCCATGATGCTGCGCTTCACGCTGGGTCAGCCTGAACAGGCTGCCCGTATTGAAGCGGCAGTCAAAAAGGTACTCGAGCAGGGATTGCGCACGCCGGACATTTATGAAGCAGGTACGAGCAAGGTTGGAACGGAAGAAATGGGAAATGCGGTTTTGAAAGCATTAGTGTAATCATCATTTATAAGTGGAAAATAAAATGAAATTAGTTGGGATAGTCGGTTGGCGTGGCATGGTTGGTTCAGTATTGTTGCAGCGTATGCAGGAAGAAAATGATTTCGCGCAGATTGAACCAGTGTTTTTTTCTACCTCGAATGCGGGTGGACCGGCTCCGTCCATGGCAAGAAATGAAACCACTTTAAAGGATGCCAACGATATTGCTGCGTTAAAGAAATGCGACATTATTATTACCTGCCAGGGTGGTGACTATACGACTGAAATTTTTCCTCAATTGCGTGCAGCCGGCTGGGACGGTTACTGGATTGATGCGGCATCGACGTTAAGAATGAATGGTGACGCCATCATTATTCTGGATCCGGTCAATTCGGATGTGATTAAAACCGGTCTGTCCAAAGGCATTAAAAATTACATCGGTGGAAATTGCACCGTGTCTTGTATGTTGATGGGATTGGGCGGCCTGTTCCAGCATGACATGATTGAATGGGTCAGCAGCATGACTTATCAGGCAGCGTCTGGCGGTGGTGCCCAGCATATGCGGGAATTATTGACGCAGTTTGGCACCATCAACGCCAAGGTCAAAAGTTTGCTCGATAATCCTGCTTCAGCCATACTTGAAATCGACCGTCAGGTTCTGGCGCAGCAACATGCGTTTACGCCTGAAGAAACCAAACAGTTCATCGTACCGCTGGCAGGCAATCTGATTCCCTGGATCGACAAGGACCTGGGTGACGGCTCGTCGAAAGAAGAATGGAAAGCTGGCGCAGAAACCAACAAGATTCTTGGTCGTGGTACCGGTTTCGACAAGAACCCGATTCCGGTGGATGGATTGTGTGTTCGGATCGGTGCAATGCGTTGCCATTCTCAGGCGCTCACGATCAAGCTCAGGCAGGACGTGCCGTTAAAGGAAATAGAACAGATCATCGCCCAAAATAATCAGTGGGTGAAAGTGGTTGACAACACCCGTGAAGCCTCGATACGCGAGCTCACTCCTGCAGCAGTGACCGGTGGCCTGACCATTCCGGTCGGTCGCATGCGCAAGCTGCAAATGGGCGGTGAATATCTCTCGGCGTTTACGGTCGGGGATCAGTTATTGTGGGGCGCAGCCGAACCTTTACGGCGCATGTTGCGGATTTTAGTCGACTAAAATCCAACTAATAATAAAAAAAGGGATGTTGCATCCCTTTTTTATTGCACTTTTACTTTGCCAATCAAAAATGGCGTCATATAATCAACTTCCCTTGGATTAATTGTCCTGAGGAAACTTTAATTTTAAATCTGTTGCTTCTGCGTCATTGATATTGCTATTAAACAAGATAAACTTGCAAGCCTAAGTTCCTGATGTTAAGGTGAAATCCAGAATAGTTATTTCGAGACAAGCAAATAGGTTAAAGTTAGTGGTGTTACATTGCTAAACATTAACAATACCAGCGTTGTAACAATACAATAAACAAACAAGTAGACGAGTACGCAAGCGAGTAAGTCAGTTACCTGGTGCAACCCATAATCAAACTACTGCCACAACATATGCAACCGAAAAAACACGCAAGATTTGCATCAACAAGTATGAAAACGTTGGGTTTAGCGTTAGCTTCTACTTGTCTGTTCTACTCGGGAGCTGATGCTGCCGGACTAGGCAAATTAACTGTATTGTCCGCGCTGGGGCAACCTTTGCGCGCGGAAATTGAATTAACTTCAGTTTCCAAAGACGATGCAGGCAATTTGGTGACAAAACTGGCCAGTCAGGAAGCCTATCGTCAGGCCAATATCGAATTTAACAAAAGCTTATCCAACATTAACTTCTCTGTTGAAGAGCGTGGTTCCAGAAGATTTGTACTGGTCACGTCTACCCAGTCTGTGAATGAACCATTCCTGGAAATTTTGCTGGAATTGAATTCAAGCAGCGGAAAGTTAATTCGCGAATATACCGTGTTGCTGGATCCGGTAGAAATGCAGGCCAATAATGGCGTCATGAGTACATCGAACGGGACTACCGTCAGTACTCAACCTGCTGTTCCAGTCTTACAACCTGCAGCACCTGTGACCAGTTCCGCACCAGCACCGGCACCGGCTACTCCAGCGGTTGCACCGACAGCGCCGGTTGCCGCCAAAACCGTTACTGAAAAATCCACCAGTGGTACTACCTACCAGATCAAATCCGGCGATACGCTGAGCAAAATCGCCAATCAGTACAAGCCAGACGGTGTATCTCTGGAACAGATGCTGGTCGCCCTGCAGCACAATAATTCTGGCGCATTCATCGACAATAATATGAATTTATTGCGCTCCGGTAAAATTTTGACCATACCGGACCCTGCAGCAATTGAGCAGACCAATCAGTCCGAAGCCAAAAAAATCGTTCTGGCCCAATCCGTCGATTTCAGCGCCTATCGCAACCGCATGGCCAATCAGGTTGAGCAGGCCAAACCTGAAAAAGCCATTGAACCGAAGAAAACAGACAGTGGCAAAATTACTGCCAAAGTCAGCGAAGTGCCGACTGTTGTCAATGAATCCAAAGACAAGCTGAAACTGTCCAAGGCACAGCAGGCGCAGGAACTGGCCGATAAAAAGGCGCAGGAAGAAGAAAAAATAGCCAAACAGAGAGCTCTGGAAGCGGCCAATGCACGGGTGAAAGAACTCGAAGCCAATACAGCAAAACTGCAAAACATTCTGGAACTGAAAAACAGGGAAGCGGCTGATGCCAAATCCAAGGCTGCCAAAGAAGTACCGACTGCGCCGGCGGTAACTCCTGCCGTAGCTGCTTCTGCTGCGGCATCATTGCCCACAGTGGAAGCCAGCGTTGCTGCTTCCAAACCGGTGATCAAGCCAAGACCAAAAGTTGCACCGGCGCCGGAACCTGAAGTTCAGCCTGGATTTTTTGAGCAGTACATCAAGTATCTGCCGTATGGTGCCGGCGTTCTGGCCATATTGGGTCTGCTGGGTCTGATGGCCAGCAAGCGCAAAAAGAAAACCGAGCATTTCGATGATGAAAGCATTCTGACCGGCTCAAGCATTAAAACCAATTCACTGTTCGGTTCTACCGGTGGTCAGAGCGTTGATACCAACAACAGCGTGTTCAATTCGAACTTCGCACCGTCAGCCAGCCAGCTCGACGCCAATGAAGTCGATCCGGTTGCCGAAGCCGATGTCTATATAGCGTATGGCCGGGATGAGCAGGCTGAAGAAATCTTGAAGGAAGCGTTGCGCACTCAGCCAGACCGCCAGGCGGTTCGGGTTAAATTGCTGGAAATTTATGCACATCGCAAAGATACACGTACCTTTGAAACTGTTGCCAGCGAACTGTATGGCATGACCAGTGGAGAGGGACCGGATTGGGCTCAGGCAGCGTCACTGGGAATCATGATCGATCCACAAAACCCGTTGTATGCGGGCGGCCAGAATGTGGATCATTCAACCGCTTCGTTGGGGGCATCGACGTTGCCGGTCGAAAGCCTGGATCCGGAAGCCCTGCTTGGAAATTCTTTGTCGCAGCACATGCTGGACTCGATTTCAGCCAAAGGTGATTCAGGTTCATCGATGATGATGGGTGGCACCGATCCTAATGACAGCACGCACAGAACCGAAGAAATCAGTGATGGACTGGATTTTGATCTGGGTCTGGCCACGCATCCCGATGCGGATGACGATTTCGGCGCAAAACCGTTAAATAAAGCTGCAGCACCTGTTGCGCCGGCTGAAGTTGCTGAGCCGTTCGATTTCAACCCGGCCAGCAGCGACATTGCGGATAACGTTCTGGATTTCAGCGCACCGGCACCGACAGAGACCGGCAGTGCGACATTAACCAGTACGGCGGCCAGTCCGCCAGCAGATGCCAGCGGCGGCGGAATGGATTTTGCTGCACTGGATTTTGATTTTGATATTCCAAAATCACATTCTGAAGCGTTGCCGGAGCTAGGCGCCAATACCGAACAAAGTGACGATATTCCGATGCATGACCCGATGCACGAGAATACCCATACAGGATATCAGCCAGCGAGTGCCAGCCCAACTTTGGATTATGATCTGTCCAGCATCAATCTTGATCTGCCCAAAGCGGATCAGCCCGAACAGGCAACGGGCCTGCCGGATTTTTCTGCTGACCGTACCGTTGATTTCAAACTGGCTGAAGATAAAACGTTGGAATTGCAGCAAACACCCGTGGAAGAACCGGTAGAATTCAGTTCTGAAATGGCAACCAAGCTGGATCTGGCGATTGCTTATCAGGAAATCGGCGATAAAGACGGCGCGCGGGAATTGCTTGAAGAAGTTCTCAAAGGTGGCAATGAGGAACAGATTGCGCGTGCCAAAACATTGATGCAGGAACTGGCATAGAAATAACCGCTCAACCCGACGGGCGCTGCAGAGCGCCCGTTTTAATTTCAGCGTCAGGAACAAATAACTGGAATGGCTTCAAAACGAATCGTCTTAGGTATTCAGTATGACGGACTGCCGTGGCTGGGCTGGCAGTCCCAGCCGCATGGCCAGACTGTGCAGGATATGCTGGAAAAAGCGCTGCACAGTATCGCTGCGCATCCGGTTCGGGTTTCCTGCGCCGGACGCACTGATGCCGGTGTACATGCGCTCGAGCAGGTGGTGCATTTTGATACGGACAGCCAACGCTCTCTGAATTCCTGGGTACGCGGCGTTAATGCACATTTGCCCAAATCAATCGTCGTCAGATGGTCCTGTGAAATCGCCGGGCGACCCGAATCCGAACCTGAATTCCATTCCCGCTTCAGTGCAAGGTCGCGCACTTATCACTATGTTTTATACAATCACGCAGTACGTTCCCCGATACTCGACGGTCGGACCGGCTGGGTGTTTCGTCCTGTCGATGAGGTGAAAATGGCCGAGGCTGCGCGCTATTTGCTGGGTGAACATGATTTTTCATCGTTTCGCGCCACCAGTTGCCAGGCCAAGTCTCCGGTCAAACTGATGCACGACATTTCAATCCGTCGCAATGGTGACCTGTTGCTGTTTACTTTTCGGGCCAGTGCATTTCTGCATCACATGGTCAGAAATATCGTGGGCAGCCTGATCGTGGTCGGTACCGGTAATCAGCCACCGGAATGGCTGCGCGAGGTATTGGTCTGCCGTAACCGCAGTATTGCTGCACCGACCTTTATGCCGGATGGACTGTATCTGGCCAAAGTCGAATACGATCCGAAGTGGGAACTCCCGCAGCAAAACGTCACCGTCCAATGGTTTTAGCATGACGACACCAATCAAAATCTGCGGACTGACCAGAAAAGAAGACGTGCTGGCAGCACTGCAGCTCAATGTGCAGGCCCTCGGGTTGGTGTTTTATGCACCCAGTCCACGTTATGTTTCTCCTGCACAGGCACGCGAATTGATGCAGGTCATACCGGCCACAGTCACGACAGTAGGTCTGTTTGTCAATGCCTCGCCACAACAGGTGCAGGACGTTGTCGCCATTGCTGATGTCAGTCTGTTACAGTTTCACGGTGACGAAACGCCCGAGCAGTGCCATGCCATTGCTGAACTGGTACAAAAACCTTTTTTGCGTGCCGTGCGTGTGACACCGGACATGACCGGTACTGATTTGGTACAATGCGAAACCCTGTATCGAGGAGCCAGTCGCTGGTTCAGTGCATTGCTGCTTGATACTTATGTAGACAGTTTTGGTGGAAGTGGAAAGGTATTTGATTGGTCAATTATCCCAAAAGAACTCGCGCCTCGGGTCGTTTTAAGTGGTGGATTGACTGCGCACAACGTCAGTGGTGCAGTCACACAGTTACGCCCGGGAGCCGTTGACGTCAGCAGTGGCGTTGAGCAGGCCAGGGGCATCAAAGATCCCGCCAGAATGCAGGCGTTTGTTCAGGCCGTGCGGTTGGCCGACACTTATTTACCAGAGCACTATGATGAATTCCAATTTAAAAAACAGCAGTAATACCGAGTCCTCCGTTTCTCCTGCCACCCCCAGATACGACATGCCCGATCAGCATGGCCATTTCGGCATGTATGGCGGCAGTTTTGTTTCCGAAACACTGACTCATGCACTCAATGAGCTCGACGAAGCTTATCAGCACTATTCCAAAGATCCTGCCTTTCTGGCCGAATACCACAGTGAACTCAAACATTTTGTCGGACGACCTTCGCCGATATACCACGCCAAACGCTGGTCCGAAGAGCTCGGTGGCGCACAGATCTACTTCAAGCGTGAGGACCTGAATCACACCGGTGCGCATAAAATCAATAACGTGATCGGTCAGGCACTGCTGGCCAAACGCATGGGCAAGCCACGCGTCATCGCCGAAACCGGGGCAGGGCAGCACGGCGTGGCTACGGCCACCATCTGTGCACGTTTCGGTCTGGAATGCGTCGTCTATATGGGCGCTGAAGATGTGGCGCGCCAGGCGCAGAATGTGTATCGCATGAAATTGCTGGGTGCTACCGTCGTGCCGGTAACTTCCGGCTCCAAAACGCTCAAAGACGCGTTGAATGAAGCCATGCGTGACTGGGTTGCAAATGTCGACAATACGTTCTACATCATCGGCACGGTAGCCGGTCCGCATCCCTATCCCAAAATGGTCAGGGATTTTCAGGTAGTCATCGGCAATGAGTGTCTCGAACAGATGCCTGAAATGACGGGACGGCAACCGGACGCGGTCATCGCCTGTGTCGGTGGCGGCTCCAACGCAATCGGCATTTTTTATCCTTACATTAATTATCCCCAGGTCCAGCTGATCGGCGTCGAAGCCGCCGGTGAAGGCATGGATACCGGTCGGCACGCCGCCTCCCTGACCGCTGGTACACCCGGTGTTTTGCATGGCAATCGCACTTATTTGCTGCAGGATAAAAATGGTCAGGTCATCGAAACCCATTCGGTCTCGGCCGGTCTGGATTATCCCGGTGTCGGCCCGGAACACGCCTGGCTGAAAGATTGCGGCAGGGCCCAGTATGTCACCATTACCGACAAGGAGGCGCTGCAGGCGTTCCATCAGTGCTGTCGCATTGAAGGGATCATTCCTGCGCTCGAATCCAGCCATGCCATCGCCTATGCTACCAAGCTGGCCCCAACGTTATCGCCTGATAAATTATTGCTGGTCAATTTGTCGGGGCGTGGTGATAAAGACATGCATACCGTGGCCCAACAGGCCGGTATTCAATTTTAAGGAATCACCATGTCAAGAATTAAAAACAGATTTGCTGAATTGTCGCAGCAGGGTCGCAAAGGCCTGATTCCATTCATTACTGCCGGTGACCCCGATCTGGCGGCAACCGTGCAATTAATGCACGCTCTGGTTGTCGGTGGTGCCGATATTATTGAATTGGGCGTCCCATTTTCCGACCCGATGGCCGATGGGCCTGTTATTCAAAGAGCATCGGAACGCGCTTTAAAGCATGGTGTTGGCATGACTGATGTATTACAATGCGTCCGTGAGTTCCGTCTGAGCAATAAATTGACCCCGGTGGTACTGATGGGTTATGCCAATCCGATAGAACGCATGGGGATGGAAGCCTTTGTGGCTGCGTCGGCAAATTCGGGTGTGGATGGCGTCTTGGTGGTGGATTATCCGCCCGAAGAATGTATCGAGTACGCGGCCTGCATGAAACGGCACGGGCTGGATGTCATCTTCCTGCTGGCGCCAACTTCAACGGATTTGCGTATCCGGCAGGTTGCCGACATTGCCAACGGCTATGTGTATTACGTTTCACTCAAAGGTGTAACCGGTAATGGCAGCACCATTGATCTGAGTGACGTGACCCGCATGCTGGATAAAATCAAGCAGCAGGTGAAGGTACCGGTGGCAGTTGGTTTTGGGATTCGTGACGGGGCCATGGCCAGACAGATTGCCCAGGTGTGTGATGCGGTTGTGATCGGCAGCCGGATCATTCAGGAAATTGAAGCCCATGAGGGTGCCGAGGACAAAACAGCAATGGTGTCATCCGTACAGAAACTGCTCGGCGCAATACGGAACACGATGGATCAAAAAACAGAATAACAGCCGGACAATCAGGCCACCGTCACAAGTGGTGGCACGAGCTTAAAAGCATTACCAGGAGAGAATAATGAGTTGGTTAGAAAAATTATTGCCACCCCGTATACAGCGCAGCGATGCATCCACACGCAAATCGGTACCGGAAGGTCTGTGGGTCAAATGTCCGTCCTGTGAAGCCGTGCTGTATCGCTCCGATCTGGAAGCCAATCTGCATGTCTGTCCGAAATGCAGTCACCACATGCGCATCAGTGCCCGTGAACGGCTCGACAGTCTGCTCGACGCCGGCGGCCATTACGAAATCGGTCAGGAAACCCTGCCGGTGGATACCCTGAAATTCAAAGACAGCAAAAAATACACTGACCGTCTCAAAAGTGCGATGGAAGCCACCGGCGAGACCGATGCGCTGGTTGTCATCGGCGGCTCAATCATGAGCATTCCGGTGGTGGTGGCGTGCTTCGAGTTTGATTTTATGGCCGGTTCCATGGGTTCGGTCGTTGGCGAGCGGTTTGTGCGCGGTGTGCAGGCGGCCCTGGAGCAGAAGGTGCCGTTCATCTGCTTTACCGCAACGGGCGGTGCGCGCATGCAGGAAGGTTTGCTGTCCTTGATGCAGATGGCCAAAACCACTGCCATGCTGACCAAACTGTCGGCTAAAAAGCTGCCGTTCATTTCAGTTCTGACTGATCCGACTACCGGTGGTGTATCTGCCTCGTTCGCTTTTATGGGTGATGTGGTGATCGCTGAACCGAAAGCACTGATCGGTTTCGCCGGTGCCCGGGTGATTGAAAATACCGTGCGTGAAAAATTGCCGGAAGGCTTTCAGCGCGCTGAATTTCTGATCCAGAAAGGTGCCGTTGACATGATCGTTGATCGTCGCAAAATGCGTGAAGAAATTGCCAGATTGCTGGCGTTGTTACAAGGCCAGCCCGCTGAAGCGGTGGCTTAAATTTTCATTTTTCAGTTTCATTAAAACCACGGTGCGCCGTGGTTTTTTCATGCGCGATCAAGACTATGTCCAAAGCTGAACCATCCCGTTTTACAACCCTTGCAGAATGGCTCGACCATCTCGAAAAAGCCCACCCCACGGTAATTGAACTCGGATTGCAGCGGGTAGGCAAGGTGCGCCACGATCTGGGTATCCGGTTTGACTGCCCAATCATCATTGTCGGCGGCACCAATGGCAAGGGTTCAACCTGCGCCATGCTGGAATCGATACTGATGCAGGGCGGTTACCAAGTCGGGCTGTATACCTCGCCGCATCTGATCGATTTTAACGAACGGGCCCGCATCAACGGCATTTCCCTGCTCGATCAGGATTTTGTCACGGCCTTTGGGTGCGTGGAACAAGCCAGAGACGACATTTCCCTGAGCTATTTTGAATTTACCATGTTGGGTTGCATGAAGCTGTTCGCTGATGCGCAACTCGATGTCGTGATTCTGGAAGTGGGTCTGGGTGGCCGGCTGGACGCAGTGAATATTTTCGATGCCGATGTGTCGATTGTCACCAGCGTCGACATTGATCATGTCGAGTATCTGGGCAATACCCGCGAAGCAATCGGCTTTGAAAAGGCCGGTATTTTCCGTACCGGCAAACCGGCAATCTGTTCCGATCCCTCGCCACCGCAGTCACTGATCGATCACGCGCGCGAAATCGATGCCGATCTGTGGCTGTTCGGGCGTGACTTCAATTATTCCGGTGACACGTTGCAATGGAATTACGCAGGTCGTTCGCAGCGCCGCAATTCACTGGCCTATCCAAGTCTGCGCGGCGCCAATCAGCTGCTGAATGCGTCGGCCGCACTGGCCGCACTGGAAGCACTCAAAGATCGGTTGCCACTTGGGGCACAGGAAGTGCGCAACGGTCTGGTGATGATTGATTTGCCGGGCCGGTTTCAGGTCCTGCCGGGCAAGCCGACCGTGATACTGGACGTGGCGCATAATCCGCACGCCGCCGCAACCCTGCAGCAGAATCTGGGCAATATGGGATTTCATCCGTACACCTGGGCGGTTTTTGGCGCCATGCAGGACAAGGATATCGCCGGGGTCATCAGCAAGCTCAAAGATCAGGTCGATCACTGGTGCGTCACGGATCTGCCGCTGCCCAGAGGGGCCAGTGCCGAGCATCTGAAAAATCTGCTGATCGAACAAAATGTATTGACCGATCCGGAACGCACTATTCAATGTTTCAACAATCCGGGCGATGCCTATACATTTGCGTTAAGTAAAGCAGGGGAAACTGATAGAATAGCGGTCTTCGGATCATTCCTGACCGTCGCAGGTGTTATCGAGCGGCGCAAATCCTGATGAATTTAACAAAATTGAGCTGAAACCTATCGAATGAGCCTGTTTTCAATTTTTAGCAATAAACCAACTGAAGCAACCTCGGTTGCAGAAGCGCTGGCCGGCGCACCGGCTCCAGCCAAGGCAAAAAGCCGACGTTCAGAAAATCGTCGGGAATCTGCAGAAGACCAACAACTGATCCCGGAAAAAAAGCGTGCCCGACGTCGCTTGATCGGTGCCGTAGCCATTGTTCTGGCCGTTGTGATCGGCCTTCCCATGGTGCTCGATTCCGAACCAAAACCACTGAGCAAAAATATCGTCATCCAGATTCCGTCCAAAGATGCAGCCGGCACGTTCAGTGACGCCAAAGAAGTTGCCTTACCTGAGGAAACATCCCATCCGGGGGCTGCGTTGCCGCTACCGCCTCCGGTAGAAACAGCCCCCCTCAGCAGCAGTGTTGCGGCTGAAACAGAGACGTCACCCAAGCCGGTAAAAGCAGAAAGCCCGCCAGCTGCAAAACATGCCTCCGACAGTGCAGTAAAAAAGGAACCGGTCAAATCCAAACCTGAACCCAGGACGGACAGCAAGCCTGTGGCCAAAACAGAAAACAAAACGGACAGCAAGGTTGCAGATAAACACGCCACGACCAGTGACGATTCCGCGCGTGCCATGGCCATTCTGGGCGGGGCCGATACAGCCGCAGGTTCAACGCAGAAAGCCGCCGGCAAAATCGTGCTGCAGGTCGGCGCATTCGCCACTCAGGAAAAAGTCAGCGAATTACAAAGTAAATTGAGCGCTGCAGGGATCAAATCCTTTACTCAAAAAGTGGCCACCAGTACCGGTGACAAAATCAGGGTGCGGGTCGGACCGTTTGCCGACCATGAATCAGCCGTAAAAATGAAGTCGCAGCTGGATAAACTCGGTATCAACAGTACCCTGATCTCACTTTGATAACATGACGCTATTTGATTATCTGGTTTTATTTATTTTAATTACATCAATCCTGATCAGTTTCATGCGCGGTATCGTC
>Ga0316222_1001451_pt1 | contig 28763 bp, 15 predicted proteins | sample TBH18011metaG_FD_206008 | JGI IMG/M metagenome (GOLD analysis project Ga0316222, IMG submission 206008) | Freshwater microbial communities from Trout Bog Lake, Wisconsin, USA - TBH18011 | ecosystem: Environmental > Aquatic > Freshwater > Lake > Hypolimnion/Profundal zone | place: USA: Wisconsin... | reverse complement strand
TCGAACCACTGAGTAGCGCTGTTCCGAAGGCGAAGGTTGAACCAGTGATCTGCACGTCGCCGGTGATGTTGAGGTCGCCAAAGGTGCCGGAACTTTGTGCGCCGTCGGCGAAGCAACTCAGCGCCGGGGCGAGAAAGCACGCCAGGAAAAACGTGACGAGCAACGCCCGGATGGATTTTCGGCAACCTCGGTTTTGTCGACCGGGAAAAGCGCCGTCGCGCCCAGCTTCCGGGGAGCGCACGCGCCCTCGCGTGCGGTCTTTGGCGCCCTCGCCAAAGGCATCTTCGCTTACTGTTTTATCCGTGAAAATCTGTGAAATCCGTGGTTCCAATGGAGGAGAAGTTCGCGTCGGCGAGGGCGCCGACGCCAACACGCGAGGGCGCGTATGCTGCCCGGATTCCCGGTCCCGAAGGCCTGCTCTTTTCGGCAGGTTCATTGGCAGCTTGTGAAGGGTCTCGTCTGCCGGCGCCAAAGCTGGCGCGGCAGGCAGGCGATGCGAATCGGACGTTTGATTGAGTTCACGTGAACTCGGAACTGAGAGCGCATCGTGTGAGGCCGTCAGCTTCGAAAACGGTAACTGGCGGCATGTCGCCGGTTGGTGTGGCGTGAGATCCTTCGCTGCGCTCAGGATGACAGATAATGAGGGCCGCTGCGGTTGCCGTGCCCGGTCTCCGAACGGGTGGATAGCGGAAGGGACACGAAAGGCGCCGTCCCGGAGGGCGTTGAAAAGAGAAGCGGTCCCGGCGCGGAATCGCGCCCGGGAAATCAGGCCACCGACAAAGACATGGACATGCATGGAGACTCTCTGGGTTAAGGAGAGCCTCCGGTTAAGGAGAGCCTCCGGTTAAGGAGAGCCTCCGGTTAAGGAGAGCCTCCGGTTAAGGAGAGCCTCCGGTTAAGGAGAGCCTCCGGTTAAGGAGAGCCTCCGGTTAAGGAGAGCCTCCGGTGGAGATTTGAGCGCGAAACTGCAGAGAAATGCAAGAGGATATTTATAACTCTTTTTGCGAGGGGCGCGGGACATATTTCTTCCGGCGGATCGCAATCACCGGGAGGCCTGTATATACCGGGGTATATACACGGAGAAAGAAAACGGTGTCGGCCTGCAACTCTGGGGAGCACACGCGCCCTCGCGTGTTGGCGTCGGCGCCCTCGCAAACGCGAACTTTTGCTTCGTCGAAACCACGGATTTCACGGATTGGCACGGATGAAACCTCTCCGTGTTCATTCGTGTAATCCGTGGTTGATCGGTTGAATGCGGGCATCTTGAGCGAAGATGCCTTTGGCGGGGCGCCAAAGGCCGCACGCGAGGGCGCGTGCGCTCCCCAGAGCCCGGTCTCCGACGTTCTCGCAAGAATCGGCGGGCCAAATAATAAAAGAAATTTGTCCCGCGCCCTTTTGCGAGACGGCTGTATCACATTTTGCCGGCAACGGAAGCTATCCGTTGGCGCTGGCGAAATCGGCCTGGCTAGGAGAACAAGGGCTTAGAACAAGAGGGTGCCCATTTTGAACGCAACAAATGGCTAGCCATTCGTAGGACCCTACACTAGGTTGCCGCGCGTCCATGCCTGATTTCTCTTATGTAGCCCGTGGCGCGGATGGCAGCCTTTCCCAGGGAACCATCAGCGCCAACGACCGGTCTGCGGCCATTCGCCAGATTGAGCTGCTCAAGCGGATTCCCATCAAGATCGAGCAGGCAGTCGGCGGGGCCGCATTGAAGAGCGCACCCGCCGCACCCAAGAAAAGCGCCACGTCCGCTACCGGGGCTGCGGCGGCCAACAATTCTTCGTCCGTGACGGCGGATGCGCGGCTCACGCTGTCGATCTCGCAGCTCTTTCTCTTCACGGAACAACTCGCGCACCTTCTGGTCGCGGGCATGACGCTGGACGAAGCGCTGGGTATTCTCGTGCGCCGGCTTCAGCAACCGCGGCTGCAAGCGCTTTCAAAGTCGTTGCACCAGGGGTTGGTGGACGGACGTTCTCTCTCCCACGCCATGCGCGATTTTCCGCGCGTCTTTTCGCCGCTCTACGTCAACATGGTTTCCGCGGGCGAGGCTTCGGGCGCGTTGCCCCAGATTTTACGCCGGCTGGTGAAGCACATCTCGGCGGTTAAGTCGCTGCAAGATCAGGTTCAGCAGGCGCTGGTTTATCCCGCCGTGCTGGTGGTCGTGGGAATGGCGCTGATCGTCGTCTTCATCACCGTCATGGTGCCGCAGTTGACGGGATTGTTCAAATCGACCGGGCGCGAATTGCCGATGGCGACGAAGCTGCTGTTAAACACCAACTACATCATCGTTCACTACTGGTGGGTGGTCGCCACGTCCGTCGTCGGGCTTTTTGCGATCTGGAAGATTGGCACGCGCAGTGCGGATGGCCGCTGCGCATGGGACCGCTTCACCTGGCACCTGCCGGCCATCAGCCGCGTGACGCGATTCCGGTTTTACGCCCAGTTTGCCCGCACGCTCGGAACGCTCGCCGAGAATGGCGTTGCCTTGCTTAAGTCGCTCGAACTGCTGGAGGGGATTTCCGGTAACGAGTGGGTTCGGCGCAAGATGGTGGATGTGCGCAATGCGGTGGTGGACGGCGCCGGCCTTTCCAATGCGTTGCGCGAAGAGAAGCTGTTTCCCGAGTTGTTCCTGGACATGATGGCCGTCGGCGAACAAACGGGCCGCTTTGCGGAAACCATGCAAATGATCGCCGACGTTTACGAGCGCGAGTTGGACAAACAGGTGCAATTTGTTTCCGCGCTGGTGCCCCCGGTCATCATTGTGATCATTGCGACCATTGTCGGCGCGGTGGTGTACAGCATTCTCAGCGCCGTCTTTAGCATGACTTCGGGACTTCAGGGGCGTCCCGGCTAACGTTCGGACCGAAAATGCTTGCCCTCCGCCCTCCCCCCTGCTTTCTCTCCTTGCCCGTGTCGCTCCATTCAAAAACGATTCTGATTCTTCTGGTCGCTCTTCTCTGCGGAAGGGCGATTGTGGCCCAGGAACCGCGGTTGGACACCCAGCCCACGCCGTTTACGGTACTGCTGGACTTTGCCGCCTCCAAAAACCCGCTGATTCCCAAGCAAGCGCTCCCGATCTGGCTGGAGGGGGTGCAGGTAATCCACAATCAGTCTGTGGACGCCGGCACGCCGGACGCATCCGGTTCCGCTTCGCCGATCACCACGTTTCGGCTGCGGCTTCGTCCGATGCCGGGCCTCAACGACTCGATCCTGTTTCGCTTGTTCTTCGAAGATCTCCCCGACGCGCAACCGACGGTGACCGGTTGGTCGGAAACCGGGGAGCAACGCTTTGCCCCGCGCAAACTGGGCGCCGGCCTGGGGCTTGCGGCCTCGGAGGCCATGGTCATCGAGACCCAGGGGGTCGATTATCTCGAAGTCGAGGTGCCCGGAGATGGTTCGACGGTGACCAAGGCGTTTTTGGCGACGCTCAAGACGAGCCAGGTCACTTCCGGATTCGACTTTGCCCCGGCCCAATCGTTGGCTGACCCTTTCGGCAGCACCGGCGTTCCCGAAATTCCCACTTCGGACACCTACCTCTTCGGGCGGGTTCGGGCGATGCTGGACGTCGGCACTGTAAAGCTCACTATCCCCAAGACCGACGGCACCGACCGCGGCACGGTCGATTCGAGCACCGTCCAGTTCGAGTTCAACCTGGAAAGCGAGCCGTTGATGGCGATGGTGGCGTTCGATGTGTCGAATATCGATCCCGCGGCGCCGGTGCAGGCGTGGGTCAACGACGAAGCGCTCGGCGCGGTCTCCATGCAACTGCCGGATTTGGCCGACCCCGCATATGTCGGAACCGTCCGCCCGTTCGAAAAAATGCGATTTCATTATGCCGGCTGGGTGCGTTGCCAGAAGGCGATCCCCGGCTCGGTGCTGCGTTCCGGCGCGAACAAACTCCTGCTGCAAGCGCCCGCCGACACGCTGCCGGTGGCTGTGCGCGCAGTCGAGTTGCAATTGAAGCATTCCTGGAACAAATTAGATTACAACATCGCTCCATAGTATGAAACAACCGGTTCCGCATCCTTCGCAACGGGGGGGGTTCACCCTTCTCGAAATCATGATGGTGGTCATCATCATCTCGCTGCTGCTTGGAGTGGCGATCAACAAGATGACTGGCGCCGTCGATCAGGCCCGCATCGTCGCCACCAAAGCCGACCTCCAGTCGATTTCCACCCAGCTCAAGCTCTACAACGGTATGAACGGGTTTTATCCCACCCAGAGCCAGGGATTGCAGGCGCTGGTAACGATGCCTTCGTCGGCGCCCGCTCCGCGGCAGTGGCACCAGTACTTCGAAAAGGTCCCGCATGACCCTTGGGACAGCCCTTACAATTACGTTTTTCCGGGCAGGCATAACCCGAACTCGTTCGACCTCTATTCTTCAGGCCCGGACCGTCAGGCCGGCACCGCCGACGACATCGGCAACTGGGACAGCACGCCGAACGGAAACTAAGGGCGCGTCACAAAATAAGTGTCACAATCTGGCTTGTTCTTTTCGGCGCTGCCGGCGTTGCTCGTCAGTCACAGATCGCAGCGGATATGCTCCTTCCTCGCGCCTTGGCATCGCCAAAAACTCCTGCGCCATCGTGTAACACTTATTTTGTGACGGGCCCTAACGTGTAATCCGCGGTTACGCGGTTGAACGGGGGCTTCTTGAAAAAGATGCCTTTGGCGGGGCGCCAAAGGCCACACGCGAGGGCGCGTGCGCTCCCCAGAACCCGGTCTCCGACGTTCTCTCAACAATCGGCGGGCCAAATAATAGAAGAAATTTGTCCTGCGCCCCACTTTCTCAGCGAGAAGAACCGCACCTTGCATTTCTGAGCCTTTTCGAGCACGCGCGTTTACCCCAGAATCTCCCGCAGTACGAACGGCAATATTCCGCCGTGGCGGAAGTAGTCGATCTCGATCGGCGTGTCGATGCGCACGGTGACCGGGACGGTCTGAGTTGAGCCGTCCGGGCGATGCACGACCAGGGTGGCGGTTTCCCGCGGTTTCAAACCCTCGCCGATTCCACGAACGTCGAACGTTTCAGCGCCGGTCAGGCCGAGGGTTTCCGCTGTGACGCCCTCCAGGAATTGCAGCGGCAGCACGCCCATGCCGACCAGGTTTGACCGGTGAATCCGCTCGTAACTGGCGGCTACGACGGCTTTCACCCCGAGCAACCGTGTTCCCTTTGCCGCCCAATCCCGGCTGGAGCCGGTCCCGTATTCCTGCCCGGCAATGATGATTAGATGCGTGCCTTCGGCCTGATATTTCATCGATGCGTCAAAAATCGGAAGCTGCTCGCCGCTGGGGTAATGCCTGGTCACACCGCCTTCCACGCCGGGAACCATCAGATTCTTGATGCGCACATTTGCGAATGTGCCGCGTGTCATTACCCGGTCGTTGCCGCGCCGGCTGCCGTAGGAGTTGAAATCGACCGGATCGACCCCGCGCGAGATCAGATATTTGCCCGCCGGCGAGCCGGCCTTGATCGCCCCCGCCGGCGAGATGTGGTCGGTGGTTACTGAATCCCCGAAGATGCCCAGCGGCCGGGCGCCGGATATCTCGGAGATCACCCCGGGGGCCATGCCGAAGCCGGCGAAGAACGGCGGTTCCTGGATGTAATCGCTTTGCTCGTCCCACTGGTAGATATCCCCCGCTGTGGACGGAATCTCGTTCCATTTCGGGTTCTGTGCGGCGAAATCGGTATAGAGCGTGCGGAAGACCCCGGGTGAGAGCGCCGATGCCATGGCGTCGCGCACCTCCTGGAGGGTCGGCCAGAGGTCGCGCAGAAACACAGGCTTGCTGTCGCCGTCCGCGCCGAGCGGTTCGTTCTCCAGGTCGATATTGACGCGGCCCGCCAGCGCGAATGCCACCACCAGCGGCGGCGACATGAGAAAATTCGCGCGAATGCTCTGATGCACGCGCGCCTCAAAATTGCGGTTGCCGGAGAGCACGGAGGCGGTGACGAGATCGTGCTCCGCGATCGCTTCCTCGATCTTCGGATGGAGCGGTCCGGAATTGCCGATGCAGGTGGTGCATCCGTAGCCCACCGTTTGGAAACCGAGGGTGTCCAGGAACGGCTGCAAGCCGGTGCGCGCGAGGTAATCGGTAACGACGCGCGATCCCGGCGCCAACGAGGTTTTCACGGAGGGATCGACGCGCAAACCGCGTTCGACGGCCTTCTTCGCGAGCAGTCCGGCGGCAATCATGACGCTGGGATTGCTGGTGTTGGTGCAACTGGTGATCGCCGCGATGAGCACGCTGCCGTGGCCGATTCGGCTCTCGACATTCAGAGCGGGCGCGAGCGGCAGATTGAAATCGTCTGTGGGCCGGTTGGTCACCATTTCCGATTTGTTGCGCGCCTCGCCTTCCTGCGGGTGGTTGTTTTGCGCGTCGGTGGAGGGTAGCGTTTGCGAGGGCTGCGGCGGTGTGCCGTTGAGGAATACCGGGGTGCGTTGCGCCAACGCATCGGACGGTTTTCCATACCCGCCTTCGTTGACCGGCTTCGCAAACAGGTCCGTGAACTTAGTCTTGAGTTCGTCGAGCACGATGCGGTCCTGCGGGCGCTTCGGGCCGGCCACGCTCGGGACGACCGTTGCGAGGTCCAGTTCCAGATCGACGGAGTACTCGATCTGGCCGGGACGCGGAATCCCGAACATCTGCTGCGCCTTGAAGTAGTTCTCGAAAGCGGCGCACTGTTCCTGCGTCCGCCCCGTGGCGCGCAGGTAGGCGACGGATTCGGCGTCCACCGGGAAGAAGCCCATCGTGGCGCCGTATTCCGGGGCCATGTTCGCGATGGTGGCGCGGTCGGGCAACGGCAGCGATTCCGCGCCTTCGCCGTAGAATTCCACAAACTTGCCCACCACTTTGCGCGCCCGCAGCATCTGGGTGACGTGCAACGCGAGGTCGGTGGCCGTGACGCCTTCCCTCAGCCGGCCCGTGAGGTGAACGCCGACGACTTCCGGCGTCAGGAAGTAGACCGGTTGCCCGAGCATTCCCGCTTCCGCCTCGATGCCGCCGACGCCCCAGCCGACGATGCCGAGGCCGTTGATCATCGTGGTATGCGAATCGGTGCCCACCAGCGTGTCGGGATAATAAAGGTCGCCGTGATTGAGTACGCCCCTGGCGAGGTATTCCAGGTTCACCTGATGCACGATGCCGATCCCGGGCGGGACAACCCCGAACGTCTTGAACGCCTGCCGGCCCCATTTCAGAAACTGGTAACGCTCCCGGTTGCGCTTGAACTCCATGTCGAGATTGAGCTGAAGCGCCTGGGCCGAACCGGCAAAATCGACCTGCACCGAGTGGTCCACAACCAGATCGACCGGCACTAGCGGCTCGATCGCCTTCGGATCGTGCCCGAGCTTCGCCACCGCAGTGCGCATCGCCGCCAGATCCACCAGCAGCGGCACGCCGGTGAAATCCTGCAACACGATCCGCGCGACGATGAACGGAATCTCCTCTGCCTCCGGGTTTTTCGCATTCCACGCGGCCAACTGGCGCACCGCTTCTTCGGTGACCTTCTTGCCGTCGCAATTGCGCAGAACCGATTCAAGAACGATGCGAATACTGACGGGTAGTCGGGAAATATTCCCGATTCCCGCCTCCTGAAGAGCGGGAAGGGAGTGAAAGCGTCCGGTTTGCCCGTTTCCAAGGTCGAACTGGCGGATAGTGTCAAAAGCGTTGCTCATGGTTTTTGGAATGTTCAACAGTAATTCGGTAAGAGAAGCCGAGACAAGTGCTTTCCGCAAGCGCGGAATTTGAGCACGGAATCGGCCGGGCGCGGGACAAATTTCTTCCGGCGGATCGCAATGCTTCATCGAAACCACGGATTTCACGGATTGGCACGGATGAAACCTATCCGTGTTCATTCGTGTAATCCGTGGTTACTCGGTTGAATGCGAGCTTCTTGAGCGAAGATGCCTTTGGCGGGGCGCCAAAGGCCGCACGCGAGGGCGCGTGCGCTCCCCAGAGCCCGGTCTCCGACGTTCTCGCAAGAATCGACGGGCCAAATAACAGAAGAAATTTGTCCTGCGCACTTGCCCTATCCCGCCACGTTTTCCAGAAACCAGCGATAGGTCTGCGCGATGCCGTCGCGCAGCGAAATCCGCGGTTCCCACCCGAGGCCCCGGATGCGCGAGACGTCCAGCAGTTTGCGCGGCGTGCCGTCGGGTTTGGTGTGGTCGAACTCCAGCGCCCCCCGGTACCCGACGGCCTCGCACATCATCTCCGCCAGCTCGCGGATGGTCACGTCCTCGCCGGAACCGATGTTGACGATCTCGGGCGAATCGTAGTTCTCCAGCAGGAACCGGCAAGCCCTGGCCAGATCCTCGACATGCAGCAACTCGCGGCGCACCGTCCCGGTGCCCCAGATCGGCACAGTCGACGCGCCGGAGGCTTTGGCTTCATGCACCTTGCGCATCAACGCGGGCAGCACGTGGCTGCTTTGCAGGTCGAAGTTGTCCCCTGGGCCGTAGAGATTGGTCGGCATCGCGCTGATGAATTTGCAGCCGAACTCGCGCGCATACGCCTGGCAGAGCTTGATGCCCGCGATCTTGGCGATGGCATACGGTTCGTTGGTCGGCTCCAACGGCCCGGTGAGCAAAGCGGCTTCCGGCATCGGTTGCGGCGCCATCTTGGGGTAAATGCAGGAACTCCCCAGGAACAGCAGCTTTTTGACCCCCACCCGCGCCGCGTTTTCGATGATGTTGTTCTGAATCTTCAGGTTTTCGAGCAGGAAGGCCACCGGGTGGTCGCTGTTCGCCTTGATTCCGCCGACCTTCGCCGCAGCCAGCACGACTGCCGAGGGGCGCGTCTCGTCGAAGAATCGCGCCACCGCTTCGGCGCTCGTCAGATCCAGTTCCACGCGGGAACGGACGATGAGGTTCGCGTATCCCGCGGCGGAGAGTTCGCGCAGGATGGCCCCGCCTACCAGACCGCGATGGCCGGCGACGTAAACGGGGTCGTGAAGAAAACGGGAAGGTGAGGATTGGGTGCTCATGACTCTTGTGAGCGCCGATTATAGCACATCGGTTTTCCTGTGGCATTTTTTCCCGGGAGCCTGTTGCTCAAGCAACTCACCCCGCCTTATGTCCCCGTATGGGCTGTTGGCGCTCGCAACGAAGCTTGCGCCAGACGCTTCTCTCAGCGAAACTTTCAGACGCTGTGCATGCACCGTCCAAGCAGACCAAACCTCGAATATCGCGTTTTCGCCGCCTTCGGTTAACGCTGCTCCTTTTTCTGGCGGCGATTACCACCGCCCTCGTCGAGCCGCACGCCCTTCACTTTCTGGTGAAGTATGGCCTGATCTCCTTGGCCCGGCTTCACGGTCATCGACTTGCGATCGGCGAGGTGGAAGGAAGCCTTTTCGAGCCGTTTGTCTTTCGCGCCGTCCAGGATGCCTCGCTCAAGGCCGGCGTTCGTTTTCGAATGGAAGTCCGGCGGGCGGACGCCTCTTTCTCATGGCGGGCGCTTTTATTCCAGGAGGGAGCGTTCTTTACCCGGCTGACGATGGATGGCTTCGAAGGCGATGTGGTCTTCGAACCGGGCGGAGGAGAACCGCCTCTGTTGCCCTGGCCCGTGTTCGTCTCCGAGCAACGCCGGTTGCAGGAGACTACGTGGCTGCCCGTTCCCGCGTGTATCGATGTCTGGCACGCCGCGCTGTCGGTCCGCGCCGGCAAGGCGGGCGATCGCGCCATGCTTCTCCAGAAGGTCCATTTCCAAGTCAGCGAGTCGGCGCCGGGCGAGATTGCCATTGGCGCGTTGACCGTTCAGCGGGGGTGGTTTCATAAGACGTTTACCGAACTGCACGGAACGACCGCGCTTCAGGGCAACCGGTTGGTTGTCGCCGGCCTCAATCTGGGTCAGGGCATTTGGTTGAAAAGCGTGACCGCCGATCTCCGGGACAGCGCCCAGGGAGGCTTGCAAATCAGCTTCGAGGTTGCGGCCTTTGGAGGCGCCATCCGCGGGGAACTCGTCAACGTCTCGCAGGAACACCGTCCCGATATTGAGGTCGCCGGCACTTTCTCGCAGATCTCCGTGGCGGGTCTGGCCCGCTTCCTGGAGGTGCGCGAAACAGCGGGCGGGATCATTCGGGAAGGGAAGTTCAGTTTCCGCGGGTCGCCCCGGGCGCTGGAGAAGGCAACGGTGTCCACGCGCTTTGAGGCCACCGATTTTGTTTGGGGCAACCGCCGCTGGAACCTCCTGGTGCTCGGCGCGACAGCCATCGATGGGCGCGTGCAGATTCCCGAATTGCAGCTTCAGCAGGCACACAACGCCCTCAAGTTGAAGGGCGAACTTGCGATGGTTGAGGGCAACCCCTGGTGGGCCTCGGCGTTCAATTTCGAGATCTCTGGGCGAATCAACAACCTCCGCGAACTCTCCTCCCTGTTCGGGCCGCGCTTCAGCGACACCTCCGGCGCCATGGCCATCGACGGCTCCGTGCGCGGGGAAAACAAGACGTTCTCCGGGCAACTGATCGTCACCGGCAGCAAACTCACCTACCGCGGCGCGCCCATCGACGTCTTCAATGCCGCGATCAAACTCGATGGCAACGAGTTTCAGGTAGTGAATTTCGAGATGGTCCACGGCGAGGATTTTGTCCGCGGCAAGGGTGTCGTGACCATCCTCGGCGAGCAGCATTACGCCGGGGAGATCAAGATCGCGGTGGAAGATCTCGCCGCTTACGCGCCGCTCTTGGAAAAGCCAATCTCGCCAACCCCGCTTGCCGGTGGACTGTCGCTCAATTGGTCCGGAAACGGCACGCTCGAAGCGAATTCCGGGGCATTCACGGCGAAGCTGCGCAAGCTCCACGCCATCGGCCCCAACAGCGATCTGCCGATCCTGCCCATCGATGCCGAGGTCGAGGGAAGCTACGCGCCCGGCGGACTGAGTCTCAGCCAGTGCGTCCTGGTCAACGAAGGTACCCGGCTGGAAATGAGCATGACGGCAAACCAGAGCACCATCACGCTCGATCCGCTCAAGCTGGCGCGAAACGGCGCGGTCTGGATGTCCGGTTCGGCAGTTCTGCCCGTAAACCTCTTCCGTTGGTGGGTGGCTCCGGGAGTCGATGCGCTCGTCCCCGACGCTCCATTCAAGGTGGCGCTCATTGCCAAGGGAGTGCAACTTGACGATGTCGCGCGGCTCAGCGGCCGCCCTTCCTCGATCAGCGGCATTCTTTCCGGCAAGTTCAACACCGACGGCACCCTTCGCAACCTCAAGATGACCGGCGCGGGCAACCTCTCCAAAGGGCGCATTCCTCCAAGCTCGTTGTTGCCGGCGCTCGACAACATTGAGGCCGACGCCGAACTCGACGGCAACGTGCTGCGGTTTTCCCGGTTCGCGGCGCGTCATTCCGTCGGAGAGTTTTCCGGAATCGGCACGGTCGATTTTTCCAAGTTCGACCTGCCATCCCTCGACGCCACCGTCCACGGAAACTCGGTGGAAATGACCGCCGGAACCACCTGGAAAGGCAAGGCAAAGGTGGACTTGTCCATTGCCGGGACGCGCGAACACGCCAACGTCATCGGCACGGCGGATATTCTTGCCCTCGACATTTGCCCAACGCCGGATTTTGCTCCGCTCATTTCCCGCGGCAGCACCGATTCCCTTGGCGTGCCCGCACCGATATTTTCGCTCCCGCCGCCTCTGGACGGCTGGTCATTCGATGTCACCGCCGCGACCCGCGCACCGCTCGAACTGCCGTCGCCCGGCGCGTCGAGCCAGGGTCGCGCGGAGATGCGAGTGCGCCTCACCGGCACCGGCAAGGCCCTTGCGAGCTCCGGGTCCGTCTCGTTTGCAGGGCTTCCGCTGAAAACGGAGTTCGCCAGCGGAACGGTCGATGCAACCGCGTTTTTCTCGGGAACCTCTGGCGATAATCGCACCGGAGCGAGCCTGGCGGCGCGAATTACCGGGAAGACTTCCGGGGTCGCCTTTAGCGGTTACGTCGCCGGAACAGCCTCGAAACCGGCCGTGACGTTTATTAGCGAACCGGAGATGAGCGAGACTGACCTCCGCACGCTGTTCGCGCACGGTTTTGTCCCTCTGCCGGCTGACGCGGGAGATCTGCACCCCGACCTCGGTATTTTCCCGTGCTACAAAGAGCCGCCCTCTGCGCCTGCCGCAGCCGGCACTTCGACAGCAGTTGCCCCTCCGCCTGCCGCCAGTTCGGGAACCGCTGCGGCGCCGCCATCCAGCAAGCCATGAAGACCGCTGCCTTTGCCGTTCTTAGCGTGTTTTCTTCGGAGTTGCACTTCGTCACCGATGCAACTCGGAGAGCGACATTTCAACCCGGCACCGATTCCAACTCCACGGCTGTTTGTCCCCCGTACATGGTGAAAATTGGGCAGCGTGCCAACAAGACCGTGGAAAGCCCGCGCGAAGCGCTTTGGATTGCGGCAGCCACCCCTTTCCATTACCCACAAGTCCGTCGACCTGAATTTTTAGCGCCGAAGGCGCGACCACATTGTAGCCTATGGCAACGCCATAGGTCTTTGGGCGCCAACGGATTAGCGCTGAAAGCGCGGTACAAACCCCACGTGGGCCTTTGTGATGGGCCTACAGCTCAAGTCGGCCTTGCGAAGGCGAAGAAGTCCTATGGCGTTGCGATAGGCTACAATGCGGCCGGGCCGTTGGCCCTGATCAGCCTGCGCGCGCCCTTCGAAAAGATGTGGGTAATAGAAAGGGCTGCACGCACTCCAAATCGCTTCGAGCCCTGCTCTCGAACGCACATCAGCCCCCTTACGTCCGACGCGACTATTTTCGCGCTCGCGCGCGTGGGTTACACCGGTGCCCGTGGGACGCTTGGAAAATGTGTTCAAACGTCAGGGCGTCGCCTCACTGCCATTAAGTTAAGCTTGGAGGCTCTAGTAACGCGCGCTCGTTCCCAGGCTCCTGCCTGGGAATGCAGTATTCCCGGAGGCTCCAGCCTCCTGCCGGACCTCCAAAAGCACAGCGCACCGGAGAGGAGCGGGAGGCTGGAGCCTCCAAGACAGGGGCGTTCCCAGGCTGGAGCCTGGGAACGAGACCGCGAATTCCTTAACTTAATGGCAGTGGGGCGTCGCCTTCACCTCCTGGCAAATGGGTAAACGCCCACCTCGTTCCTATGAACCCTGACATTTCCAACGAACCTTTCCCTGCCGATCCGCCCCCAGCCCTCCCTCCCACTCCTCCGGAACGCCAGCACTCCGGGGTTTTCATCGGAAAGCTGCTCGGCATTGGCTTCTACCTGGATTACTCTTGGTTCCTGATCGCCGCGCTGGTCATCTATTCCCTTTCACGCGGGGTGTTTCCGGCACTGCTCCATGGACGCGAACCCGGCGTGTACCTGGCGATGGGAATCGGAGCCACTGCGCTCTTCTTTATCTCCATCCTGCTGCACGAAATGGGACATAGCGTCGTCAGCCAGCGCTGCGGCATCCCCGTCCCAAGCATCACCCTGCTCTTTATTGGCGGCATCGCCGAAATCTCGCGCGAGCCCGACGATGCCTGGTCGGAGTTGAAGATCGCCGTGGCCGGGCCCGCCGTTTCCCTGGGCTTGGCGGCCATCTACCGAGCGCTCGCGTGGGGGCTTGGCCTGGCGCACCTGCCCGAGGGACGCCTTGTCTTCGAGTGGCTCGCCGTAGTCAACGTCTATCTGGTTGTCTTCAACGCCATTCCCGGCTACCCGCTCGACGGCGGGCGGGTCCTGAGAGCGTTGATCTGGATGCGGACAGGACGCTTGAGGCAGGCCACTTACGTCACCTCGCGCATTGGCGTCATCTTCAGTTGGGTGCTGATGGCGATCGGGGTCCTCGGGGTCTTCAACGGCCAGTTGAATTCGCTCGTCTTCATCCTCATCGGCATCTTTCTCAAGAGCGCCGCAGAGAGCGGTTATTCGCAGGCGCTTTTCAAGGAGGTGCTTGACGGCGTCCGCGTCCGCGACCTGATGACGGCGAATCCGGTCACCATCCCCTCCCGCCTGCCGCTGAATCTCGCTGTGGATGATTATTTCCTCACCAATCACCACGTTGCTTTTCCGGTGGTGGACGACGACGGCCGCTTTTGCGGACTATTGCGGCTCGAATTTCTGAAGAGCGTTCCCCGGGAGCAATGGCCCTATGTCCTCGCCGGCGAAGTAGCCGACCGGCACGAGACCCGCGCGCTCGCGGTTTCGGCGACCACGAGCGCGGCCAACGCCCTGCGCACGCTCCTGACCGCCGGCCAGGGACGGTTGGGAGTGGTCAACGACGGCGCGGGAATCCTCGTCGGAATCATCACGCGGCACGATCTGCTGCATTATATCCACATCCACGCCGAGTTGGGGGTTGAGGGAAAGGCAAACGGTCGCAGGTGAGGCGGGGTTGGGAGCTCATCGATGAGTCGAGCAGTCCGCCCTGAATATTCGTTTAACCGTTGTTAAAAACCTGTTTGACTCTCGTCAATCCCGAGCCGAAAGTGCTCCGTGTTCAACCGAATCCTGGCCTCAAAGAACGATCCGCATTCCGCAGGCGACGGCCCTGAATCTCTTATTTCTCAAACCACATCCCATATGGCCGACTCTTCCACTGCACCAAAAAACATCTTGTCCTCCGACGTCGAAATCAAAGGCGTGATCAAGTTCCAAAACGACCTGTTCATCGACGGCAATGTCGAGGGAGAGATCATCTCGCCCGGAACCCTGATCGTCGGCGAGCACGCCGAAATCCGCGGTGAAGTCCGGACCAAGTCCATAACGGTGTTGGGAACAGTGCAGGCGAACGTCACCGTGGAAGAGCGTTGTGAACTCAAGGGGCACGCCAAACTCATCGGCGATCTGAAAGCTGCCCGGCTCGTAATCGAAGAGGGAACCACCTTCATCGGGAAATCCGAGGTGACTCCGAACCGCCCGGTGGCAAAGACGCCGGAGCTCGTTCGGTCTGCTGAAGCCCCCAAAGGCGCCCCGGTCGCACCTGCGGCTCGAACGGCTTAAGCCCTCGGCCCCCATATACCGTCCGCTTAACGAATTGGAGCGGATCGGGAACGCATGCGATCCATGATCGCGGCGGGAGTTTCGGATAACGCGTCAGCGTCCTGGACTGCGGCAGTCCTGTCTTTCCATTACCCACATCTTTTGCGAACCTGACGCCAGAGTTCAAATAGCGCTACTCCGAAAATACCCATGCGCGTGTATCCGAAGGGGAGCGCGGGTTTCCAGCCTGCTGCCTTCGGCATCCTGCCGGAGGCTTGGGCGCGCGCCGAGTGCAATCCGACGCCGTCACCAATACGCACGCCGGCACCAGGATGCCGGCAGGATGCGGGCAAGATGCCCGCGCTCCCCTTCGGATGCCGGGACCATCCCGTCATCCATTGCAAAACCCGAAGGCAGCGGCCTTCCGCTCGCCCACGACGGATGCTCGAGGCGCACTCCGCAGAGAGGGCAACGCGAAAAGTGCGCAGATTCAAGAGAAAACGATTCAGCGTCGAATATTTAGCTGTCAACTCCGTCCGCTTCGCGGTAAGAACCGACAGCCTTCTTGCAGCCCATGACTTCAATTTCACTCTCTCGCCCGATCGCATTCATTAAACCTGCCTCTCTAATCTGTGTGCGTTTTCTTTCACTCACCAATCTGGCCGGCCTATGCTGGCTCGGCACCGCCTTTGCCACCCGCGCGGTCGAGATCGTTGAAAAGCCCGGTGGCGTGAGCATCGAAAACAAGGTGGTGCGCGTGGAGATCGAACTCAAAGCGGGCAGCTACAATATCGTGGATGTGCGCGACGGCACGGTGGCGATCCGGCACGCCCACGGCGAAGTGGACGGTCTTGGCGCGCTCGGCACCAAGGAGAGCAACCGGATGTTCGATCCCAAGGCCAAACTGACGTGGACGGTAAAGGAGGTCGCCGACGAACTCGGGTGCGGCAAGACGCTAACCTTGAACAATCTTCGCAGCGATGGAATGGAGTTTTTCACCACCTTCAGCTTACGCGAGGACAAAGGGTTTGTGGCGCTTGGCAGCGGGATCGTCAACCACCGCGCCTACGGCATCCGGATGAAAACGTTCCAGCCGCTGACGGGAGGCGACGTTTTTCCGGGCTTGGAGATGAAAGCTCCCATGAACCTCAACGGCGGCGCGGGCTCGACTGAGAACCTGGTTCAACCCGGCACTGACCGAGCTTGCGAGAACAGCCTGCTTCTCACGTTCACAGCCAACGGCGTGCGCCGAAGCCTGGTGATGGGCGGTCTGAGTTATCACGACTTCGCCAAATACGCGGCGCTGGGGAAATACGAGTGCTGGGATGGGTATCCCGGTTATTGGCACCAGCCGGAGATTGGCGAGACCTGGCGCACGATCTGGAGCCCGTTAAACGCAAAACGTTTGCCGGAGAATTTCCCGGCGGTCAATGCGCAGGTCGCCGCAGTCGATCCTGTCGGGCGGTTGGTGGACCCGGGGACGACTTATGCACCTGCCGATCTCTTTTACGTCGATGTCACAACTGCCGATCCGTTTTTGGCGCTGGAAAGGTATGGGCTGGCATTGCGCACCGCGACGAAATCGCGGCCCAATACTTATAACAACCTGACGGTGTGCGGCTGGTTTAGCGGACGCAACAACGCGCAGCGGCTGGTCGAGGAAATGGATGTGGCTCGCAAGCTCGACCTCCTCAAGACGATCCCCGTCACCGTTCGCCTGGAGCCGGACACCTACGGTTGGGTGAACAACGGAAACACCGAACAAGGCTGGTGGGACGACGCCCACTGGCTCAAATACGGCCACCTGGCGCCCCCCTACGACACCTTTAAGAAATGGATTCAAGCGGTGAAGGAACGCGGTGGGAATACCGAGACCTATTTTCAGTGCGGCATGCCCTCCGATGACTACGCGGAGGCGTTTCCCGGCCACATGCTGCGCAAAGACATTAGCAGCCTGCACCGCCGCCACACCCACATCACCCCATCGGTTACTTACGATGCGACCGCCGCCGGTTTCCAGGCGCACATGCGCCATGTATGGAGCTACCTGAAAGAGTGCGGCCTCGCGGGCGTCAAATTCGACTACCCCGACATCGCGTGGAGACCCGAGGGCGGCTTTGAAGACCAACACGCCACGACGGCGGGCGCTTACCGCGCGTGGTTCCAGCTCTGCCGCGACGGTCTGGGACCGGCCGCACTCATTCACGAACGGGCATTGGGGAACAACTGCCTGGATGTCACCGCGGGCATTGTCGATTTGCAGCGCGTATGGGGGGACTCGGACCAATGGCGCTCGGGAATGGCGGCGAAGTGCGGCCTGCGCTGGTATAAGAACCGCGTGGTGATGAGTTATTACCCGGACAGCAAGGCGTTCACCGGCTTCAACGACAAGGGCCGCGTCGAGGGGGTCGTAATGGAACCGTTGAAACGTCAGGGGATCATTACCATGCTATATGTCACAAGCGGCCGCATCGAGTCGGCCGCCTCCTTGAGCAAGCTCACGCCGGAAGTCGTGCATGATCTCGGACGCGCGTTTCCGATGCATGCCACTCCGCAGAGCGCCCGGCCTGTGGACGCGTTCACCGGGGTAAAGAGTCCGCGCGTCTACGCGTTCCGGGTGGACGACCAATGGCAGCAGGTAGCCTTCATTAGCGAAGACGAGGCATCCAAGGTGAGCGCGCCGCTCAGCGGCGATCAGGCGGCAACAGGATCGCTGGGGCTCGACTCATCAAAGAATTACTATGTCTACGAGTTCTGGAGCGACCGGCTGGTTGGAAAATTTCCGGGCACGGCGACGCTCGAACAGCCGCTCGCAGCCGGTGAAGCCCGGATGTTTTCCGTGCGCGAAGTGCTCGACCGGCCGCAAGTGCTCTCCACCAACCGCCACCTGATGCAAGGTTATCTCGATCTCGCCAACATCCGCTGGGATGCGCACGGAAGGCGACTGTCGGGCGTGGCCAAAGTGGTAGGGGGCGAACCGTTCCGCATCGCGCTGGCGGGCAACGGAAGCAAAGCAGGCGAAGCCCGCGCGGAGGGCGCAAAAGCGACGATGGCGGCGCCCCCAACCGAGGGCTTGAGCGTGCTGGTTCTGGAGCGTCCGGAAAACGGAGAGGTCTCGTGGCAGGTGCAATACTAAAGACCGTCGTTCGGGCCGGACGCAACCTTGCAGGTTTTATCGGAGCCAATCTCCTGCTTTTGTGCAACGGTTCTCACCAACAAAGATCAGGCTAAATCTCCCGGCCCAGCACTTCGAGCGAGGCGCTCAGCTTCTTCAGGCCCAGTTCAATGCGGGTCTTGATGGTTCCCAGCGGGATGCCGGTGTGCGCCGCGATTTCCCTCTGGCTCATCCCCTTGAAGAATGCGAACTCGATGGCTTCGCGCTGGAAGCGCGGCAGTTCCATGAGTTTCGCCTGGATGAACGCGCGCATATCCGCGCGCTCGCCGTCGCCGTTCGGGTCGCGTCCGGAGATCCATGCCTCCGGGTCGTGTTCCACTTCCACCTGAAGCCGGTCGGTGGCGCGCGAATAACTCTGGCGTTTGCGGAGTCGGTCGATGCCGCGCCGGCGTGCCATGGTTACCAACCAGCCTAGCGCCTTGCCCTTGGCTGCGGAATACTTGGCTGCGCCATTCCACGCTTCGTAGAACACCTCCATCAAGACGTCTTCGGCTTCCGCCTCGTTGTGGATGATTTTGAATATGACGCTCTTGATGACGCCGGCGTGGCGGTCGAAGAGCTTTTCCAAGGCGCTCGATTCCTGATTGGCAACGCGCGTCATGAGCAGTTCATCGCTTTCCTCATCGTCCGGAACACGGCGTTGCTGGCGGCGGGTCGATGGGCGCGATTCCGGCAAAGCCGGCGGCGTGGCGTTTTCGAGTTCTTCCTGGAGGGTTTCGGACTGCGCCTCCAGGTCTATTTCGCGGGTATCTGTAAATGAGATCATAGGCAACTTCATGTTTCAGGATCCCCTTTAGCGTTCCCCGTGCCATGACCGCTTCACTGGGGCGCGGCAGCAAACAAAGGCTCCGTCGCGTCGGGAATCTGACAGAAGTGTCAGAAACCGGACGCTCCCTCCGTGGCGTCAGTTCTCGTTAATAGTTTCGGTTTTCGGAGCTCCCGGGGCCGAATCGTCCGACATCCTTTTGCATTGCAACCGCGGCGATCGGGTGTATTCAGAGAACATGAATATCGTCGGTTTTATCTCTAACCTCGCCGGGGGGGACATGATCATCATCCTGGCGCTGGCGCTCATGTTTTTTGGCGCCAAGCGTCTGCCGGAACTCGCCCGAGGCCTGGGTCAGGCTGTAAGCGAGTTCAACAAAGCCAAGGACGACGTGCATCGCCAGCTTACATCCGTCCCCGAGCCTAGCGTGCAAACGCCTCAGGGCATTCAGGAACACCGGGTGGAGACTGCGTCAGCACCGATTCAACCTCCGTCAACGCCGGCGCAGCCCAACGAGGACATCAAGCCACAGGTGTAGAGCAAATGGCGCTAGCCCGAGCGCTGGCCGTGAAATCCCCTTTTCTCTTCTCGATTGCGCTGGCCGCGCTTCTTTTTTGCGGCGGATTTTCCGCCACCGGTCGGGATTTTGTTTTTGCCGGGTATAACATCGAAAACTACGCCCCGGTCATGGAGCCGGGTCGGCGCAAACCGGGCAAGAGCGCGGGGGCGGCCGATGCGGTCGTGCAAGCAGTCAAGGCGATCGGCCCGGATATTTTGGGGGTTTGCGAAATGGGACCGCCGCGGCAATTCGAAGACTTTCGCAAACGGCTTTCAGCGGCGGGACTCAACTACACCGATTTCGAATTGGTCGAAGCGTCCGATCCCTCCCGGCACCTGGCGCTGGTGAGCCGGTATCCGATCGTCGCGCGCCAGTCGCAGACCGACGTCGCCTATGAGTGCAACGGCTTGCGCGAGAAGGTGAAGCGGGGATTTCTCGACGTCACCGTGCGAATCGGTGACGCTTTTTTTGTGCGAATCCTGGGCGCTCATCTCAAATCCAAGCTCCCCAGCCCGGATGCGCGGGAAGACTTGCTGCGACGCAACGAAGCGCATCTGTTGCGCAACCGCATCGCCGAGGTTCTTGCGACCGAGCCCAAACCGAACCTGATTGTCTTCGGCGACTTCAACGACACGAAGGACCAACCCGCCATCCAGGAAATCGCCGGACGCCGCGGCGCGCCCGACGCTTTGGCGGACCTCGCCCCGGAGGATTCGCTGGGCGACCGTTGGACGCATTACTGGAAAGTCGATGACGTTTATGCGCGGATCGATTATATTTTCGTCAACCGGGACTTTTCCCCGAGAACAGTGCGCGCCAAATGTTACGTTTACCGTTCGCCGACCTGGAACGAAGCCAGCGATCATCGTCCGGTGGTGGCCGCGTTTCACATCCCCGAAAAATGACAAAGCGACAGAGATGCCAGCGCGCTGTCCCAAGGCGACACAGGACTGCCGCAGTCCAAGACGCTGGCGTGTTGCTTGCAACTCCCAACGCAGTCAAGGATGATCTCCATCCGAAATCGCTGAAACGAAGAGCATTGGGTGTCGCGCCGAAACGCACTTTCGGTCCTGTCGTGAATTGGGGCCGGCGCAAACGGCTGGTTGGTTTATTCGTGTTGATGCTGTTGGCAGTTGCCGCGCCCCGGCTTGCCTGGTGCGGCGAGGCTGCATCCGAGGAAGCGGACTGGAAAGCGGTGCTTGCCTTGGACGGCGGGCCGCAGGCGCCGGTTACTTCGCGCGATCAGGCGCGAAAGATCGGTTTGGAGCATCTGGCCAGGCGCGAGGAAGCGCTTCGGGCCTATCTCGAGCGGCACGGCAGCGAAGCCCACACGGTGGACGCTCAATTGCGCCTGGCCTCTCTGCTGGCATCCCGTAGCGATCTGCTGGAAAAACCGGCTCCGTACGAAGCGGCAGTCCGGCTTCTGAACGAGGCGTCCGCGACTGCGCCCGAGGCGCGCCAGGCGGATATCGCATTCGCGAAGATTGCGCTGGCAATGCGCCGGATCGCTATCCCTACCGATACCGACCGGGAAAGGCTGACCGCTTGTCTCAACGCGTTCCAGAGGCGGTTCCCCTTCGACCGCCGCATTGCGCCGCTGATCGTGGAAGTGGCTACGTTGTACGACACGCAGCCCCATCATAAGCGGGATCTGCTGAACCGGGCGCTGGAAATTACGCGCACCGAGGAGTTGCGAGCGCGCATTCTGGACGATCTCCGGCGGCTCGAATTTCTGGGGCAGCCTGTGGCGGTCACGGGAACGACCATGGATGGCACGCGGGTCGAGGTCGCCGACCTGCAAGGCAAAGTGGTGCTGGTGTACTTCTTTGCCGGGTGGTCGGCGCCCAGCATCGCCGGTCTGGACGAGGTCGCTTACCTGAGGCGCACGTTTCCGCCGGCACAACTCGCCACGGTGGGGGTCAGTCTCGATCCCACCAAGGAGACGCTGCAGACTTTCTGCAAGGCGCACGCCATTGTTTGGCCGGTGATTTGGGACGGTCAGAGTTGGGACGGTCCGCTCGTGCGCAAGCTGGCCATCAATGCCCTGCCGACTCTTTGGATTCTCGACAAACACGGCAATTTACGAACCCTCAATGCACGGACGGACAGCGAGGGACTGGTCCGAATTCTTCTGAAGGAAAAGTAGGGGGCGAAAAAAAAACAGTCTGATAAACGAACGTTTAGAGCTCTTAGAAAAACATTCGCTTGTTTATCTAGGGGAGTCTTCTCTATATTGCGTATCAGATTCCCTATGCCGACGCTAAAAATCCATCTCCCCGACTCCGGAGCGGTCACGCACGAACTGTCTGGTAAAGACGTGGTTTCGGTGGGTTGGGCCGGTGATAACGTCATCCAGATCAAGGATGCGTCGATCTCCAGCCATCATGCGCAGTTCGTGAGGGACGGTGATAAATTTCACCTGAAGGATCTTGGTTCGACCAACAAGAGCTGGGTCAACGGCGTGGCGGTGATGGACGTCGTGCTGAACGATTCGGACAATATCCGCTTCGGCTCGGTCGAGTGTATTTTCCATTTCAACGGGTCAAGCGGTCAGCAAAAGCTGGCTTCGGGCGCCAAGATGCGGGGACGGTTGACCCTGCAAATCCCCGGCAAAGGCGAGGTCGTGCATCGGCTCGACCAGGATGTCGTCACAGTGGGATGGAAATCGGTCAACACCATTCGCATCGAAGATGCGTCTGTTTCGGGCAGGCATGCCCAGTTTTTTATCGTCGGCACCCGCTATCGCATCAAAGACCTTGGTTCGACCAATAAGACCTTCGTCAACGGGCACTCGATCGTCGAGGCGGAATTGACCGACGGCGACCGGATTCGTTTCGGAAATGTCGAAGGCGTCTTCAAGGCCGAAATCCGGGTGCCCATCATTGGGGCTCCCAAGGCCGGCGAACCGGCGCCCGTGGAGGAAGAGTCGGATACCGACACGCGCAAGATCGAGATCGAAGGGGTCCCCCGCTTTGAACACGACCGGGTTCTCGATCAGGTAAAGGCGCTGACGAGTGAAAGCGCGGCACGCCAGGAGCAACTCGAAACGCTTTCAAAACAACGCACCGTGCTGGAGGAAACCAGCAAGAAGCTGGCGACGCAGCTCACAGCGACGCAGAAACAGATCGAGATTCTCAATCAGGAGCGGGAAGTTGCCCAGAACGCGGGTTTGGGAGCGGTCGAGAAGCTTGGGACGGCGCAACGCCAGATCGAAGCGCTTACGAAGGACCGGGACGCTCTTCAGCTTAGAATCGACGCCCTTGGGAAGGAAGCCGACGAGCCGCGTAAGATCCTCGACGAAACCAGCCGCCAACGGGACAATCTGCAAGCCGCCGTCACCGAGTTGACCGCGAAGATTTCCGATCTCGAATCAACCCACGTCAAGTTGCTCAGGCAGCAGGAAGCCGCGCAAAAGGCGGCGGGTCACGCAGCCGAACGGCAGGCGTCCCTCCAGGGACAAATCGTCTCCATCCAGCGGGAACGAGCCGCTGCGCGCGAGACGGAAACCGAATTGTCAAACCGCATCGTCGCGCTGTCCAACGAACGCGCGGAGATGGCGAAGAAGCTCGCCCACGCCGAGGCCGAACTCCAAAAGGCCGCATTGGAACGGGATGTTCTGGAAAAGGAGAAGCTGGCCGAAGCGCAGCAGAAGCTCACAGCGCTCGTTTCCGAACGCGACGAAGCACAAAAGGCCCGGGACGAAGTGGCCGAACGTCTCGCGGAGGCAGGACGAAAAATCGAAGCGTTGCAACGGGAAGCGGCGGACAAGGCTCTCAGCGGCGACGCAGCGACAGCCGAACTCGCGAAAGCGCGCCAGGAATTGGAAGCGCTCCGGCAGGAACATCGCGAGGCGGTCGAATCCCATCTTAAGGCGCAGCAGCAACTTTCCGCGCAGATCGACGAAGACCGCCGCCAGGCCGAAGCCCTTGCGTCGGAGCGGGACGCCGCAAAGGCCGCCGGCGCCGAAGCCGGGGAGCAGATCGCCCGCCTGACCGGAGAACGGGACGCCCTGAAGCAGACTGCCGAGGAGACGGCGGCCCGATTGGCCGAGGTGGAAGCACGGGTTCAAGCGCTCGATCGCGAGCGGAGCGACCTCGAAAGCCAGACCAAGATTCTCGCCGTCAAGATCGACGAACCGCAAAAGCAGGTCGCCGAACTCACCCGCAGCCGCGACGACCTGCAACGGGTCGTTGAAGACTTGAACGCGCGGCTCAAAGGCGCAACTGGAGAAATCGAGACGCTTTCCGCCCAGAGTCGCGCTGCCGCGGAAGAAAACAGGGCCGTCGCCGAACAGCTCGCCGAAGCACGCCGGACGCTTGAGCAGACATCGAGCGAACGTGAAGCCGCCCGCAAAGAAGCCGTCGCTCTGGCCGCGCGATTGGATGAAGCGCTCAGGAGTCACGAGCATGCGTTGAAAGAAGCTGAGTCGAGACTCTCCGCTAAAGCGTCCGAACTCGACAAGTCCATGCGCGTCCAACAGGAGCTCGCCTCCACGCTAGACGAACAGAGGCGGCATGTGGAATCGCTTTCCAAACAGCTTGACGGGACCGCGCAATCGCTTTCCAGCGAGCTGGGGGAGGCGCAAAAGCAACTGGAAGCTCTCCGGCGTGAGTATAACCAGGAGAAGCAGCGGGCTGCCGAGCTTGCCGGGCTTCTGAAGGAAGAAGAATCGCGGGTCGCCGCGCTGGCTCGGGAACGGGACGCAGCCGAAGCCGGCGGCGAGAAGCTCGGAAGCGAACTGAAAGCGGCTCGTGAAGCGGTTGAAGCCGCCAACGCCAAACTCGCGAAAGCCGGCGCCAAGTCGGCCGACCTGGAAGCCGAGATTCAAGCCGGCAAAGAACGGGTCGCCGCGTTGACCAAGGAACTGAAAGCTGCGCAAGGAAGCAGCGAAGCCGTTTCCGCAGAACTTCGCGAGACGCAGGCGCTGGTCGAATCTCTCAATCGGGGCAGCAACAACACCCAGCAGGAATTCGCACGTGTTTCCAGCGAATTGGCCGCAACGCGCGGCGAAGTCGAAAAGCTTGCCGCCGAACGCACCGCTGCCGGCGAACGGGCCGAAGAACTTTCTGCAAAGCTCGAAGACGCCGACAGCCGGTCGGCAGAGTTGAAAGCTCAACTCGAAGCCGGCCAGGAGCGTGTTGCTGAACTCACCAAAGAACTCAAATCCGCTCAAGCCAACGGCGAAGCGGCCTCGACGGAACTCCGCCAGACCCAGGCAGTGGTCGAGTCCTTGAATCGGGGCAGCAGCGATACGCAACAGGAACTGACGCGGGTTTCCGGCGAACTGGGCGCGACTCGTGGCGAAGTCGAGAAACTCAGCGCCGAACGCATCGCCGCCAACGAGCGAATCGAACAACTTTCCGCAAAGCTCAATGCAGCCGACGGCAAATCGACTGAGTTGAAAGCGCAGCTCGAAGCAGGCAAGGAACGCATCGCCGCGCTCGCGAAGGAACTCAAGGCGGCTCAAGCGAGTGGCGAAGCGGTCTCCGCCGAACTTCGCGAAACCCAGGCAGTGGTCGAGTCCCTGAACCGAGGCAGCAGCGATACGCAACAGGAACTGACGCGGGTTTCCGGCGAACTGGGTGCCAGCCGTGGCGAAGTCGAGAAACTCAGCGCCGAACGCATCGCCGCCAACGAGCGAATCGAACAACTTTCTGCAAAACTCAATGCAGCCGACTGCAAATCGACTGAGTTGGAAGCGCAGGTCGAAGCAGGCAAGGAACGCATCGCCGCGCTCGCGAAGGAACTCAAAGCCGCTCAGGCAAATGGCGAAGCGGTCTCCAACGAGCTTCGCGAAACGCAAGCGCTTGTCGAATCTCTGAACCGGGGCAGCAGCGCTACCCAGCAGGAGTTTACGCGGGTTTCCGGCGAATTGGCCGCCACGCGCGGTGAAGTCGAGAAACTCACCGCCGAACGCAGCGCCGCCAAGGCGTTTGCCGAAGAACTCTCCGGCAAACTCGACGAAGCCGGCGCCAAGTCGGCGGAACTGGAAAAGGCGCTTCAGACCGCAAAGGAGCGGGTCGCGGCGCTGGCAAAGGAACTGAAGGCCGCACAGGCGACAGGCGAAGGCGCTGCCAGGGAACTGCGCGAAACGCAGTTGCAGGTCGAATCCCTCAACCGCAGCGGCTCCAGTGCGCAGCAGGAAGTCGCCCGCCTTTGCGCGCTGCTGGGCGAGGCGCGAACGACCGTCGAAACTCTCACCCAGGAGCGCGACACCGCCCGGCGCACAGGCAGCGATCTCTCAGCAAAACTGGCCGAGGTTGAAGCGGCTGTCGCAGAAAAGACCGGCAGTATCGCTTCTCTACAGGACGAACTCGCCACGCTCGCCAGCGAACGCGAAAACGCCCTCAAGCAAATCGAGCAGCTTTCCGCAAAACTCGATACGGCGCAGAAGAACATCGAGGCGCTCACCAAGGCGCGCGATACGGGAGTCAAAGACGGCGAACGGCTAAGCGGCGAACTGACCGCTGCCCGGGCCTCCATTCAGACGCTCACCGCGGAACGCGACGCCGCACGCAACGCCGGCCAGGAAGTCTCCGCGAAACTCGTCGATGCCGAGGCCAAGGTTGCCGCGCACGAGACGGAGATCGCTTCCCTCCAGGCCACCGTGAACGGCCTGATGGGCGACCGGGAGTCGGCGCTCAAGCTCGACCAGGAGCTCTCCACCAAACTTGCCGCGGCGCAAAAGAGCATCCAGGAAATCACCCACTTGCGCGACGCCGCGTCGCAGGAAAACGCGCGGCTCAACAGCGAATTGGGCGAAGCGCGCTCTAATATACAAGCGCTGATTGAAGAACGGGATGCCGCCCGCCGGAAGGGCGACGAACTCTCCGACAAGCTGATCGAATCCGAGGCAAAGATCGCCGCGGACGAAGCCTCCATCGCCTCCCTGCAAAGCGAGCTGGCAACCACGGTCGCAGATCGGGACGCCTTGATCAAACTGGGCGAGGACCTTTCCGCAAAGCTCGATAAGGCGCAGAAGAGCATCGCGTCGTTGACCAAAGCTCGCGATGCCGCCACAAAGGAAGGCGAACGGCTCGACGGCGAGCTGACCCAAGCCCGCGCCAGTATCCAGGCGTTGACCGAAGAACGCGACTCCGCCCGCCGTCGCGGCGAGGAGCTTTCGGCAAGTCTGGTCGATTCTGAAGCGAGAGTAGCCGCGGGCGAAGCCTCGATTGCGACGCTTCAAACCCAACTGGCTGCAACGACCGCCGACCGGGACGCTTCGATTGCCCTGAGCGAAGAGCTTTCCGCAAAACTCGATGCCGCACAGAAAAACATCGCGTCGCTGACCAAGTCGCGCGATGCCGCCACGAAGGATGGCGAACGGCTGAACGGCGAATTGGCTGATTTCCAGGCCAAAGTCGCTGCGGCCGAAGCGTCGATTGCAACCCTCCAGAGCGAACTGGCCGCAATGACCGCCGACCGGGACGCATCCGTCGAACTGGGCGAGGAGCTTTCCGCAAAACTCGATGCCGCACAGCAAAACATCGAGTCCCTGACACAGACGCGCGATGCCGCCACAAAGGAAGGCCAACGGCTCGACGGCGAGTTGACCCTGGCCCGGGCGAATATTCAGACTCTGACTGAGGAACGGGACGCATCCGTCAAGCTGGGTAAAGCGCTTTCCGCAAAACTCGATACCGCACAGAAGAACATCGAGTCCCTGACACAAGCGCGCGATGCCGCCACGAAGGAAGGCCAACGGCTCGATGGCGAACTGGTCCAGGCCCGCGCCAATATCCAGACTCTGACTGAGGAACGGGACGCCGCCCGCCACCAGGGTGAGGAGCTTTCCGCTAAACTGGCCGATTCCCAAGCGAGAGCCGCCGCCGGCGAAGCGTCGATTGCAACGCTCGAAAGCCAGTTGGCTTCGATGACGGACGAGTGGGGTGCTGCGGTCAAACTGGGCGAGGAAGTCGCGGGCAAACTCGATGCCGCCGGGAAGGATAATGCGGCCCTGACCAAAGCTCGCGACGCCGCAACCAGGGAAGGCGAACGCCTCAACAAGGAACTCTCCGAAGCTGTCATTGCGATTCACACGCTGACCGATGAGCGCAATACCGCGCGCCGGACCGGCGAGGAGCTTTCCGTCCAACTGGCCGAGGCGAACACGACCATCGAAGCGCTGAACGAAGCGTGCGACATGGCGCGCGCCAATGGCGACCGCCTTTCCGCGCAACTGGTCGAGGCGCGCAACGTCATCGAAACCACCACCGGCGATCGCGATGCCGCCATCCAACTTGGCGAGGAACTCTCCGGCAAGCTCTCCGATGCTCTCAAGGAAATCGCGGCGCTAACGCAAGCGCGCGACACCGCTATCGAGGCTGGCGAACGACTCTCCAACGAACTTGCCCAAGCCCAAGACGGTATCACCGATCTCAACGGCAAGCTGAAGGCGGCAAAGAAGGAAATCGAGCGTGTCTCGGGCCTGTTGTCCTCGTCCGAATCCACAGTCAAAGAGCACGAGGCGAAGATTGCCTCCCAAGAGAGCGCCATCGCTTCGCTCACGAGCGACCGCGACGCCGCCACTCAATGCGGAAGTGAACTCTCGGCGACGCTCGAAACGGCCCGCAAAGACATCGGGGCTCTGACGCAAGCGCGCGATGCCGCCGTCCAGAACGGCGAGCGGCTTTCCGGAGAACTCGCCCAGGCCCAAGCAGCCATTACCGATCTCGACGGCAAACTTGCGACAGCCCAGAAGGAGATTGAGCGCGTCTCAGCGGCGTTGACCACGTCCGAAGCCACAGTCCAAGAGCGCGAAGCGAAGATTGCCGCCCAGGAGAGCGCCATCGCCTCTCTCACCCGTGATCGCGATGCCGCCATTCAGCTTGGCGATGAACTTTCGGCCTCGCTCGAAACGGCCCGCAAAGGAATCGAGGCGCTAACGCAAGCCCGCGATGCGGCCATCCAGAACGGTGAGCGGCTCTCCGGTGAACTTACCGAGGCCAAGGCAAATATCGCCGAGCTCGACGGTCAGCTGAAGGTGGCGCGCAAAGAGATCAAGAGTCTCACTCAGGCGCGCGATGCAGCCATCCAGAGCGGCGAGGGCCTCTCCGTCGAACTCACTCAAGCCAAGACCAGCATCGCCGAGCTCGACGGTCAGCTCAACGCTGCCCGCAAGGACATCGAGGCGCTGACGCAAGCCCGCGATGCCGCCATCCAGAATGGCGCGAGCCTCTCCGGCGAACTCACTCAAGCCAAGCTCAACATTGCCGAGCTCGACAGCCAGCTCAGCGCTGCCCGTAAGGACATCGAGGCGCTGACGCAAGCCCGCGATGCTGCCATCCAGAGCGGCGAGGGCCTCTCCGGCGAACTCACTCAAGCCAAGGCCGGCATCGCCGATCTC